>Ga0315905_10007664_pt1 | contig 10926 bp, 11 predicted proteins | sample LakEriMetagenome_5_FD_203522 | JGI IMG/M metagenome (GOLD analysis project Ga0315905, IMG submission 203522) | Freshwater fungal communities from buoy surface, Lake Erie, Ohio, United States - Buoy 4 MA121 | ecosystem: Environmental > Aquatic > Freshwater > Lake | place: USA: Lake Erie, Ohio... | reverse complement strand
AAAGGAGGGTCCCCTCTTTTTTAATTGTTTCCAAGATAACGGCGTTTTCTAAGAGGGACGTAGTCACGTATTCGTGACCCCACGCCCTATATTTCGCTCCCCTTTTCCTCGTTTCCTCTTCTTTCGATTCCCATTTTTTTCCTTTCCAAGGGAGAAAGGAAAGGGGGAGCGGGAGGAGAAAAGAGAGAGAGAGAGAAGAGAGAGAAGTGAGAGAAGAGAGAGAAGAGAGAGAAGAGAGAGAGAGAAAGAGAGAGAAGAGAGAGAGAAGTGAGAGAAGAGAGAGAAGGGAATGGGGGGGAGAGTAAGAAGGGAGGGGGAAGAAAGAGACACAACCTTCTTCTCCCTCTCCCTCTCTCATTTTCCCTTCTCCCTCCTCTCTCTCTCTCCCTCCCCCTTCTCTCTCTCCCTCCCTTCCTCCCTTCCTCTCTCTCTCTCTTTCCAGCGTTCCCATGTTCCAGGGACAGTCATGTGAGGTAGTCAGCAATCAGCCAGAACCACAGATTCAGACATTTATTACTGAATGATAGTGCGCGCACCTCCTACGCCGATGCGTCCAACTACTTTGGCCAGAGTTTACGACTCTCAATAATCTCCGTTGGGAATTGCGACTCTCGGTGGTCTCCGCGCCTAGACCCTCCTTTGTTCCCCAAAACTAGGATAAATGGCCTAGAAGGCTAGACCTTATTCAATCCCGTAAAATTAGGACCGTTGGCCCCTTGGCCCCGTATCCGAATGGCAATAAAGGGACCGTGACCGACTCATGAAGTCTCCTTCATCGCTCTCCCCCGTGCCAACTACTATTCTGGGGTGAGAAGAATTTCTCATGTTAGAAAAAACTCCCCCTGTCACCACAGGAAAGACTCCCCCTGTCACAGCAGGTGGAGAGAGAGAGAGAGAGAGAGAGAGAGAGATCATTAACCCCCCCCCCCCCCGATGAAGTTGCGCAGAGTGCGAGCAGCAAAGAAGGAAGGAACGTGGCCCAACATAATGTTCCGGTGCTTGATATGTGCTGGGGAAGGCAAGCTCTTAGTCAAGGCATTCGCTACCATGAGATGGGTAACGTAGAGGCACAAGTTTGATCACCATATTGCGAACGATGTAACGTCGGATATCAATGTGACGGGAGAACTTGCGACGAACAGGATTTTCAGACATGGCAACACAGGCCAGATTGTCTTCGTAGATATGTGTAGGAGCGGTTTGGATGGGTGGGTGAGCATAGCCGAAATCACGAAGGATCTCGCGCATGTAGTACACTTCTTGTCCGCACTGACTGGCCGCAACATATTCACCTTGAGAGGTGGAGAGAGACACGCAGTCCTGACGACGGGACTTCCAAGAGACAGAACCTCCGTTAAGCATGATAATGTAACCTGTATGGGAGCGACGAGAGTCAACATCTGCCTCCCAGTCCGAATTGACCCATACGGGAACGCCGGGTACCAGCGGGTGCACCACGTTTTCGGGGGGCTTCGCCGTGCGCATGCCGCGCAGGCCGCTGCACGTGCCTGCGCCGCCTGCATGCGTGCTCGTGCCGTGGAAATGTCCTTTTCCAGCACGTTTTCCGCAGCTGTGGGTACCACAGAGCTGCTGCGGGGCTGGAACGTAGCTCAAAAGCTTGCACGGCTTGCGATCTCTAATGTTGTAGAGCGGGGCATTGTCAGCCGAGGACATGCGTTGGTTGTGGGGCCTTCACAATGTGATTGTGTGCTCTAATTCACTAATTTGAGCACATTTGGTGTAGCTGTGGGTGCCACAGAGCTACTGCGGGGCCGCACAGTAGCTCAAAACATGGAGTTGCTTGTTTTCTCTAATTTTGCATAGCAGGTCGTCTGCAGCCGCTGACGTTTGGTTCTGGGGCCCTTCATGATTATCATGGCCGTGGGCACCATGTGTTTGGAATGCCGCGGCACTCTCATGTGACATACATGTGTGCATGGCGCTTCCCTAGCGGTCAGAGAGGCCCTGTGGCTCCGTAGCAACCATCACTGCATACATGGCTCAATTTCCTGGCGTATTGGATAGAATAATAGACAAAATGACATTTCTCAAACATCTGCTGTGGGTTTCATTTCATTTCTTCCTGAAAGCCAGGATTTTTCTGCCGTTCACATGGTATAAATATGTCATCCCACGGCAAAGTAAAGGACGCGCATACGATATCACATGTTGTCGGGTCACGAGAGCCAGTGTCTTTGATGAATTAGAGCACACAATCACAGTTTCCCAGACATTGTGAAGGCCCCACAGCCAACGCATGTCCTCGGCTGACAATGCCCCGCTCTGCAACATTAGAGAGCGCAAGCCGTGCAAGCTTTTGAGCTACGTTCCAGCCCCTCAGCAGCTCTGTGGCACCCACAGCTGCGGAAAACGTGCTGGAAATGGGCATTTCCACGGCACGAGCACGCATGCAGGCGGCGCAGGCTCGCGCAACAGCCTGCGCGGCACGCGCACGGGCAGCGCCCCGCAAACGTGGCGCACCCGCTGGTACTCGGCGTGCCGTGCTGCCTCGGATGCACCCCGCCCGCCCACGGCCCACCCCTGCGCCACCTCGTGCCTCCTGCAGGAGTGGCCGTAGCACGCTGCTCTTTGACGACGTGGTCAGCCTGCGGGCTCTGCACACAACAATCCTTCCTCTCCCTAGCGCTACGAACGGCCGCCCCGCCTCTCCCCTCCCGCCTGTGCAAGGACAGCCAAAGACAGCAGAGAAATCAGCTGAGGGCACCTGGAGCACCCGCGGGTGTCCTCACAGCACGCCTGCCTTTGCTCGTTTGCCACACCTCCTTGCGCCAGGCTGGCACCTGCACACCGTAGTGTTTGCTTTCTGGCCGTTTTGGCTACTGTATGGGCGTTTCGTCGATTATCCCGGTTGCTGGTCCCCGGCACGGCGGCGATGGTTTTCGCGTGGGCGGGGGCGTCGTCGGCCGCCTCGCACGCGGCAGTCCATCCCGCCGCAGCCACCGCTGACGGAGCCGCGGGCGACCGTCACTCGAACTCGGAAGCGAAGGAAGAGCGTGAAGCTGACAAGAAGGAATTTGCACCCCCCTTCTTGCATCGGTCGCAGTCGCAGAAGAATGAAGACTCTTTGGAGCCTGAATCTCAAGCAAAGACGATGCGAAATGCCGGGTACTGCGCGGCCTGCGTGCTTGTCCCGCGTGAGGCGCGTGCCGTCAGTCTCGTGCTCCTGCCCCTTGACATCGACCTGCCGTCTATCTTCCCTCACCCGGCCTCGACTGCTGTGACGTCGAAGGCCTGCTCCGATGCGCTCATGCCTTGGATGATGGTCGTTAACATGCTGCTGCTTGTCCAGCGTTGTTGGTATTTTATTGCTGGCCGTGTTCCTCATCTGCGCAATTTTTGAAGGTATGCGTGTTTGGTTTTTTGTGTCTGCTTGGTACTGCCCGAAGTACCACGCAGTCACGTTCCAATCTCTCTCAACGCGTGCGTCCTCGTAATCCTTCATCAGTGCAAAACGTGCGCGCTATATTGCCATTACCGCCGATGCTGTTGCTTCTTGATGTGCGTGTGAATTTCCTCTGTCGTGTCGCAGGCGTACGTCTGCTGCTGTGCGCACTGCAACTGGTGATAATCAGCTGCCTAAGTTGCGTGTGGGAGGAAAATTCATACCTGCCCTCCGCTTCTTTGCCTGCAGGACGGCGTCTGCGCCAAGGCATATGCCAGGTGCGCGAGAAAAGGGGGGTTTGCGAGGCAGTAGGCGTCAAAAAGAAAATCCCGTACTGACTTGCTTAATGTGTCTCTGCTTTGCTCTTTTCGCACGTGCCCGGATTCTCTCAGGTGTTCATGGTGCTGATTCCGCTGGCTACCGGTGTTTGGCTGGCTATCTTGGGTGTGAATAGTTTTATCATTCAGGATACTCTAGAGTCTTTATGATCTAGAGTATCCTGTATTCACACCCAAAATGACTCTAAAATTTTCTTAATGACGGCCAGCATGCACTGGTCCGCATGAACTATGCGGACATGCGGACCATGCAAAACGTTTCGACAGGCGAGCACGTCGCGGGTGTGAACAGAAAATGATGCGAGAGGGCAGTACAGGGCCGGGATCGCAGTTGAAAAGTCAAAAAACGATCGAACGAGCATATTTCTCACGTTTATAAACTGAAGCCATCGCATGAGAGGCACAGCTGTCAATGCTGCATCGCCCGCGCCCTAGCGGGCATCTCAGGGTTCTTAGCGATTCCTCCCAAAATAACGTCTTCGTTAGATCAGCTGGAGCTGCTGCTTGCAGATGAGTGTACAAACATGCAGATCCATATGTATCTTCACATACGGATCAGGAATCTTCCTGGGCACAGAAGATTACGTCAACACTCCCTGTCGTACAGACAGACCTGAATATTAATAAAGGATCGAATATACAATTTTCGTGTATCAATTTACATGCATAGAAGGCACTTGGACCTCTGAAAACGAGGAGAATACAAGTGCACATACACATGCACACATCATGTGCGCGACTCATATGCGTTTTGTGGATACGAAATTGATTTGTGACATGATTAGGCCACATAGTAGCCTTGCGCCAGGGCCTGTGGATCCCATCGCTTCTCGGGCGCAGAATCCTGCTGCGCTGCCGCCTGCGAGGTCACGGCATGTCACAAATGTGTACGAACAAATGTATGCACGGCATGAAATACACGAATATGTGTGTAGGTATACATACTGAAACAAAACATGAATGAGCATAGCAGTGGCTTTTTGGGCACAGGCTCGTGTCGCCTTTGAATGTGCTGCCGCCTATTTGAGAACGCAGGCATCAACATGCACAAAGACACGCAGCCCAGTGAACATACTTTTATCCTACACCCACCCTGTAGGCTATACAAAACTTACTTGAACCAGCAGGGCGTCTTCCTCAAAGGATTCGTCATCCACAGGGGGCCTATTTCGACTGCCTCATGCAAATGTTGCGTATCAGGAAGTGTGTACACGCTTAAATTTTGTAGATTCGCATAATTGAATCATTAAATTTGCGAATCGGCCTTGTGATAAATATACAACCTGGTTTAACATGGATTACAGTGACAAAGATAGACACATACTGTCGCTTGTGTTCGCACACAAACAGAGGTGTGTTAGGTAAATTAGTTGCAAAGCACATAAAAATGTTTGCAAAGTACATCATATGCAAGCAGACAGTGGACCTTCCATGTAGCATTTTTTCCATGGCATAGGACTGGAAGTTTTGGACCCCAGATTGCGAGAATCGAGCTCGCGTAATAGTCCTGCGCCCTGGAGTGCGTAATGTACGACCGGCACCGTCTCGGCGCTTGTCCGTGGAGCTGAGAAAGGAACAGAACGAACGCGTGAATGTGCATGCGGACTCATGCGCATGCGCTAGCATGAGAGGATGTGTTGATGTGCGAGCGTGTTTCTGCTGTGCCTTCGTGAAAATACGAGGAAGCGAGCAGAATAGATGGCCAAACACATTATTCCTTCTTGCTGTTATATTCGTCGCTGCAATAGTCACCGACATATCTATCAGCAATGGGCTCCGCACTCTCTCGCTCGCAAGCAAACCTCGCTGCCCTCGCTATCTGCACGTGTAAGAGAGAAAAGAGGGGAACATACAGACATACAAATAGAAACGCACTTGAGGCCGTCAGCGTCGAACGCAGAAGAACCAGATGTTGTGGCGTATGAGCTTGTGGAGGGACAACGCTGCAATTCGTCATTGCCTGCAGCATTCATGAGCTTAAATCGCATCTCTTTGAATCTTGGTTGGCAGATGTGAAGCAATAATTCACATGCATGGGCAAGCGACAAAGCTGGAAAGAGGATTGCGGTTGGATGTAGACGCCCTGACACATGCAAACGTATCACAACTGTGCAAAGAGAAAGGAGTGGAAGTGGCGCACAGACACAAAGATGCAGATGCAAGCATGGAAACAGAGTTTACCGATCAAGAGCGATGCGCCGTTGACGACATCCTGTGCACGCGCGGCATACCCAACCACGTTTGGCGGTGCCACAGTCTTCAAAGCTGCCGCCTTTACGTTCGAATGATAGTGCTGGTGCGCATGATAGTTCTTATTCACCTGTTCGTTGCCGTTGATGTGCCCAAAGGGTGTGCGACTGGAGGCCGCAAAAACTCTGGAATATCAAGTGGGATCTTCAGCATGTGCGTGTGCGCTTATGGCGTGTGCAGCAATTGTGCGAGCGAGTCTTTTGGCATGCGTGAGTTCAAGCAATTGTGTATGCAAGTTCTTGTGCTAGATGCAAAAATGCATGTGCATTCGAAATTCATCTTTTTTTTGAATTCCTAGATTGCTTATGTACTCCTAAATCTCACGTTGAAGCTGAATGATGCCTGGTGTTGACGCCAAACAGATCGCAGGTAGGTGGTTTATTCTCTTCGTCGCCCGCAGGCCTTGATGACGCTGGGAAACAGACAACAGGCAGAACATATATGAGAATAGTTTGAAAAAGAGTGCACGATGGAAGAGTAAAATCGAGAAACATCGCACAGGCAGAACAGGGACACGCACATAAAGAAGATGAGGGAAATGATTGTTATTCTGATGACGCGTGTATCATGCGTATCAAAACATCCACATGCATTCTTGGATTTGCAATACCACGATGCCCGTTCGCATGCACATGCGCAGGCTCGCACCAAAGCAAAAACGCGCGCACGCTCAAGCACACCTATGGGCTTAAACGAGTGGGCAGCTTTGGTGCCTGAGATTGAGATGTTGACAAGTGCTGATGAACACGCACTCTGCATCGGGGCTGAAAGTGTACATCAGATCACATTAGTCGACAGAACCACAATTGTCACCAAAGTCGCTCATGGTCATCTGGAAGTTTAGGTGTTGTCACGGCGGTGTGGGATTGAAGAGATGACCTGGTGCAGTCGAGACAGAAAGCTTTGTCACTGAAGCAACCTTGTCCAGGCTTGTGCTGACGTGCTCGACACTACACGGCAAGTGTGACTCTGGGCCTGCCGCCTGTCGGTTTGCAATGGTTGGTGCCGGTTCCTCTTTGACAGTTGTAATGGACTTATTCCCGTTGTTCCTGGCAGCGGTTTGGCTACTCCACTCGGCTTCGGTTGGCACATAGAAGCTATTAAGTATGCATGTGCGTATGACGTTCAGTAGATGTGTGGATATGTGCGTGCGCTTTACTTATGTGGTTCTCAACACAAACACATGTATGCATCGGCGCCTACGTGAGACTAGATATGAACATTCACACCCGTGAGCATGCATGGGCTGAGAACGTGCCAGTGCTCAAGCACCTCCCTCATTTGCGAGTATCTCTGTGTCTCGCTGTTTGTATTTCCCTCCTTCACGCATGAATGCTCAAGCGCAATTGGTTGTCTTTCACTTTTTACCTCCATGAAACAGGGGCTTGAGTGGAGGAGTCTGGTTCGTAACGATGAACTGGACTAGAATCGTTTCTTGCGCTGTTGCTCACAATGGGCAGCTCCTGTGTGTTTGATGTGCAGGTGCACGGGAGTAGTTGCGAGTGTGATCTGTGTGCAACACTTTGATGTGCACAGAGCCCTTCGCGCAGGTTCATGTACTTCGCTCCTCTTAGATGCGCGCACCACACACTTACATCGAGTGTTTTTGCCGCATCCACGCCTACGCGTACGCGCGCGCGCGCGCACACACACACACACACACACACACGTGTACACACGTGTACACACACACACACCTTTTTGGTTCTGATAGTGGTGCTTGCGTGAATAGAACCACCGGGTCCCGTGGCAGCCGCTGGAATTTCGTCGTATCCGGCATCTGCTCTTTGCCTCTCCAATAGTCAGTTGTACACATTTTCCATCAGCAATTCTTGTACATCTTTGAGAAGTCTGTGCAAGAATACACGTACATGGAAGTACACACATACACACACACACACACACGATTACGCAGACGCACGCGCACTCGCGAATGCGAGTGCAAAATAACAGTTAGAGAAATGCGCCTGTCAGGAAGGATATGTAGTAAGATTTGCGATCTGATTCAAGCTCCTTCGTAATGGTATCCACAAAGCTCTCTGCCAAGTGCACATTGGCCGGCTGCAAAAGGAGTAGACGATGTGTGAACGGTGGTGCGAAGGCAATCAGCTCGTGCATGTCAGGATGTTGAACCTTGTTGTCCTTAACGCAGCACGGAGAAAGAGAAAGCAGAGATCATTTGAGTGTGTCTGTCTGAGTCCATCGACTCAGACAGACACACGCATGCGTGTGCACTTCACACCCTTCCTACACACACACAAACACAGACATACACACACACACAGGCAGTGAAGCAAGGAACTGACGTGAGGGGGGGGGGCGAACCGGCGCATCATGCACGGCGGTTGGCGTAGGCTGCCGATGGCCGGCCACTCCTGAGCATGCGAGAGAGTGAGTCAGTAAGTGCATACGTGAAAAGATACACAACCAAGTGTGTGCAACGATCATGTTGCATATGCAAGCATCAACACATTTCTGTGGCTTTACCTGAATGAATGCGGCGAACATCACCGTCTATGCCCGAATGAATGCCGCGAATGTCACCTTTTTCTGATCCTTTTGGCGAGGTGTAACTGCCGATGGGAGAAAATGCCAACAATGGCGCCGCGAGCACAAACCTTTCCTGCACCCGTGCACGTGTATACATGCATAACGTCAACTTACATACTTGGAGCGCAAGCATGTGCATGTTTGATTGTGTACGTGAGCGGGATAAAGGCAGCGGAGCGAGAAAGCTAAGAGGAGAGAGAAGGGAGAATATAAATACATAGACACATATGCAGGGACACTACTTGCCTGCGGGTATGACCAGGCAGCGCGCTTGAGAATAAGGTAGTAATCCAGATTTCCGCGCCGTAACTCCACTACTACGTCTGATCCAGGCGCGCCAGTAAGCGGCGATGATTTGCCAGCACGAAGACCGCCGGGCTGCCAGAACATATGTGTGGACGTAGATAGGAACGTCAATGCAACCATATCGCGATATACATCACTGTCGTGAAGGGCGCGTGGCACACCGGCACCACTAAAGCAAAATGAAGCAGCACACCTGAAGGCTGCTGGGATCGAAGCCGTCTATGCCCGTGACAACGTCTCCTTTTAGATATTTTGAGAGCAGAGTTTTTTGTGAAAAGCGTGAACAAAAGGCAAATCGAAAGAGCGAAAGGGAACGGGGGACCGGGAAGATGCAAGAGCAGAGAAAGAGCAAGAAACCCAGTAAGAGACGAGGAGGAGGCAGTCAAAAACCAGCAAGCCGAAGCAAGCATATAGGAGATAGAGAGTATCAGAAATGTACATGACTCTTGGCAGGCTCAACCCAAAATTGTTTTGCGTTTCTAAAACAGGGAGTAGATGCACCTCACAGGATGCATTCTCACACTGTCGCAAGAACACGTATCTCATCCTCTCTACAAAATCAGTACCAGGCAACATGCCCTGCTTTTGAGCAGCTCCCCCCTCGAGCACCTCACGGACCACCAACGAATCGCCTTTTGGATCCATCTGCCCCATAGAGGGAGTGTTAGGTCTCGAGTATTTTCACAGAAGACAACATCTGTCGAGTCCACCTGTAGGACACAGCCGATGCCGCCAACTACGCAGACTCCAGGGTTCGAGTTCGCCTTCAGCTGCGAGAAAGTATAAAGAGAGATCGGGGGAAGAAAGCACAAGTACGTATCAGTGTACTCCTATGCCGAGCAGAGGGCGGCACTGAAAGTCTGCAAGAGAGAAAGAGCTTCAGAGAGAGAGAGAGCGGTAGTGCACGCCATGCTCTGCTCTGGGATGCGCGAATCTAAGCTCTGTTCTGGGATGCGCGAGGGCGCTGTCGCCCCGACAAAGGCAGACGTGTCTGCGGTCGGCAGAGGTAAACGCGATGCGTCCCATCGTATTTTCAAATCGACGCCCCACCTGCTCTTTGCCGCGGCGGATCTCTGTAGTTTGCCCTGGCTGCTGGAAGTTCGGAAACCGCAAAACCTGCTGGATGCTGCCGCTGCCGAAGACAGCAGGCGCAGAACACGCAGGGGCACGATGCGCGTGAGGCGCACGATGCTCGTGAGGCGCACCTCACTCTAGACCAGGCTGGAAGACGCACACGGAAGCGCAGGACAGGGAGCAAGAAAGACGGGCTAGGGCCAAAAGGCGGCGCGCCGGCGTGACACACCCTAACGCCGGCTTCAATATCCAACCACCCTCTCTCCCTCTTCCCCTTGCGCTCGACAGCGGCCCAGGTCTCAGTGGGCGGTCTCAGCGACTGCGGACCTGCCATTGCGCGAGTTGCAGCAGTCCGTGACCTCCTTCGAGAAGCTAGACCCCATCGTGCGGCCCGGCAATCCGTAGGACAGGTCCTACAGTGTCGCGACCAGGAGCCGATCCTCTGCGACCGCACACGACTCGGCGACGTGTGTAGCTCCAAAGCCTATAGGGTTTGGAAATTTGAAACGATGGCGTGCAAATCAAAAGCTTTTTATTTTTTCAGAGGCTTTGCAAGTGCCGGGAGCGGCGAAAGGGAACCATGATCGGCGAGGCTCTCTTTGGCATTGTGCTTCTGGTTGGGTTGACGGGCGTGTACGCGACGCAGGCGAGCGGCTTGGACACGAAAGATTTGGACGAGCGGGCCGAAGCGAAGAAGCAGGCCATGTACGACAAAGTTGGCAAGTAGCCGCCGCCTCTGCACGTTGGCGGCACGAGCCCCAGCGCCGGCTCTGTGAGCGGGCCAGATGCGCAATGCGCTGTAACTAGTCCATCTCGACCGAGCAAGAGCACTTGCGACCACCCAGCTGTCGTGCGCGCAGCCGCATTGCTTGCCAGCGCTGCAGGAACTCGCAGAGACGAGTGCTGATGTATAGGGTTGGGTGTGGGTACCGGCTTGGGTAGATTATTCATTACGTGGTATCCCGCTGAAGGAGGCAGGGGGAGGGCGTCGGGGGAGGGGGGGTG
>Ga0315905_10007662_pt1 | contig 10926 bp, 10 predicted proteins | sample LakEriMetagenome_5_FD_203522 | JGI IMG/M metagenome (GOLD analysis project Ga0315905, IMG submission 203522) | Freshwater fungal communities from buoy surface, Lake Erie, Ohio, United States - Buoy 4 MA121 | ecosystem: Environmental > Aquatic > Freshwater > Lake | place: USA: Lake Erie, Ohio... | reverse complement strand
GGAGGGAGGGAGGGAGGGGAGGAGAGAGCGAGAGAGAGAGAGAGAGAGAGAGAGAAAGTTACTCACACACTCTCTCTCTCACTCGCACACACATGCAAGCACATGTATACATACCCACCTGTGTAGAGGCGAAGGCCAATCATTTCAGGCCGCGACAGCTTAGCGCGTCCTATGGCGGCGCTCGCCACGTAAGTAAATGTGCCTTGCTTCAGAACCACGAACTCCTCTGTTTGTCTGTGCTGTAAAGTATCATGACTCCCTGGCAAAAAAATGTTGAGGGGGAAAAAAATCTAAAATAAAATAAAAATACATAAACCGCTGCATAAAATAATGATTAAATAATAAATTAAATAAAGATTAAATAATAATGATTAAATAATAATGATTAAATCATAAAAAGTAAAGCGTCATAACGCTCTTTGATATTTTCGTCTTTCCATGTTTGTGTCAAAGATGGCGTTCTAGTGTACATGCAGTAAAGACACTATGGGAAGTGCTTTTGAGGATGTTTACTTTCGAGGATTTTTATTACTTTTGAGGGTTTGTATTACCAGTGCTCCCTCTGCTCATCACTATGCCTTCCTTCACTTCCAATAGCTGAGAGACAGAGACAGACATAGAGAGAGAAAGAGAGAGAGAAAGATAGAGAGAAAGAGAGAGAGAAAGAGAGAGAGAGAGATTCACATTATTATTTATATAGGGTTAAACATTCACATGTATTAATGTATGTCTTGTTCTCAGGACTTTATTTCTTCCATTTCCAACAACTTTGTATGCGTGCGCGTGTGCATATGCGTGAGGCAGTGTGGTGCAGGAAGAGAGAGAGAAAGTGCTTCGCGCAAGAGAGACACACACAGGAAAAGACAGACAGAGACAAAGACAGAGACAGAGACCTGGGCGACAAGAAGGCCATCCTCAACCCTCAGACGTCGAGCAAATTTGCCATTATGGACCTTAAGAGGGCCCGTCGCCGAGTGGATCGCAACAACTGCCCCCTCCTCCACCACAGCCTGTGTCCCTTCCGTCAGTACGGTATCAACTTTCAGGAAGGATTCTATTGGTAGAGGGCGTCGCCCCTTCTCCTTGCCCCCTGACTGAAAGGGTCCTCCCTGGGTCTTCATCCCATGCTCATCGAAGCCAGATTGTCCTGGGTAGGAGCGGTCAGCGCGTGGCGCGACCACGAACTCCCACTCTGTGCGGAGGTCCGACTGGATGCTTCCGTAGTTGTGTGTGGTAAAGCGGCAGATGACCTCGTCCTGGCAATTCATCTCGCGCTCCATCTTGGTTTCAATATCCTTCCAAAAGTCGATTCCTCCCGACAGCAACGGGGTGCTGAAGCCGTCCAGCCCTTCGTGGAAGTGCTCAAGCCCGCCAAACGTCCCTTGGAAGCCGCAGGTGAGATACATGTCATTGGCCTGTTTTACATCGTCTTCTGCTCTCGACGCCTTATCATTTGACCCCAAGTGTGTAATGTCTTGTTTTGAGGGCGGGGGTGGTTTGGGTCTGATGGCGTGGGACTCTTGGAGAGCTAAGTTCTGGAGAGTTAGAGTACTTGAGTGCCACGGCGTAGTGTGTGTGAGCATGTATCACAAAGCTGCACGCACATGTACGCATGTGCGCATGCGTGTGAGGTGCATGAGCACATGTGTCTTTTCAAAACGTTAACTCGAAATTCTGAAGTACAGACAGAGATCTGAATACCTTTTCGATCTCAGAGAGCAGGCGCTCGTGGAGGTCAGCAGACTTGTCCTCAAGCTCTTCAATCCGTATAGCGAGGCCTGTGATGTGGCGACCGATTTCTTCGTACATGGGGTCAAGCTCCCTGTTACTTCCCAGTGCTATCGAGAGACCCAATACGTAGTATGCGTCACGAATGGGGGCTGGTATATTCACCCTGTCATCAATGGGGGCCAGGTTAACCTTTGGCATTGAAGGAGATGATTTTCCGAACTGGATCTGCCGTCGTGGGCTTGGCGAGCCAGCTAGGGCATCCCGCAACAGACTCCCTGGTGTCTTTGACGTCACTTCGACGTACTCCCCTTGCAATGTTATGCAGTTTCCTTGAGCAAGGCACGCTAAGATCCCCTTGGTTCCCTTGCACGGACTCTTTGGTGACGCTTCTGACCCAGACGGAATGGGGCGCTGCTGGCCCTTGGGCGGCGAAGATTTCAGACGTGCCGCGAGCCGACCACGCGGTTCGAACATCGTCACTCTGCACAGTGAGCCGAAGTGGTCCAACGGTCATAAAACCGTTTTTCCTCCGTCTTCCGAGTCAGGCGCACTGCGGCACACGATGGCAGCGCCGAAGCCGGCGCTGCCGCCGGCCAGCTGGCCGCAGGAGGATCGGTGGGTACACGAATGTGGTGCCTGCTCGTCAACGCCAGTTTGCCGAGTCGGTTCTTCGTGCTGGAACTCTCACCCGCTGTTGAGATGCGATTCTATCTATCGTATCGTACCTGCATCGGCCGCCATACGGGGCGGGGCCGCCACAGGAGCCAGAACAGCTGGCGCAGCCCAAAAAACACCCCGGGCACCAGCCCGCATCGGACACGCAGCCGCTCATCAGGGGAAGTGGGCCATGCTGGAAAGCCGCTCGCCACGCCCTAGGGGAACGCTGGCTGTCGAGCAACAGCATCTACGCACAAGAGCTGCTCTCCCACGGCAGTACAAATCCACACATATATATGAACACACACAGGGGGAGCAAGTGCTTGGCGCCAACAACGTGCATGCGGGAGCCACTACCCAGTGGCTCCCTCGCCAGCCTCGCAACCTGGCGAGGATGGGGGAGGATGACACACTGCTACGTCTGCTTCGAGACACTGAAGCACGCCACGCTCACATGGGCAGTGGCGGCACGGCTGCAGGCCGAGGCGACAACACACACACACATAGAAGACGCATACATACAGGGCGCTCGGAACGCAGCAGGGCAGCACGTACGACCGCTAACGCCCGCCCCCAACCATACCCAGATCATCCTTCCTTCCCCGATGCAACATACCAGGGCTGCAGAGTGTGCAGTCGGTGCAGTATCGGAGCCCTTCAACTTAACCGGAAAACCATCAACCAACTTCATCGACGCGCCGTGGGTATGCACACACGTGTGGAATCTGGGATCTGATTCCAGCAGCGCTATTGTTAGTGCAGGAAAGGGGCAGCAGGAAACCTTAGATAGGGAGAGTGAGATCCGGACGTGGGGGGGTGCGGGTGCCGACTGTGGTGCGGAGCTCCTTGCCTCGCAGGCTCCTCAGGAAGAGGATGACGACGGTCCAGACAAGGTGGAGGACGAGGAAGAGCCTGAGGAGGAGGATGACGACGATCAAGCCAAGGTGGAGAACGAGGAGGAGTCCGCCACGCGGAATGGGAGTCGGAGGGGGAGCACGAGGAGGACGAGGAGGCGTCCGACACCGAGGAAAGGGAGTCGGAGGGGGAGCACGAGGGTGTGGGTGCTGACGGTGATGCGGAGCCTCCTGTCTCGCAGGGCTCCCAGGAAGAAGACGAGATGACGATCCAGACAAGGTGGAGGATGATGAAGCATCTGCCACCGAGGAAGAAGCCTGGAAGGAGGACAACGAGAGGCACTTCGGATACGATCCCGACAGGGAAGTCGACGTCTGGGATGAGTATCAAGCTGCTATGAAAGATCCCATGTTTGCCTGTTAGCATATTATAGTCAAGCCGGGGAAATAGTCAGCGCCTCCCTTTTATTTTGAGCATTTAGGAACTGGCCCTCTGCCGTTTTGAATAAAATCCGCATATCATCATCAGCCCGGGGAGCTCTCCATACAAGGTGGAGGACGAGGAAACGTCTGCCTCCAAGGAGTGGGAGCCCGGGGAGCGCTTCGGGATAGTGGAGGACGAGGATGCGTCTGCCTCCGAGGAGTTGGAGCCCGAGGTGCGCTTCGGGTATGATCCAGACCGTCGGGGGTGCGTATGTCTTAGACCTCAGCATCGCCCATGACAGGTTTGGGCCAAGCAGCCACGTGCAGCAGAACGGGTGCCTGTCGCACCCTGAGGACATAAACGCGCCTCTGCGTATTGCTGCGCAGCGTAGGCAGCAAGATCGCTGCCTATCGGCAACAATACGCTGACAATCAGAACATTTCTTTTCTCCCCGCGATCGTTAGTACCTCCACCCGCATGCACGGCGAGTTTTTGCGTCTTCTTTTTCTACATGCCCACCGGGAGACTGAGGCACACTTCACTGCCGATAAAATGTCATCGCAAACCAACAACTCGGAAGCACTCCGGTTCAAGCGCGCGGCATTATACAACGGCCTGAAGAGCAAAGTCGGACTTGCGGCTGTCAAAGCAGCAGCGTTGAGGATCAACCTCAATGTCCAGAGCTGTGGCATAGTAGCAACCCCAATGAAAGCTCCCTCTCGCACTCCCCTTCTGCTCCCCCTCCTTCTTTCACACAATCTCCCTACCCCCCGCGTTCACCAATGCGTGATGGGCAGACTTGTCCACACAAGCCTCGGCTCGTCGTCTCTCGTAGCACATGTCCTCCACTCTCCTCCCCCCCCCACGCGAACAGCTTTGTAATAGATCCTGCAGTAATAAAACACACACCGAGTCCGAGTCGCTCGGAGTCGACTCACCGTGACCGTGACGCGCATCATGATGGACGTATGAGTAAAAAGACACTCTACTACGGGCATTGACCTATGAGTATGCGTGTGTACTGTGTCTTAGCAATATGCGCATGGACGTATGAGTACGGGCACGAACGTGACTATTAACGCAGGGGGGTTTTACACTGAATCGCCCACCGGTTTCCCCCTGTATGTGCTTTATGGAGGTTTTTATTTTTTCCTCGAAGGTTATAAAACGTGCCCTTCTGAATGCCACGGTTATATCCCGTTATTGGACACACGTGCTTGCGGCTTTAGCCGTTAGTTAGTCATCCGCGGCCCTGCGGCGATGGGGCTCCTCAAACAACTCATGATATTTGGGAAATCTGGGCTGCAGGGGCTTCCAACGCGGGTGGCTCTTCCTCTCCGGGACATTCGGCTGCGGCTGTCCAAAGGGGCTACTGGGGTCCCCCTATTCACAATATGGGACTCTGTAGCAGGCCCGGGGAGGACCACAATGCCTGGAAACTATTCGGGCCGGAGCCGACCCGGGCAATAGAGCCTCAGCATAGGCTGCCTGTGCAGCGATGGATTCTGGGTGGAGGACTACGGGGGGGGGGTCCGGGTAGGCCGCCCTTTTGGCGCACGCTGAAGGAGTCCTCTACGGGGCTCGGCTTGGTGACCTTAAAAATAAACACTCAACACACTTTCACCGGTCCCCCTCCGAGGCTCCCCCTCCCGACACACAGCTTTATAATAGGTCCTGCAGGAATAAACGCACACACGACTCGGCGACTCGGAGCTCCTCCTTCCCCCCTGTTACGGTCACCGTGACAGCTTTATCATAGGTCCTGCAGATTTGTTCTCAAAGTAATAATTGCTCGTTACTAATATACTCATTAGTAATAACTAATAATTAGTAACTAATTAGTAACTAATAATTGGAAACTAATTACAGTAACAGAGGTGTTTCCTACGTTTCTCCCTGTGCCGTAGATCTGAGATCATCGGCTGTACAAGTATAGCCGTCTTCTTTCGCAATCACTCTTTCCAGCTCTCGCCTTCCGCCACGAGGACGATGCGGATTCTCCAGGCACAAAACCTCGTCAGCGCCTGTTTATTCAGCCGTGGCCTAGGATTCTTAAGCCGGATTTTGGTTCGCATAAAGCACAGATTTCGGCACAAGAAATCGTAACTGAGACACCATCATTTACGCCTGTTGTGGTGTTCCGAGCGAAAGACTTTCATGCAATGATCGGCCCCGAGGGTATGCGGAGGAGGCGGACTCAGGCTCACAACCTCCTCGTTCAAAAGTGGGGTCAGCATCTGCTTGGGAGGGTGCTCAGCCGGGGTGGCCGGCAAGAGATTCACATTTCTACCGAGTCTTTGGTGCTCGAGAACCCGCCCGGCCTAAACTCCGCAGGCGGAGGGAAAAAATTCACAGAATTTTACCCCGGGACCAAACGGACGCTGCTCGTGTGTCATTGGTGTAGAGCGTTGCGCACGGCGTCCTATCCAGGCCTATCTGAACTTTCACGATGGGATTTTTGTGTGTGGGAAGTGTATGTATTGTTTTTTTTACTCAATTCAGTAGCCCATTGGGGATAACGCGAACGACGTGGAGGCCACCACAAAGACAGAGACACCCCTCCCGATGGTGCTACTGTCTCTCCTCCCGCACTCGGCAAAGAGCAAAACCAGATCGTCACAAACATCTGTAGCGCTGTACAGTACACATCCTTCCCCTTCTTCCTCCTCCACTCGGAGAATCATGCCCTACCCTACGTCCAGCAACATTAATCATACTGGGCAGACTTGAGCCGTACATTTTGAAAGCATGTCAGAACTTTGTCCTTTTTGCAACGGGACCACCGGTTGCCTGAGGGAAATTTGCAAGGCTTCGCTTGGCCTTGGCTTTTTCATACTTTTCCAAGGCTGCGCGCGCGATACTCGGGTCTGTTGTTGCGTGTTGCCGTAAGCATTTGTCACCATCCTGACAGACATGTCGTGTCCAGTACTTACATCGCAACTCCTCCGCGTGGTGTGCAAAAATACACCTGTCCCCGAAGACACAGGTGGAGGGATTGCGGCACATGTCAACCTTGTAGCCCTCAAAACGGTCTTCTTCAGGCTTGGGAATTCTTTGTGTGAGAGCCTGAGCCGCTTCAACGTACTCCTTAGTAGTGGAGCTGTCAAACTCTAAGCCACGGGAGATGAGCTTATGGTCAAGCTTGTTGCTTGCAAAGAGGAACGAAGTCGGCGACTTTTCACAATCATCATGTGATGACCCTTGGCAAAGTTCGTTGATCATGCCTACGAAAAAAGTCACGTCGTCAAGCTTCTTGGTCCTCTGGTTCGAGCTGGAAGAGATCTCCGGACCCTCCATGCGACTGGTGACCTCGTTTCTCAAGCTACGACCCACAAAGCTGACAAAGGCTTCTTGTACTTTGCCTTTGTCTTTGTTTTTGTCGTCCCACCAGCGATAATGGTGATTGAAAAACGCCTCTAGCTTGTGTGCTTTTTGTTGTATGCCTTGAAGCAGACCGACGCCGTCGTTCAAATTATCCCACAAGCCATCCGAGGCTGCGATCACAATATCGCCTGACTTTACGTGCACGCGATTACAGATAGTGTGTCCTGATACCTTGTTCTCGAGGAAAAATGCGATATCGTTGTTCATATCCAACTGCAAAGGGCAGCTGGGCTGGTTTTTGTACATTTGTGCTACTGAAATGTAAGTGCATTTCCACTTACTGTCTTCTCCCCGCCGCAGCAGCGCCCATTGTGAATCTCCAACCTGGATTGACTCGATGAAAGAACAGCCCCTCTGATTGTGCAGCTTCAGCATAGTCACGGTGGTAGAGGCCTTTGGCGATCGTTTCCAGATATCGGTCACTGATTTTTCTTCCAACGGGGACCTGAATGCCTCAGCCATCATTCCGGCACCATTTGAAGCGCGAGAATACGCAGAGGAGGCGAAAGCGCGCGCAAGTTCACCAGACGAGGAACCGCCAGCCGAGACACCGTCGCAGACTATAATGACGGTCTTGCTGGCGACCATCGCATCATCACATGGCAAGCTATTATTCCGCCCACCTTCATCGCCCTTTCCCAGCTTGCCCCTTTGAAACATGTACGGTACATCAAAGTGAAGCGGTTCAATTGTTGTCGTCTCTTGGAATTGAGAGTCAACATTGCCAGGGCCACCGACTTTGAATGCACGCGCCCCCGGCGCATGTGGCGTGCTGATCGCGAGCGTTGGGCTCATTGAAGCTGCAGGGAGATTCTCTCCCACTCCCAATCCGTCGTCTTTCTGCCTCGGAGACGCAGGTGGAGACCATTTATCATCATCAGACATCCAATCACAACCTGGTAGGAGAGATGCTTTGGACGCGGCACTGTCGCTGCTTCCTTCCGTCGCACGGTCTCGGTGCTGCCCCAGTTGCCGAAACTGGAATGTGCACCTTTCTTCTCTAGGAGCATCTAGACTTGCTTGGGTAAATGCCGCGACGTCGTCGATCGCAGTCACTGCGCCTGCACCTCCATCATCACGGCCTGTTCTTTCTGGAGTTGCGTGCTCGCTGCAATTTGTCTGCGCAGTCGCTGCAAGCGTCAATTCTTCGCGGAGGTCATCTGTCTCTCTCTGAAGCTCCCGCACCGTTGCCTTCGTGGATTCCAGCTCGTCGCGGAGCTTCTGCAGCTGCGCCTCAGCAGTCTCCCTTGCCAGTTTCTCGCGAGCGGCTTCCGTGCGGAGCTGGCCGTGCGCATTCTGCAGCTGTGTTGTTTGTGCCTCCGCCGTCTCCCTTGCCAGCTTCTCGCGAGCGGCTTCCGTGCGGAGCTGAACAAGCTCAGTCTGCAGCTGCGTTGTTTGTGCCTCCGCCGTCTCCCTTGCCAGCTTCTCGCGAGCGGCTTCCGTGCGGAGCTGGTCGTGGGCAGTCTGCAGCTGCGTTGTTTGTGCCTCCGCCGTCTTCCTTGCTAGCTTCTCGCGAGCGGCTTCCGTGCAGAGCTGGACATACTGAGTCTGCAGCTGCGTTGTTTGTGCCTCCGCCGTCTTCCTTTGCTTCTTTTCTGCGAGATACTTGGGCCGCCACAGGGTTCGCGCATCCAGGATGCCATCCTGCTCATCACTCACAACGATAACTTCCGCCATGCCGTGACGTCTCTGTCGCCGGCACAGCAGCCTCAAACAGTCTCAAAGTTTTTGGGGGTTGGTATCCGAGGTGTGGAGCTCCCCGCGGGAGCTGCCCTTTTATGGGTCGCGCGCACTTCGCTCGAGCGAGCTCGCAGTGAGCTCTTCCGAGGTGGGTCCGGAGCTTCTGTCTGAAGCTGCCCTTTTGTCTGCCGCACAAGCGGCGGCAACAGGTCCGAGGAGGAGGTCCGTGGAACGCCGAGGTTCGGAGCTCCCGCCCTATAATACACCTCGCGAACTTCCTTCCGAACTTTCGTTCTTTCTCTTTCTCAACTTGCGTTTCGAGTTCGTGCCGGAGCACGAACTCGAAATTTTCAATCGCTTTCATCTCCCGCGCCCTTCTCGGGGCATATTCACATTCAGGGCTTCCAGCACTGCCGGGTCCTACCGCGCCCTTCGACAAACAACGCAAGACGTCACGCGCCCATCAGCATATTCACTTCCAGAAAGCGTCAAGCGACCGCCAGCCCGCGGCGCAGCCCGCGCGCCGGGATGGCGTTCGTCGCGATCATCATGGGCTCCGACTCGGACCTGCCCGTGCTGGAGAAGACGATGGACATTCTGGACCAGCTGCAGATCCGGTGGGAGGCCAAGGTTTCTTCGATCCACCGCACGCCCACCGACGTCAAGGCCTACGTCGAAGACGCGGAGGCGCGCGGGTGTCTGGTCTTCATCTGCGCCTCGGGCCTCGCCGCGCACCTCGCGGGCTGCGTGGCCGGCCTCACCTGCAAGCCCGTGATTGGGATCCCCGTTGATGCCGGGCCCCTCCGGGGCGTCGACGCGCTGCACTCGACTGTGATGATGCCCGGCGGCATTCCCGTCGCCTGCGTGGCCATCGGCTCGGCCGGCGCGATGAATGCTGCCTACCTCGCCGGCCAGATCCTGGCCACAGCCGACAAGGAGCTCGCGGAACGCATCGTGGCAGACCGCGCGGCCACCGCCGAGGCCGTGCGCGGTAAGGACCGAGGGCTTCAGGAGAGGCTCGCGGCGCGGCGGTCGGCTTTCCGGAGGTGATTCCTGCGACACGCCGTCGCTGCGTTATTATTCTTTAGTGACAGGGTCGTGATCATGTTGCACGAAGCTGTAAAGTCATGTTAAATAAAGGCCCTTGGTTGCATGTTTGCAAGCTGGCGGAGGGGGAGGAAATGAGGTGAATTTACACTGGAGCCACATTTTAATTGTCAGAATGATCAGCAACGGTGTGTGCATGTGTGTAAATATGTGCGTGTTTGCCAGTGTGTAATAGTGTGTGTCCGTGTCTGTCTGTTTTCCTGCCTGTCTCTCTGTGTGTCAGAATGATTAGCAACGGTGTGTGTGTGTGTGTGTGTGTGTGTGTGTACGTGTGCGTGGGTGATTGCACGTGAAGTGCGTGCGTGGGTGCGACACGGTGTCGCAAATAATCGTTCCGCCTCCCGATCTCGTCCCGTCCCCCCTCTCTCTCCCCCAGCCCTCCCAAATCAATAAACACGCCCCACTCAATCCCACCACCCCGCCATCTCTTCCCTCCTGCCTGCTCCATCCGCTCCCCTTGCTCCTCCTCTTTCACCTCCTACTCCCCATCCCCCTCTCCTCCTCCAATACTCACACGCCCCCTACTCTTTCTCCTCCTACCACTCTCCTCCTCCTCCTCCTCCTCCTCCCCCCCCCCCCAGCTTCAGCGCCTCCTCTGCAAATGCACCCGATCATCATCTTCAGCTCTCTCTCTCGCTCGCTCGCTCGCTCGCTTGCTCCCGCTCTTGCTCTCTCTTTCAGGGGCCTCCCGAGATAGGCATGTGCTCCTGCACGTCTGTTGGGCTGTAGCCTGGTTTAGGGTTTAGGGTTTAGGGTTTGGGATTTAGGGTTTAGGGTTTAGGACAAAGGATTTAGGACATGGGGTTAGAGTTTAGGCATGCCTCCTGCACGTCGGTTGGGTTGTAATCTGCTTTAGGTTTTAGGGTTTAGGGTTCAGGGTTTAGTGTTTAGGGTTTAGCCATGTGCTTCTGCACGTCTTTGTTGGTTCAGGATTTTTGGTTTAGGGTTTTACCTAAAGCCTACACCATTAAACCTGAACACTAAACCCTGAACCTGCAGACGAGACGCCCTGATCCCTAAACCATTAAACCTAAACCCCAAACCCTGAACCTGCAGACGAGACGCCCGAGAAATCCTTGTTGTTGATCT
>Ga0315905_10007661_pt1 | contig 10926 bp, 12 predicted proteins | sample LakEriMetagenome_5_FD_203522 | JGI IMG/M metagenome (GOLD analysis project Ga0315905, IMG submission 203522) | Freshwater fungal communities from buoy surface, Lake Erie, Ohio, United States - Buoy 4 MA121 | ecosystem: Environmental > Aquatic > Freshwater > Lake | place: USA: Lake Erie, Ohio... | reverse complement strand
CAAACGTTAATGATTTTTCCCCTGAACTCAACCTGATCCTCAGCCCACTTGTGAACCAGTTCAGGCCATAACAGTTTCCCATCATTAAATGTCAGAATTGCGAAACCTGACCTATGATTTAATGGATTGTCCTCGCCATAACTGAATTGTGGGCCATAAGGCTCTGCCAGTGTACCCGTATCTACACCAAATCGGTTGCCGTTATAGTCAGCATAAGGTGTTACTTTTAGGCTATGTAAATGCCCCGTTACAATACTTTTACCTGCTGTTGCGGTGTTATTGTGGGTAGCGTGGACTCCACCCTTATATCTATGTTTGATAATCACATCGTCTGTTGCCCAACAGGTCATACAGAACTCCCAACTAGGGAAATGGTCTTCTAATTTAAATCCAAAGGTTTTAGCAAACTCAGGTGCATTAGCCGCTAGACGGGCGTTAAATCGAGCATCGTGGTTGCCCCATGTATAGACCAGTTTGACATTGTGACGGGCTTCCTTGGCGGCTTCTTCGACCTCTGAAAGGCGTTCTTGGCAAGCCTTTAGTTCCTCAATAAGGGTAGGTTCTTTACCAGCCACACCAGAAGGTGAGAAACGGCTAATACTTGCCCCATCTAGCGCATCCCCGTTACACACCACAAATGATGGCTTAAATTCCTTTATCGCCCATAAAAGACCTTTATGAGCAGTTGTAACGATCCCAGGCCAATAGTGAGCATCTGAGAACACGATTCCCACGGCATTTAGAACGCCTAATTGCTTGCGCTCGTATGCACTTTTGGGTCTTTCAGGTCTACCATGAAGATTTTTGGCTTCCATCAACACACCATATTTATGCTCTAGTGCAGTTCTACGCCTCTGAAGAGTTCGCAGGTTGCCTCCTACAATTTGATGTATTGCGGCAATAGATTTATGTGTTTGCCACAACTCCATAAACTCCGCATCACTCACATTAGGTGTTTGACCCATAATTACTCCAGTTTTAATCGCCAGTAACTTGTGTGTTTTGTCATCCAAGGATTAGTTGGATCAAACATCTTGAAACCACAAGAGATAAGAGAATTTGCAGAAGCAGGGTTGTCGTAGGTGCTAGTGATTAACCAATTTAGACCTAACGCTTTCGCTTGTCGAATCCTGACCCGAATAAACTTCTTCTGTAAGCCGAATCCACGATGATCAGCCACAACACCACAACGTACAAGGTAGCCGCAATCAGCCCAGCGAGAAGAATAAACAAGGCCTGCGAAACCACAATCCACGCCATCCTTAGTAGCAATCCACCAATATCCATGATTTGTGTCGCAAGTTTTGTCATAAGGCAAGCACTTCTTCTGAAGTTGCGACAGTCTCATCTGCACAGAGGATTGCCGTGTGTTTACACGCTGTATTTTCATAGTGCGTATTAGGCTTTATCAATATGAACAATTTATGAATAAGCCCGTGTACCAGCCTTGTCAATGATCAATGCTTGCTTGCGTGGTGTGCCTGAAGGTGCATTAGGAACAGAGATGTGTGTCCAAGAATCAAACTCTCGAATGATTTGGTCAAACGCTATTGGCGAACCAACGATGGCTTTGACTACTTGATCTGGGGTAAGCCCAGGCACTCTAATGTCAGCCGCACAACCAACTCTGTGCTGTGATGTGTCTTTTGAACCCACAGCGTCATTTACGGCTTTTGACCTAAATGCAGAGTTAACCATGATCGGCTTGCCATCTAGCAAGTCTTTAACTTCTTCAAGCATCTCAGCCAAACGCTTCAAGTTGTTTATCTCAGAACTATTAGGTGTGTTATCAAGCGACCTATGGTTAGTTACTGTAAGTTCTTCAAGGGTAAAGTGTGGTGTTAACAACATGATTATTTCTTTCTCATTTCTGCAAGTTTCTCAACAGTCCTACCGCCAAAGTAAGCACCCATAATTAACATTCCCCACTGCCCCAACAAGGTTACATACGCCTCATTAGCGTTCAAGCCAAAGGCAGACATCATGGCAAACAGGAAGTAACCAGCAAAGATGGCTACAAGGCTCATAGGGCGAATGTTCTTGGACAACCAAGAGTCAGATGCCATGTCTGCGTTCCAACGGGTAGAGACATTGTTATCTTCGTTCTTCATAGCGTCTGCCGCTAACTTGGCAAACTCTAATTCTGTTTCAGCAATCTTTTGAGCCGCCTGCGGATCGCCTGCGATAGCCTTAGCAACAGCATCAACGGAATCAGAAACGCCAAACTTACTAGCCAAAGCGGTAATAGCCATGCCACCCAGAGGGCCAGCGACAGCAGTTGCCAACGTGGGTGCGACACCCTTGAGTAAATTGAGTAGGTCATTCATTTATTTCTCCAACAGATTTCTGCTTGCTTTTTATAGTAATCAGCCCGTTTGTCATGCTCACGCACAAACCAAGACGCACCAATTACCACCACTACTAGGAATATGGTGACAACAACCAAAACAGCGATTTCCCATATTAGTATCCCCATCTCCATTCCCTGTCATACTCAACTAACCAAGTTAAAAACCAAGTAAACGTACACACATAAACAATTGCAATTAGTGTTGCTATGTATATATGTACTTTCTCTTTTATCCTTCTACGTTTCTCTTGTCTTTTAAGATATTCTTGTCTCTCAGCCGCTTGTTGTAGTTTTGTTATTGCTTTGGCTTCTTCAATCAGTTTGTCACGCTCTGCTTGAATTTCAACCCACAAGTCAGGCATACCCAACTCGTATCTAACCATGTGTTCTAAGTCTTTGTAATACTGCCTGATCTGCCTGACGTGCATTACGTTATCAATCGCTTGCAGGGTTACATTCTTAACCTTGCCTTGCTTTGCTAACTCTTTTGTCTCTTCCTGCTTCTTTTTGTAGTCTTCTTCTAACTGGTCTTGACCATGAAAGAATTTCGAGAGTAGCCCACCAACCTCACCAGCGATACCTGCAACCTCACCGCCAGTCTTCTTGATGTCTTGATAGGCTTGAACTGCCGTCTTGATTCCTTCATAAGCAAGTTTGCATCCAGCAAAGATGGTGATTGGATCAATGGTTTACTCCTATTGACCGCTAAACAAGCCACCCAATGGAACTGCTTGATTTACATTTGGTGCAATGTTTCCAGCCTGTGAGCCAATTGAGATTGGGCCAAGCAGTCCTCTGCCAAGTGCTGGCAATACCTCTGGCGCATTTTTGCGTAACACTTCAGATACAGTTCTGCCAGACAACTCTTTAGAGATTCTTTGCAATTTTGTTGGGTCTGTGGTTGTAAGCATTCTTGCCATCTCGTCAGCAGTAGCCCGTAATTGCTGTTCACCAAGACCTTGGTAGTCTCTGCGTAAAGCATTCATCAAAATGCCCATCACGCTTGGTGCTGGCAATTCCTTAGATGATTCAGTCCTGATTCTGCTAACTGCTTCAGTTCTAGCCGCTGTTTGAGAACCTTGCAAAACAACTTTAGAGGTTGTTTTCATCTCTATCTCGCTCATCAGGTTGCCCATGAACTTTTTATAAGCATCTTGTCCAGCCTCATCAGAACCAAATGTCTCACGGATAACTCTGACATTCTTGGGGTTTTTGATCATCTCAAGCGCAGGGTTTCCTGATGGGGAAAGCATAGTTGTGCCAGTTTGTGCGCCACCAAGTCTATCCATCAGACTTTGCATAACTCCAAGACGCAAACCTTCTTTTTCAGATTTAGACATATCCTTAACATCAGCAATTAACTGGTCAAGGTCTGCGGGTTTTTTGCTAAATGCTGAACGACCTTCTTGCATGGCATCCAGAACTGCTGTGTCATTTGCCCAGAAGTTCCTTGCACGACCATAGGCAGGATTAGCCTTGTCCAACTGGTCAATAAACTCTCTGCGAGTATCACGGATAGCATTTAGTTGGGTGTTTCCCATGCCAGATGATGGTGACTTGCCAGTAAAGATTAAGTCATCCAATCCCATCTTCATGTAGTGCATGAATGTAGTATCAATCTTTCCAATTGAACTACCGCCATCTGTCAGAAGTTTTCCTTCAGTAGATATTTGCACTTTTGGCAACCTTATACCTTGCTCTTGAGCCAACATAGAGGCTCTCTCATAGGCTTGCTTCATACTTGGTCTATCAAGTAATTGCGTAAATTCTGGCGTTACTTCTACTTGTCTTGGTAAAGCGGCTCCATACAATTTTTTACCAAGTTCAGCCCTTGCCCCTTTAAGAGCATTGAATTCATCAAAGTATTCGGCTTGTTTACCAAAGGCAGTTTGCAGATCAGTAGTAAGTCTTGAGAATATTCCTTTATCACGATCCTCAAGGAATTTCTTTGCCTCTGTTTTTCCAGGCCCTGGCAACACATTCACAGCATCAAGATAAGCACGACTATTAGGGCCAACATCTGCCAACGAATAAGGCTTGCCAGTTTTGGAAAGCACAAAGTTAATAGCCTCATTAACACCACCAACATCAGCGTCTAAAGCCTCTCTGATCAATCCTCTTGCTTGGTCAACTCCCAATCTTTGAGGGCTACTAAACATTGAATCAACAGCAGAACGATAAATCTTACCAACCACCATGCCAACTGGTTTGGCAACCAATGTTCCAGTTGCCGCTATACCAGCACCAAAACCAGCCTCTTTACCAGCCTCTGGACTAAATAATGAAGCCTCAGTTTCACCCAACCCTGCCGTTGCTCCAGCCGCACTAGCCAATCCGACTTGTGCTGGCAATGAAGTAACCATTGGTTTTTTTGTCAGCAATGATGGAGTCATTCCACCAACAATTTGCGCTCCAACAGAAGAGAGAGGCTTTTCTTGGCTGTACTCACGCAAACCCATTCTTTCAATAGCAGTTCCAACTTCACGAGGTGAAGGTTGTGGTTGCTCTGGATTCATTTGCTTTAGAGCCTTGGAAATATTTGTTGGTTCAGTAGTAATAAAAGACTTTAAAGCACCAATGGCTTCATCAGAGAAATTAAGACTTAAACCTTGCAAGAATTGTCCAAATCCACCCGTTGCCCATTGATTGCTTTTAATAGCAGTCAACAACTCCTCACCCTGTGGAGTGATCTTGTTTGCTTCTTTTGCAACCAATAACTCGTTTTGCAAGTCTTGGATTTGGTCTGTTAGTGATGCCATGTATGCTCCAAATTTAAGGTGTTACAAAACCGCCACGCTGTAAGGTGCTAGTCGCTGGTGTTGTTGCTTGAGAACTACCACCCAAGTCATTGAATTTCTGTCTTAATTGTGCAACTGCTTGTCCATATAAAGGACTTTGCGTTGTGTAGTTAGCAAACTCTGTGTTGTATCTGGTTTGAGCAACGATTGGATCAGTCTTAACAATTTGAGAATTTTTTGCCAACCAGTTATTGCTAAATGTAGCCAAATCTTGTTCACGCAGTAATTTCAACTCAAGAGCATCTAATAACAACCTATTACCAGCAGGAGTCTTAGACAAGTTTGGAGAACCTTGAACAATAAATTTCAAATCAGAATCAGTTGGGTTAACTCCCAATTTCTTAACTTCAGGCAAGATAACTTGGTTTGAATATGCTTGGAATGCTTCTTGTCCAGCCAATCCTTTAACTTGGAAATTAGGATTAAACAGTTGACCAGCCGTACCCAACTCCAACATTAGTCCTTGTCCAAAACCAGTTTTAACACCTTGATCTAACAAGTTTCTCATATTTTGAATTGTGCCAATAGTATTTCCAGCCGTTCTACCAGCCGCAAAACTTCCAGTTATTGTTTCTTGTAGATTCTCCCCAAATCCTTTTTGCATATTGACAGTTATAGGAGAAGAAATATTAGTAACTGGGCGTTTGGCTTGCGCTATAACAGCCGCTTGTTTAGTAATAGCATCCATTGCCTCTGGTGTCTGAGGTATCTTACTGATATTGGCAGTACCGAACAAAGTCATTGAGGCATTAGCATAATCACCAGTAAATGATTCTTTCTTGATTGGGCCACTAATCAGTTCTCTAAACTGTCCATTAGGCAATTTTTCATAGATTGTCTCTCCCTCTTTAACAATTTGAGTTTCTGGCAACATTGCTTTTTGTGCCGCTTTAGCCGTAGTTAATTGAGCAATACCCTCTGGGCCAAGAGCCATCAACTGAGGAGCGACACGAGAGATGTCATAACTTGGTGGAACAGCAGGAATATTTGGAGGTGGAGCAGTTCCCTGATCTGCCATTTGCTGTTGTTCTTGAACATCAAGTTGTGCAGGTCTTTCAGGTTGGCCTTGGTCATACGCACCCATTGCAATTCTTTGAGCCATCATTTGACGCTGTGCCGCCAATTGCTTTTGTTGTCTAGTAACAGCCTCATCACGAACCGCCACCAACTTAAATGCCAACTCAGGTATTCCAGCCTGTTGCGCTCTTTCAATACCAGTAGAAATTGATTGTGGATTGGTAATGTCCAACCCTTGCAATATTTGGTTTTGTGCGGAAATCTTTTGCAACATTGGGTCTTGTGCGCCTAATGCACCAACCAACTGACGACCACCATAGATAAGGCTAGTACGAGCAGACGTAAAAGGGTCTTGTTGAGCCAATTGCGCTGATTGTGCTAATGTCTGTTGATTTTTTTGTGCTTGGTATTCTTCAGGGGTGATACCAAATAAACCACTCATTATTGATTCTGCCATTTGGTTACTCCTTAAATATCCCAATTAACGGATGTTGGAACTTGTCCTTGTCCACCAAATCCATACACATTTTCTGCGCCATATTGATTCATTGCTTGTTGTGCATTTACATATGGTTGTCTATATTGAGTGACTGCTTGACCTAAATATGGATTAGTACCAACGCCTTGCAAAACATTAGCCAATGGGTTGTAAGCGTTTCCTGCTTGCGCTGTTCTTGCGGCGTTTATTCCACCAGACAATAATGCTTGCCCAACATTAGCACCAGCATTAGCCGTACGACCCGCTAGTTCAGCACTAATTTGCAATGGAGACTGACCCATTTGCTCAATAGTTCCACCCAATCCAAGAGATGTTTGGAATGGTGACAATGCGCCAACTTGACCTTGTTGATACTGTCCAAGTAATTGTGAGCCACTACCAAACAACCCTGCACCAAATGCAGTTTGTTGTTGACCCGCCGCTTGAGCCTGTGCCGCCAACTGTGCATCTTGTTGTGCCATAGCGTTGTAATAGGCTTCTAATTCTGGATTAGACGCACCCAATCCTTGCGCTCCACTTGGTCTAGCACCAGTAGCACCTACTGACAAACCACCACGACCTGTTTGGAATAATTGGTTTTGCAACTGTGCATACTGTCTTTCACGACTAGGAGCAAGCAAGTTTTGTTGCTGTTCAATATATTTCTGAGCCGCCTCTTGAGGAGACTGAGACAAATATTGTTGACCAAGACTGAATAAGCCACCTGCCGCACCTTGTAATGGGGCATATTGCTGTTGAGCCATCAAGCCTTGCTGTAACTGCTGTCCAGTTAATCCTTGCAATTGGTTTTGATAGGCTTGTAACTCAGGAGATACTGTATATCCTGCACCAATAACATTTCCTTGGGCATCCGTTTGGAAATTGCTTGATCCATAACGAGTAGTAACTCCAACAGGACGGAATCTGGAGGCATCTGCCGCCATTTGAGCCGCTTCTCTTTGCCCCGCCGCAGATGTTTCAGCCGCACTCTTAGCAGATTCCCCCTGAAGGTATCCACCTAATAAACTAGCACCAGCAACATAAAATGGCATATCAATTCCCCTTAATCAAAACTTCATCTACTTTTGACGGGTCTTTCTCGTCAGTAGCATGAACACAATACCAAACCACATCGGTGATGGCTTTTACGCCATGATTCTCACCAGCCTTAATATCAATACAAGCAGGGGCTTCAACAATCTGAATGTCACCCTCTTTAACAACTACAACCTTACCTTTGGCAATAATCCCAAAATGGGAGTAATTGTGCTTATGTTGCATGAGCATCTGCCCCGCCTCAATGTGCGTTTCTTTGGCATACAGTCCATCAGAAAAGTGGTGTGTAATCATGCTGTCCGCTTCCACATATAGACAGTTATGTATGGCTGATAGTTAGCATTTGTTGCACTAGAGCCTTCTGTCGATATGCTTGTTGTAGATGAAATACTAGCGGTGGCTGTTGCAGTTGTTGATGGTCTACCAAAGTTTAGGTTATTACCACCAGCCAATTGCTCACTACCACCATTAGAAATAAAGCCGCTACCAACAGTAGAACCATGACTGTGACCTGAATCCGTTGATGTTGTTGTAGCCGTATGGGTGTGGCTCACAACAATAGCATTTGCGCTACCACCAGTTTCTTCTGCGCTGTCAAACAAAGCATTGGTAGAGTCAAAACCAACAGGAACACGACCTGCGCCAAATGCTGTCCAAGTACCAAAGCCAAGTAAAGTGCCTGGGTTTGTGCTTGATGTGGCATTTGTGTAGATAGAGCCAACAGGATAAAGCAAAGCAATAGCCGCCTGAACAAACGCAGTAGTTGCCAACAAAGTAGTGTTATTTCCAGCACTTTGAGTAACAGCAGTTGTGCCAGTAGGCAAAGAAGGAGAACCCGTAAAGGTAGGACTTGTTAAGTCTGCCTTAGTAGCAATAGCCGTAGCAATGTTGTTGAACTCAGTATCAATCTCAGTTCCCTTGACAATCTTTAGAGCATTGCCAGAAGATAGGTTGTCTTTGGTAGCAAAGTTCGTGCTTTTGGTGTAATCACTCATGATAGTTTCCCTTGTTTAGCCTGTATCTCAATCTTCTGAATAGACAATGGTGTTCCATTTATGTCTGACTCATAACCAGTTTGAACAACTTTTCCAGCACCCGTTGCAGAAACAACAAGCGTCTGCAAAGCCACGCCATCGCTGTACTCAGCAATAGTCGTAGCATTAGCGCCATACTCAGCAATCCCGTAATAAGACTCTCCCTGAGTAGGAATTGTGCTGTTGTCTGACAAATAATTGGTCTTAAAGTCAAAGCCCCACTTAAATGTCACAATCTGGTTGCTTCCACCAATAACCACAATAGATAACTTCTTCAAGATAGATGTTTGATTCTGATTACCTAAATCAGCATGGTTTGTGTAATACAACATCCTATAAGAAGATGTGTAATCTTGATAAGTGCTATACAAGCCAATATAGCCATTCTTACCAATGTAGAGACTTCCATCTCTGCGAGACAAGAGTGCTGTTGGCTGAATAGAATCCCAAGTTGTCACCCTAGATGCGCCATTTTGCAATATGCCTTTTGTATCAAAGCAATACACAGCACCAATGCTAGGAGTAGTCAACAAGTAAAACGCTTCACGCTCAGAATAGACAGACTTAATGTTGGCTAATGTCTCACCAGCAATAACGCTAGTTAAGTCATTACGGATATTTTTAGATAAGTCTCTCTCAGGCGCAGACTTCTCTTGGATCGTTCTCATCAATGAACGAACACCAGAGTTGGATAAAAACAACACATCTGTGCTTGTCGTCTGAATACTGTCTCTAGCAATGCAACCAATTCCTTCAACTGTGTCGCTCAAGGTCATAGTAGACGGGCTAGTAGCACCTGAATACACAAGAATCTGACGCATACCAAAGATGAACAAGAAGCCGTTATGAGCCGCCAAACCAGTAATCTGGTCAGCACCATTCACCCATACATTGTTGACATTCAAAGAACCAGCAGTTCCTGTTGACCACACATGACCTGCAATCAAGTCACTAAAGTAAACAGTAGAATTGTTAGAAGTGGTGTTAGCCGCCCACAGACGACCAAATGCTGATATACAAATGTTTGCATCAGGCACAGTAGCCGCATAACCAGTTTTCTCAGAAACACGTCTATAAGTAGTTGTACTTACGGCTGGGTCATATATCAATGGGTTATAACCAGACTGAAAAAAGTAGGTTATTCCATTTAAAGATGCACATTGCCAGTTACTTGCTGTGATAGTTGGGGCAGTACCACCTCCCCCGTAGGTGAGTTCTGTAACAACATTGGATGCACCCAACTTGAATAACTTATTGTTTCCAGCAAATAAAACAGTCAAAGTGCCATCAGCCTGAACTAACTCATGGATAACTTTTACATCATTAGCACCCAAGTTGCCACTAGATGAGTTAACTCTTGACCAGCCTTTACGTGCGCCAATGCGTCCATATTGGTCAATGATGCAATTTGTTGCAACCAAAGCATAGCCTTGGCCTAAGTCCAAAGGAGAATCTTGGGTGTTTAACCCGTAAAAGCCTGGTGCGCTTATGCTAGAGACTTGGATTCCTTGACTCATACCGCTACAAATCCTTGGTTCTCAGGGTAGCGAGTGCCTTCCAATGCTATGTGGTCAGACAACATTGTTTTGTATAGCGCATAAGCCTCAGAGGAAGATAGTCCACCATCCTCACCACGCTCCACTAAAGCCCTTGCATAGGCGTTTTGAGCCACCAAAACATCAGGTACTTTGACAACAGTAGCATCAGCAGACAAAGTGGCTTGTGGGACTGTTAAAGAGAATGGTATGCTATACACGCCATCAGGACGAGGATAGAGAGTTACTTTTGTGTCGCCACTATTGTCTACGCCATCAAAGGCATAGTAGGAAGGGATGGCACTTATAGGGGTAGAGAAGTTCTGAAAACGATTCATGCTCGCAAAGTCGATATTCTTCATACCAAGATTGCTTGTTGCGTTTATCACATCTTGAACTTGGAACTTCTGACCAGAACCAGTTAAAGAGTAGGAATATGTGCCAGAAGTAGTAGATAGGGTAATTGTTGTGCCAAGGACATTCCAAGAAAAAGCATCTTCTACTTGACGCTTTGCATCATTGACAAACTTGCCAATTAAAGTGGAATACGAGGTTTCGCTGTTCGTAGAGACAGTAGTCTCACGTAACCGAATCAGTACATCGTTAATTAACTCTAGATAGGTCATCTGCTTGCCTTTGCCTTATTCCTTGCGGAAAT
>Ga0315905_10007660_pt1 | contig 10928 bp, 12 predicted proteins | sample LakEriMetagenome_5_FD_203522 | JGI IMG/M metagenome (GOLD analysis project Ga0315905, IMG submission 203522) | Freshwater fungal communities from buoy surface, Lake Erie, Ohio, United States - Buoy 4 MA121 | ecosystem: Environmental > Aquatic > Freshwater > Lake | place: USA: Lake Erie, Ohio... | reverse complement strand
GTTTCTTTAATAAATGAGCAACATAACTTTCAAACAATTTCTCCATTGGGAACAGAACAGCTTGGTTAACTGATTTACCATGAAAATTTGTAAAGGATTTATTATCTAAAAATATTCTACTCCATTCCAGTATTTTACTGTAATTAATTAAAATCCTTTTACGATAATCACAAAATGAAAAATCACTTATGAAATCTTTGCTTGAATCAATATCACCGAAAGAGCTAAGAATTTTATTTATTTTGTTTTTATTCTTCGAGGTAACAGTTGATTTCATTAATTTCAGGAGACAGGATTTTATTAGTTTGTTTGGTGGTGTATTTGTATCAAAAAAATCAAACTCACAATAAAATTTTGACTTGTCTATTGAGTTAAATTTTAAGTTCTCTTTAACTTTAAGTTTTCCGCGGAGATATTTAATGTTATCCTGGGTGGTAATATAGTCACCTTTAAGCTGCTTATTGAGTAACTTTTCTAGTTCAACTATGTAATTTGTAATAAAAACTTCGAGTATTGGGAAATTGTTAGAAGCACCAATATGTGCATTACTTAAATTGATAAATGGTGAATTCTTAAGAGACTTAAGCATTTTAAACAAAATAGATCTTGCTTCTTCAATACTTGCATCTCGATTTTCATGTTGCTTAAAAGTTTTGGGAAGAATTTCTACAACAACTCCGTCCGTAGTTTCTATTACCCCAACATAATTTTTGACCCTAATACATCTTACGCCACGTTTTTTGAAAACGGTAAAAGCTTTTTCAAAATCTGGATTTAATTGATTTTCTTCAACAAAATCAACCAAAGAACCAAAGGATTTATTGTCTAATACTAGTTCATTGGTACTTTCAATATAATTAATATGAGCGCCTTCAGAAATTACTCCAAATTCTTTTATGTAGTTTGGCCTTTTCAATTTATTTCAAATTGAACCCCTTGATGAAGAATTGCTCGGAAAGAGAAGAATATTCTTCATTAATAAGATTATCATTTAATTTATAAATAAAGTCATTATACTCTTCTTCGAAGGGCTCATTCTCTCCAAAAAGCTGATCAACATTATGTTTTTTCTTTATAATGAACTTTTCATTTTTACTTTCATCCTTGCCCCAAGAATCGTTATCCCCCAGCACTTTTACAAGTTTTTCAAAATCATTATAGAAATACTCTTGTAATAGAGGTATGATGTTATTCCTAAATGTTTTGCAAAGTGAATCCCAATCATTAATCCCAATAAAAAAAGCGTGACCAATTAAATGGTCCTTATCAGATAAGTATTCGATTCTATCATTAATTGTTTTTAATACTTTTTTCAAATCTATATTGAATCCGTTTTTATTAACATTTCCGATAGAGTCTAAATTGTATAAAGGAGGAAATTCTAAAAAGGAAAACCTTCTTCTTAAGGCTGTATCAATATTTGTAATTGATTTATCGGCAGTATTCATAGTCCCTATAATGTATAAATTATTTGGTACGCCAAAAAATGTTTTACTATATGGTAACATTACTGTTTTAGGTTGTTCGTTATTATCAGAAAATAATCTCTTACTAGATTCTATAAGGGTAATTAACTCACCGAATATTTTTGAAATATTACCACGATTAATCTCATCGATGATTATAACATAATTGTTATCCCTGTCATATTGAGCGGATAATGAAATCTCTTTAAATACACCACTAGAAATTGCATAAGCAATTTGATTATTATCAGTAATTACTGGTTTTATACCTTCAATAAACTCTTCGTATGAGTATGATTGATGAAAAGTTACAAATCTTATTAAGCCTAAAATTGTGGCGGTTTCATAATCTATAAATTGACCAAACATTGAAGGAATAGTGTTTTGCCAATTATTAATAATAATATCGATAAGTTCTTTACCTTTTGTTGTAAGCTCATAAAAAACTCTTTCATTCTCTTCTCTTGTTGTAAGATTAACTATACCAAGATCAACTAAGTTTTCTCCTATCCAACCAATCCATTTATAATCACTATTCCCTTCTGCAACATCAAAATATTGACGAATAATACTTATTTCATCTTGTGTTGATTCACGACTTTCTCTATTTTGCTTAAACAAATCTCCGTTTAAGCACATATTCAAAGCACACAAGATAGTTTTTTTGAAAGCTGTAACATTTGACGGGTAAAGGCAAGTTTTACTTATTTCGTCAACATATGCGTTTATTAATAATTCGGGGAGACCATTTTCTCTTGGCCAATTTTTTAAACTTTCTTTGTCTATTTGATTTTGATCTATGTAATCTTTAATTTGATTTTTAATTGCTATACCTTTCGCGCTCAAAGGCATGTCATCACCCAAAGCACCTGAAAGTTGACTTTTCCATTCACCTTCGATAAAACCAAATTCAGTTAAATACCTCATTCTCTGAGACCATCCAGAACGTTTAAACCCTTCAATATCCTTTAAATCTTCATGAATAATTGTATTTTGATTATCATACTTTGGATCTAAAAACCAACCCCAGACAACCATCGACTTACTAAAGTTTCTATAAATATTATTTCCATTTAATTTATCATAAATGGTATCATTGCAAGTTGTTCTTATCGATTTACAAATCCTTCCAAACTTTTCTTCTTTTGAAATTATTGTACTTTTATTTTTAGAGTTTATAATTCTTGTTGCAATGCTAGAAACATTATATGTTTTACCTGTACCTGGAGGGCCATATAAAATTTGATTTAAAGGAAAATTTAACAATGATGAATCGATCATAGCTAGATCTAGAATTTCATCTTCTTCATTAATTTCAGTTATAGTATAATGACCATTACCTATTTCTTCTGCAAATTCAAGAAATCCATCAATAGTAGATTTACGCCATTGGTTGCTAACATAAAAGTATTCATCATTTATTGTAAATACTGAATATCTAGATTTTTTGTCATCTGTAAATAAATTATACTCTGAACTATTTACTAGTATTGTCTTGTTATGAGTTGGATTCAAATTTTTTGAATTTAATCCTTCTATAGTTATTAATTCATTTTCTAAAACAAACTTAATTACTTGAACAACAAGTTGTCTTTTATTTAAATTGATTAAGGATTCTATATTGGTGTCGCTAAAATCAATGCTATATTTTGTTAGATCGTATGCCATATCTATTTATTATTAAGGATTTTTTTAATCTGATTAGCAATTTCATTCGCGAGTAAAGGAGGAACTGCGTTACCCACTTGTTTATACTGACTCCCCTTTGTCCCTAGTATTTCAAAATTATCTGGAAAGGATTGAATGCGAGCTGATTCCCTAACTGTTGGGATTCTATTCTCACAAAAATGGAAATAGTTCCGATGCCCTGTGTCAATAGTATTGCTCGGTTTATTTGAAGACATCCTTTCAAATGCCTTATTATATTTTCTAATGTTCCAATATTCAGGAGGTAGGCTTTTTATGTTACCACCATCCGGCACTAATTTAATTACATCAACAGTTTGTTGACTATGAAGCGTAAAATCATGATTTAGTATGCTTTTTGAATTTTGTCGCATGAAAGATTGATATTCATTTTGAGCAACTGTTTTATATTTTTTCTGATTTTTATCCGCCAAACCTGGTAAATCTGATATACCATCCAAGGATGAAATAGGATTTTTTTTAGTTTCAGGGAATTCAAATTTTTTTCTCTTAACACCAACAAAAAATACTCGATGTCTATTTTGAGGAACCCCAAAATCTGCAGCGTTTAATAGTTTATATTCTATATTATAACCGAGACTACCAAAACGTTTTAAAAGATCTTTGACAAATTCTCCATTGTTTAACGTTAGCATCCCTCTGACATTCTCTAGAACAAAAAAATCAGGTTTAGATATTTTTACTGTTTTGTAAAATTCAAGATATAAATGATTTCTTGGATCATTTACATCTCTTGTACCAACCGTACTAAAGCCTTGGCAAGGAGGACCACCAATAACACCATTGATTGAGTTTTTTTTAAGAATTTCTGGAAGAACTTGATTATTAAATGATGAAATATCTTGTACTATCCCAACTTTTGATGTTCTATTATAATTATATGTCTTTATTGCATCTGACCATAAGTCAACTGCTACAACAGGTTCAAATCCTGCCCACTCAAAACCTAAGCTCAAACCTCCAATTCCTGAAAACAGATCTATTATTTTCATCTTTTATTTAAATATTTTAATAATTCATCTGCCACAGCTTTTGCAAGTAAAGGAGGAACTGCGTTACCCACTTGTCGATATTGACTTGTCCTACTTCCTTCCAATATAAAATCGTCTTTAAAGCTTTGAATTCTGGCTGCTTCCCTTACTGTAGGAATTCGATTATAAATTGGGTGAAAATAATTACTATGGGCATTACCAGTATCTATTGTAACTGAACAAGATTCTTCGTCTAACCTTTTGAAAGCAGATGAATGCCTGTTGTTTCTATTAGTGGGAAAAAGATTTATTGGAATATTCTCCCAATTTCCTCCTTGAGGAACGTGGCTGATTCTATCTTGCGTTATCTTAGCTGGATATATAATTTCATGGTTGAAAATAACCTGATTTTCGTTTCTTAGATATTTTAAATATTCATTTTTAGGTTTACCTTTTAACCTATTCTTTGGATTATTATCTAAATCGTAAAGTTCACCAATTGCTTCCTTTACAGTTACTTTAGCTTTTTTGTCTAACTGGTCAAATTCAAATGTTTGTTCATAGTCATTTCTTATTGCAACAAAAAAAGCTCTGAGTCTATTTTGCGGAACCCCAAAATCTGAAGCGTTCAATACTTTACAATCTACATTGTAACCTAAATCTATTAGTAATTGTTCAATCCTTTTTTTTGCAAAACCATTATCTCTCGATAAAATACCTCTAACATTTTCAATTACAACAGCTTTTGGTTTAAGTAATTCTACAAATCTCAGGTACTCAAAAAACAATTTATTACGTGGATCTTCATTTTCTTTATTCCATCTATTAGCTGATGAGAAACCTTGACATGGTGGACCACCAACAATAACATCAATACTTTCATTGCCAAAATCTTTTAAAATCTTTTCGTCACTATATTCTAATAAACTTTCACATATCGCTTTTGATTTTGGAAAATTTCTCTGAAATGTTCTAATAGAATCAACATCAATATCAATCCCTCCACTGATATTAAAACCAGCTAATTGAAACCCTAAGCTTATTCCTCCGCATCCTGAAAACAAGTCTAATACATTCATTATTTTATTTCTCTTTCGATTAGTAATTCCTTAGCAGTCACTCCCAATATATCTGCAATTTTATAAAGAACCTCAATACTCGGTTGACTTCTGTTTTGAACATAACCGTTCACAATATTGTAGCTTTTACCTAACTGGTCAGCCAGCCAAACTTGTTTAATGCCCTTCTGTTCGAGAACTTCTTTGATTCTATTCATTATAATGATGAACTGTTGTCCGTAAATATATGAAAAATGTACAAAAAACACACTGAAAAACAGTTATAGAAATAAAAAAGGCTATCCTTCGACAACCTTTTTAAAGAATTTAATCATTTAATTTGCTCACCGTCCAGCAAGAGGCAAACCCTGGAGTATGTTGAAAGTGCTGCGCTCACTACTTTTAAAGCATCTTGATTGTCTATGAAGATTGCAGAATGCCAATCTACATGTTTCCTGCTAATGTCAATTGACTCAGCACATACCCAATATTCATAGTTATTACCGAACTGATCATTCGTAATATCCTCTAGGATTAACCATTTTATATTTTTTTCTTTTATTGCATCTAAAGTGCGTTCTTCTAAAGTTCTATACATATTGTTTTATTTTTGGTACCCTGGGTAAGGTAAATTGAGTAAAATCTGTAGGAAAGAAAGAGGATAGAAAACAACCTCTCACATTTACGATGTTGGAGCAAAATGCTTACCCAAGGTACCCGATTAATAATTAATTGTCTTTCACTCCCGCTAATGAGAATGTTGTGGAAATTTGAACAGGTTTGTTTTTTAAGGCATATACCCAACGACCGTTCTTTTTAACTCTCACGAACTTGTGTTTGTTTAATGCTCTTCCCAGATTTTGTGTAAATGAGTTGGTGATGTTTAACTTTTGATGTTCAGCTAAGTTTGAAGCAATATCTGTTGTAGATAAAAAGAGTTTCGCTTCTTTGTCTGGAATGCGCTCATAAAATTTTAGTAACAATTCTTCTTCAAATGTCAAACTTTGGAATTCTTCATTATGAGCCGTAATCTCATCAATCTCTGCTCCATCGAACCAATATTTGAAACCGTTGTTAAACAATGAGAAGGCTTGTGCGTATACTAAAGCTAACGGTACGGAAGTTTTGTAGTCAATTGATTTGATGTCATGGCAGAGGAACCGTCTATTTCCAGTTGAATCGTTCAAAAATTCCTTGTCATTTACCGAACCGCTAAAGGATGCTCTGCGCGTCATGTTCTCAACATGGAAGCCGTAAGCTCGTCTTATTCTAATGCTACCCTTCGTAATTAACTCCTTTAAATCGCCTATTTGGGATTTGTTCATTGTTTCAAGCTCGTCCATGTTTATGAGTAAACACTCTGAAAGTTGAACAAGTGAATCCTTGGATGTTGGGTTAATTGAACCTGAAAATACGTAGCGATTTAATTCAATTGGAATTAAATTCATCATGAATGTAGTTTTTCCAACCCCTTGTTTTCCGCTGAAAACTAGTACGGTATGATTGATTATTTCAGGTTTACATGCGCTACCAACCAATGCCACCATCCATTTTTTAAACGTTTTTTGGAATAAGTCATTGTTAGTTGTTTCCACCAATGCAGCAAGTTGCGCTATATGGTCTGTTTTACCATCCCAAATTGGTAAACTTTCAAAATAAGCAATAAAAGGATCGTACTCTTTTATAAAGTCGCTATTAATTATCGCACGCAATTCACCTATGCTAGTGTTTATGCGGTTGAGTTTCATGCTCCTATAGATCGAATTTAATTTGAAATCTCCAAGTAGTTCATAATCTGCAGCTTTGATTGGTTTAAACTCAATGCGGCTCGTGACAACATTCTTTCTAAAGCAGTAGTGTTTGTTTAGAAAATTTTCAATCATTACCAGGGCAGGCAGCTTAATTGTTACCTCTTCAGAGTTGTCTTTTGCAGGTGTAATTTCACTTGCTAAATCTGGTAGTTCGTTTAACTCAGCCCCTGCGTATGCAGGAGCTTGAGCTTTATTGTTTTTTCTTATTGTTGCCATGTTCAAATAAAGATTGAGGGTTTAACATTGACACCATGTTTAAGAAAAACTTTGTGGATGTAATCTAGGCCGATAGGAGTAATAAACCAAGTCAGTTTAAAATTCTGTTTATCCTTTTCATTGTTATCCAAGATTTTGAGATATACAGAGAATAAATTACTTTCAACATATTTCTCTTTTGGCGTATTATCTGATTCGATAAATTCAAGCTGCTCAAGAATAGTTTTGAACTGTTGGTCAGTAAGACCGAGAATTTTTGCGCATTGCACACTTTTTAAAGAAAACATAATTTTGATTTTTAAATTAAACATTAAATGGATTTTTGACATCGTAGCCTTTTGCAGAAAGAAAGGCGTGTAAGTATTTCAATCCTTTTTCAGTGACTAAGCACATTGGATGTAGTTTGTAGTAGTAAGTGTATTGCCTGCATATTTCAGCAATCTTAACTTCAAAATATCCTGCATCAAGATATGTTTGATAAGGAACATTGTAGTCATTAAGAATTTCTGTTGCTCTTAGGATTTTGAACAACGTTTTTTGACCCAAACCAAGAGATTTGGCTGTGTCCTTCATGTTTAAAGTCGACATAAATTAAGATTTTGTTGGTTGGTAATGAGATTTTAAAAGAGCTTCAACATCAGTAGATTTATAATACAATTTTGCACCTAACCTACTGAAAGCCAATTGTTTACTATCTCTCATGGATTGTAGTTTTCGTTTTGAGAAGTGCATTAAACGACATACTTCTTCGTTGTCAAGCCATACCTCCGATAATGGGGATGTTGCCTTTTCTCTGTTCAACTTTTCGTTGATTGCTTCCAATTTGCTAATGATTTGTTGGAAGGCTTCTTCTTCGATTGTAATTACTTTCATTTTGTGTTTTTTTATGTTGTTTACAAAACAAAATTCAGACTATCGAAGAAAACAAAGTGGTACAAAACGTGCTGAATTTACTTCTGTTTTGTACCACTTGGAAATCAATTGTTTAATATAAGTAGAGGTTGACCTAAAAGTATTTGACCTATATAAAAAGTAAGAACTAAACTATTTTTACGGAATTTAATGATGGCTGTTTACCTGAACGAACAAAATAATCACTGTGTCGATTAATACTTGTTTTAAAATAGGATACGAGTTCACTATTGTCAACATTTATTATATGAGGTGATTTATCCTTCTTATACGTTGGGATTTCAGCCAAACTAAATAGATGAGCAATAAAAAAGCATGCGTCATTTTTATATTTTTTGGAAGTTCTATCAAAAAAATTAAGATCTGTCAAGAAATAATACAAGCAAACAGCCAGATTCTGTTTAAAATACTCTATCGTATTAGTTTCTTCTTTGGATTTTATTAAAGCAGCTATGTTTTTCTTCCAATTCTTTTTTTCATTAAAACCCCAATATTTTTGAAGAGCTGACATTGTGTACATTATAAGAGAAAAATCTTTGATAATGTGCCATCCTTCATTTTGGACATAAAATTTGATTTCTTTTATCTCATTAGAATTTGCTTTTGGATTTAAGTCTATTTCTTTCCCCCAGCTAATAAGATTAATTAATGTTTCTACTTCTTTTGGGAAATTCTTTCTCCGTTTTTTTTCTTCGGGGCTGTCATAATGCCCAATTCTGTTATAATACATTGAATTCATTCTACATATGAGGTGAATGAAAAGACCAAGATGATTTTCAAATTCATATTGATCTATTATGTTACAAATAGCTTCGAGTTTTTCTTTTGTTAAAATAGCTCTATTAATAGTTGATATTTTAAGCTCATCGTATGATTCATTACCATCTAAGCAGAGAATTTCCTTGAAATAGTAATTAAGTGCATTATTATAGATTGTTTCACGTTGAGCGAATGTTCGTCGAACAGATGATGAAGGATCTTGAAGAAGTGAGATATGTTCAATTTGTGACTCACTAAAATTTGGATGAAGTATACCTGAATCATTAACTAGTGGTAATACTAATCCTTTATGTTTTACTTTCCAAACGAAGGTTCGGAATTGTACTAGGTCAATTGCTTCTTCGTAGTCTTTTAATGGAAGAATTTGAAATTGATTGATCATGATGAGTTTTTCATCAAATTTACGGAAGACGATTAAATTTGATAATATTTCTAGAAGGCCAACTTTGCTCTTAATATTTCAATATCGTCTTCGACTTTCTGATTTACAACCTTAGCATATATCTGAGTTGTTTGTAACTTACTGTGCCCCAGTAGTTTAGATACTGTCTCCATAGGAATACCATTAGACAATGTTACTGTCGTAGCATACGTATGACGGGCCAAGTGCGTGTGTAAATCTTTATCAATACCACAAATGGCAGCAACTTCTTTTAGGTATGCATTCATTTTTTGGTTAGAAGGAACTGGGAGCAACTTACCTGAAATAAGAACCTCTGTATGAGCAGCATATTTTCTTATAATATTCTCCGATACTGGAAACAAAGGTATGCGACATGTTACACCTGTTTTGCCTCTTCGAATTACAATCCATCTATGGCCATCAATACCAATTTCAATGTTCTCTTTTCGTAATGCAGCCAAATCTTTGTAGGCAAGGCCTGTGTAACATTCAAATATGAATAAATCGCGTATCACATCCAAGCGTTGAATGGTTATCTCTTTATTTATTATTGCATCAATTTCAGTTTGTGTTAAATATTCACGCTCCACATTCTTTTGTGTAATGCGATAATTGACAAATGGATCTTTGCGGATGTAATCACTCGCAATAGCAATGCGAATAACTTTCTTCAATGCCTTGATGTGCTTCATAGAACTATTATGCTGGCATTTTGCAACGGTTTTAAGATAGAAGTCAAAACCAGTGATAAACTTGTTGTTAACCTCCGTTAATGGCAGTTTTTCATTGTTGTATTGAACGGTGCAATAGTTACGTATGTGTTTTAGTGCAGCATCATAACGCTGTAATGTAAGAGGAGAAAATCCGTTGCCAATCAATTGTTTTAGATTATCGTTGTGTTCTTGAAATAACTCTACCAAACACCATTGCTTTTCTCCTACACCTAAAAATGTATTGAGTAGGACTTTTGCAGTTATTTGTTTTCCTGCTTCCTGCAACTCTCTTTGATGCATGAATAACTGACCACGCACACTGGTGATATAATCGTTGAGTTCTGCAGCTTCAGGACTTGTCCCCTTGGCTTTGTTTCGGGTTGTATCCCAGAGTGTGGGTTTAATGCATCTTTTTAAGGATATTTCAGCTGTATCACCATTTAAGGTGATGCGCAAATAAACGGGTGCATCTCCGTTTTTTAATAGTTTGGTCCTTTTTACATAAAAAAGGATGTTGAATGTTGCTCTTTTCATGGCGATAATGATATGACAAAGTTACCGCAACACGTTAAAACAAGGAAATGCTAAATGCTGCAAATCAGTGAATTAGAACCAAATCAGTGGACTTTTTCTGTTGAGAATTTTAGTCCACTGAATAGCACACTTGTAAATAGGGGAAAAGGGGAGAAAATGAAAACAAAAAGCATAAAAAAAGCCCCACTTTCGTGAGGCTTTCGTCTTAATTCACTGTTTTTCAAGTGTTTAAGCGGTCTGGACGGGACTCGAACCCGCGACCCCCTGCGTGACAGGCAGGTATTCTAACCAACTGAACTACCAAACCGTTTTTCGATCTTTTCAGACTTTCGCAACAGCGAAATTAGAAAACGTGTA
>Ga0315905_10007657_pt1 | contig 10930 bp, 9 predicted proteins | sample LakEriMetagenome_5_FD_203522 | JGI IMG/M metagenome (GOLD analysis project Ga0315905, IMG submission 203522) | Freshwater fungal communities from buoy surface, Lake Erie, Ohio, United States - Buoy 4 MA121 | ecosystem: Environmental > Aquatic > Freshwater > Lake | place: USA: Lake Erie, Ohio... | reverse complement strand
TTTCAACGAATGGCAAATCGGCGATACAATCGCCCATGAAATTCGTCGCACGGTGACAGAGACAGATAATCTGTTGTTTTCGGTCATGACGCATAACCCGCAACCACTGCATATTGACGCAGAGGCGGCGAAGGCCAGCGAGTTTGGACAGATTCTGGTAAATGGGACCTTCACTTTTGCGTTGATGGTTGGGTTGTCGGTGGGGGACACAACGCTCGGCACTTTGGTCGCCAATTTGGGTTATGATAAGCTCATAATGCCCAAGCCCGTGTTCATCGGGGATACGTTGCGCGCGGAAACCGAAGTCATTGCGCTCAAGGAAAGCAAATCGCGGCCAGACGCAGGTGTTGTCACTTTTCTGCACCGATGCCTCAATCAACGCAACGAACTTGTGTGCCAAACCGAACGCGCCGCGCTGCTGAAGAAGGCTTAGATTGCCATAATGCGGGGCGATGGGCATAATGCCGGCATGAAACTGCGCTCCCTCCTTTTCGTCCCGGGTGACCGGCCTGATCGATTTGCCAAAGCTGCTGCAAGCGGTGCCGATGCGATTATCATTGATTTGGAAGACTCGGTTGCGTTTGATCGCAAGATGGCCGCACGCGAGGCCGCCGCGGAATATCTGTCGGGTGATCGTCCAGTACCCGTTTTCATTCGCGTTAATCCGCAGGACAGTCATCTTACCCATGACGATCTCGCCTCGGTGCTGCCTTATGTTCCAGATGCCATTGTCTTGCCCAAGGCAGAAGGCGCGCGTTCGGTAAATTGGCTACGCGCCGAAGCTGCGGCCGTGGCCGATAGTCAGGACGGCGAGGCGCCGCCTATCTTGCCAATCGCGACCGAAACGCCGGGCGCGGTGTTTGACCTTGGCACCTTGCGTGAGGTCGCACATTATCTCGTTGGTGTAAGCTGGGGCGCGGAGGATTTACCCGCTGCGGTTGGGGCTTCGACTTCGCGTGAAGCGGATGGCCGCTACACGGCGCCATATGAAATGGTCCGGTCGCTCACGCTCTTTGCGGCTCATGCTGCGGGTGTTGCGGCCATTGATACTGTTTTCCCGAGCATACATGACGCGGCAGGATTGGCTTCTTATGTTGACCGCGCGGTTCGGGACGGGTTCACCGGCATGCTCGCCATTCACCCGTCGCAGGTTGCCATCATCAACGCGGGCTTTACGCCTTCACCGGAGCAGCTTGCTTATGCCCAATCCATCGTCGATGCCTTTGCGGCCAACCCTAGCGCTGGGGTGTTGCAATTGGACGGAAAAATGATCGACGCGCCGCATTTGAAAGCGGCGCTGTCAATCTTAGCCCGCGTTTAGGCCGCTAGTTTCCGCAAAACATAATGCAAGATACCGCCATTCATGAAATATTCGACTTCGTTCGCGGTGTCGATGCGGCAGAGTGTGTCGAATTGGAACGTTGAACCGTCCTTGCGGGTGACCAAAACGGTGACCGTTTGACGTGGCTGAAGCTTTCCGACGTTGGTGATCGTGAAGCTGTCATCCGCAGATAGGCCCAAGCTATTGCGGCTTTCGCCTTCCATAAATTGGAGCGGCAATACGCCCATGCCAACCAAGTTGGAACGGTGGATACGTTCGAAACTTTCGACGATGACGGCGCGGACGCCGAGCAAATTGGTGCCCTTTGCCGCCCAATCGCGCGACGAACCTGTGCCATATTCCTTACCAGCGATGACCACCAAAGGCGTGCCGTCGGCTTTATGCTTCATGGCCGCGTCATAGATGGGCATGACTTCGCCTTGGTAGCTGCTCATGCCGCCTTCGATGCCGGGGACCATTTCGTTTTTGATGCGGATATTGGCGAAGGTGCCGCGCATCATGACTTCATGGTGGCCGCGGCGAGCGCCATAGCTGTTAAAATCTGCCTTGCTCACCTGATGCTCTAACAAGAATTTACCAGCAGGGCTGTCTGCCTTGATGCTGCCGGCGGGCGAGATGTGGTCGGTGGTGATGGAATCGCCCAAGATCGCCAGCGGCTTTGCCTCGATGATGTCCATAACCGGCGCGGGCGTCATGCTCATGCCTTCAAAATAGGGCGGATTGGCGACATAAGTCGATCCGGCGCGCCATGTATAGGTGTCCGAACCTTCGACCTGAATCTTTTGCCAATGCGCATCGCCTTCATAGACCTTGGCATAACGCGCGGTGAACATCGAACGGTCGATGTTTGCGGTCATGACATCATGCACCTCTTGGTTGGTGGGCCAGATATCGCGCAGATACACGTCGCTGCCATCTGTCGCTTGACCAATGGGTGTGGTGGTGAAGTCTTCGGTTACGGTGCCCTTGAGCGCATAAGCGACGACCAAAGGCGGTGATGCCAAGAAGTTTGCGCGCACATCGGGCGACACGCGGCCTTCAAAATTGCGGTTACCCGAAATGACCGAGGCAGCCACAATGTCATGGCCGTTAATCGCCGCCGAAATTGGCTCAGCCAATGGGCCCGAGTTACCGATGCAGGTGGTGCAGCCATAGCCGACCAAGTTAAAGCCAACCGCATCCAAATCGGCCGTCAAACCAGCGCGATCGAGATAATCGGTGACAACTTGGCTTCCCGGCGCGAGCGAGGTCTTCACCCATGGCTTGGGACGCAAGCCAAAGGCATTGGCCTTACGCGCGACAAGGCCCGCAGCAACCAATACGCTTGGGTTCGACGTGTTGGTGCAGGAAGTAATCGCCGCAATCACAACGTCACCATCGCCAATATCATGCGCCTTGCCTTCAACCGCGACGCGCTTGGCGCTGGCATGCTTGTAAACGTTGATCAGGTCGTCATTGAACACATTGTCGACTTGGGTCAGGATGACTTTGTCCTGCGGACGCTTTGGTCCCGCAAGCGAGGGCACCACCGTTGCCATATCCAATTCCAGCGTGTCGGTGAAAATCGGGTCGGCCATGTCGGCATAAGCCCAAAGGCCTTGTTCCTTGGCATACGCCTCCACCAAGGCGATCTGGTCCTCATCACGGCCAGTTAGGCGCAGATATTCGATGGTCTTTTCATCAATGCCAAAGAAGCCACAGGTCGCGCCATATTCGGGCGCCATATTGGCCAATGTCGCACGGTCGGCAAGCGACAAGGACGCAAGGCCGGGGCCATAATATTCGACAAAGCGGCCAACCACGCCCTTGGCGCGCAGCATTTGCGTTGCGGTCAACACAAGGTCGGTCGCGGTCACGCCCTCGGCCAATGCACCGGTCAGCTTGAAGCCGACCACTTCGGGGATCAACATCGATACCGGCTGGCCCAGCATCGCGGCCTCCGCCTCAATCCCGCCAACGCCCCATCCAAGGACGCCAAGGCCGTTGATCATCGTCGTATGGCTGTCTGTACCCACGCAAGTGTCGGGATAGGCGATGGTCGCGCCGTCCGCGCCCGTGCTGGTCCAAACCGCCTGCGCAATATGCTCCAGATTGACCTGATGGCAAATGCCCGTGCCGGGAGGGACCGCCTTGAAATTGTTCAGCGACTTGGAACCCCATTTCAGAAAGTCATAACGCTCGGCATTGCGTTGATATTCGATTTCGACATTTTGTTCCGCCGCCTTGGGATGGCCGAATTCGTCGACCATGACGCTGTGGTCGATAACCAGATGCACTGGGACCAGCGGGTTGATCTTCGACGGGTCGGCCTTCAACGCGGTCATGGCATCGCGCATCGCGGCGAGGTCAACTACGCACGGCACGCCGGTAAAATCCTGCAACAAAACGCGGGCGGGGCGATATTGAATTTCGCGCTCCGACTTGGCGTCCTTTTGCCAATCGATCAACGCCTGCACATCCTCCACCGACACGGTAAAGCCGCCATCTTCAAAACGGAGCAGGTTTTCGAGCAACACCTTCATCGAAAAAGGCAGGCGCGACACATCGCCCAATTTCTCCGAAACCTTTTTGATCGAGAAATAATCCACCGTCTTGCCGCCAGCGGTCAAGGTGGAGCGGGTTTGCAGGCTGTCTAATCCGATTGCGGTCATGGTATCACTATCCCTAAAAATTGAGGCTTTTGGCCGGATGGGGAAGACAACACGGGTCGCCGCTATCTGCGGCCAATAAACGCGCGTCAAACCAGCGTAAAAGCGGGAGATTCGATTGCTGGCCGCGCCTTAGCGCGGTTGGGGTTGGGGTGCAAGGTGGGGCGGGTTTTTTGTCTTTACCCTTTTGCCGCTGCGGTCGGGCGCCCTCCAGATTGCTTTGGCTGGCGCTTAATATTTTGCGCCGCTCAAAAGCGGCTATGAATCTCCTTATCCGTGTTGCTGCGGTTGGATAAAAAGATAATAGTGGAAGTAATTGAGATTTTAATGTTTTTTTAGCGATTTTGGGCGAAGGCGTTTAAAATTTAGAGGATCCTTTCTGGGGAAAATGTATGATCTATCGCTTTTTACTTACCACAATTCTGTTGACGGGATCGGCATTCGCCCAAAAACCGGCTCCTGAGGCGGTACCCGCGGCGGCGCCAACGGTCGTTGAACCGGCCGCACTTGCACCAACGGCGCCGCCAAGCGTGGAGGCATTTGCCAGCCTGCCATTTGTGGACCGCGCTGAATTGTCGCCCGATGGCAATTACCTCGCCGGCATATTCGGGGTGGGCGGCGAGCAGAAGATTGCGATTATGCCGGTTATGAATGGTTCGGATAAAGCCACCATCTTGGGCGTACCCGATGGAACGCAGCCAGGGCGCACCCAATGGGTAAACAATGACAATATCATCGTGTCGCTCACCGGCCTTTTGCCTATTGAGACGGACCGATGGTATTTCACGCGTCTGATTGCGATTAATCGGCTCAGCGGGAAATATACCAAGCTATTATGGGATTTGACTGGTCAAAATGCGGGCGATGTTCTGTCGGTGCCCAATGATGGTAGCAACGAAATATTGGTTGCGGCGCAGAGCACAATTTACACCAACATGAGTGGCTTTTGGCCAACGGTTTACCGTGTCGATGTCAGGAATGGCAAAAGGCGCAAAGTTGTTGCTGGCCGTGAGGGCGTGCTAAACTGGGGCGCGGACCATCTCGGGCAGGTGCGTATTGGTCTGGGATTTAGCGATGGCGGCTTGACCTCACGGTTGATCTATCGCCGGTCAAGCGACGAGGCATTGAGACAAATCGATAAGGCTAATCATAAACGTGATGAGGTTCTTGCCGCACCGTTTCTATACTTGCCGGGCGGTGACAATGCGTTGATGATGCGCGACAATGACGCTGGCCGCACATCGATATTTGAAGTTAATCTTGCTAACCTACAAACGGTCAAAACGATTTTCGAACCGGAACAGGGGGAGGTTGAGGCTGCACTAATATCCAAGGAGGGCAAATTATTGGGTGCCTACACCACCGACAAGAAATCTCACATATTCTGGTTCGACCCAGATTTGGCCAATTTGCAGGCGAACTTCAACAAATCAGTTCCCAATTCGCGCCTGAATATCGAAAGCATGAGTGCGGATCGAAGCAAGATGCTGGTACGGCTGGATTCAGCAGACAACCCAGGCAGCATCTATTTCTACGATACCAAAGTCGGCGTCCTGCAGAAAATCGCTTCGGTGAATGAAAAGCTAAGCAGCAAAAAACTGTCACCGGTAAGTCTGGTGCAGTATAAAGCGCGCGACGGTTTGGAAATTGAAGCCGTGCTGACCATGCCGAAGGGTAAGGACGCGAAAAACCTGCCATTCATCGTCATGCCGCATGGCGGCCCGTGGGCGCATGACGGCCTGAATTATGATTATTGGGCGCAATTTCTGGCAAGTCGCGGCTATGTTGTGATGCAGCCCAACTTCCGTGGTTCAACTGGTTATGGCACCCCATTTCTCGACAAAGGCAAGGGCCAGATGGGCTATGCGATGCAGGATGATATCACCGACGGTGTCAAATGGGCGGTTAACCAGGGCATTGCGGATGCAAAACGCGTGTGCATCGTCGGCGCATCTTATGGCGGCTATGCGGCAATGTGGGGAATTGCCAAGGACCCTGATCTCTATCGCTGCGCCATTTCGATTTCGGGGGTTGCCGCATTGCGGCGTGAGGTCAATGACTTCGGCAACAGTCTACGCGGAGATCTGTACAAGATGCAATGGCAGGAAATGACGCCGGATTTTAATGCAGTGTCGCCGATTAACGCCATCGCGAAGATCAAGGTGCCATTGATGCTGATCCATGGCAAACGCGACGTCACGGTCGATCATGTCCAGTCGCAGAAAATGTTCAATGCCATGACCAAGGCGAATAAAGCGGTCGAATTTGTCTCGCTCCCGCTCGCCGACCATTATTTTACGCGTGAGATCGACCGGATCAAATTGCTGTCGTCGATGGAGTCATTTTTAGCCAAGCATAATCCTGCGCATTGACCTTGCATGGCGGCAAGGCTTGCTAATACAGGCCGTGTCCCGCTAAAGCGCGGGGATGAACCCCATCATCCTTGTCATGTCCGGCGGAGCCATTGGCGCGGCCTTGCGCTATGGCCTGTCGCGCGCTTTGCCTGTTGGCGCCGCGGGCTGGCCTTGGCCGACCTTTGTCGCCAATGTCCTAGGCGGGCTGTGCATGGGTGTGTTGGCGATGTGGCTGCTGCGTGGGGAGAATGCCGCGGAGCCTTTGCGCCTGTTTCTGGGCGTAGGCGTTTTGGGCGGCTTTACGACATTTAGCGCATTCTCGTTGGAAATGGCGCAGATGGTGCAACGCGGGCAGATGGGCATGGCGGCGCTCTATGCGCTCGTGTCGATAGCATTGGCGCTGGGCGCGGTGTTCGCCGGCATGGCGATAGCAAAGGCAATTTGGGCATGAGTAAGAATGACGAAAACGGCATACGGCAATTTGTCGTGGCCCCCGATGATGACGGGATACGGTTGGACCGCTGGTTCAAACGGCATTTGCCCGATGCGTCGTTCAATATTGTGTCGCGCTGGGCGCGGACGGGGCAATTGCGCGTCGATGGTAAGCGCGCCGCGCCGGGTGACCGATTGCTGGCGGGGCAGACATTGCGGGTTCCGCCTGCGGACGCCTCTGCGTCCTCCAGCGCGCGGCCGGTGCGTAAGCGCCGTGCGCTGACTGAGGACGAAATGGATTTCGCGCTAAGCATGGTCATCCATAAGGATGATGCGGCCTTGGTGATTAATAAGCCCGCAGGGTTGGCGACGCAGGGCGGAACCAAGACCGAAAACCATGTCGATGGCTTGCTCGATGCCTTGGGCTTTGAACTCGATAGCCGGCCAAAGCTGGTCCACCGTTTGGACAAGGATACATCGGGCGCGTTGCTGCTGGCGCGGACGTCGCGCTCGGCGGGGCATTTTGCCAAGGCTTTTTCATCACGTACTGCGCGTAAGGTCTATTGGGCGTTGGTCGTGGGCGTGCCCGACATTGCCGATGGTTTCATTGACCTGCCCATTGGCAAGCAACCCGGCAGTGGCGGCGAAAAAATGCATGTCGATGAAAAAGACGGGCAGTCGGCGCGCACCCGTTACCGCATTGTTGAGCGCGCGGGCAATGCAACCGCCTGGGTCGAGTTGCAGCCTTATACCGGCCGCACGCACCAGTTGCGCGTACATATGGCCGCGATTGGACATCCGATTGTCGGTGACGGCAAATATGGCGGCAAGGATGCGTTTCTGACAGGTACAATTAGCCGCAAAATGCATCTTCATGCCCGCCGTATCCGCATTGACCATCCATCGGGCCATCAAATCGACGTCCGCGCCGACTTGCCCCCGCATATGGCGGCCAGCTTTGACGATTTGGGTTTTGATATTGAAATGGGCGATGCCTTAGTGCTCGACGCGCCCAAATTCAGCGAAACCGCCGAAGGCAAAAAGCGCGTTGCCGCCAATATCGCCAAATCCGCGCGCAAAGAGCGCAAGGGCGAACGCCGCTCGCGGGGCTCGGTCTCGGACAAGCCCAAGGATAAAAAACGCAGCCAAATGGCCGCTGGCAAGAAAATTGCGGCGAAGAAGCCGGTGATAAAGAAGGCTGTCGCAGGGAAAGCACCTGCGAAACGGGCGCCGGCTGGAAAGAAGGTTGCGGCGAAGAAATAGGTCGCCTCATGTTGTATGCGTCACCCTGAACTTGGTTCAGGGTCTATCGCGCCATACGCCCGGCGGTTGCGGTCGAGAAATGGACCCTGAAACAAGTTCAGGGTTACGACGGAAGAGTTCAGGGTGACGAGAGTAGAGTTCGGGGTGACGGGAGAGTTCAGTCTGATGGGGAGGCTTATTAGTGACTAAATCGCGCAGACGCCTCGCCATATTTGATTGCGACGGGACGTTGGTCGACAGTCAGGCCAATATTTGCATGGCGATGGAACATGCTTTTGAGGCCGCAGGGCTTCCGCCGCCTCTGCGGCATGACATACGTCGCGTGGTGGGCCTGTCCTTGGTGGAATCGATGCGTGTCTTGCTGCCGGAGGCCGACGATGTCTGCCATCATGATTTGGCAGAACATTATCGGGCGGCGTTCCTGAAGCTACGCAACAATGGCTTGGTCGACGAACCTCTATATGACGGCATCGCCGCTTTGTTGTCCGAATTGGACGAAGATGGATGGTGTCTGGGCGTGGCGACGGGCAAATCTGATCGCGGGCTGATCCGCTGTCTCGATCATCATGCGATTAAGGGCTTGTTCGTCAGCTTACAAACCGCCGACCGGCATCCGTCCAAACCGCACCCGTCAATGGTGTATCAGGCCTTGGCCGATGCCGGCGCGGACGCAAGCGATGCGGTGGTCATTGGCGATACGGTGTATGACATTCATATGGGCCGTGCGGCCGGCACGCGGACCGTAGGCGTCAATTGGGGCTATCATGATGTTGCGGAGTTGCGCGCAGCAGGGGCAGACTATATCGCCGAAAGCATCGACGATCTGAAGGCCTATCTAAAGGATTTTGCATGACGCCAATCGATGACAAAGCCCGCGCCGAAATGCAGGCACAATATCGCTTTTTGGTTATCAATCTGTGCCGGATTATAGGCGCCATCATGCTGGTCGTGGGCCTCGCCGCCATCTCGCGGGAGGCATTGGGAATACCCAAGGCTGCAGGATATCTGTTATTTGCCGTCGGCATGCTCAATTTCCTCCTTCTGCCTGTATATTTGTCCAAAAGATGGAAAAGTAAGCCCGATCTATGAGGCGATTTTGGAAAGAGGTTACGCTTGAACCCACAACAATGGGCCAAGCCGTCCGGCTCGACGGGCGTCCGGTAAAGACGCCCACGGGCAATGCGCTCGCGCTGCCGACGCAGAAAATGGCCGACGCGGTGGTGGCTGAGTGGGACGCGGTGGAAAAAACGCTGAACCCAGCTTTGATGCCGGTGACCGGCTTTGCCAATGCCGCCATTGACCGTATTGCGCCGGATCATGCGGGCTTTGCCGCCGCCATCGCCGCTTATGGCGAGACTGATCTTTTTTGTTATCGCGCCGCAACAGGTGAGGCGCTTGCCGACCGGCAGGCCGAGATTTGGGACCGCTGGCTGCAGTGGGCGCAGGGGCGCTATGACATCAGCTTTGTGATTGTCGAAGGCATTATGCATCAGCCGCAACCCGCGGCAACGCTGGACACATTGCGCGGGGTGGTTGCGGCCCGTGACGCATTTGAGCTGGCGGCGATGGCGAAGCTTGCGCATTTGTCGGGGTCGCTCATTGCGACCTTAGCTGTCGTTGAACGCGCTGCGACGCCTGAAGACATTTGGAACGCCGCCTGCTTGGATGAGCTGTGGCAGGAAGAATTATGGGGCGCCGACCATTGGGCGCAAAAAAACCGCGACGATCGCGCCCGCGAATTTATGGCTGCCGCGCGCTTTCTCGACCTGCTGACGCCCGAAATATAGGGAAAAGCCTATCTCGCAGGCGCTTATCCGCGCGGCTAATGCTGCGTTGCAACTAAGGATGACAGATATGGCAGACAGCCCGATTTTTACCCTGCACCCCATTCCAAAGGCTGCCTTTGTCGCGGGCTATGCCGGATTATTGCCGCAGGTCATTGCCGCTGCGATGGTGGTTTCCCGTTCCGAATATCAATGGACAGGCCTTGCTTTGGCGTATGGCTATGCCGCCTTTATCTTCAGCTTCATCGGCGGCATGTGGTGGGCGATTGGTGTTACCACGCGCAAAAACGACGAGTCCGCCAATGGCATATTCGCGCTTGCGGTTGCGCCTAGCTTGCTGGCGCTCGCAACCTATGTGCCGTGGATATGGGGCCTGAATTGGCCCGGCCCTTCCTTAGCGTGGCTTGGGTTTTTCCTGCTGCTATCGCCCTTGGGGGATCGCTGGTTGGGCGCGCATTGTGCTTTGCCCGTGGGTTGGATGAAGCTGCGTTGGCATTTGTCGCTTGGGCTGGGCGGATTGACCCTGTTGCTAGCGGGATTGGCGTAAGTAGCGACCTTAAGTCGCGGCAAGATCGCGGACAAAGCCAATCAGACCCTTTTGCCGACGCCGTTTCATCCGTTCGGCGGCAAGGATCTGCCGCACTTTTTCAAAACATCCCTGCACATCATCGTTGATGAGAACATAGTCATAGCCGTCCCAATGTCCGATTTCGGACTTTGCGCGGCTCATTCTGTCGGCAATCACGGCGTCACTGTCTTGCGCGCGGCTGTGCAGGCGACGTTCGAGTTCTTCGATCGACGGCGGCAAGATAAACACACGGACGACGTCTGGTCCGGCCTCTTGATATAATTGCTGTGCGCCTTGCCAGTCTATGTCGAACAGGACATCGCAACCCGCCGCAAGCTTTTCCTCAACGGGGCCTTTGGGCGTGCCGTAACGATTGCCAAAGACATGCGCCCATTCCAGAAATTCGCCGTCTGCGGCCATTTGTTTGAAGGTGGCGACATCGGTGAAATGATAATGCACGCCTTCAATCTCGCCGGGGCGCGGCGGGCGGGTGGTGTAGGAGACCGACAAGGCAATTTTGTCGTCTGCATCAAGCAACA
>Ga0315905_10007651_pt1 | contig 10935 bp, 4 predicted proteins | sample LakEriMetagenome_5_FD_203522 | JGI IMG/M metagenome (GOLD analysis project Ga0315905, IMG submission 203522) | Freshwater fungal communities from buoy surface, Lake Erie, Ohio, United States - Buoy 4 MA121 | ecosystem: Environmental > Aquatic > Freshwater > Lake | place: USA: Lake Erie, Ohio... | reverse complement strand
GTGAGGACACGTCGCTCAAGGGCTTTATCGCAGCCGATGATGAGCTGGCGGAGCAAAGGGCTGGAAGAGGTGCAGAAGGAGGTTGTGGCGGCGGCTTTTTCATCCGCGAGGATACCAACCTCAAAGGCCTGGATGTAGGGGGCGGCGGCCTTAGCAGCATGGGCCAAGGAGGCGTCGGTGGCCTTGGAGGAGGAGGCTTTGTGATTCGCGAGGATACGAATCTCAAGGGCCTGGACCTTGGGGGGGGCTTTGGCGCTGCAGGCGGTGGCTTTGAGATCCGCGAAGACACGAATTTCAAAGGCATCGCAGGTGCCGAGAGTCTACAGGGCGCACAAAGCGGTGGGTTCCACATCCGCGAGGACACAAATCTCAAGGGATTCCAGGTGCAGGAGGAGGAAGATGATGTCGACATGTTTGAGTCAGGTGACCTTTGTCTCCTTCCATCCAATCGCGCTGACCCGTCGTGCGGCGAGAATGCTCCCGCGCAGGCGATGACGTCTGGGACAAAGGGTGCCGCACCAGCTGCGGTGTCCTACAACGACGAGAATGCCGCCCCTGTGCACGCACCGGAGGCGGACGATGTGGAGATGCCTCCATGCGCGCAGCAGATATCCGAAGAAGATGGACAGGGCGAAGAGCGGGCGGAGACAAGCTCGAGCCGCGATGAAAGTGCGGCGGGTCTGCAGGAAATCGGCACGCTCTTCTGCGACCTCAACACGATTGCAGAGGGCAGCTCACACGAGGACAAGTCCACTGCGTCGTCTGTCACCCTCTCGCTCAACCAGTCGCAGGGGGCACATGCAACGGAGTTGGAGGAGGCGGCTGCGTTCAAAAGCGCGTCGCCCGCCTTCAAAGTTCTCCAGGATGACGACTGCGCTTTTGTGGAGACAGCAGCAGCAGTCGAGCATGAGGAGGAAGCGCTTGATCTAATGCCCAGTCCCACTCAAACTGTGCCAGTGACTGCCCCTGCAGCGCCGGCAGAGCGGGGGAATGCCGCGGCGGAGCAGGCCGAGAATAGACAGACACCGCAGCATGGACAGATTGCGCGCAAACTCTCGCCATTGTCTGAAGCCGTCCGAGATAAGGTGCGCAAATCCGTTGAGGAGTCTCTCAACAAGTCTTCGGCCTCCGACGTCGACGCTGTGCCAGAACAGGAGGCAGCAACCGACGATGAGGACGGCGGTGCCGGCTTTCGGCGAGTGCAGGTGGCGGCGGCGGCGGAGGAGTTGCTTGTCGCGGCTGTCTCTGATGTGGTAGCGCGCGGTGCAAGCGAAGAGAGCAAGGTGGAGGCGCTATTTTGGAAGCCACAGGGCGCGGCAAACTCTCGAGGCAGCAGTGGTAGTGCTGCAGCGAGCAGCGGCGACGGCATGCAAACTGCGATCGCCGACACAAATTGCTCGCTCAACAACAGCAGCAGTAGCAACAGCAGTAGCAGCAGCGGACGCAGCCGCCGAACCAGGGCATCTGTGAGCTACAAGGAACTTCCGATCAACACAAAATGCCGGCAAGGCGCTAACCCCTGGGGCGACGGACGCACTTCGGTCTCCTTCACCTCCTCCCACAGCCGCCAAAGCAAAAGCCCCAACTCGTCTTTGCTGCACGAGCCGACTGAGGAGGCAGAGGCAGGCGATGAGGATGAGCTGACAGTCACTGGCACGCAACTGGGACTCCTTGCCGTCGAGGGCGGCGTCGCCCAAGGCTTCACGCGGGAGGAAGAATCCCGGCGCGTCCGTCAAGTCAAGGCAAGCGTGCGGAAGAGCAGCGGATATGTGTCTCGTGTGCGAGAGCGGGCGCCTGCCGTGCGCCTCGGCTCTAAGATGTACTTGCAGCGCGCCAACGGTGATGATGCCAAGTGGCACTGCGAGTCGCAGCTGGTGGGTTTTTGTCCCTTTGGAGAGGGCTTGGAATTCGTCCTTGGCGAGCGGTGTTTGTTGCGTGCCTCTGCTGATCTTGGACTTTGAGTGTGTGCTTAAGTGTGTGCTCTGCTGCTCTTGGACTTGGAGTGTGTGCTTAAAGCATCGTACACACGAACCAAGGACGAGAACACATTCTACAGAGAACACATTCTACTCTTGGACTTGATGTGTGTGCTTAAAGCATCTTCTTATACTTGGGTTGTGTCGATTCTGATGCTGCGCTGATAAGCGTGTGCACGTGCACACACCTGCGCGCTTACCACTACTGGATCTGACGTGGGACACTGCTGACACTACCAGGGCAAGGGCAACTGGGCGTCAGTGTACCTTATGCGTCGCATGCAGACTGGTGCTGACCTCTTGGCGGGCCTGGACGAGGCGGATTCAAGTGCCGCAACGTCGCGCAAGGTGCTCAAGGTCTTGGACGAGGCCAACGTGTGGGAAATGCACGTGTCCTCTTTGCTGCACCGTACAGTGGCCGAGAAGGCAAAGGTACCGCACGCACTCGCGCGACTAAGTCAGATTCCATAGATGCGGGTTAGGTATTGGGGTTGAGACGGTTTAGGGTTTGGTTTGAGACTCGGCTGCTGCATGTCGCCCTGATATGTGGGCATCATTCCCAGTCGTCGCTGACGCGGTTCGAGGCGGTGGTTGCATTTCAAGATGCCACCTGGCTCATCTCTACGTACCGCGCCCAGCCATCGCTACAGCAGGTGTGCGTGTGAGTGTGCGCGTGCATGTATGCGTGCGCGCACGCGTCAATGCCCTTGAGAGCAAAGGATTCGGAGGCGCCAAGTGTGCTAAGGCACACGTGAATGCTTGCGGGCATCCATGTGCGCACGTGTCTTTGCGCGCGTGCGATTGTGTGTGTGTTGTTTGTGTCTTTGTTGCAGGTAATCAACGCATACCGAAAAGGCAACAAGAAGATGGACGAGCCGCTGGTCATGTTCTACGCCATTGAACTGCTGCGTGCAGTAGAGGCAATGCATGCGGCCGGCGTGCTGCACGGCGACATCAAACCCGACAACATCCTCATACGCGACGACGACTCCTCGGACAGCTCCTGGCTCTACGCGCCCTCCCAAGGCTTCGGTGCCAAGGGGGTGGAACTTATTGACTATGGCTGTGCGATTGATCGCAACATGTATCCGGAAGACACAGTCTTCGTTGGCCGCAGGTGTTTCTGCGTGTGATTGCGCGGGCGCCCAAACGTGGGGGGGCGTATTGCAGATGAGCGTGCGGGTGCGTACCTGACCCTCGGCGAGAGAGGCAGACTTAGATTCTCGAACTCTTAGTCTGTGTGCAGCGACAGCTGCAGAGTGTGCGTAACACACACACACATTAACACACACACAGCAACACCGAAGTCTTCGAGTGCAAAGAAATGCTCGAAGGCAAAACGTGGACAACACAAGTAGACTTGTTTGCAGTAGCCTCCACCATCCACTGTCTGCTGTACAACGAGTACATGGCGGTGGACTTGACCAGCGATGCTGCTGGCGTGACTACTGCCGCACCCAAGCTGCCGCTCAAGCGCTACTGGAAGGTGAGGAAAGAGTTATCTACACAAGGTCAACAGAGAGAGCTCTCAAGAGCGCACACACTTTTTTTAGAGACAGAGACTGCACAGAGGTTGTCACAGAGGTTGTCATTTAAGACCCTGATCGCCCCTGTGTGCACTAACCACGTGTGTACCCATCCACGCGCCCCTCAGGTTGAGCTGTGGAAGGAATTTTTTGACACGCTCATGAACTCGCACAGCCCCGGACGCGGGGCGACGGACGTCGCAGCGGTGCGCGGCAAGCTCGAACAATTTTTTGCCAACGAGAGCAAGTGCGCTGCTGTGCGCGTATGTCTCATGAAGCAGGATCTCCTTCTCGACCAGTTTCTCGACGCCATTTAGACACACCGTCACAGGAGTCGAAGGCTGCTGGAATTCTCTTATGAAACAGCAAGACGCGGATGAGACAGAAATGCAGCTGGCGAGCAGTGATCATGCGTCAACACAAACTAACACAAACTAATCTGATGCTACCTAACCATGCGGTTGTGGGCCTGTCGGGGCGTAGAAAGGGCAGAAAAGCATGAGGAGACATGAAGGTGGATTGAGAAGCATCCTGCATTGAAGATCAACGCCTTCTCGTTCTCTCTGCCCATTGCTCCTTTCTCTCTCAACAGCCGACCTAACCAACGCAGACGGCTCTGCTGCTCAGAGACTGTCGCGGGAAAAAGAACTCACAAAGATAACTTTGTTTCTAAACTTTAGGACTCGAGCAGAAACCAGCTGGCCTCAGCGTTGCCTCTTTCTGTCTGAATCAGACCGAGTTTCTTCAGTTTTGCAGTAGCTTTAGCACTGTTTCAAAGTACCGCAAAATCTTTTCTCCTACAACTGCGCTCCGGGTAGCCAACCCCATCCACGAGTCCTGCACTGCCTGCATTGTAGGAGAAGCGAGGGAACCTCGACCATGACCTCCGACTCCAGCGTCGCGCACCCTGATGTATGCGCCTCGGGGCCTTCCGGATGCCCACGTAAACGGGAAATCCCCGACTCCAGAGTCAAAGGTCCTGTGGCAAATCTATGCGCATGCGGAGCCCAGGGGCAAATCTAAAGATCGAAAAGAATCTCGCCGTTTCATCTATCTCGTCCGTTGTCTCTCTCGCTCATGCCCCATTCTTTCTCTCTTCTTTACTATTTCTTTTTCTCTCCTCTTCTCGCAGACCAGAGGCCGGTTTCGTGAACGGTTTGTCAGGCTTTAATGCCCATACCCAAGGCTAAATCAGATCAGACTATACGTGGCTAAGTGCTCACCGTCTTCCAGCCCCTTCCACTCCTCGCGCAAGTTCAGGTTTGCTCTGGTGAGTGCTGCTCTCAGTTCACAATTTTCTCGCGTCAGGTTCTGCACCATGCTTTCCAGACGGGCGCAGGTGGTCTGGCGCGCACTGCAGGTGCTGCATGTGTGAACTTTCCCTTCAGCGGCACCGCGCTGGAGTGCACACTGTCGCTGCAATGCCTCGATCTCCTCATCTCGACGAGCAACCATAGCCTCCAGCGCCGAGCATGACAGCTTCTTTTGGAGAAGTCTTAATTCTTCGTCGGCTAGATTGGACTTGCACCTTTCGAGTGCGCTCTGCAGCGATTGAGTCCGCTGCTGCTCCTCCTTCACAGCGTTCTCCTTTATCTTTGCGTTCTCGGCCTGCAATGAGCTACGCGCAAGATCGAAGTGGTGCTGCATAACCCTGGCCTCCTTCTCCCTCTCTTGCCTGCTCCTCCTACAAATCTCTTCCATCATGTCGCGCATGCCATCAAGCTGTGAACGACAATCATTCTGCACGTCCTGTATCGCTGCATCGCACTGCGCACGCACTTGTGCAACATGCTCTTCGTGTTTGCTTTGCAGATCTTGGATCACACGCTCTGCCTCGTCCGCTGCCGCAGCAATCTTCAGCTGTTCTCCAGCGCTCCTCTTTTCCTCGCTCTCTTTCAAATCAGACTTGGTCCGCCTCAGCAGTTCTTGCAGCGCATTGACCTCATTCTGCCGGTCCTGATATTGTTCGTTGAGCTTCTTTTCCAAAGCTTCCACGTTCTCCTGTCTCGCCTCGCACTGGGCCTGCAGCATCGAAAAATGGCTTTTTGCAAGTGCATTCTCCTCGTCGTACTTGGCTCGCATCGCCGACAACTGCAATTTCATGCGCTCATTGCCGCCGCTCACCTCAGCAAACGACTCTTGGTGCTTTTTGAGCTTTTTTTCCAAAGCCTCCACTTCCTCCTGCCTCGCCTCACACTGCGCCTGCAGCATCGATAATTGGCTGAGTTTCGTAATCTCCTCTTGAATCAGAAATCTTGATTCTTCTTTCTGGGCGTTTCCCGCTGCGGCGCGCGGGCTCTCGGAGAAGAGTGAGCTATGTATTTCTGGTATATTATTTTTAATAGGGCTGTGCAGCTGCTCGGACAACATACAGCCCGCTGGAGGTGCCTCAAGCCGCTCTCGCGCGCGAGACGCGAGGAGCTCTGCGCGCTCATCGCCAGCGGGGATTGTACTGAAAGAAATCGACGTTCTGACCGCAATTTCGTGCGCCTCCTTCACCTCTTCTAGTATCTTCGATATGTCACCTCGAAAGCGGAATCTGTCCACTTTTTCCTCTCTCAACTTCTCTTTGGCCTCCTTCCACATGTCCTGCAAGGCATCCCGATGCTCTTTGATTGCCTGTGAATCGGCAAGCATGTCCTCGAGCGACTTGATCTTCTCGCAGCAAGCAGCAAGCATCTCCTCGAGCGACTTGATTTTCTCCTGCAAAATTCTATCACTGTTGCAAAATGCGCTTTCACTTTCTTGACTTCTTTGTTCTCTGAGCTTTTCCTGCGAGGAGGCCAGCTCCTGCTCAAGCCGTATCCCGTCTTCTCGCTTCTGATCTAAAGCTGCAATTGTGGATGCGTGATCTGCTTTGAGCTGCTCTAGTGTTACATTTAGCTCACAAGCAAGCTTGCCTTTCATGTTTGCCTCTTCAGTTGCCTTCTTCAATTCAACTTCTAATTCGTGGAGCTGCTCGCGCAAATTATGGGCGACCGCCTCCGATTCTCGCTCCATCATCCTGAGATTCTCCCTCTCCGAGTCAAGGCGCGCCTGCAGTGCCGCAATGGTTGTCTCTTTGTCGCACACATCGCTAGCGGCGCGTTTGAAACTTAATTCTTGCGCTTTCGCCTCCAGGCGCAAGCGCAAGAATGCAGCAGAGGCATCAAGCTGCTGTTGCAGATCGCCAGGACCTAGTTCTGGGGCCCTGTTGGCGTTCTGCTGCCCCCCAGGCTCCTCCACCTGTTTGATCTCCGTCACGGTTTTGAAACTGCTTTGCAACGTTTCAGTGCCTAACCCCCTCTCGGCGGTTTGATTTCTGTCCACATTTTCCCGCGCCGTGTCTCGCGCATCCGCATCCTCCTCCAGGTGCGTGGGCGTCAACGCCGCGTGGAGCTTCTCAAGCGCCAGCCGCGGAACGATCGGAGAACTACCGGGGCTTGCTCCGCCTCTGTCTGCGACCCCCTCGTCCCCCCCGGACATCTGGCGCAGCAGCGACAGCGGAGAGGCCTTGGGCTTTCCGCTGCTCCCCCCGCACACGCGCACGAGGTTCACCTCATATTCCTCTGCCTCGCCACCCTCGGAAGCCGGCACGGCCTGGATGGAAACTGTCGTAGAAGGCAGCCCGCTGATGAGACGCGACACTACCGACAGCGACAGACCCGTGACCCGTCTCCCGTCTACGGCTACGATGCGATCTCCGCAATTAATGCGGCCGCATTCAGCTGCAGGCCCACCTTCGATCAACTCTTTCACGTAGAACGACGTTGTTCGCGATCCTGTCACAGTCACAGATGGTGTCATGCGAAACCGCCAACGCAAGGCATCCGCTCAACACACACCTTGCAAAAGAGCAAATGTGCTCTCGACGTCGGTCGTGACGACCGACACGACGACCATCCCCACGCCGCCTGTCGTCTTGCGGTCTGCCATGATGGCGCACAGCAAAAGTTGGTGGTCCCCCCGCCGTCAGCCACTTGAAAGGCTTTCAAGTTTCCCACTCATGCGCTCCAGGCCGAGAGTTGACGTTCAGTAAAAGTAAAAGTTCAGTACAGGGGAACAGGGTATTTATTATTATTATAAATTATAATATCTTGTAAAAACACAAGGATGTCGAAATTTCAGAAGAAAACAAGCTTTTAGGCTGCGAGAGTTTCAAGTTGACAGTGCGCGCAGCGCAGACTATGCGTTGACCGCGCCACATGGACGTGGGCGGCGAAGACAGCCGACACACGAGCGAGAGGCCGCTACGCTCGCGCACGGCACATGGCGGCACGGTGGCGGAGGAGAGGGCGGCTAGCCATGGGTCCGACGCGGGAGCGGAGGGCAAGACTGTGCCCGTGCGCGTCGTCGCGCGCGTCCGCCCGCTGCTGCCGTTTGAGACGGTGCACTCGTCCCGGACGTGCGTTACGGTGCGCGGCGGCCAGACCCTGGTGATGGGCAAGGACCGCATGTTCAGCTTCGACTCGGTGTACGGGCCCGGGGCTCCGCAGGACGCCCTCTACGACGAGTGGGTCTCGCCCCTGGTCGACGGGCTCTTCAATGGCTACAACGCGACGGTGCTGGCCTATGGGCAGACGGGTGCCGGCAAGACCTTCACGATGGGCAGCGGCGACAATACAGGCAAGATGCCCGGGGAGCTGGGCGTCATCCCGCGCGTCATGCAGGACATCTACAACCGCCTCGAGCAGCTCACGCTCGAGAAGACGACTGGCGGGAGCTGCGCGCACGAGGTGCGCGTGCGCGTGTCCTACATTGAAATCTACAACGATGAGGTCCGCGACCTTCTCGACCCGGGCATCGCGAAGACGCTCGCCATCCGCGAGAAGGCCGACGGGTCCATCGTCGTCGCAGGCGCGAAGCAGGTTCTCGCATCAACGCTCAGCGAGATGCAGGGCATGCTAGACGTCGGCAGCGTGTCGCGCACTGTGGCCGGCACTCTCATGAACAACCAGTCCAGCCGCTCCCACTCCATCTTCACCATCACCGTGCACCAGCGTCTGCCGTCCTCTCGTGCTTGCGTTCCGTTCGAGCTTGTCACAGCCAAGTTCCACCTCGTGGACCTCGCGGGCTCCGAGCGCGCCAAGCGCACTGGGAACGAGGGCCTCCGCCTCAAGGAATCGGTCAGCATCAACGCGGGCCTGTTGGCGCTGGGCAACGTGATCAGCGCGCTGGTGTCCATCTCAAAGAACAAGGCTGCTGGCCACCACTCGCACATCCCGTATCGCCAGAGCAAGCTCACGCGCATGCTGCAGGACAGCCTTGGCGGGAACAGCCGGACAGTCATGGTGGCGTGCATCTCGCCCTCGGATGCTTCCTTTGAGGAAACTCTCAACACGCTCAAGTATGCGCAGCGCGCACGCAGCATCACAAACGTGGCTGTCATCAACAGGGTGGAGGACAGCGTGACGCCTGCCACGGCTATGCCAGAGGTGCTTCAAGTCGAGGATGAGGACTCCGGGGACGAGCAACCCGAACAGGTTTCAGCGCGAGAGGCGGCACTGCAAGAGCGCGTCGATGAGCTGCAGGCGGAAAATGCGAAGCTGCATGCGCACGCGGAGCGCATGGAGCGGAAGGCGAAAAAGATGGGCGAGGCGAATCTGAAGATTCTCGCAGAGCGCGACGAGGCGCAGACAGCGCGCGATGATGCCCTCACCATGCTGCACGAAATCACTGGGCACCTTCAGCGCATGAGCGATACAAGGAGCATGCGGCATTCGCTGCGGTGCTCGCTGCAGAACGTAGAGCAGCAGCTGCGCGATTATCAGGCCGAGAACCAGGGCCCTGCTAACGCTGCTACCCAGTCCACCCACGACAAACCGCCAGCGGGCGTGGCTAGACCACTCACTGCCCCCGCACCACGCACGGACGCGGGCAGCGCGGGGCGGGGGGAGAGTGCCGAGGTTGAAAAGTTGAAGGCGAGAGCTCGGGAAGCGCAGCAGGAGCTGGCGAGCAAGACTGCGGAGCTGCGGGAGCTGGAGGCGCTGCTCGAGGATCCTAATGCATCGGCATTGGCCAAGTCTCTGAGCACAGTTTCAGACCTACTGAACCGGAAGCGCGAGCAGAAAGGAGGTGGGATGAGCGGTCCGGGGATGCAGGATGAAAAGCAAGCAGACTCACGGGGTGTGATTGAACGGAATCTCAGAAAGATTCAGGCGCTGGAGAGTGAGTTGGCAGAAGCCGAAGAGACGAGAGTGATGCAGGAGGAGCTGATTGCAGAGCTGCGCCAGGACCTGGCACGTGACGAAGAGATCTTTGCGGGCAAGACCAAGGAGACGCGAGACTTGCAGGTGCAGCTGCGAGACAGCAAGGCCGCCCTCGCCGCCGCACGCGTCGAGTGCGAGCAAGCTGCTGCTGATATTCAGAACCTCCGCATCCAATTGGCGCTTCAATCCCGAAACCACGCCACCCCTCAAGGTCAAGAGTCAGGACCAGCCATGCCCGCACACCCGCCGGCGACGAGGGCAGCGGTAGCAGCGGGAGAGGGTGTTGACGCGCTGACAATCACTATGCAGCAGCAGGCTGCGAATCGTGCGCTGGCTGCCATGGTGGACGATGACGATGGGGTGCAGATGGGCGACGAGCTTGAGGACTCGATCTGCCCTGCATATTCCAGTGGACACAAAATCATTGCAGGCGCTTCACGAGGCCAGGCAGTTGCTGCGGCTACTGGCGCGTGGGGCGCCGGGAGTGTAGGGGTGTTGATGAATGAGGAGAAGCGGCGGCTGGTTGAGGAGAAAAAGGAGTTGGAGTTGGCGCAAGACCAGATGACGCGAGAGTTCCACCTTCAGCAACATCAGGCCGAGAAGCGCCTGCGCGAGTTGAGCTTCACCATGCAGCTCAAGCAGGAGCTTATTCGCGAGCTAGTCAAGACCGAGCAGAGCCTCCAGGCTGCCAAGGAGGCCGACGATGAGCGCATTCAGGCGCTCGAAGCCGAAATTGATGCGCTTCACAAGGAGCAGCACCGCCGAGACTCCTCTGCTGACACGTCGACGGCTTCCCGTGGCGCCTCACGGGGACACAGCCGTGGAGGTGAAGGGAGAGATGGCAGGGATGACGACAGGGAAAAAAGTGAAAAGGTCGAAGACCACCGCCGAGCGCGCGATCAACTTGCAGCGAAGCTCAAGGAGCGTGAGGCGCAACTTGAGGCCATGCGCAACCAGCAGCACCAGAATCGTAAACTCGCCAAGGACAAAGAGGCCTCTGATAAGCGCATTCGCCTGCTGGAGGCTGAAGTGGGTAAGATGCAACAGCAAGCCGAGATGCTCAAGGCGCGCCAGCGTGATGATGATGCCAGGTTCGCCCAGGAGAAAGCTGCTCACGCAAGCAAGGTCAAGCAGCTCAAGGCGGTGGCTGACGAGAAGATCGCCTCACTCGAAGCCGCCAACGCTAAGCAGCGAGAGGAGCTCGTGGGAGCGCGGCAGGCGCTGCGCGACACGGTGGGGTCCCGG
>Ga0315905_10007649_pt1 | contig 10935 bp, 17 predicted proteins | sample LakEriMetagenome_5_FD_203522 | JGI IMG/M metagenome (GOLD analysis project Ga0315905, IMG submission 203522) | Freshwater fungal communities from buoy surface, Lake Erie, Ohio, United States - Buoy 4 MA121 | ecosystem: Environmental > Aquatic > Freshwater > Lake | place: USA: Lake Erie, Ohio... | reverse complement strand
AATCAAAGTGCAGATGGCCTGTATGCAATCGGTTCAGGCTCTGCCTACGCGCTAGGCGCATTGGCGGGGCAACTGCCCAACCTTGCTCAATCAGATTGGGCGGCAGATCGGATTCTTGAGGCGCTTGAAATATCTGCCAAATACGACATTAACACCGCCGCACCTTTTCAGATTGAGGTTCAGCGAGTCTAAGCGTTGCACTGTTCAAGTCTGTGTAGTATGGGCGCACCTACTTTGAACTGAAAGGAAAGAAATGTTTTGGTTAGGATTAGTTTGTCTGATTATTGGCGTTTTGGCATTATACGCAATCATAATTTCAGCTTTTGAGATTGGTGAAGGCCGATGAACTTTGAAAAGCAACCACGCCAACCGCTATTTTCAATTCATAATCATTCAGACGGCAGTATTGCCCTTTATCTTGAAGAACAAGATGCCGTGAAGGATTTAGTTCAAGATGTTGTTGGCGCTTATGAATTAGATGATTTGGATTTACTGCGCCATTCGGCAGATCGAAGTGTGAAGTCTGAAAACTACTTTGAACACCTTGATAATGCTCGCGACAATTTGGGCGAGAACGCGCCATTGCTTTGCAATATGAGCGAGCAAGAAGCATTGATTTTGGCTGAAGATTTAATTCGTGCAGTCAAGTTTGGTCGTATTGGCCGTGAGGCTCAAGGCAATTATCCGTCACTCAAGGCGGTCAAATAACCCAATGGCAAATCCAAATGGTCGCAAAGGCGCACAATTCGAAACCGATGTTATGCGTTGGCTTCGCGGTGCTGGTGCCTTGTGTGAGCGTTTGGTGAAGGCTGGTAAGCACGATGAGGGCGATCTAGTCGCAATCATTGGTGGCAAGCAATACATTCTTGAACTCAAGAATCGTAAAACAATAAGTTTGCCTGAATTTTGGCGTGAAGCTGAAGTTGAGGCAGAAAACTACGCAAAGGCTCGCGGTTTATCCGAGGTGCCATTGCATTACATCATTCTCAAGCGCCGAAACGCTGGGATTGAACAAGCCTGGGTAGTCCAGGACCTTCAACAATGGTTGGCAGAAAAGCATTGAAAGGTTTTGATTTCTTTGTTGATTTACCACGATTTATTGAAGCAAAGTGTGTAGATGTTGAGGATAAAGATTTTTTTTTCCCCAGCAACCGCATACAAGAGGCAGAAAGACTGCACCAACTTAAAGCAATATGCACAAGTTGTATTCACGAAAAGGAGTGTTTGGAGTACGCACTAGAAAAACAGATAATTCACGGCATTTGGGGTGGCAACTCGCCAACCGAAAGAGATGCTGTTGTTGTAAAGGATAAGGGTGTCACCTTCAAAGGTATGGCACTTAACATTATCCAATTACATAAAAAAGGATTGTCTGTCAACGAAATTGCAGGCCAACTACACACATCGCCTAGTTATGCAAAGCGAGTTGTGGGCAAGTGGTTAGCAACTGAACAAGGAGCAGCACCATTACACCAACAGACAAAAGACTCATCCGAAGGCTTGCGTTAATCATTGTGGTTAGCGTAGGAACTTCATTAACAGTTCAAGCAATAATGGCACCGCCTGCAATACCGCAACTGGTTATCTACAAAGATCGCCCAGCGTTGATGCAGGTCAATCCAAAGGAAGTGGCTCGCGAGCTACTTACCGCACATCAGTTCAGGTGTTTTAACTCTCTCATGAGCAAGGAAAGCGCCTGGTCCGATAAGAAAAATCCAATCAGCACCGCATCAGGGGTTGGTCAGTTATTGGATGGCACTTATCGCAATCTTGGAATGAAGCGCAGTAAATCAACTGTCGCTCAAACGATTGCAGCACTGGCCTACATTGGCCGAAAGTACGGTTCTAGCGGTCCGTGTGGGGCGTGGGAACATTTCAAACGCAACAATTTTTATTGATGGGGGTCAATATGAGCGTGGAAATAGAAACAGGCGTGGTGGACTTTGATGCCAACACTGCCGCTTGGCTAGAGCAGTATAAATCTGCCCAGGCTAAGATTAAAGAACTGCAAGAAGTTGCAGATGTTGCTCGCGCACACATCGAGCAAGCATTAGGCGATAATCAACTAGGTATGTTTCTCAACCGCCCTGTTGTTCGCTATTCATTTGTTGAGTCACGCCGCTTTGACACAAAACGCGCCCGTGAAATCCTGCCGATACAAGTTGTTGAGGCACTTGAGATAGTATCTACATCCCGCAGATTCTCTCTTGTGAGCGAGGACAGTTAACAAATGACATTTACGCCTTTGAAATCTCCAGCGCAACAGTTAGCCGTTGAACTAGGTGGCATCATCAGTGAAGCAAGCAAGTGGTCACCACGAAGCCAACAGGTTTACATCGGCCCATCTGAAGTAGGTCAAGAATGTGTACGCAGACTTGCCTACAAATTGCTGGATTGGGATAAGGCAAATGAATCGGGTGGCGGTTCTTGGGCTGCCAATGTCGGCACCGCCATCCATTCATTTCTTGAAGGTATTTTTAGCACGATGCCTGATCGCTATGAGGTTGAACAGAAAGTAAAGATTCGCGCCAACCTTGCAGGCACCATTGACCTTTATGACATTGAAAAAGGCTATGTGCTTGACTGGAAAACCACATCACCTGCAGGTGTCAAAGCCAAACGCAGTGAAGGTGCTAATAGTCAACAGATTACTCAGGTTCAGCTTTATGGTTACGGCAAAGCACAAACTGGCGTGACTGTAAACAAAGTTGGCCTTGTATTCTTGCCAACAGGAGGTTCCATTGAGGATATGCACATTGAGTTATTTGATTACGATGAGCAGGCAGCACTTGATGCCCTTGCTCGCCTTGATTCGGTGTATTCATTGCTATCTACCATTGATGTTGAAACAACACCTGCGATGTGGCCGTTGATTCCAGCAACACCTAGCAGAATGTGTATGTATTGCCCTTACTATCGCCCCTTTAGCACTGATCTATCCGTTGCCTGCAATGGTGATACAGATGTGTGAGCGTGATGGTTGCGGATGTGGAATCCCTGGCAAAACAATTAACGACATTGCCAAAGAACTAGCGGAATTGACACCGCCAACAGAGTTAGAAACAAACTAACATCCAAACAAAAAGAAACGGGGGAATGTCACATGGCATTTTCAGCACCGAGCAGTAATACAGAATCAGTAAAGGTTGCCGATCTCAATGGCCACCTGTTGATTCTTGAAGCAATTGAATACAAAACTGGCATCCCAACAGTTCACGGTGATGCCGATGCAATTGAAGTTCGTATCAATGATTTAGATACAGGCTTCAATCACGAATCAGTTTTGTTCTTCAATGTAGCTTTGAAGAACGCATTGAAAACAAAAATTGGCCAAAAGGTATTGGCTCGTATCGGACAGGGCCAAGCAAAGCCTGGAAAGTCTGCGCCGTGGATTCTCATAGATGCAACAGGCGATGCCGATGCAGTGGCAAAGGCAAACGCATTTATTGGCAACGCTGGTGCAGCGCCTGCGCCAGTTGCAGCAGCCCCTGCCGCCGCCAACATCAACGACCCAGCCGTTCAAGCATTGCTTGCGCAGTTAGGTGCAAAACCGACTAACTAAACTTCTTGGGGTGCTTTTCCTTTCTGCCCCAAGAGATCGGCGTTGTGATGGTTCACAGATGAGGGATTGCATCGGGGGATGCAACTGCAGGTTCGATTCCTGCAACGCCACGCAAGATTAGCGAACGGGGGTAGAGATGAGAACTGCAGTTAGTTTATTTGCAGGCGTTGGTGGCTTCGACTTAGCACTAGAGCGCAATGGTGTAAAAGTAGTTGCATCAGTTGAAATAGATAAAAAGGCACAAGAAGTATTGAAGAAGCATTTTCCACAATCAACCATATTCGGAGACATAACGGGGGTCACAGGTGAACAACTCATTGCAGCAGGATTTATTCCACAATCAGGAATTATCACAGGCGGATTCCCCTGCCAAGATTTATCAGTGGCTGGAAAACGAGCAGGATTGGGTGGTTCTCGATCAGGATTATTCTGGGAAATCTGCCGATTGCTTGACGAAACAAGAGCGCAAAACTTTATCCTCGAAAATGTGCCTGGCTTACTTAACTCGAACAACGGTGCAGACATGGCCGTTGTTCTTGAAGCGTTGGTCGAGCGCGGGTATCGGGTCGCGTACAGGGTTCTTGATGCTCAACACTTCGGAGTTCCCCAACGCCGCCGTAGAGTGTTCATTGTCGGATGTCTTGGAGACACAGGGCGATCACCTGAAGAAATACTCGCTATCGCCGAAAGCCGCGCAGGGTATCTTGCGCAGGGCAAATCGCAGAGAAAAGACACTGCCACCGCAATTGCAACAAGCGCTGGAGACAGTAGCGCAGCAGTGACTTCATTTAGTCCATCAAGTTTTGCTGAATACACAGAAAATGAAAAAGTCTCAGCAACATTGCGAGCAGGTGGCGGTGATCTAGGTGGTGGCAGTGAAACTTTATTACTTGATGGCGCAGTTTATGGTCAATCAGGATTTGCAAAATACACTGAAGGTGTAACAACACTTACTGCTACTTCATACAAGAGACCTGAAGATAATGTTGTTCTTCACCAAAGCTAAGCGAGCGCAAAGTGTTACCGATTATGAATCGTGGATAGCGGGGGGCGTAGTGCCAACATTGAACGCAATGGATAACAATGGTGAGGCATTTGCGACAGTTTTAATTTTTAGCCACACTCAAGGTTTAGATATACAAGCAAGTGAAACAAATTCACCAACACTTAGAACAGGGGGCGCAGGAATGGCAGTTGTTTATCCAATTGACGATGCAAGAGAATTAGAAAAGCACCAAAACGGAACTGGTATTGGTGATGAAGGCGCACCTGCATACACATTAGATAGGCAACAGGCACCTGCAGTTGTCATTGCAGAGGAACCTTTAGCAATGCGCGACAGAGAAGGCAAGCCAGGTGGTGGCAAAGGTCCATTGGTATCAAAAACAGCGTTTACTTTATCAACCTCAAACTTTCATACAATCTCACCTAATGCCAGTATGGTGCGCAGACTTACGCCAGTTGAATGTGAGCGCCTACAAGGGTTCCCTGACAACTGGACTGATGGACAGGCAGATTCAAACCGATACAAGCAAATGGGCAACGCGGTAGCGGTGCCTGTTGTGAGTTGGATTATTGAACGAATGGTGGCGCAGATTGGTGAGTGATTCCTGCGTTAATTGTGGAAACGATGACGGTCCGCATCATATCTGTACTGATTGCCTAACTTTAATTGAATGTAATTGCAAAGGGGAACACAATGAGTAATCTTTTGCCAATTGCTCTGCGCTTTCTAGCTCAAGGCATCTCAGTTGTTCCAACTGCCAACGATGGTTCAAAGCGACCTGCATTTGCTTGGCAAGGATTCCAAGAGCATCTGCCTATTGCTGATGAACTGTTGATGTGGTTCAAAGATGGCGTTGATGGCATTGGTGTTATCACTGGCAAGGTATCAGGTAACTTAGAGATGCTTGAACTTGAAGGTCGCGCAGTAGCCGAAAAGATGCACCTTGAGATTGCAGAGATTGCAAACAACTCAGGGCTTGCAGATTTGTGGGATAGCCTGAACGCTGGTTATGTTGAACTGACACCATCAGGCGGGCTTCATTGGCTATATCGTGTATCCAATGGTGAACTACCAGGTAACACTAAGTTAGCGCGTAAGCCTGGCGAAAATGGCGGTGTGGATGTATGGGCTGAAACGCGAAGCGAAGGTGGCTTTACAATCACCGCGCCGAGTGGCGGTGCCACTCATCCTAGTGGTGGCAACTGGGTTCTTATCGGTGGCTCAATTGAAACCATCCCGACAATCACAATGCAGCAGAGATCAGCGTTGCATAACATCTTTGCAATGTTTGATGAGATGCCTAAAGCTGAATCCATCCAGCAAGAAGTGGCAACGAAGCACGATGGCATCCTCACCCCTGGAGATGATTACAACGCCCGCAACACTTGGGAAGAATTGCTTGTGCCTCTTGGCTGGGCAGTTGTCTATCGCAAGAATGAGGCAACAGTATGGCGCAGACCAGGCAAGGCCGAAGGCATCAGCGCCACCACAAACTTTAATGGCAACGATAAGTTCTTTGTCTTTACAACCAGCACACAGTTTGAATCAGAGACTTCCTATTCTAAGTTTGCCTTTTATGCCACACTTAAACACGGTGGAGACTTCAAAGCGGCAGCCAATGATCTACGCAATCAAGGCTACGGGGCGCAGGGTCTTAATTCTTTTGATTCAAGCAATGCACTGATGCCCACAAATACATTGCAAAGCCCACCATTACCTAGCGATGATGAATCCAGTTGGAAGCCAATCGCCCTGAAGGATTACTTTGACGGCTTATTCCAAGCACCGATTGCCACCATCCTCAAGCGCACCGATGGCCACGGCCTTATCTACAATGGCCGCGTTCACTCTATTTATGGTGAATCAGAGTCAGGTAAATCATGGGTAGCACAAATTGCCAGTGCTGAGTGCCTCAAGGCTGACAAAAAGGTAATTTACATAGATTTTGAATCAGATGCTTCAGATGTGGTGGGGCGCATGAAGTCACTAGGCGTATCAAGGGCAAACCTGCTGCAATACTTCACCTACATTCGCCCTGACGGTCCACGCGATGCCGATGACCCTTATTGGCAGGCAATACTAGAGCCACAATCGGCTGAACTCATCATCATTGACGGCGTAACAGAGTCATTGACAATGTGGGGCGGAGAAACCAAAGACAACGATGCCATTACCCGTTGGATGCGCATTTTCCCAAGAACAGTAGCCACCGCCAGTGGCGCTGCCGTCGTGCTTATTGATCACATCACAAAGAACGCAGAGACACGGGGGCGATTTGCCATCGGCGGGCAGGCAAAGTTAGCAACCATAGATGGCGCTGCGTACCTGGTAGAGCCATTGGAAGCACTTGCCCCTGGTCGAACTGGCACGCTGACAATGAGAGTGACTAAGGATCGCCCAGGATTCATCCGCAAGATTGCAGGTATGTGGCGCAAATCAGATAGAACCCAAGAGGCAGCAGTATTTACCATTGACTCGACTAGGGCGCAGATTGAGTATGTGATTAGTGTGCCATTGCTTGAGGACGAGCTAGAGAGCAACAAAGAGTTCAAGAAGCAAAAAGAGGTTGCTGAGTTTATCCACAACCATCCTGGATGTACCCGCCGATTCATTGCCGAAGGCATTACTGGGTCGAAGGATGCCATTGGCGAGAGATTGTCAGACCTGTTGGCAGGTGGCTGGATAGAAAACCGTGGCAATGACAGGTCATTCATTCTCTACATCACCGACTTAGGCAAGAGCCATTTCAACCTTTTAGATGCCGAAATCACACAATTGAAGGTGAACTGAGGTGTACCGTACTGTACCTTTTGTGTACCTTTTTATTTTAGGTACAGAGGCAGTATTGAGCGTGATCGGTGTGCGTACTGTACCGCTTATGTATATAAGCGGTAATAGGTACACCATCACGATCGGGTCAGGAACGCCCAATGAGTGAGTTAGATTTCAAACCCATTGATTGCCGAAACTGCGGCAATCTCATTTGGGCAGGGGTCAGTGCAACTAGCCGATGCGACATCAAACTTGATACGAACCGACTCAACCTTGCAGATGAGTTAGTGGCACTCACGGCTGGCATCGCCACCTACCAAATCCATCGCACCTCCCTTTCATTTGAGGCAACTCGAAGGATGGCAACGCGGATGAATGTGGCAGCGCCAATCGTGCTTGCCACCCACACCTGCAGAGCGCTGACAGTCTTTGGCCAACAACCGCCCAACTACTTTGGTTCCACAAGGGAACCTTTAGGAACTACCAGTGAGGTGCCATTTTGAACTGCAACATCTGCCAGCGCTCAACCCTTGACAGTAACGCCTGCAAGAGTTGCTACCTTAACCTTTGCCAATGGCTGCGAGAGATACCGCAACTGCGCCGTGAGTCTGAGCATTTTGTAGCACCTGGCAGGTCAGGCAGTGGCGCAGTCAGCGCTGAACGCTCTATCGGTGTCAATGTTAACGCACTTGATTACTCAATGGCAGGTGAGTTGCTAGGCATCTTGCATAGTTGGGAGTCAATGATTCGTAGCGCAAGGCGGCTGACACCGCCTGCCTTCTTGCGCAAAGAGCCAACGATTGACCAAGAGGTGCAGACTGCCTGTGATTTCCAAGTAGCTCACATCTTTTGGTCAATAGATCAGGATTGGATTGGCGATTTTTACATTGAGATTAAAGAACAACATTCAAAGGGTTTGGCTGCTGCAAAGCGCTTTGTGGAACAACCGCGCCGTATTCCCTGCCCCACCGATGATTGCCATAAGTTCATTGTCATTGATGCCGATGACCTGTTGAAAGATGTCACTTGTTACGGCTGCAAGAATTCTTGGTCAGTGCTTCGATTGGTGGCTCTTGCGATGAGCAATCCCCACCGCAAGTTCTTTCTTGATGTCGAGGCAATTGCGCTATGGCTTGGCATCACGCAACGCCAGGTGTATAAGATTATTAAGGCACACAATATAGAGCGCAGGGGTGCGTTGTATGACTTGGCTGGTGTTATTGCGCACAGATAAAACTTGACAGAAAAGTTCACAATCTCTTGCTACACTTTCGTTAACAGGTATTGCCATCTACTTAATCAGCCCAGCCAATAGGTTTGGGCTTTATTCGTTTATGGGATAGGTATGGATACCGAGACAATACAAGAAATAGATGAGGCGTTATCACACGCCATCATTACACGCGCCAATGCAATTGATTCTAAGAAACACATCGTTGATAAGTTCATTGATGATTTACTTGATAGCCGATTGGAGCTGACCAAATGTTAAGCATTGCAGTTACAATTGGTGATGTCTCAACAGACATAACAACAGATCAGCAGATGTCATTTGAAGGTATTGAAACATTGTTGATGAGAGCGACTAACTCAACTCTTGATGCTTACAATCGCTATTGTGTGGTCAATGAGGATTTAGAGGCAGTGCAAGAGGATGATGAGTAATACGCAAGTATGTATTAAATGCAAGATAGATAAAGATTTAGATGATTACCACACAGACAGACGAACAGGAAACCGCAAACGCAATGTTTGCATTGATTGCAGACAACTACAACGCAGAGTAACAAACTTATCTACATTTGATTATGCAAAGTTATTAGTAGAACAAAACAATTCGTGTGCAATATGTGGTATGTCTGCAACAGGTATGAAGCGTGAGTTAAGTGTTGACCATAATCACGAAACAAATAAGATACGCGGTTTGTTATGTAATCATTGCAACATTGGATTAGGCAATTTCAAAGATAGCACAACATTGTTATCACTTGCCATTGAATACTTGGAGCGAACAGATGGTGTTGCCTAGACCTTGTGCTGGATGTGGCAAGGTAGTGCGAGCAAGTAGATGCGTTGACTGCCAGCGAATAAAAGAAAGAGCTAGGCCTACCCGTACGCAGCGTGGCTACGATTACAGTTGGAAGAAGTTAAGTAAGCAACTAAGAGAGCAACAACCTTTCTGTTCTATTGCTGGTTGCACAAGTCAAGATTTAACAGTTGATCACATTATTCCTTTGAGCGATGCACCCTGGTTGCGGTTAGAAATCACAAACTTAAAAGTCCTTTGTCGTATGCACAATTCACGCAAAGGTAACGCATAGCACACCACCCCCCCGTGGCACTACTGGGTACGGCCTATAAGTTGCGCACACATACGCGCTATACACCCCGCTGCCCTGCAGGCGCACATCGCCGATGTGTGGGGGGTGGCGGGTTTGAACTGGTTTGAACTGGTTTGAACTGATTTGCACCAAATGTCCGAATTTTGAAAAAGCAAGGTAATCGAAACTAACGGGGGCGTTAGATTCCTGAGCGAATGGAAACAAGTGAGCGCACCAAAGCCGAATGAAGTTAAACGCAAAAATGGAAATCCAGGCAAACAAAAACTGCCTGATCTCAAGAATGTAATCGCACTGCCACAAATTAAAAGCGATGCGCCATTGCACCTTAGCGATGCTGGCAAAAAGTTATGGGCAGATGTGCGCGAGATGGCACCCTGGATTGCAACCAGCGATAGCAAGTTGCTTATTGAACTTTGTGAAAAGATGGATAAGAAGTACGAGCTACAGGCGAAGATGGCTCAATCAGATTTTGTTCTTTACACCGATAAGGGTTACGCATACGCGAACCCTTTGTTTGGAATGTTAAACACCGTTGAAGGTGACATTATTAAATTGCTTTCATTGCTTGGCCTAACGCCAATTGATCGCAGTAAGTTGGGGGTTGCTGAAGTAACGGCTAAGGGTAAGTTGGCCCAGTTGTTAGAGCAGCAAAAGAAGAATGGCTGATGTTGCAGGCTGGCCACCACGCTGGTTAACGCCAGTGCCAATTGAAGATCAAGAGCGTGGCGATGGCGAGTTGTATGCAAACTTTGCCGAAGCCGTTTGCAGAGTAACAAAAGATTCTGTTGCATCACCTGCAGGCAGGTTGCTTGAACTACGCCCGTGGCAACGCGAGTTACTCAAGCACATTCTTGCCCGCCGTGAGGATGGCAGATTTACACATAGAACCGCCCTGGTTGGAATGTCCAGGAAGAATGGCAAGAGCGCACTAGCAGCATCAATGGGCCTTGCAGGTTTAACACTTGGCGGCAACGGTTCAGAGATTTATTCTTGCGCAGCAGATCGCGACCAGGCACGCATTGTGTTTGGCACCGCCAAACGGATGATTGAAATGGACTCAGAACTGTCCTCAATGTTCACGCTATACCGCGATGCCATTGAGTTCAAAGACAAGGGCAGCGTTTACCGCGTACTTTCTGCAGAGGCTTATTCCAAAGAAGGTCTTAACCCTTCACCGCTTGTAATCTTTGATGAGGTTCACGCCCAGCCTTCTTGGGATTTATGGAATGTGCTTTCACTTGCAGGTGGTGCTA
>Ga0315905_10007648_pt1 | contig 10935 bp, 11 predicted proteins | sample LakEriMetagenome_5_FD_203522 | JGI IMG/M metagenome (GOLD analysis project Ga0315905, IMG submission 203522) | Freshwater fungal communities from buoy surface, Lake Erie, Ohio, United States - Buoy 4 MA121 | ecosystem: Environmental > Aquatic > Freshwater > Lake | place: USA: Lake Erie, Ohio... | reverse complement strand
CGCCGCTGGCCAATGTGACCGGACAGCCCGCCCTGTCGATGCCGGGCGCCTGGTCGTCTGCGGGCCTGCCGATCGGGGTGCAACTGGTCGGCCGGTTTGGCGCCGATGCCTTGTTGCTGGGGTTGGCTGCCGAACTCGAGGCATGAAAGCGCTGCTGGCCCTGCTCGTCATTGGCAACCTGCTGCTCTATGGCTGGTTTCAGGGCTGGATGTCGCCCTACGGAGGCGACGGACGCGAGCCCCAGCGCATGGCGCGTCAGGTCATGCCCGAGCGGATCCGCATCGTGCAGGGGCAGGCTCCTGCCGACGGCGCTGCCGCGCAGCGCCCAGGGATCGAGGGCAGGGAGAGCGCCTCAGTCGAACCCGCCGATGCGACGGGGTCTGCTGCCTCTGGCGCCCAGCCCGGATCGGTCCTACCCATGCCCCCCGAGGCTCCGGCAGGATCGGCCCTGCAGGCTGCCCTGACCCAGCCCGCCTGGGTTGCGGCGGGTTGCACCGAACTCGGGCCGCTGACCGAAATCCAGGCGCTGGCCGCCCAGACCGCGCTGGCTGGGCAGGCGATCCACGCCACCATGATCCTGCCGTCAGGTACCGAGACCTGGTGGGTCTATGTGTGGCCCCCGGCCGGCGAAGCGCAGGCGCGCCTGGAGGGCATCCGCGCCCGCAAGATTGCCGACGAGGTGGTGCTCATGCGCGAAGGCGGTCTACGCGGCGCCATCGTCATGGGGCGATTCAAGGAGGTCGCCAATGCGGTGGCGCTGCAACGCAAACTGATCCTTGCAGGCGAAACCGATGTCCGGCTGGCGGCGCGGGGCGGACCGCCTTCAACCACCGTGCTGCGGATCCAGGCAGGCTCGCCCGAGTCGCTGCGCGGTGCTGCGGGCGCAGGCTCGGGGCCGCTGGCGCTGGCTGCCTCGCCGTTCAGTGAGGCTCTGGCTGCGCAACTCGAGCAGCAGCGCGATGCCCTGAGGGCCGCCGGCTCACCGGCAACGCTCAGGGGCTGTCCAGCCGATCAGGCCACTGCTTTCAGTTCGCGCCGATAGCGGTTGAGCGCCTGCACCGTGGGCAGTTCGCGCTCGAGCAGCAGCGACAGGTTGTGCAGGATGCGCTCCACGACCTTGCCTTCCCAGGCCTCATCAAAGCGGATCTGACCATCGAGCCAGTGCTCGAGCCAGCCCGGCTCGGGCAGGCGGCTCTGGACCGTGTCGTTGGGGAACAGGGCCTTGTTGACATGCAGGTTGGTCGGATGCAGCGCCTGGGCGGTGCGTTTGGCGCTGGCCATCAGCAGGCCGATCTTCGCAAAAGCCGATCGGGCAGCATCACCCACCTCGCCGATGGCTTTTTTCATGTACTGCAGATAGGCGCCGCCATGGCGGGCCTCGTCGCGCGAGATCGTCTCGTAGATATGACGGATGACGGGTTCGGTGTGCCACATCGAGGCGCACCGGTACCAGTGATTGAGCCGGATCTCGCCGCAGAAATGCAGCATCAGGGTCTCAAGGGGCGGAGCCGGATCGAACTCGAACCGGATCGCATGCAGCTCGGCTTCGGTGGGCACCAGGTCGGGCCGGAACCGGCGCAGGTACTCGATGAGCACCAGCGAGTGCTTCTGTTCCTCGTAGAACCACACCGACATGAAGGCACTGAAATCGGAATCGTGCCGGTGGTCGCGCAGGAACATCTCGGTGGCGGGCAGGGCGGCCCACTCCGTGATGGCGTTCATCTTGATGGTGAGCGCCTGTTCGTCGGTCAACTGCGTGGCATCGAACTGATCCCAGGGCATGTCGTCCATGCTCCAGCGCACGCGCTCAAGCGATTTGAAGAGTTCGGGGTAGAGCATGGGAGGGGAGGAACCCGAGCGTTTCGATCAGTCATTCTATCTTGACAACGGGTTTGCGTGACATTCCCCCACGGCGCCTGAGCCATCGCATGAGGCTGCCCAGTACAGGCAGCTTCTCGTAGAGCTCCTCCGCAGCGTCCCAGTAGTCGCGATGCAGGCAGACCCGGTCGTCGCTTGCGAAGCGCAGGTGCGAGGCTCCCCGGATCACCTGTGGCCCCCGGGGCAGGGGTGATTTGAACGAAAACTCGAAATCCCAGATGAGGAAGGCCTGATCGTCCTGCTCGATCGCCTGTCTCACCACAAAGCGCGGGCTGTCGACCTGCTCGAACATATGGGCAAAGATCCGGGCAATCTCGCCGGGGCCGGTCACCTCGTTGAAGGGGTCCTTGAAGAACGCCTCGTCGCTGTAGATGAGATGCATGCGGCCCGCGTCTTGCGGGCTGATCTGCTCGAAGAAGCTCACCACACGCTGCAGGCGCGGGCTCATGCCTCAGGCTCCGGTCACGCGCCGAACCAGCGCAAAGTACAGCCGGTCGGGCAGCAGGCCGGCCAGCTTGAGCATGCCGGTGAAGCGTTTGGGGTAATGCACCTCGAAGGCGCCAGTGGCCAGCCCCTGCAGGGTGCGGCGGGCCGCTTCATCGGCACTGATCAGGGCAGGCATGGGGTAGTCATTGATGGCGGTGGCGGGCGTCTCGACATAGCCCGGATTGACCACCGTGACGCCGATACCTTGCGGATGAAGATCCAGATAAAGGGATTCGGCGAGGTTGATGAGTGCCGCCTTGGTCGGCCCATAAACCAGCGCATGCGGCAGCCCCCGAAAGCCTGCCACGCTCGAGACCAGCACCAGGTGCCCCGAGCCCTGACTCAGCAGGGCGGGCAGCAGCACGGACAGCCCCTTGTAGACCGAGATCAGGTTGGTATCGAGCATCCGCAGACCCTGTGCAAGGTCGAAGTTCTGCGCGCGCATGGGCTGATAGATACCGGCGACCCACAGAACCACATCGACTCCGCCCCATGCAGCAGTCAGTTGGTTGAACGCCTGTTCGATCGCCTGAACATCGTTGATGTCCAGAGGCAGGATCAGCGCGTCTTGCACCGGATCGGGCGCATCGACCGGTGCACGGGGAGGATGGCCGATCACCTCCTGCAGGGCCTGAGCTCGACGGGCCGATACGGCCACGCGCGCGCCCGCGCGTTGCAGCGCCTGGGCCAGGGCGGCACCGATGCCGCTCGAGGCGCCGACCACCCAGACCCTGCGGCCTGACCAGTCGGTGATGGGGGGATTGAGAGGCTTGAACATGTGCAGTGGATGGGGTCAGCGCTTCGGGTTGATGGGGTCAGCGCTCTGAGTGTTCATGGGCCGAAGTCAGGCGGCGCGGCGGGTAAACGAGAGCAGCACTTCGCCCAGCTTCACGCCGAATTTGCTCATCGTGGCCCGGTTGAGCATGACCCGATCGTCGATCTGGTACATCCAGTCATCGAAGTCGACCTCCCAGGTGCGGCCATCAACCTTGAGCGCCAGGACATAGCGCCAGTTGAGCGCATTGCCCGAGGCAATGCCGCGGGCCTCGCCCACCACATCGGCTGCAGTGCCGCTGTATCGGCCTTCGCCCAGCTTGCGCACGGTCCAGATCCGTTTTTCCTTGCTGCCATCGGAGTACAGGAAGTCCTCGTCCAGGATCCCGGTGTTGTCCTTCCACTGGCAGGCCATGAGAACCGTAAAGCGCTTGACCACTTCACCCGATCGATCCTGAAAGACACCCCAGGCATCGACGGTGCCGTTGAAATAGCGGGCCAGATCGAGCTCGGGCTTTTCGCGCGCATATCGGGTGGGGTCGACGCCGCTGCAACCCGCAAGCGAAAGTGCTCCGGCACCGAGGCCAAGCAGGGTTCCGCGACGGGCCAGCAGACGGGCAGCAGGGGTCAGAGCCATGGCAGTTTCCTTGTTGTTGCAGACAGTGAGTGCAGACCGGTCAGGCGTCTGGCGCAGCAGGCTTCGGAATCGGGGCCAGCAGCAGGAGGGCGCCCGCCACGAGCTTGAGCAGGCAGGGCAGCACGGCATACATCAGCGCGAGGGCGGTTGTGCCAGCGAGCAGTGCACTGGCCGCATCGATTTCGCCTGCGCCTGAGGGGCCCGAAGCAGGCGCTGCGGTTTGAGATGCGCCCGGAACATAGCCCAGCAGTCCGAGTGCAGGCAGGGCCAAGCCGGCCGCTGCCGCGAGATTGAGCTTGGTGGCCAGGTTCCACAGACCAAATGCGGCACCGTTTCGATCCTTGGGGGCTTGCGGAGCAGCCAGCACGGCGGCCAGCAATGCCGGGGGCACGGCAAGATCGGCGCCCAAGGCAAACCCGGTGGCCACGCAAACCACAAAAAACGCCGCCGAATCACCGGGCCCGAGTCCCCAGGCCCAGATGAAGGCCGCGATCGCGATCGCCATGCCGAGCAACCAGGCTGCCTTGAGCCCCAGACGCGCCGACAGTCGGGCCCAGATCGGCATGCCGGCCGCAGCCGCCACAAAATAGCTCAGCAGAAACTGCGGCGTGAGCTCGGGTGTCTGCAGGATGTCGGTAACGAAAAACAGCAGCAGCGTGGCCGGGATGGCGCTGGCAATGCCATTGACCAGAAACACGATCAGGGTCCAGCGCACGCCCGTATCGCGCCACAGCTGGGCAAACCCCTTCCAAGGGGAATCGGCCTGGGGCATGGGTCGACGTCCGTCAGGTCGATACCCTTCAGGCCGATGCGCATCGATATCCTGTGCAGGCATCGGTGCCCAGGCGAGCAGCACGCCCGCACCCAGCGCACCCAGCGCAAAGAGCGTCACCAGCGCTGGCACACGGTCGGGAACCAGCAGGGCAGCGCTGGCGAGGACACCCACCAGCCCCGCCCCCTCGCGCCAGGCCGTCACACGTACCCGCTGCGCGTCATCGGTGCCCAGGCGAGCACCCCAGGCCTGATGGGTGATCGACACGACCGACCAGGCCAGATAGGTGATCACCGAGGTGATCGCAAGCCACGCAGCCATCGACAGACCGGCTGGCGGAAAAAAGAGGGCGGCATAGGCCAGCACGAGTACCGGAAGCGCCAGCCAGATGATGCGTCGCCAGCGATGCAGGTCGGCCTGCCGGTCAAGACTCGCGCCGATCAGCGGGTCGGCGATGGCATCGACCGCACGTGCTGCAAACAGCACCGAGCCTACGGCCGCCAACTCCAGTCCGAGTCGCTCGGCATAGTAGGCAGGCAGCAGCACGAACAGGGGCAACTCGAGCAGCGCCAGCGGCGCACGCAATGCGCCATAGCGGAGCAATGCGGGCGTACGGGTCGGCTCGGTGGCACTCAAGGGTTGCGGGCCAGGGTCGGCAGCCGCTGCATGACCGAGGTCCGCAGCGACGGCGCCTGCGTCCGTTCATCGAGCCAGATCGAAAAGAAGGCCCGACCGAAGTCGGTGTCATCGATCGAACCGATCGGCTGGTCGTTGTGAAAAAAACGCACGCCACGGGCGGGATCGAACACGCCCGTCAGTCGGTCACCCTCGCGAACATCCGGAAAGAGCTGCTTCATCTGCGCGCTCCACCGGGTGCGCTGGGCAGCCGTTCCAAAGCCGAGCCGCGCGATTTCCTTTTCGCTGCCTTCGACGATCGTCTCGCCCAGGAGGCCGCGCAGATAGCGCAACTCGAGCGCCATGGGTTGCTGGAGCAACTGTGCGGGATCGCGACCCGCAGTGCTGATCCAGAGCCGGGCGGTGTAGACGCGAAAGCCCAGGAAGCGCAACTCGCCTTCGCCGACCAGCCGTGCGGGCTGCAACTGACCCGTGACCGCGACCGGTGCGGCAGCGGGCGAGGAGGCCAGTGCCTCGCGCAGCGGCTCGGTGGCCAGCGCAGCGGCCGTGATGACGCTGGCGGCAACCGCTTTGCCGCTCGGTCGGCTGGATTTGCGCTCAGTCATGCTGGGGTTTACTCCGGTGCATGCAGGGTGAACTGAACGACGTCGGTTGCACCCTGCGCGAAACCTGCTTCGCAGTAGGCAAGATAGAACGCCCAGGTCCGCGCAAACGGTTCATCGAATCCCTGCGGGGCAATCCGTGGCCATTGCTGACGGAAGGTCTGGCCCCATTCGGCCAGTGTGCGGGCATAGTCGGCGCCAAAGGCAAACGACGTGCCTACGGTCAGATCGGCCTTGCGGGCACTGCGTTCGAATCCCGAGGGGCAGGGCAGCATGCCGCCCGGAAAGATGTATTGCTGGATGAAGTCGGTGCCCTGCCGATAGCGATCAAAGAGCGCGTCATCAATGGTGATGGTCTGCACGACGGCTCGACCGCCCGGTTTGAGGCAGCGACGGACGGTCTCGAAGTAGGATGGCCAATAGGCTTCGCCCACGGCCTCGAACATTTCAATCGAGACGATGGCATCGAACTGACCTCGTTCATCGCGGTAGTCCTGCAGCCTGAAATCGGCCTGGGCACCCAGGCCGGCCTCATCGAGCCTGCGACGAGCCCAGGCGAGCTGCTCGGTCGAGAGCGTCAGGCCGGTGACATGCAGGCCGGCCCTGGCTGCGAGCTCTGCAAAACCGCCCCAGCCGCAGCCGATCTCCAGCACGCGGGCACCCGGCGCAAGGGCCAGTTCATCCAGGATGCGCTGGTACTTGGCCTGCTGGGCTTGCTGCAGCGTTTGTGCAGAATCCTGGCCAAACAGCGCGCTCGAGTAGGTCATTGAAGGATCGAGCCACAGCGAATAAAAGCCATTGCCCAGATCGTAGTGCGCATGAATGTTGCGCCGCGAGCCGGCCTTGCTGTTGCGGTTGAGCAGATGCCGCAGGCGATAGGCGAGTTGCCCCCACCAGCGCCCATAGATGGCTTTCTCGATTGCCTGGCGGTTGGCGAGCAGCACGCGCATGAGCGTGGCCAGTTGATCCGTTTGCCAGTCGCCTGCAATGAAGCTTTCGGCAAATCCGATGTCACCGCGGGCAAGCGAGGCCGAGCAGACATTCCAGTTGTTCAGGCGCACGCGGGCATGGGGCTCGCCATGGCCAAACTGCAGGGTATTGCCGCCGGGTGTCACCAGGGTCAGGCGTCCGTGCTGCATGCGTGAGAGCAGGCCGAACAGGGCTCGAGCCGCAGGCGGGACGGGCTCACTGGCCAGCACGGTGGGCAGCGCAATGGCATGCGAGGCTTCGATCACCGACTCGAACAGCGAGCCGGACGCGGAGGTCGGGTTCATGGTTGTCCTCGTGTGATGACTGCCCGTGGAGGATCGGGCTTGCGATAAAACCGCACACGTGCACGCCACAGTAGCAGGGCATGCCAGTGAATGCGCACGATCACCCCCAGTGTGAACAGGGGTTGACCGAATAGGGCGCGACGGGCGCTGCGGCGATCGGCCGCGTGAAGCTCGCCGCTCAGGCTGGTGAGCAGGAGCGGTCCTTGCTCATCATGATGGTCAATGCGGGCAATCGCCCGATCCGGGCGGTTCATGAAGCGAAACGTGTAGCTTCCCTCGACCGCGCAGAAGGGAGACACATGGAACACCTTGCGCGCATGCAGGTCGTGCCCTTCGCGAAGGCGTGATCCATCGGGCTCGGCGAGCAGGTAGCAATGGCGCTCACCAAAGGTGTTGTTGACTTCGGCAATGACTGCGACCAGCGCGTTGTCGCTGCGATGACAGAACCAGAAGCTGACCGGTTTGAACGCATAGCCCAGATGCCGGGCGAAGGTATGCAACCAGATCGGCCCATCGGCCTGCAGGCCTGCCTCGGCACAGCGCGCGCGCGCCCATTCGGCCAGCGGTGTCTGACCATCGCCATGATCACGGTCCTGAAACGACAGCGGGGCGGTGGCATTGAAGGCAAACCAGGGGCCCAGCGACTGCGCATGCTCTCGCGCATGAGTCCCGTCGATCCGCAGCCGGATGAAGCAGCCTGCATAACTGAAGGCATGACGTACCGGGCGCAGACGGGTATGCCGGATCGGACCGAAGCCGAACTGAATCGGCGCCTCAGGCCGGGCGCTTGAGGAGTCGGCACGCCGTGCCGCATCCAGGATCGACGCCGTCGCGTCCATCAATGCAGTGGGCCCCGTGCCGGCGCAGTGCGCCGTCCCGAGGGGCGGGGTTGGCTATGGGTCATTGAGATCGATCCGGCCCCGGGGTTCAGGCGGCCCGGGCCATCGAATCGAGGTCGTCGCGCCGATCGCGTTCGCAATCGAGCAGCCCCTGGGCGGCGGCCAGCCCGGCTTTGAGGCCATCTTCATGGAAGCCATAGCCCGCCCAGGCCCCTGCGAACCAGGTGTTTCTGCCACCCTGGATCTCTCCGAGTCGGCGCTGAGCGGCAACCGCCTTGAGATCGAAGACCGGGTGCGAATAGTCGATGACCTTCAGGGTCAGCTCGGGCCGGGGCGGCTCGGGTGGATTGAGCGTCACCATCACGGGCTGATCGATCGGCAGAGGCTGCAATCGATTGAGCCAGTAGGTCACGGCCACCGACGGGCTGCCCAGGCCGGGCGAATCGATTCCGAATCGGCCCGCGCTGAGGTAGTTCCAGGAGGCCCAGGCCTTGCGGCGTCGAGGCATGAGTTGCGTATCCAGGTGCAGATAGGCGCGGTTGGGCTGATATCCGATGGCCCCGAGCACTTCGCGCTCCTCGGCGCTGGCATCGGGCAGCAGCGCAAGGGCCTGATCACTGTGGCAGGCCAGGATGACATGGTCGAAGGTTTCACGGCCGTGATCGGTGACGACCGCAACCCGCTGGGCCGAGACGCTTCGCTGCTGATCGAGCGGCTCGCGCAATACCGCCCGCACGGGGGTCGCGACCCGGACATCCTGCAGACCCGCCACGATGCGCTCGACATACTGTCGGGCGCCGCCTCTGACCGTGAACCAGCGCGGCCGGTTGGCGATCTGCAGCAGGCCGTGGTTATCGCAGAACCGCACGAAACTGGCCACGGGGAAGGCCATCATGGTTTCGGTCGGGCACGACCAGATGGCGGCGGCCATGGGCAGCAGATAACCCTCCCGGAACGGTCGGCCATAGCGATGGGCATCAAGCCACTGGGACAGGGGCAGGGCCGCATCGGCGTTGATCGACCGCGCGCGCGCCATGGCGGTGGCCTGACGGTTGAAGCGCAGGATGTCGGTCAGCATCGACCAGAAACGGGGCGACAGCGCATTGGCGGGTTGGGCAAAAAGCCCTGCGAAGTCACTGCCGCACCACTCGAAATCGTGGGGTCCGACCGAGACCGAAAACGACATGTCCGAGCCGGCGATGGGCACTCCGAGTGAGTCGAACAGGGCGATCAGATTGGGGTAGGTTCGTTCGTTGAACACCAGAAAACCGGTGTCAACCGCAGCCTCGACGCCGCCGACCTTGATGTCGACCGTGTGGGTATGACCGCCGACATAATCGCCTGCCTCGAACAGCGTGACCTGGTGCTGGCTGGCCAGCCTGTGGGCAGCGCCCAGACCGGCAATGCCGCCACCGATCACGGCAATCCGCCGTGGTGCTTGAGGATTGAAGGGCATCGTGTGCAGTACTGGACAAAGTTGAACAGGAGGATTCAGCCAGCCCTTTGCCTGTTGGTTGAGACAGACAACACGGGAAACTCGACTGTTTTGTCCATGGTAACGCATGGACAAGGCTGGTCAAATTGATTTTCGAGGCCTTTTGTCCGACCCATCGAACCGACAAGCCCCTACTTCTTAAATAAAACTGGGCTTGCAGGGAATGCCTGACCTATACTTGTCGTATGGACACCGTGTCGCTTATGGTGTCCATGACACATCCTGGACAGGTCACCCGGCCGGTCAGGTGTCTTCATCGGATAGCCGTACCAGATGAACGACCGAAGTTTTTCGCCGCCTCCGGGCCGCAACATCGCCGCGGTAGAGCGCGATACAGGACTGACGAAGGACACCCTTCGGGTGTGGGAGCGCCGTTATGGCTTTCCCAACCCCGATCGCGATGCCTTTGGCGAACGTGTGTATCCGCTCGATCAGGTCGACAAGCTGCGCACCTTGCGCCGGCTGATGGATGCTGGCCATCGTCCGGGCAAGGTCATTCATTTGCCGATCGAGCAACTGCAGGAACTCGCCGCGCAATCCGCGAGCATGGTCGATCTGCCCCGCAGCTTCAGTGATGCGGTGGCCGAGCATGACGACCTCGAGCGATTCCTCGACATGGTGCGCCAGCATCAGGCTCACGAGTTCCGTCGCGCCATGTCCCAGGCCCAGTTGCGGGTGGGCATGGAGCGGTTTGTCCTTGAGATCGTCGCGCCCATGACCCGTCTGGTGGGTGACCTCTGGGCCCGGGGCGAGTTCGAGGTTTTCGAGGAGCACCTGTATACCGAGTCGATGCAGGTGGTGATGCGCAATGCCATTGCGGCCATTCCCCAGCCTGCTGGCCATCCGCGCATTCTGCTCACGACCATTCCCCAGGAGCCCCATGGCCTGGGCTTGCTGATGGCCGAGGCGATCCTGTCGCTCGAAGGTTGCCGGTGCGTCTCTCTGGGCGTCCAGACGCCGGTGTGGGACATCCTGCGCGCCGCCGAGGCTCATCACGCCGATGTGGTGGCCCTGTCTTTTTCGGCAGCGCTCAACCCCAACCATCTGCTCGACGCCATCAACGAACTCCGGGCCAAGCTGCCTGCCCATGTCGATGTCTGGGCTGGGGGCAATGCGCCCATCCTGCGCCGTCGGCCACCGCCCAACGTGCGGGTGCTGCCCGACCTGCGCGATATCCAGTCGGTCATTCGCGACTGGCGCGAATCGCACCAGCCCGACTGACCTTCTGCCGGATAGCCACCCGCTCGGGCGGGATCGGCAAGCCGCTCAGCCGGCCCGGGCAACACACACGCAGATCAGCGCCCGCTCAGGCGGGCCCGGTAAACAAGGTCAGCACGCCGGTGTAGCCGTAGAGCTGGCTGCCCGAGATTTCGCCGTTGGCAAAAAAGCCAACCATCGGGATCTCGCCCAGCTGAGACTGGATCAGACCGACCTCGGCGCCTGTGGTGCCGAACAGCGCCCGCCCGCGTGCCAGGCAGGAGACATACACGGCGCCCCGAATCTGCTGGCCGTCGGTTTCGATCTCGTCGCGCAGTTCGGTGC
>Ga0315905_10007646_pt1 | contig 10937 bp, 6 predicted proteins | sample LakEriMetagenome_5_FD_203522 | JGI IMG/M metagenome (GOLD analysis project Ga0315905, IMG submission 203522) | Freshwater fungal communities from buoy surface, Lake Erie, Ohio, United States - Buoy 4 MA121 | ecosystem: Environmental > Aquatic > Freshwater > Lake | place: USA: Lake Erie, Ohio... | reverse complement strand
TCAAGCCCTGAGTAGAACAGGTGGGGCGAAGACGAGAACCCGGCTGCATTGAGAAACTCGGGAGTCTTCTGGCCCAGCAGGCCGCCCAGAATGTCGAAGATCCGCCCCAGCGCATGGGTGCGACCCGAAAGGGCTGCGGGGAACTTCGGCTTGAGCAGAGAACCTTCGGGAATGCGCACGTCGATCAGATCGTAGAACCCGTCGTTGAACAGGATCTGCGGATCGAAGACCATGATCATGTAGATGCCGAAGAACATGCGGAACATGTTCTCGTTAAGCAGGAAGTTGATCGAGTACTGGCTCTGCGGATCGGTGCCGTCGAAATCGAGAATAACCTTCTCGCCCTCGCGCCACATCGTGCATTTGATCTTGAACGGCCCTGCCCCCATGCCGTCGTCGCAGATGTAGTCCTCGAACGAGACCGGCTCCTCGCCGATCGCCATGCCGATCAGCTGCTTCATCGCGCGGTGGTTGCGCGCGAGCAGTTCCTCGGTCGCCGAGACATAGACGTCCTCGCCGAAGCGGTCCGCCATCTCGATCACGCGGCGCGCGGCCACGCGGCACGAGGCAATCAGCGCGTTGAGGTCCGCCTGGCACCAGTCGGGCTTGCGCGTCTGGTGCATGACGAGCTTCATCAGGTCTTCGTTGTATTCGCCCTTCTTCCAGATCTTCACCGGCGGGATGCGGACGCCTTCCTCGAAGATCGAGCGCGAATCGATCGGCATCGAGCCGACGACCTTGCCGCCGATATCCGCCTGGTGACCGAACATGGCAGTGTAGCCGATGAGGCGCCCGGTCTTGAACACCGGCAGCAGCACCAGCCAGTCGTTCGAATGGCTCACCGCGCCGCCGCAGCTGTAGGGATCGGACAGGAAGATCATGTCCCCGTCTTCAAGCGTGCCGTCATAGCGTTCCAGAAAACCGCCGATGAAGCTGCCGAACTGGCCGACGATCATACGTCCGGCATGGTCCGCGATCAGCGGAAAGGCGTCGCCCTGCTCGCGGATGCCGGGCGACATCGCGGTGCGCTTGAGCGTGGCGTCCATTTCGTTGCGCGCGTTGCGCAGCGCATTCTCGATGATGTCGAGCGTGACCGGGTCGATTGCCAGCTTCTCGAAGGGGGCCGGATTGGTCTGGATGATGGTTGCGGGCATGGGTTGTGCCTCCTCTCAGGCCAGGTTGATCAGGATGTTGCCGACACGGTCGACGACCGCAACACATCCGGTTTCGATCAAAGTCGTGGAATCCATTTCGATGACGATGGCAGGGCCGGGGATCACGTCGCCCTGGCGCAGCTTGGCACGATCATAGATCACGGCCGCCTGCTCCTTGCCATCCATCCACAAGGTATGGTCGCGCATCTTTGCCGCGATGGGATTGCCATCACCCTTGGGCAGTTCCGCAGCCGGCAGATCGAGCGCCTGACCCAGCGCAACCGCGCGCAGGTTCACGATCTCGTGCGGTGTGTCCATGTTGAAGGTGAACAGGCGCAGGTGCTCTTCGTCGAAGCGCTTGAGGATCCCGGCAATGCCATCACGCTCCAGCGCTTCGGCGGTGATCGTCAGCGGCACTTCGAAGGCTTGCCCCGCATAGCGCACGTCGACTTCGAACTCGCTTTCGATGCTCGCATCGGGAAGGCCGTCGGCGCGCAGTTCGGCGCGAGTCTGGTTCGCCATGTCCTGCAGGATCGCGATCAGCTCCGAAGCATCCGTCTGGCTCGCCAGGCGCGAGAACGAGCGGGCGGTTTCCGTGCGCATCCGTGTCGTCGCATCACCGAGAGCACAGAGCACGCCCGGCGATACCGGCGAAACGGCGGGCCAGCTGCTCATCAGCCGCGCGACGGCGTTGACGTGGAGCGGCCCTGCCCCACCAAAGCCCATCAGCGCGAAGTGGCGGGGATCATAGCCCTGCTGCACCGAGATCATCCGCAGCGCGCCGAACATGTTCTCGTTGACGATGTCGATGATGCCGCGCGCGGCGGCCATCAGGTCGATCCCCAGTGCATCGGCAATGGTCTGCACCGCGCGCTTGGCGCCTTCGCGGTCCAGCTTGAAGCTGCCGCCGAGAAGGTTCTCCGGGAGATAACCGAGCACCACGTTCGCATCGGTCACGGTCGGCAGTTCGCCGCCCTTGCCATAAGCCACCGGCCCCGGCACCGCGCCGGCGGACTGCGGACCGACGCGCAGCGCCTTGGTCAGTTCCGGCACATAGGCGATGGAACCGCCGCCGGCGCCAACGGTCTTCACGTCGAGCGCCGAGGCGCGGACGGACAAGTGGCCGACCTCGGTCGTGCGCTGGCGGCGCGGTTCCAAGTTCTCGATCAGCGCGACGTCGGTCGATGTGCCGCCGACGTCAAGCGTCAGGATATTGCGGATGCCGGCGTTCTTGCCGACCCACAGCGCCCCGGTAACCCCGCCGGCAGGGCCGGACATGAGGATGTTGACTGGCTGCTCTTCCGCCTTCTGCGCCGACATCAGGCCGCCATCGGAGCGCAGCAGCGAGAGCTTGCCGTTCATGCCCGACGCCGCGAGCTTGTCACGCAGGCTGCGCACATAGCGGCCCACAACCGGGCGCACCGCGGCGTTGGCCACCGTGGTCAACGTGCGTTCGTATTCCTGCATTTCGGGAAGCACTTCGTGGCTCAGCGAGACGGGGATGTCCTGCATCATCTCGCGCGCCATGGCGCCGATGCGGACCTCGTGATCGCCATTCACATACGCGTTGATCAGCGAAACGGTGATCGCCTCGACGCCCTGCTCCTTGAGCTTGAGCAGGCTGGCCTTGACGCTTTCCTCGTCCAGCGGGCGCACTTCCTTGCCCGAAGCGTCCATGCGCCCACCCACCGTCACAGTGTCCTCGAGCGCGGCCAGCGGAGTCGGCTTGGGCCAGATGATCCAGCCCGCGAGCCCCCCCGGCACGTAGGAACGCGCGATCTGCAGCACGTGGCGATAGCCTTCGGTGGTGATCAGGCCGACGCGCGCGCCCTTGCCCTCGAGCACCGCGTTGGTGGCCACAGTCGTGCCGTGCAGGAAGTATTCGATTTCCTTGGGATCGACGTTCGCCTTTTCGCAGATCGCGGTGACGCCGGTGAGGATGCCTTCCGAACTGTCGTGCGGGGTCGACGGCGTCTTGTGGCGCCAGAAGGCACCCGTGGTCTCGTCGAACAACAGCAGGTCGGTGAACGTGCCACCCACATCAACCCCTAAACGGTAACCCATCTATGCGTCCTTTGTATTGAGCTGCTGCGGGAACCGCGGTGCCTGTGCCACCATCCCCGGCAGTTTTCGACCGATGATATCTGCAAGCCAGGCGCTGCTCTCGATCAGTCGATCAAGATCCATGCCTGTCGAAATGTGTGCGCGTTCCAGCATGTAGACGACGTCCTCGCTGGAGACGTTGCCGGCGGCGCCTGGCGCGAACGGGCACCCGCCGAGCCCACCGAGCGCTGCATCGACCACGCCTGCGCCGGCGGCGACCGCCGCCCAGACATTGGCAAGCCCGGTGCCGCGCGTGTTGTGGAAATGCACCCGCACCGGCAGCGGATCGATTGCGGCGCGCACGGCCGCCACCAGCCGCGCGACATGCGCCGGATCGGCCACCCCGATGGTATCGGCCAAGGCGACTTCCACCGGGCCTGCCTCTGCCAACCGGCGCGCCATCTCGACGACCCGCGCCTCGTCCACTTCGCCCTCGAAGGGGCAGCCGAACGATGCGCCGATGGTGGCCTGGCCGGTAAGGCCCGCCTCGCGCGCCTTGACGATGATAGCCTTGGCAGCCTCGACCGATTCGTCACTGGTCTGGCCCTGATTGGCGATCGCGAACTTGTCGGTGGCCACGGCCACGGCGCCCAGCTGGTTGATCCTGCCGGTGCCGATCGCGCGATCGGCGCCGCGCGCGTTCATCACGAGGCCGATGTATGTCACGTCGCTGCGGTCAGGCAGGGCGGCACAGACTGCCTCGGCGTCTGCCATCTGCGGCACGCGCGCGGGGTTCACGAAACTGGTCACTTCGATTCGACGGGCGCCAGCCGCAATCGCGCGCGCGATCAGCTCGAGCTTGTCCGCGGTGGAAACCACGGTCCGCTCGTTCTGAAGGCCGTCCCGCGGACCGACCTCGACAAAGTCTATGCTTGCTGATGCCATGGATGGACCATCGCAGTTTTGGATACAAAATCAAGGGGGCTCACCCCCTGCGAGGTTTCTTCGCGCCTATTCAGCGGCTTGCGCTACATCCGGGATGCGCTGGTCGATATGAGCGTTCGCATACGTGTGGAAAGCGCGGCGGATATGCGAGACCATGACCGCTTCCGCCCAGGCCGGATCGCGCTGCTCGAACGCGGCGACGAGCTCGCCGTGCTGGAGGTGCGAGCGCTTGAGATCGTCGAACGAGTAGTTTCTTGCCGTACGGTGGACAATCGGCCGCTCGATGATCCGCGCCAGCATGCTGGTCAGTTCGGCCGATGCTGACGCCTCGAGAATAACGCCGTGAAACAAATGGTTATGTTCAACAAACTGCTGCGTGTCGGGCGTCTCCGCATAGATTGCCCGGCCGATTGCGGCATGATGGGTCTTCAGTCGCTCGATCTGGATGTGATTGATGCGGGTGGCCGCGCGGCGTGCGGCGCGGCTTTCGAGCAGGCCGCGCAGTTCGAACACTTCCTCGACATCCTCCAGCGACCAGTCAGCCACATAACTGCGCTGCGTATCGCTGCGGCGGATGAGCAGCTCCGCCTCGAGCCGTCCGAGAGCCTCACGAACCGGTGTGCGAGAGACCCCGCATTGCTCCGCCAACGCCTCCTCGCCGATCTTTGCCCCAGAGGGCAAGTCCCCGGAAAGGATCATGTCGCGGATCATTTCGTAGGCCCTGTCCGACGCGCGCGACATTCTTTCTTGCTCCTGATGCTTGACCGAGTGTCATTGTATACATTAGGCTCCGGGTTCCGCAACTCGTCGGAGTGGAACATCACGTGGCCGAACACCGCATAAAAGTCATCGTTCCCATACCGATGGACGACGCCGGGGTCGCCAACCGCGCCGCGCAACTCTCGCCTGACGTGATTGCGCCGGGATTCAGGCCCGAATTCGTCGCCGTCAAGTGGGGCGCCGCGCTCGGCGATTCCTACCACGACATGATGCTGATGGATTGGACGGTTTTCCAGGCCGGGATTGATGCCGAGGCGGAAGGTTATTCGGCGGTCGTGATCGATACGGTGAGCGATTCAGGTCTGCGCGCGCTCCGGTCGCGACTTTCGATCCCGGTGGTCGGACCTGGCGAGTGCGCCTTTCATGCAGCGATGATGCTCGGCAAGAAGTTCTGCGTGCTGACGATGTGGGACGAATGGTTCCCGCTCTACGAAAAGACGCTGACCGAATACGGCTTCTGGCCCCGCTGCTCGGGTCTGCGCTCGATCAAGACACGCCCCGATCTCGCCGAACTGCTCGACGGCAAGGAAGATGTGGTCTTTGCCAAGCTCAAGGCCGAGGCAGAAGCGGCGATGACCGAAGACGGCGCGGATGTGATCGTGCTCGGATCGACCACGATGCACCAGTCCGCGCATTGGCTTGCGCAGAACCTTCCGATCCCGGTGATCAATCCGGGTCTGATCGCGTACAAGCAGGCCGAACTGCTGGTCCAGCTTGGGCTTTCGCACAGCAAGAAGGCCTTTCCAGCGCCGCAGGTCGGCAATGATGCAGGAATTCGCAGAGGAAACGTCTGAAGCCATAATCAGGCAAAATAATGATTGAATTTCAGGGACAACCAGGGGGTTAACATGAGGAAGACCAAGTATCTGATCCTAAGCTCGGTTGCCGTATCCGTGCTTGCGCCAATGTCCGTTCATGCTCAGGAAGCGCCGCAGGCGGCCGCTCCCTCGGATGAAATCGTCGTCACAGCACGGCGCGAGGACGAAAAGCTGAAGGACGTGCCGGCCTCTGTCACGGTCATCACCGCAGCCGCGATTGCCAATACCGGCGCGCGCGTTGCGGCCGACTATGTCCAGCTGACACCGGGCGTCACCATCGTCACCGGCGTGGTCGAGGCGGGTGATACCCAGATCGCCATCCGCGGCATCAACGGCGCACGCGACGGCGAAAACAACGTCGCGCTGGTCGTCGACGGCGTGCTGAAGTCCAACACTGCGCTGCTCGCGCAGGATCAGGGCGCATTGAAGCAGATCGAAATCCTGAAGGGCCCGCAGGGCGCTTACTATGGCCGCAGCGCGGTCGCCGGTGCCATCGTGATCGCCACCAAGAAGCCGGGCGACAAGCTTGAGGTTTCCGGCCGCCTTTCGGGTGCCAACAACAACACCTTCGCCGGTGCTGCCGTCATCAGCGGTCCGCTCGGTTCCAATCTCGGGTTCGTCCTAAATGGCGAATACGCGACGACCGACGGCTTCTACCGCGACGTGTTCCAGACTAGCGCGCTCTATGCCACGACCTATCCCAAGCAGGGTCCGGGCGTGGGCGCTTCGGTTGATGACAACGAACGCTTCAACATCAATGGCCGCCTGCTGTTCACGCCGAGCAGCGACACCGAAATCGACGTCAAGGCGCGCTACAGCAAGCTGAAGGGCGCGGCCATCGGCTTCAACGCGATCTTCCAGCTGCCCGGCCTTGCCGCTGCGTTCAACGCGCCGGTGTTCAACATCGACGCCAACGACCATCAGTTCGTGTTCGCGCGCAACATCAATCCGGAAAACAACCAGCGTTCGGTCGAAGCCTCGATCCGTCTCGCCCAGACGCTGACGGATTCGATCAAGCTGACCGGCTACGTGTCCTACAGCGATACGAAGAACGACTTCTTCGCGGACGGCACCAGCGGCACGTTCGGCTTCTTCAACAACGAAAGCAGCTGCATCGCCAGCGCGGCTGCGCTCAAGGGCTTCCCGGTTCAGGCACCGTTCGGCGTCGATGTCGGCAACCCCAACGTGTTCCTCAACCCCTATTCGCCGGTCACCTGCGATGGTTCGCAGTACCAGCAGCGCGATCAGAAGGACATTTCGGCCGAACTGCGTATCGCAGGTGATGCTGGCAATGCCTTGACCTGGTCGTTGGGCGCCTACTACCTCAACATCGACCGGTTCAACTGCAACAACCTCGGCGTCGATACGGGCCAGGGCGTGATCCGTCAGTGCTACACCACCGACGCACGCAACCCGACCGAGGCACTGGCCGAGGATACGTTCAAGACCAACGTCTACGCTTTGTTCGGCTCGCTCGAATTCAAGCCGACCGACAAGCTGAAGATCAGCGCTGCCGGCCGTTATGACATCGAACAGCGCTCCACCGTCAACGGTATCCCGACCGGCCGCCGCACCCGCTGGGTCGGCAACGTGTTGACCGGCAACCCGAACGGCACTGCCGACACGCCGGCCAACTACTTCCTCAACCCCGGTCTGGATCCGGCCTACAACCCGAGCGGCGTGCTTGCGCCGCGCGAGCAGACCTACAAGCACTTCCAGCCGAAGATCTCGGTCTCCTACGCAGCGACCGACGATGTCAACGTGTTCGCGAACTGGGGTGTCGGCTTCAAGACGGGCGGCTTCAACAACGCCGGTTCTGCGGCCATCGTCAACGGCTTCTTCAATGCCGGTATCGGTGCAGGCCTGACCATCTTCGACGACTACAAGAAGGAAATCTCGAGCTCGTTCGAAGCCGGCGTCAAGGGCACCATCGCCCCCGGCGTAAACTTCGAACTCTCGGGCTACTACACCAACGTCCGCAATTCGCAGTTCTTCGAATTCTTCGTTGGGCCCTTCGGCCTGCTCCGCGTCGTCTCCAACATCGACAAGGTCACCTTCAAGGGCATCGAAGGCTCGTTCAACGCCCGCATCTACAAGGGCTTCTCGGTGTTCGGTTCGGCGAACTACACCGATAGCGAGATCAAGAAGAACTCGGCGCGTCCTTACACGGTCGGCAACGAAGCCCCGGCCACGTCGAAGTACACGATCAACCTTGGCGGCCAGTATGATGGCCCGCTCACCGATAGCCTCGGCCTGCTGCTGCGCGCCGATTACCGCGTGACCGGACCGACCTTCTTCCACACGGTGCAGAACAACGACGTTCCGACCATCTTCGGTCTTGGCGCGAACTACACCAACAGCCAGCGCGACGCCTATGGCATCCTCAACCTGCGTGGCGGTCTGAAGGGTGATCACTGGTCGCTGGTGGCGTTTGCCAACAACGTCACCAAGAAGCGCTATCTTCAGGAAGTGATCGTTGCGCCGGAATTCGGCGGCGCCTTCGTTGCTCCGGGTGCGCTGCGCACCATCGGTGTCGAAGGTACGTTCAAGTTCTGATCTGAACGCGTGACGTAAAACGGAACCGGGCCATGCATCGCTGCATGGCCCGGTTTCTTTTTGTACTGTGTGGGCGTGCGGGAAGGCGCCGGTTCAGAGCGCCACGGTGAGACCGCCGTCCACCACAATCGTCTGTCCGGTCACATAGCTGGCCTTGTCGGACAGGAGGAAGGCGATCACTTCCCCGATTTCGGAAGCATGACCGGCCCGCCGCAGCGGCACGGTCGTTTCGGCAGCCGCAAGTCCTTCCGGCCCGAGCGAGTTCTCTTCGGAGAGGATCTGGGCGGTGCGGATGAAGCCCGGCGCCACGGCATTGACCCGGACACCCGCCGTGGCCAGTTCGCAGGCTGCCGCCTTGACCATGCCGGTGATCCCGGCCTTCGCTGCAGAATAGTGCCAGTGATCATCCCAGCCGACCACCGCACCGGCAATGGATGAAACGCACACGACCGCGCCTTCCTGCCGCGCGCTCATCGCCGGTGCCGCGGCCCGGATCAGCCGCAACTGGCCCTTCAGGTTCACGTTCAGCACCTCGTCCCACTTGTCGTCGGTAAGGATCGGATAGGCGGCACGTGGCGCGATGCCGGCATTGGCGACCAGTGCCGAAAGCCCGCCGAACCGCGCATCGATCTGCGCGACCAGTGCTTCGCAGGCGGCGGTATCGCTGACATCGAGCTTGGCGAATTCGGCCGAGCCTCCCGCCTGCCTGATCTCGTCGGCGACGGCCTCGCCTTCTACCGGCAGGATATCGCTGACGAAGACATGATAGCCCTCGCGCCCGAGGATTTTTGCGGTGGCTGCGCCAATGCCGATACCGGCGCCGGAAACCAGGGCTGCACGCATGAGGGGGATCCTTTCGATCTGCATTTCAGGGGATTAACGCGCTTCGCAGAATGCCTCCCAAGGCCCGGCACAGCAAGGCCGCTTCGAGAATGCGCCGTCAATATGTGCACAAAGATGCCGCAATCGCGCGATTGCAACTTGCACATCAGTGCAAGTCGTATACATTTTTGTGGATAAGGTGAGGGAGTTTGGCATGGTGGCGGGTCTGCAGGATCAATCAGACGCACTCAACGGCAGCGGCAATTCCGCAGACGCCGCGACGATCGAGCAGCTCCGGCAACTTCTCGGCCGCGACAACGTTCTGCTCGATGAGGCCAGCCGCGCCTTCTACTCGCAGGACCTCAGTTTTCGCCCTCATGAAGTGGCCGCGATGGTGCTTCAGCCCGCCAGCGTCGAAGCGCTGGCCGACGCCGTGGGCGTCGCCACGCGCGCCGGCTATGCCGTCGTCCCCCGTGGCGGCGGGATGAGCTACACAAGCGGCTACACACCCGAGCGCGCGCGCAGCGTGCTTATCGACATGCGCAAGATGAACCGCGTGATCGAGATCAACGCCGACGACATGTACGTGATCGTCGAAACGGGCTGCACGTGGAAGGAATTGCATGAGGCGCTGGCCCCGCACGGTGTGCGCACGCCCTATTGGGGGCCGCTGTCCGGCGCTTATGCCACGGTGGGCGGCGCGCTTTCGCAGAACAGCCTGTTTCATGGCTCGGGTACCGGCGGCACGGCGGCGCAGACCGTCATCGGGCTCAAGGTCGTGCTCGCCGATGGCAGCGTGCTGACCACAGGCAGCTGGGCGCACAAGAACTCGAGCCCGTTCTGGCGGCATTTCGGTCCCGACGTGACCGGGCTGTTCACTGCTGATACCGGCGCGATGGGCGTGAAGGCGGTTGCGGCCCTGCGGCTGGTGCGCACGGCAGGCCACACCGGCTACCTCTCCTACAAGTTCGACACGCTGGAGGCGATGCTGGCCGCGCAAGTGCGGATCGCGCGGCTTGGCATTGCGTCGGAATGCTACGGCTTCGATCCCTATTACAACGCCGGGTTCGAAAACCAGGGCATCACCTTCGAGGAAGGGCTTTCCCTCGTCGGCAAGATTGCGCGCAAGGGCGGGCTGAAGGGCTTGAAGAATGCTGCGCGCGTTGCGCTGGGCGGCAAGAAGATCCTGAAGAACGTGCCCTATTCGCTGCACATGACGCTGGATGCGCTGACCGAAGTCGTCGCCGCCGAACACACCGACCTTGCCGCCGAGATTTGCGCCGACGAGGGCGGGACCGAGATGGCGAATTCGATCCCGACCGTTTTCCGCAACGCGCCGTTCGGCGGGGTCCGAACCATCCTGCTCGGCTCGCAGGGCGAGATCTGGATTCCAGTCCACGGATACTTCCCGCTCTCACGCGCCATTCCCGCAGCGCAGGCGACCGAGCGCTTCTTGGCCGAGCGTAAGCCGCTGATGGAACAGTGGGGCATCAAGACCAGCTACCTGACTTGCTTCTCCGGCCCCGAATTCGTGATCGAACCGAGCTTCTACTGGCATGATGAACTCGGCGAATTCCGCCTTTCGCTGATCGAGCCGGAGTTTGCCGACAAGTGGCGCGATATTCCGGCCGACGAAGCCCGCCGCGCGGTCGCGCTGGGCCTGCGTGATGAACTGCGGAACCTGTTTGACGGGCTTGGCGGCCTGCACCTTCAGATCGGCAAGTATTACCCCTATCGCGAGATCATGAACAACGCCGCGCTCGGCGAGGTGGTGGCCGGCATGAAGGCCGTGGTGGACCCCGAGCGGCTGATGAATCCC
>Ga0315905_10007644_pt1 | contig 10940 bp, 9 predicted proteins | sample LakEriMetagenome_5_FD_203522 | JGI IMG/M metagenome (GOLD analysis project Ga0315905, IMG submission 203522) | Freshwater fungal communities from buoy surface, Lake Erie, Ohio, United States - Buoy 4 MA121 | ecosystem: Environmental > Aquatic > Freshwater > Lake | place: USA: Lake Erie, Ohio... | reverse complement strand
CCGGTTCATTTTCCGTGGGTGTCAACGCCAAGCTGCCGGATGTTCCGGTGATTCCCTCAGGCATCCCAGCGGACCTGTTGCTGCGCCGTCCGGATCTTTTTGCTGCCGAGCGCAACGTGGCCGCCGCAAATGCTGCAATCGGGGTCGCCGAGGCCGCCTACTACCCGACTCTGCGGCTGAGAGCCAGTGGAGGATTTGAGGGCGGGGATATTGGCAATTTGATCAACACGGATTTCTCAGTCTGGTCGTTGGGTAGTTCGCTGACTTATCCGATTTTGGGACAGAAAAACATCCGCGCCCAGCGCGATGCTGCTGTCGCTAGACACAAGGCGGTAACGGAGGAATACAAACAATCGGTTCTTGTCGCACTTCGTGAAGCGGAAGACGGACTGAAAGGGCTTGACTATCTGCGCAAACAAGAACTGGCGCAAACCCAAGCGGTCAAAGCAGCGCAAAGCACTCTGAACATTTCCCGCGAACGTTTTAATGCAGGTTTGATCAGCTTTCTGGAGGTCGTGGAAACCGAACGCACCCTGCTGACATCGAAGCGGCTTGCCGCATCGCTGCACACCCAGCGTCTGGCAGTGACGGTCAACCTCATCAAAGCCCTCGGTGGCTCATGGTAACTCTTCCTCTCTTACATGAACCTGCCTAGCAATAACCCGGCAATCGGGGAATCACGCGACCGTGAACTCCTCAAAAACTCTTCTACCTTTCTCTACAAAGAGACCGAACAAGGGCCGCTTCACGCGCATGTGTTTTTTCCGGAAAATCATCAACCAGGACAAAAATCGCCGCTGCTGATTTTTTTCCACGGTGGATTTTGGGACATGCCCGCACCTTCCCAGTTCGCCCCCCAATGCATGTACTTCGCCGCACAACATTTTGTTTGTTTAACTGCGGAAACACGGGTCGCATCTAAACATAAAACCGGGCCGATGGAGGCAATCGAGGATGCTCTTGTATTGATCAACTCCGTCCGCAACAACCATCAGGAACTGGGGATCGACCTGGAGAAAATCATCCTCGTCGGCGCCGCAGGCGGAGCTTTTCTGGCGTTGCAAGCCGCGATGAGCAGCGCATCAAAAAACACACTGGAAAGTAATCATCTCCCCGCCGCTCTGGTATTGTTGAGTGCGCTCGTCGATACGACTACCCAATCTGACATGACCAGACGTTTCCCCAGCACGGTCATCGCAAAGGCCCTGAGCCCATCGAAAATGATCCGCAAGAAATTACCGCCCATGCTTTTCCTCCATGGCAAAGCGGACCGCATCACCCCGCACAGTGCTGTGCTCTCCTTCCGCCGCTGGATGAAGTGGAAGGGCAACAATGTGGAATTGGTGAGCTTCGAGGCGGCCGAACACCGGTTTTTTAATTTCAACCATAGCCACGTGCATTACGACCTTTGTCTTCGCGCCATTGAATCATTTCTGAAAAATCTTCAACTGATGCCGCCAACCGATTCAGGAGAGTTCTTCAATGCCTTGATAGAGGGAGGAGCAAGCGATTCTGCGGACCAGTTTTTTCCTGCACAGTGAAATCAAGTGAGTCAAATCCATTTATGGCATTCTGGATACCAGGAAATGCCGATGGGTCACAATGAGGTGCTTGACGGCTCAGGTTTTGTCTCTGCCGCTCCTTTGATTTTTTCTGATCACTGACCTCTGCATGCGCGAGACTTTTCCACATCCCTTGCTTGATCGACCAGAAAGCCCCGTTTCCTTTTCCCTGCTTGTCTTATTGCAAATATCCTGCACAATTCCGTCATGGCAGCGAGCGCAAAAATCCGCACTGTAAACGCAATCACCGTGGGCGATTTTTACGAACGTCATCGCGAGGGGCTGGGCTTGGTAATGATCAGCGCGACTCATGACTTGAAGCGCTTGATTCGCGAACCGGCGGTGAACCGCCCTGGTCTTGCACTGGCTGGATTCCTTTCGTATTTTGCGCGCAAACGAATCCAGATCCTCGGCAATTCTGAGTTGTCGTATCTGGAAAAACTGCCGCCGCTCCGACAAATGGCAAGGTTCCGCAGACTGTGCAAAGAAGAAATTCCCTGCCTTGTGATTTCGCGGAACCGCACCTTGTCAAAAAACCTTCTCGATATGGCTGCGGAATTCGGACTGCCGATCTTCGGAACCTCTCAGGTGACGATGAAGTTCCTCAACGCCGCGACACTTCGGCTCGAAAATGACTTTTCGCCGATCACTACCCTGCACGGCTGCATGGTTGACGTTCGCGGCATCGGTGTGCTGATCATGGGAAAAAGCGGATCTGGAAAATCGGAAACAGCAATCGGACTGATCGAACGCGGCGCCTCGCTGGTCGCAGATGACATAGTGCGCGTGAAATATGTCGGTGGCGAACTAATGGCCTATTCTCCCGAGCTGTCGCGCGGATACATCGAGATGCGCGGCATCGGTATCGTCAACGTAGCCAATCTCTATGGTCTCGCGGCAATCCGACCGGAAAAACGCCTGGACCTGATTGTCACGCTGAAACCCCATGCCGATCTCAATGAGGTGGATCGATTGGGGATTCAGACCAACACCTACGAGGTTCTCGGCATGCCGATCCCGCATGTGGAAATCCCTCTCGCACCGGGTCGCGACAACGCACGCATGATCACCATCGCGGCGCTCAATCAGCAATTGCGCCGTCTCGGCTACAACATGGCGGACGAGTTTAATCAACGCATGCTGCAGCACATGAGCGAACAATGATCGGGCAGTTGCCGCGGCTCATTCGTCGCGCTGCAACCAGTGGCTCTGAAAATAATCCAATCCATCCTCTCTTGTTTTGAGTTTTCCTTCGAGCTGTTCGGTTTCGATGTCACGGAGAATCTCACTGAATTTCGGTCCGGGTGCCAAACCAGCAGCAATCAAATCCCTCCCCGTAATCAACGGCGGGGGGATCAGGGGTTCTTGCGAAAACTCTTCGCGTTTCTCCAGCAGAAATTCGTAATTGTCGGTAAATCCATTGCTAGACCCACAATCGACCCTGTGCAGTTCCAATTCCTGAGTGAAAGTCGGTGATGCCATGAAGCGCTTGAGCTTGGCAACGCGCATGTTTTGAACATTCATGAACTGCATGTGCCGTGCGACCATCGGAACCACCGCATCGATGACCTCGTTGGAAAACCGCAACCGCCGCAGCATGTCGCTAGCCATATCCGCGCCGAGCGCGTCGTGCCCGTTGAAGCGGATGCGATTGCCCGCATCGGCATCAATCGTGCGGGTCGGTGGCTTGGCGATGTCGTGAAGCAGCACTGCCAGCGCCAGTTCCATCGATACCTCAGGACCTAACATGTCGAGCATGATTTTCGTATGCGTGAACACATCACCTTCCGGATGCCACTCGGGCGGTTGCTCGCAACCGATCAAGGCGAGGACCTCCGGCCAGAATTGTTGGATTAATCCGGAATCAACAAGCAATTGCAATGCCCGGGCGCGGCGAGGTGAAACGAGCATCTTGACAAGCTCATCGCGGATTCGCTCGGGCGAAATTTTTGCCAACAATGGGGCATGCGTGCGCACCGCTTGCCAAGTATTTTGATCGATCTCGAAATCCAGGGTCGTGGCAAAACGCACGGCGCGCATGAGTCGTAGCGCGTCTTCCGAGAACCGTAGATGCGGATCGCCAATGGCCCGCAACATGCCAGCGGTAATATCCGCAGTGCCGCCGACATAATCGATAATCTCTCCGCTGAAGGGGTCCTCGAACAAACCGTTGATGGTGAAATCCCGACGTTTCGCGTCCTCCTCGGGGGTAGAAAACACCACGTGATCAGGTCGCCTGCCATCACCGTAACTGCCGTCGGTACGAAACGTAGCCACCTCAAGCACACACTCACCGCGCTTGACAATCACCACGCCAAAGTGCGCGCCAACTTCATTGCTGTTGGGAAAAATTTTCAGGACTTGCCGCGGTGTGGCCGATGTGGCGATATCGTAATCACTTGGCGTCAGACCCAATCGATGGTCGCGCACACAGCCGCCGGCAAAGAGCGCTGTATGTCCAGCATCAACCAGACAACGCGCCACATCCACTGCTGCTTCTTTTGCGTTCACATCGCATCGCTAACGACGAATCGACCGCTTGACAAGCGTATTCAGCACTACGAACTACCGTGGCCCCTTTGGCGCAACACTTTTCGGCGCATCAAAAATCAGCTTGGTCTGGGAAACCGCCCTGCCGTTCTCCGGATTCAAGGTGCTGACATTCATTTGTTTCAAGGTGTAAACTTCATTGCCCGATGCATCCTTGCCGATGTTCATCACGTCGGTCACCTCAAACCGCTTCAGTGGCTTGCCCTGGCGGTCGAATCCCTCGATCTTCATGAAGGCTCCGTATTTCTGATGGACCCATACATACATCACCTGATAGGCCCCGCCCTTGCCGGGATTGTTCAGACGGATCTTCCAGCAGTTGTGCACACCGACGCGCTCCTCGCCCTCAAGAATTGGTTTTTCCCAATAAAAAAACCTCATGGCAAGATCCTCGTAGGATAAATCCGTGCCAGCGATTGGCTGGGCGATGCGCGATATTGGAAAGTCCTTCTGTTTGCCACCGACCAATTCAAACAGGTTGCACGAATCATCATTCATGCGCATGTGGAATCCTTTCCACACCTTGTCCTCCCATACCTGGAACTGGATGTTCTCCTTGCGCAGAAACAGGGCCACCGGAACTTTGCTGCCCCCGCGGGTCATATTTCCCGTAAGATCTGCCTGCTGCAGGGCAGCAACTACTTTGGCACCACCGATGATTTGCGCTCCTGTCGGTTGCGACTGTGCATGACTTGTCGCGCCAGAAAAAACTAACAAGGCGAGGAGTACAAATATCCGCTTCATCATGATGGCGACAGTCTAAACGCCGCACTACCCTACGACAAGGGATCAGTGAAAATTATTCGAAAAACATTTCCGGTCGATTATACCTTCTTCGCTGTAGTCTGGATGCGCAGGTCGCGCAGTTGCTTCGGGTCGACCTCCGCAGGCGACTGGCTCATCAGGTCGTTGCCTTTGTTGTTTTTCGGAAACGCAATAACTTCGCGGATCGAATGTTCCTCGCAAATCATCATCACCAGTCGATCTAGCCCGAGGGCCACACCACCGTGAGGCGGAGCACCGAAACGGAAAGCATCAAGAATGTGCCCGAACTCTTCGGCGGCGTGCTCGTCTGAAATGCCGAGTGCCTTGAACATCGCCGATTGCAATGGCGCTTCGTGAATCCGGATCGATCCGCCGCCAAGTTCGGTACCATTGAGGATAACATCGTAGGCATTCGCTCGTAATTCCGTTGAAAGAGCACCGCTCAAAAGCTTCACCTCGTCCTCAACAATCGGGCGCGTGAAGGGGTGATGCACCGCGACGTAACGGTTCGATTCCTCATCGAATGCCAGCAGCGGAAACTCAGTGACCCAGAGGAAATTCAGCTCCTTGTTATTTTCTAACAATTTCTGCATGTCGGCGCAGGCCAGGCGCACCCGACCTAGAATTTCGCACACCTGCTCCCATGGACCAGCACCAAAGAGAATCAGGTCGCCGGTTTCAATGTCCAGCGCCTCTTTGAGCGCGCCGATTTCTTTCTCGGTGAGAAACTTGGTCACAGGTGAACGCCAAGTATCAACACCATCACCACGGACCTGAATGTAGGCTAGGCCTTTTGCGCCGTGCTGAATGGCGAGTTGGGTCAACGCCTCAACCTGACCAGTACTGATGTTAGAAAATCCTTTGGCGTTGATGGCTTTAACCACCCCACCCGATTGCAGCGCGCCCGAAAACACCTTGAAGGTTGACTCGGCGAACACCCCGCCGAGATCGACGATCCGACTGCCAAAGCGGCGATCCGGTTTGTCCGATCCATAGGTGTCCATCGCATCCCGCCAAGTCATGCGCTCAAAAGACGAGGGAATCGCCACGTCCTTGGCTTCCTTGAAAATGCGGCCCAACATGCCCTCGATCAGTTTGATGATGTCTTCCTGTCCGACAAATGATGACTCGATGTCAATCTGTGTGAACTCCGGCTGACGGTCGGCGCGCAGATCCTCGTCGCGGAAGCACTTGGCGACTTGGAAATATTTTTCGATACCACCGACCATGAGCAACTGCTTGTATTGCTGTGGTGCCTGGGGCAGCGCGTAAAAACAACCCGGCTGGAGGCGGGAGGGCACGAGGAAGTCTCGCGCGCCTTCGGGAGTGGACTTCGAGAGAATCGGCGTTTCAATTTCACAAAACCCCTGCTCATCAAGGAAATCGCGGGCGCTCTTGGTGACGCGATGACGGGTGCGCAGGTTGGCGGTCATGCGCGGACGACGGATATCGAGGTAGCGATACTTCATCCGCAGATCTTCGTTGGAAAGCTCCTTGTCGAGCTGGAAGGGCAGCACGTCGGCTTTATTGACGATGGTCAAGGCCGTGGCGATGACCTCAATCGCGCCGGTGGCAATTTTTTCGTTGGCAGTCCCTTCAAGACGCGCGGCGACACGACCTACCACCTGAATAACATCTTCCTCGCGCAGTGTGTGGGAAAGCTCAGCAAGTCCGGCGTTTTCCTCCGGACGAAAAACCAGCTGAGTCAGACCTTCACGGTCGCGCAAGTCCGCAAAAATAACCCCACCGTGGTCGCGGGCGGAGTTCACCCAACCGATCAACGTCACGGTTTGATCGATATCGGAAAGGCGGAGTTGATTGCAGTGATGTGTGCGCATGGTTCGATTGGTGGATGGGTGTTAAAGACTGAAAACAGGGAAAAATCAATGGAATTTTCGCACGATTGCCGACGAGCGAAATGATGGATTCATGCCAGCAACGGGCCATCGGGGCGATGAATGCGCTGGATCATCTCCTCGACGACTCCTTCCGCCGTCAATGTTGCCTCACTGCGAGAGGCGAGGATTTTCAATTTGAGCTGAGGGAAATCCTGTCCCACGATCAAGGCAAAGCGCGCTCCGTTCTGCTCAGCCCGCTGCATTTGTTTGTTGAATTTCATCGCCGTGAGCGAGAAATCGACCGACATTCCCGCTTCGCGCAAGTCGGTTATCAGAGCCAAGGCCTTCTCGCGCTGTTCCTCCTGATCGACGATCACATAAATGTCGCATCCCGCCTGATTTCGCTGCAACCAGACTTCCATCTGCATCAACGCGTGGGGAGTTTGCTCGATCAAATGACGGATCACATAGTCGCCCATCGCAAATCCGGTGGCGGGAAGATCAACCTTACCATCGGAAATCGTCGCGACCAAACCGTCGTATCGACCGCCGCCAGCCACGGCCCGCAAGGACGCGCGGGCATCAAAGACCTCGAACACCAGACCGGTGTAATACGCAAGACCGCGTACAATCGACAAATCCCAGCGCACGAAGTCTCCGAGCCCGCGGGCGCTGAGATTCGCCTGCAAACTGCGGAATTTTTCCGACGCATTGCCGGGATGAGCGATGAAGTCCCTGACCTCGGCAAGGTTCAATCCCAATGCCGCCAGTTTCTGTTCGAGCACCTCGCTTTTGTCGCGTTCGAGTTTGTCGACGATTTGCAAAAACTCCGCCAACTTTGCCTCATCAAGCCCTCGTTGATGAGCAAAATCCGCCCAGGCCTGGCGGTCGGAGACGCGCAACTGGTAATCATCCTTGGTGAATCCAAAGGCACGCATGGTATCGATCGCCACCGCCAGCAACTCCGCATCCGCCTCGACGGCGCTTTCACCGAGAATATCGACATTGAACTGGAAGAACTCGCGCCCCCTGCCCTTCTGCGGTTTTTCGTAGCGAAAACATTGACCGATTTCGAACCATTTCAACGGCTTGGGAAAATCGCGCTGATGATCCGCCGCCAACCGCGCCAGCGAGGCAGTCACTTCTGGCCGCAGGGTGACATCGCGACCACCCTGGTCCTGAAAACGAAACAACTGGGTCGACAACTCGCCGGCCGATTTCTTCAAGTAGAGTCCGGTGTCCTCCAACAAGGGCGTTTCATATTCCACAAAGCCATGACGGCGAGCCGTGGCCCGCCAGGTCTCGTGAAGATACTGGCGTACCGCGAAATCGCGCGGCAAAAAATCCCGAAACCCGGGCAGCGATTGAAAGGAAGAAACAGCCATGGGACCGCGAAGCATGCACAAAGCCAAGATGTCTGACAACCGTGGAATGAGGGGATTTCTGAATACGAATTACTCTAGGATAGCGAACACCGATAATTTCCCACTCAAAGCGAATCACCGGAAACCTTCCCGCCGGAACAAGCGCTCGGAGGGCCAGGAAATTCCCCTACTGAGAGAAGATTTCTTTACAAACCCCGATTCCTCCCGTAAAAAACCCGCCCGGCAACAATCAGGAGAGGTGGCTGAGTGGTCTAAGGCACCCGATTCGAAATCGGACGTGGGGTAATACTCACCGTGGGTTCAAATCCCACCTTCTCCGCTGATTCTATAAGGGTTCCAGCCGATTTCCTAACTGAAATTTTTCGATAGAAAACAATGGCATGGACGCTATTTGTCCACAATTCGCAATCCACAAAAAAAACGTCGCCCTGCGCTTGAATTTTTTCATGCGTAATGACCCCAAGAGCAAATTACAGCTTTCAACTTTTTGAAGTTATGAAACACATCACTTTGACTCTATCCGCCCGCTTTGTCATTGCCGTTGAAAATATCCCCTGGCTCAAACCGCTTGCAATTTTTTGTTGCATGTTGAATGTCGCGTCGGCTGGTCAGTCCGGCAAATTTACTTACAACGCCACCGATACTTCCATTACGATCACCCAATACCCATCCAAGGAGGAGGGCGCTATAGCCATTCCATCATCTATTGTCGGTAAACCTGTGACTTCCATCGGGAAGGGTGCGTTCAAAGGATGCAGAGGGCTGACCAGTGTGACGATTCCCAACAGTGTGACCTTTATAGGGATAGATGCGTTCGATGGCTGCACAGGGCTAACCAGTGTCACGATACCCAATAGTGTGACTTCCATCGGCAGTTGCGCTTTCCAGAACTGCGTAGATCTGACCAGTATTACGATACCCAACAGTGTAACCTTATTGGGGAACGGTGCGTTTATCGGATGTGTAGGATTGACCAGCGTGACAATACCCAACAGTGTGACTACAATCGGGAACAGTGTATTCGGTGGTTGCACAGGATTGACCAGCGTGACGATACCCAACAGTGTGACTTCCATTGGGAGCAGTGCGTTCTATCGTTGCACAGGGCTAACCAGTGTCACGATACCCAACAGCGTGACTTCCATTGGGAGCAGTGCGTTCGATCGCTGCACAGGATTAACCAGCGTGACGATACCCAACAGTGTGACTTCCATTGGGAGCAGTGCGTTCGATCGCTGCGCAGGATTAACCAGCGTGACGATACCCAACAGTGTGATCTCTATTGGATACGCTGCGTTCCACAAATGCACAGGACTGACCAGCGTGACGATACCCAACAGTGTGACTACCATCGGACCATTTGCATTCCAAAACTGCACAGGACTGACCAGCGTGACGATACCCAAAAGCGTGATTTCCATCAAGCTTGGTGCGTTTATGGGCTGCACAGGATTGACCAGCGTAACGATACCCAACAGCGTTATCTCAATCGAAGAGGGTGCTTTTAGCAATGACACAAAGGTCATTAGAGGGCGACCAATCACGTCACCAAATACAGAAACATCGCAACTGGATGCCAAGCCATCATCTGACGAACTTAGGTCATGGACTGATGCAAGCGGAGGTTTCAGGACCAAAGCGACCTACAAGGGCATTGCCGGGGGCAATGTTAGCCTGTTGAAAACCACGGGCGAGACCATTACGATACCCTTTGAAAGGCTGTCAGCAGATGACCAGAAATGGGTGAAAGCGGTGGAGGGTGAACCGTAACTTCGTCTCTCAGAATTGAGAATAAATTTCAAAACCACCATTTTCTTGATCCGATCGCACTGCCGATGACGTATTGTTTGCGTATGCTCAAGTTCATTTCCTGCATTTTCCTCTGTTTGGCATTCTCCTCAACGGTGATTGCCGCGCCCCGACCGACTGATCGTGCTTTTGCCAGGGCTGACGTGGACAAAAACGGCAGTCTTCAAGTTTTCGAATTCGCCCGCTTGATGGGCGACACTCAGCCTGGCTACGGAATGTATCGCAAGTCGACCTATCGCGAATTTTTTCGCGCGGACCTCAATATCAACGGCTCCTTGAACACCGAGGAATTCTATCTCTGGATGCGTGGACCATACCAAGACCTCGCTGGGGAATTTATCGAACGATTTCCCAGAGTGGATCGAAATCGCGACAATGCTTTAAACGCCGCGGAACTCACGCAATTGTATCGCCCCAAATTGTCCAAAAAAGCCGCCCTCGCTGAAATCAGACGGCTTGACAGCAATGGCGACGCGAAACTTACCAGAGCGGAGTGTTTCCGATACATGGCTCTGGATTGTCGGACTTTCTTGGGCATGAAGCGAAGCGATGCAGAAGCATTGATACAATTGGTGAACGTCAGCGCCTTTGTATGGCGCGAGGACGACATTGCCTATCCTTTCGACCCCGTAATCGGGCAAGTGCAGCCTTTGTTTTTCTGGGGAACCAGCGGCGGCATCATCACGGATTGCACAGTCCGACTGAACACCCAGTTCTACATTGGTCAGACAGCCGAATCCGCGATCGAGGCGGCCTCCACATACGGACTTCAGGCCGCGAAGCCCATGTTCCCCCGTTTTGTTGACTGCATGACCTCGATGATGCCTGCCGACGTCATGCCCTTGATCTATTGCCCTCCGTATGAGGACCACGGGTTCCCCTACCCTATCAATGAAGGCGGTACTTTGCCCACCGGACTATTTCTCGAAATCGGTTCGTTCGATGGCAAAGTGGAATACATTTCCCTAAATCGCGGCGGACCGGCGCTTGTCTTCATTCAGTGAGAGTTTTTCTGCGCGACGAATGCTTTG
>Ga0315905_10007643_pt1 | contig 10940 bp, 13 predicted proteins | sample LakEriMetagenome_5_FD_203522 | JGI IMG/M metagenome (GOLD analysis project Ga0315905, IMG submission 203522) | Freshwater fungal communities from buoy surface, Lake Erie, Ohio, United States - Buoy 4 MA121 | ecosystem: Environmental > Aquatic > Freshwater > Lake | place: USA: Lake Erie, Ohio... | reverse complement strand
CGGAGCTGATGATTTTCAATGATGCTATGACCCACCTCGACATTTCTCACAACAGAATTTCAGGCATAGGGTAAGTGCATCTATTCTCCATGCTGTGCTTTCGCCTTATGATGCAATTGATGATGTCAGGCGTGATCAATGACACGATGTCATTCGTGACAATATGATCATTACAACAGGGCCCTGGTGATCGCTGAAAGGATGAAAATCGACCGCAAGACGTCATTTCTTGATCTCTCAGACAATCCACTCAGTGCCAAGGCCGTAGTTGGTGTTGTAGCTGCTGCTCGTAAGCAGGTAAATGCGTGCACGCATGTATATACGTATGCATCGATCACTGCGTGTATGTACACAGACACACACGCATACATGCACAACTATTTTTCGAGTGCATGTCCAGATGCAATAGAGCGAGAGTTATTCAAACCGGATCCATGCCCAGGAACCAGGCTCAGTTTCTAGTACCAGAGATGTCACGATTGGCCACGTGACACGTTTCACGAACCCATCACTGCCGGATCGTTAACCGTATGTTGTGTCTGGCTATGTGTGTAGGAGCCGAGACGCATCAAGATGCTCAACTTGAAAAACACATTCGTACGTGACATCAAATCAACGTACACAGTCGCAGACCGAAACTTTTCGACCTCTCACGAGCTCGCTCTTTTCATCATTGAATGCGAAGATAGTATGCAGGAGATCACGAAACAAAGCGGCGCTTACGATGAGCAACTCCACAATGCACGTCTTCAGTCAGCGCGCATGAAGGTACTTCAAACGCGTCGACACACGTGTCAATGCGCGCATGAGTATGTGTTCGTCTCTCTCTCTCTATGGCCTCTCTCTCTCTCCTGCGCCTCCAGCGTGTGCATACGCACATGCTGGCTAAAATTCCAACTGCAGGTATTTCGAGCAAGCTGAGCAAAAATGAGAATAGGCCAGGTGCATGGCTAAGACACAGCACGTACCCAGAACCTCGCGCATACGATACAGGCCAATCCGGATCAAGTACGTTCGAAAGAGCTGGGCGAGTTGCAGGCCACTGCAACCAGCATGAATTTGGACATTCAAATTGCAAAGGCCACCAGCCTACAGTATCAGGCGGTCCTCGAGGAGTGTAAAGCAGTTCTCAATGAGTGGCGCCATATGGTTCGAAAAGCCCAGGGCGTGCGTGCGCTTGTGGCGATCTTTTGCGTGCGCATGGCGATCGTTTGCGTAACAATCAAACACCTGCATCGCAGGAGGCAGCTGCGGAGAATATTCCGGAGGCTACGGCGATGATGAATCCATTGGAGGCGGCGCTGAACATGGAGGTAGGGCGCTACGAGTTTTCCCTCTCGGACCCGTGGCACTACTTTGTCTTCATACATGTACTCCAAGCGCAGCCCGAGAGCTTCGGCCTCGCCATAGAAGTCGAATACATGAAAAGGGGCTGGACTGTGCCGTATGTGCAGGCTAGTGATACGGAGACAGTCTTCTGCGACAACTTCTCGATGCCTTTCTTTTACAAGGGCGTTCTCTCGCAGCTCAGTCCGCGCCTGGACTTGGACAAGGTGCCTCACGGAGGACTGGCAATCGTAACAATCAAAGCCCGGGCGCGGGCTACCAAGCAACCGTATCAGCTCGACATGGCGTCTCCCGAAGCAGCAGCCACTTTGAATACACTGCGCTTACGCGAAGCCTGGTATCGCAATATCGAGCGATGTTGTGACGTCAAATACCAAGAGAGACTTCTCGACTGCTTCCAGCACAAAAAGTGGAGCATGCCGACAACAGGTTGCTTCATGATCAGCCATCTCTGACTGAGTGATATGTGTATGCTCCTCATTCATGTGCGCCTGTGTACATTATGCACCTGATGGCGCCCGTCTGGTTGTGTTCATCAGGACGGATGACCCTGAGCTATCGCATGCTGCTGCTGGACTATGACCCTGTAGATGTGTGGGGCACGCTCGTTCTTGACCTCTCCTTGCCGTGGGATCGCATTATCGCGGCAAGCTTGTATGAAAAAGTACGCAAGCGCGAACTGCTTCGAAGGAAGCTCATCGCGGTGTATCAATCACAACACCATCACTCGGTGTACGACAGCCATGCAGAGCAGGATAAGCTTGAGTATTATAGTCTCATTGCGAATCCAACATTCGTCCGAGCCGAATGGCGTCAGGTGGTTGCAAAGCTGCCAGATCAGACTTCGCGGCCTGTGGATACGCTTCCTGACTGGGAAGCAAAGTGCTGGCTAGATGATCATGAGGTAAAAAATGTATAGATGTCTCACCATGTATGTCGAGGATTGTGCCGAAGGCACGCGCATAATATCATGTCATACTGTCGTACAGTGATGCTAACAAGCGATCGCCAACATGTGTGTACGTGCCAGAAAAAGCGCGCTAAGGCATTAACTTGAGCATCAACGCGCTCGTGCACAAACACAAAAATACGCAACTACACAGGTACCTATGGACCGCATGATCTCGGTGCCCACTTCTGGCAGCTTCACCATAAATGTCACGCATCACCATATCGAGCCGCGCTACAGTCAGGCAGTGGAGCTCAATATGCAGGTGTATGCATGACATGCCGTGCCGTATCAAACGCGAATTTGTTTATTTGATAAAAAGCATCTCCCTTCGGTGTTTTTTGGATTTCGTGATCTAGAATCTTAAACAACCCGACCACCTGTTTCGCTGAATCTTACAGAATCCGTAGAGACAACTGTGGAAAAACTAGACACAAATTACCATTAACGTCAAACCCCTACTTTTTAAAAACCTCGGTGCGCCCACACAAACACACACACACACACACAGATATCCTTGCACAGGTGGATTGCGGAGCGTTTCTGGCTACGTTGCTTCCATATCAATACTAGTGAGCAGCCACAAAGCACATCAAAAGACAACCGCACAAAAGAGTCTTTCTTCGACACGCGCGAGTTCATCCTCGAGTACCCGAAGTACAACAACATGGAGTATCAAGGCATGCACAAACACGCAGAGAAGGTTCAGCGCGACCTGCATGGTGATGAAGAGGGCAGGGGCCCGAAGAAAAATGCTGATGCTGCAAGCTTAGAAAAAGAGCGCGAGGAGACAAGATGGATTGCACCTACTGGCGACCAGGACTCGGGAGGGATGCTGAGCTTTGTCTTTGTGCTGCAAGATGCCCGGTAAGATGCACAGAATCCAATCCACAAGAACGTGGATGAACATATGCAAGCATGTGTGCAATATGTGCATACACTGATACATGCATCAATGCAGGTATCTGGAGCTGCATACGCAAACTTGGGACCTCGAAAACGAAGAGGAGAGGATCGACGCTGATCACATCTTCACAGGTGCACTCTCTATCTCACACACGCCCCCTTCCCCCTTTCCCTCCCTCTTTTCATTTTGCTTTCTTTCTCCCTCTTCCCCACCCTCCCTCTATCCCTCTCTTCCTCTCTCCCTAGCTTCCGTTCTCCATTTCTACCTCTCTCACCTTACTACTTTCCTCTCCTCTCACCGAGCCCGGTGGGACAGTCCCACCTTACTATCTTCCTCTCCTCTCACCGAGCCCATCCTGCTCTGCTCGCTGTTAGTCTGTGTTTAGTGTGTCTTAAGTTGGAGAAGCGCATTGAAGCAGATGTCAGAATTAACCGGTCAAGGCTGACCCGTAGACACGTACACCTGCCCCAGGCGACGAATTCTTGTCTGTAAATCAAGTGCAAATCATGGCCAAGGACTCCAGTGGTTCAGTCCGCCGTGCTGCGCGATCTACGCAACCATTACCTGTATGAATACACACACACGTGCGTTGTGCACACACACGCACATGATTCACGTGTGTGAGCGTGCGTGTAATGAAACATGCATGTAAGCATGTTTGTAAAAGAGGGGCATTTGTCTTTTTCGTTTCAATCTGGTTCTTTCCGCATGTCATTTGTCTCTGTAAATTGATGGATGATGGGCGTCTGTCATCATACATGCAATGTGTGTCAAAAATTCTGCAGATGCCCTCCAACATGGAACATCGTAGCCTATGGCGCCTTCCCAAGAGCGGTATCGTGGCCGCAAAGAGAGCCAGGTACGCCACAAAGACCTCAAGCACAACAGAACGATCTCAGCAACGGCTATCTGCTGCTATTCCGTCCTTTCCTTTAAAAGTCAAAAACGATCTCAACAACAGCTATCTGCTGCTATGCCGTCAACTTTATTCCTTTCCTTATGTATGTATGCCTGCGTCTCTCTCTCTCTCTCTCTCTCTCTCTCTCCCTCTCTCTCTCTCTGCGTGAGTGTGTTGCCAGACTTATGCACGCGCACAGCGGAAAGCCCTCGTCGCTCGCGGTATCTCAGCTGATCACTACCTTGGAAGAGTCGAAGAAGGTGAGGCATCAAGGATGCGACTGTCAATTGTCAAGTCATAAGTCTCTCTCTCTCTCTCTCTCTCTCTCTCTCTCACTCACACACACACACACACACACCCACACACACCCTCACGGCATGGATGAAGTAAGCGAATATGATAATTCACTTAGACAAGATAAATAAGAGTGAGCAAATACAGAAAAAATAGTTAATTCGTACATGTTTAAATATGTAGGAAGGGGGGCGAACAATGGCAGCAGCGAAGCTCAAGGAGTCACTGGAGCATCAGCCGTATTATCGCATGATGACGGCGGAGCAGGCGGTCAAAGTTCTTGATCGCATCTTTGCTGATGATTCCGTGGGCATGATTGAGGTGTGTGTGTGCGTGCGTGCGTGTATGTGAGAGAGAAAGAGAGAGAGAGAGAAAGTTGAGATTGAGGTGGTATTAGGTGTATGGCGTAAAGTGCAGTATTTGGGACTCAGTTTGGGGATTCAAAGTTCAGGACACACACTAATGTTTTCCTGGTGCAGGGGACCAATATTCTGTACAAGGCGAGCATAGAACCGCAGCGCTTCCTTCTACATCTAGGTCGCTTGTGTCTGTGCTGCGTGTAGTAAAAGACAGTGTTGTCAAGGTCTGAAGTTTTCCGTACTTTCGCAGTAATTTTTTTTATTATCATGCAGGTCTAGTGGAAGAGCTTTTGCATATCTCACTGAAACATGCGCGCGCGTGCACACACAAACACACACACACACACACACACACATGTCTTGGCTATACACACATGCAAAGCCCATTTCAGTTGTGTAGTTTGCTGCACAGTGTTGTATAGTGAAGAGATGCAGCCAGCTGTGCAGAAGTGCTAGGAAAGCCAGCGATGGAAGGCTGACTTTCAGAGCCGTGCCCCCTACTCACCCTCCATATGTACGCAGCGGGTCACACCAACGCTTCGATCGCGGGCTCTGCCCAGCACCCTCACAACATCTCGCGCGCGGGCTCTGCCCCTCACAACATCAAATTCAAGCATCAGAAGTCTATGAAGATGGACGAAACGAGATAAGATCGAGCGAGCGAGCGAGCGAGGGGCGGAGAGAACCAAGTCTTTAGAGACTTCTCTCAAAGGCAGGAGGGGATGAAAGTAGCTGAAAGTTTTGTGAGCGAGAGAGACAGAGGTAAGGGGGGAGCAGGGAGGAGCGAGAACCTCCAGGGTGAGTGAGCCTTAAGTCGGCAACTCCATACAGCTAACTCCAAATAAATAATTGTAATAATTCAAGCATGTGGCTTGTAACACATGTCCAGCTGGCGCCACGATGCTTTGCACACACTTTTCTCTCTCCTCAGCGGTTCAGCCTCTCAGGCTCGGAGGAGGCGCATATTCTCCAGATCAGACATGCTGCGCTCGCAACACTCGCCCTTTGTCCTGCCCGCAGAGAGATGATTGCTGGTGCTCGTCAACGTGCTGATTCCTGTCTCTAGCTGCCGTTTCCTCTGTCTTGAATGCCAGGATATGTTCCGATAAAAAATCTCTCTCCCTGACCCTTGAGCCTAGTGCTCATGAGCACAGTGTCGAAAGACTCGGACATTAATGTCTTTTTTAGCACATATTGCTCGAGGCTCGAGGCGTCAGCTATTGCTGCACCTTGCTTTGCTTCCAGACTCTCAAGCAGCCGAGCACTGTCAACATATGGAACAGGCCCATGCTATGTGACATCGAGTACTGTAGTGCTTGGCAGTTAGTATAGATAGAATTTGTTCTCTTGAGTTAGTCAACATATGGAACAGGCCCATGCTAAAGTGCGCTAATACTCTAACTTCAGCTGGATAGGGGGTAATGGCGATGGTTTAGGTGCGTCCAAGTGATACTCCTCCAAGAAGGTGCGTCCAAGTGATACTCCTCCAAGGCCCAGGCTATAGCACGCTAATACTCTAACTTCAGAAACTCAGCCTCGTCCATGCCAGTGACATACCAGCACTCGGACCATGCGCCATCCCGACGTCTGGATCATACCCGAAACGCACTTCGGGCTCCCCTTCCTCGGAGGCAGGCGCTTCCTCGTCCTCCACCTTGTCTGGATCGTCCCCGAAGAGCTCCTCGTAAGTCCGTCCATACATAATCCTCGCCCTCGCGCTCAGAATCCGCAGCGATCACTGGGAATACACCGTATCAGAAACCCTCCTCAGTACCAACCGGCGGCAGCGCTGGCCGAGACAGCGAAAGGCTGAGGTTCAATTACAGCTTGGAGGCATATCACTAGGGTCCAAGAATGTAAGTGTTCCTCCTCCGCCAAATGAACCCCCCCCGGTACTCGGACCCCCACCCCGGTTCTCGGACCCTACATATCACTTGGACGCACCTTCTTGGAGGAGTATCACTTGGACGCACCTAAACCATCGCCATTACCCCCTATCCAGCTGATTGTCGAAAACAAAGTTAGTCGAGCACGTGCTTGCGCGCGCTTGGGCGTGACCTTAGTCATGTGTGTGTGTGTGTGTGTGTGTGTGTGTGTGTGTGTGTGTGTGTGTGTGTGTGCGTGTGTGTGTGTGTGTGTCAGTGTGGGGCAAGTCGACCAAGGCGCCGGGCAGGGCCGACGTGTGTGTATTGTGTTCTCAGAATAACAAAGACTCCACGCTCTCACCGTCAACATCGCGCTCACTGCCGCCTCTCTCTGCCGACACAGCTTCGAACATGAGGTTCACACTGTCTCCTATCCGGTCCACGAACCACACAATGCGTTCTTTATCTGGCATGTCCGCGACAAGGCTCGATGACACGTCATCCATCCCTTGCCACACCTGTGTCGGCAGTATGTTAGTAGGTCTCTTTTGAAGTGATATTAGGTCTCTTTTGACACGTCATCCATCCCTTGCCACACCTGCAGGAGGTGCCGTTGGGCAGTTGAGCCTCTGTCGTCGACCACAGGGTGCTCGCGCGCGAACTCATTTACAAGGCCCTGGCACACACTAGCCCACGACACGTTGATAGCGTACAGCAGCTCCTGCACACGTGCATGTATCCTCCTCCTCATATGACAAGCATGTATCCTCCTCCTCATATGACAAGCATGTATCCTCCTCCCTTTCTTGTGCTAACTGTACGCACCTTGTTTCTGCTGTTTTCGATGGTGACTTTGAGGTGTCGGCGGAGAAGCCTTCCACCTGTGTCGGCAGTGTGTTAGTAGGTCTCTTTTGAAGTGATATGAGGTCTCTTTTGACACTTTCTTTACCTTCAGTTGCCTCGTGCCAGGCTTGTACGACAGATTGCAATGATGATTGCCTGCGCGAGGCAACTCAAGGTAAGTGTCAAAAGACACCTCATATCACTTCAAAAGAGACCTACAAATACACCACGACAGACTGCAGTGATAATTGCCTCTCCTTGGCCTCAAACCTTGCCTGCACCAGCCTATTGCGGTGGGACAGAGTGCTTTGTTTTTCGCACCACATCCAAAATGCCCAGAGCTTTTGAATGTAGGGGATTTTCTTATGAAGTCCGAGCTTATCAGCGGCTTTTTTGCCGTCCACTTCGAACTTGAGGACATTGAAATCTGTCGTTTTCGCCTCCAGTTCTGTGCGGTACACCTGAAACTTGGAATAATCTAGAAGCTGATCGTAGACCCCAGAATGAAAATAAATTCCGCCTTCTCCTCCTCCTCCTTCTTCGCCTTCTCCTCCTCCTCCTCCTCCGCCGCCGCCGCCGCCGCTGCCGCCGCCTCCTCCTGGCGCCTGCGCGGTGGTCTCGGGCTCCCAATCTACAAAGATGTACTCGTACAGTGCCTCTTTCAGCTGGCAAAGCAGTGTTGCGTGCTGAGGATAAAGATTGGCAAAGTGATCGAGGAAGGAGCACGCAGCGCAAAGGCGGAGCAACCCTTCTGCCCTGGTGTTTTCTCCCTCCCCTGCTCTTGTAGCTCGGCGCACCTGCTGCCATTTTTCGTGCATCAACAAATACAGGGACCCCTGCACACGCCCTGAACGCCCGTTGCGAAAGTCGATGAAAGAAGCGTAGGCTAGTTCCCACGCTTGTTTTGCTTTCTCCTGACAAACATGTCACATTCTGAAAAGTCAGAGTTCGCAAAGCCCTAGTACAAATACTAAGTGAAAGTCACTATAGATAGTGTTTTCGAGAATAGAATGATGTGAATGATGGCTGGCCAGCGACTGTGTGACACAATTACACGTGCACATTACACACTCACCACTTGCCCCCCTTCCGAGCTCCCGCGGACAACAACATCGCCTCCACGCCGCGGTTTTTGCATCAGACGATGCGTCAAACTCCGTTGTTCGAGTTCTGAGCAGGCGTTGATGGCAGTGCTCTTGCGCAGTATGCGTGCCGTTGCTGGGCGCAACTATGTTTAGTTTAGGTTTAGTTTAGGTTTAGTTTAGGGTTCAGTTCGTTGTTAGGTTCAGGTTAGTTTCTAGTTTAGTCTGGAGGCGCAGTATGCGTGCCGTGGCCAGTCACATGTGTATGGATTTTGAGGTTACCGGCTTCACTGGCTTTACTGGCCGCAGAAACGAGTCCAGATCAGGCGCTTCGTTCTGTGCCATCTCTCCTCTTCCTCTCCACTCTTCCCTCGCATTTGCCCGCTCGAGCTCGATCGCCGTTGCAAGTGTCAGCTGCAGGCGCGGCACCCTGGGAGCACGAGGCACGAATTCAAAGGTCGAGTGACCTTTTGACATAAGTGCCTGATGCTGTTTTGAGTTGGGCTGTGCGTATGCAGAAGACAAATGAAGTCGCTCATCAAGCTCACGCTGTGCACAACGCCTTCCAGATGGAAACGGCCCAGCCCATGCATGCTCTCCTCTTCCTCCTCCCTCCTCTCCAGCCCTGGCCTCTGACCCCTCTCCACCCCCGCTACCCACCCCATCTTCCACCCCATTGCCACCATCCAGACGGGCATGGCTTTGTGCAGTAAAAGCATGCTCTTCGGAAATGATGCCTGCGAACCCTGCGCGGAAGCAGGCAGGAGAGACTGGTCGCGGTGAGGGCGAGAGAGAAAAGAGGCAAGAGGGGCAAGACTGGTCAACAGACTGGGAAATAGTGGGAAGGATCCCGGGCTGCACGGGCAACCGCCCTATCGCCTCCTCATCTTGGGGGGAGACAAGGAGGCACTCGAAAGAGAGTATGCGGCGATGCTGTGTTTCTATCGTCTCCTTCGCCTTCGCCAGCTTGCCTTTCACGATGTTATGGTCAGAGACCAGCTTAGTGTGCTGTGAGCGCAGCGCTTCATGCTGCTGTTGTAGTTCGTGTAGCTTTGCTTCCCCTTTGTCTAGCTTGAGCCGCATATCAACCACTTTGTGACGCGCCACGTTGACGAGGGTCATGTTCGACGAGATGCCCCGCAGCACTTGGCTTTGTATGACATTGCTTTCATCAGACACTGACTTGGGGGTCAGAAACAAGAAGCCGCATTCAGGGCAAGCAACGGAATCAGAGTGCATGTGCTTCTTGCGCAGCCGGTTCGGCTCCGGGAATGCTGTGTGTGCTAGATCTTTGGGCGTGGAACCGCGTTCAGAACCTGGGAACGTGTGCATCTCCAGGCCCCGAGGAGCTGCTGATGCAAAAACTGGTTCTCTGGGGATTTGCTCAATTCCTTTCCACCGTGGTTTGTATGTTCGTTGTGTTCCCCCCTTATCCAGGTTCACAGAGCTAGCTCCGGTACAGCTTCCTGAGCTACAGCTCCTAGGGAGCTGTACTGACATAGTGCTGGTCACAGACGGTGCCGAGGTGTTCGCTGTCTTTTCTATTCCCATCTCTGATCGTGTGAGTGCCTCCGCCAGCCATGGCGGCAAGTCGACCGCCCGGCGTGCCATGATTGAAACGGCTTAGCCGTTAGTTTTTTTTTATGATTCTGATATGTGATTCGTCGACCTCGCGCACAAGAGCACTCACGCTCAGTGAGTCCGACGCGATCACGCAAGACCCGGACTCTGACTTGGAAGATAGAATGGGGTTCGTGGGAGACCGAAACCGTCCGACGGTTTGACAGCGCGCCGTCTTTGGAGTGAAGTGAGGTTGGAAGCAATGGGAGGGAGGGGAAGGGGAGAGGCGGGGCATGGTGGGCAGGAGACGGTGCCAGACGGCAGGGAGGAAATGGGATGAACGGGAGGAGATAGAAGGGGGTCCAAACGCGCCGCCGGTGTGTTTGGGCGGAAAGACAATGAAAGAGGAGGAGCAGGAGGAGGAGGAGCAGGAGGAGGCAGAGTATGGCACGAGCGAGCGAGCAGCCCAGTTGGAGGGCGCGGTGGTGGAAGTGTTGGCGGTGAGGAGAGTACCCTCGCCTCTGTCTCTCTCTCTCTCGCGCGCGAAGGGCTCTCAAACTTCAGTACTCCCTCTGTATGGGGAGCGGGAAAGCATGCTTCTGTAGTCACTGGGCCGATAAGGGACATTGTGGCCAAAGAGGGAGGGAGGGAGGGAGAGAGAGAGGGAGAGGGAGGGAGGGAGAGAGAGACTAGACAGCCACGAAATCGGCGTCAAACGTTGGTGGAGTACAAGACTTCAGTCGCGAGGGAGGAGGCAGTGATGACGGCAAGGGGTGAGGGTGGGGGTCATGGGGGGGGTATGAAAGTTCCTAAGAGTCTCTCTTCCTGTTCTACTT
>Ga0315905_10007642_pt1 | contig 10940 bp, 9 predicted proteins | sample LakEriMetagenome_5_FD_203522 | JGI IMG/M metagenome (GOLD analysis project Ga0315905, IMG submission 203522) | Freshwater fungal communities from buoy surface, Lake Erie, Ohio, United States - Buoy 4 MA121 | ecosystem: Environmental > Aquatic > Freshwater > Lake | place: USA: Lake Erie, Ohio... | reverse complement strand
TCGCCTGAGCATGCTGCGCTGCGCCGACTGCAACCGCATCGACAGCCGTCAGCGCGTGGTCTGCAGTGGCTGCCTGAGCGCTCGGCTGCTCGCGCATGAGGTCGCGGGCCATGGGCGGCTGGTCACGTTGACCACCATCCGCCGCGCCCCCACGGCCTGGCGAGATCGTGCGCCCTATCGGGTGGTGGTGGTCGATCTGGATGCCGGACCGCGCGTGACCGGACGACTCAGCCCCGATGCGGCCGAGCCCTCACTGGGTGATCGCCTGATCCTGCAGCAGGCCGAAGGCCAGGATCTGGTCTTCGCACCCGCTGCCTGATCAGCCTCTGCCTCTGACTCTGCCTCTGCCTCTGCCTCTGACTATCCCGCCGGATTCATCGGCTCCATGACCGAGGGCTCCATTGCACCGGTCCCATCACCTGCACGCCCATCCGCCTACCCATGACCGACATTCGCTACGAACACCATGGCCGCGTCCGGCTGATCACGATCGACCGGCCAGCCAAAATGAATTCACTCGACTTTGAGGCCAATGACCGCCTGGTTGAGGCCTGGAAGACTTTCGATGCCGATGACGGTGCCCAGGTGGCCGTGATCACAGGCGCGGGAGCCCAAGCCTTTTGCGCCGGTGCAGACCTGAAGACCTACACAATGGCCTTTGCCAGGCGCCCGGCGCCAGAGTTTCGCAGCCGATTCACCAATGGGCCGGGCTTTGCCGGCATCACCCGCAGCCTGCATATCGACAAGCCCATCGTCGCAGCCGTCAATGGCTATGCGATCTCGGGGGGCTTTGAGCTCGCGCTGGCCTGCGACATCCGCTTTTGCTCACCCAATGCAGAGTTCGCGCTGCAGGATGTGAAGTGGGGCTTTCATGCCTGCGACGGCGGACTGATCCGGCTGCCGCAGATCGTGGGCATGGGCCATGCGATGGAAATCATCCTGTCAGGCGAGCGCATCGACGCCGAGCATGCGTTTCGCATCGGCCTGGTCAACCGCATCGTGCCCCAGGCTGAGTTGCTGGGCCACACCCTGAACTATGCCGAGATGCTGGCCAGTCGGGCGCCCCTGCCCCAGCGCTTTGCCAAGGAGGTGATTCGCCGCAGCATGGGCGTCACCCTCGATGAAGGCCTGCGCATGGAATCGGCCTCCTTTCATGACATCGGTCAGACCGAAGATCTGCAGGAAGGCACGACCGCCTTTCGCGAACGCAGGCCCGCCCAATTCAAGGGCCGCTGAACAGGGCAGACGCTCGCTGATCGATCCCAAGGCGGACCAGTCAATGATCCGTCTTCGTTGATCTGAACATCAGACCGTCGTACGGATCATCTTGCACAGCTTGAATCTCTGGAATCAGACCGTCGTGCGGATCATCTCGCGCAGCTTGAACTTCTGGATCTTGCCCGACGGTGTGGTGGGCATGGCCTGCAACACTTCGAGGCGCTCGGGCAGGTACTGACGTGCGAGTTTGTGTTCGGTCAGAAAACCGATCAGCTCGCCGAAATTCAGGCTTGCGCCGGGCTTGGTGACCACCACCGCACAGGCGCGCTCGCCCAGCCGCTCATCCGGGTAGGCCACCACGGCGGCCTGGGCGACGGCCGGGTGCTTGTACATCAGCGCTTCGACTTCGACCACCGGAATGTTCTCGCCGCCGCGGATGATGATGTCCTTGCTGCGACCACTGATGCGGATATAGCCCCGGTCATCCATGCGTGCCAGATCGCCGGTATCGAACCAGCCGTCGGCATCGGTGCCATTCAGATGCGGCCGCTTGAGATAGCCACCAAAGTTTGAGCAGCCGCGCACCAGCAGTCGACCCGACTCGCCTCGCGGCAGTTCCCGCCCGTCGTCGTCAGCCACCTTGACCTGCATGCCCGGCAGGGCATGGCCGTCGGTATTGATCGCGCGCTCGTCGTCGTCGTCGAGTTCGATCAGGGTGCAGGCTCCGTTCTCGGACATGCCCCAGGCGGAAACGATCTTCGTGCCCAGCACGCTGCGGGCCTGCTCGACCAAGGGCCCCGGTATGGGGGCGCCCGCGCACAGGAAGGTCTTGAGGGTGGGCACGGCCTGACCGGTATCAGCCACCGTGCGGGCCAGGTCGGTCAGAAACGGGGTGGAGGCCATGGTGAAACTGACGCCCTCGGTACGGATCAGATCGATGCCTTTGCGGGGCTCCCAGACATCCTGCAGCACGGCGCGCGCGCGCAGCATGATGGGCATCATCAGGCCGTACATGAACCCGGTCTGATGGGCCATGGGTGAGGCCATCAGTACGACATCCGTCTGCCCGAGCTTCACCCGCTGCGCATAGGGCAGGATGTTGGACATCAGGGTATTGGCCGAGTGCATGACACCCTTGGGCTCACCGGTGGTGCCCGAGGTATAGATCAGCTGCGTGATGTCGTCGGGGCCAGGCCGCGAACCCGACAGGATCTGCGCGGCATCGGGCTCATGCTCCCAGGCGGGGGTGCTCAAGCGGGCTTCGAAGCTGTCGGGGCCATCGCCCCCCACGGCGAGCACATGCTTCAGATGCGGCAGCTGGCCTCTGAGCCCCGCCATCATCTGCGCATGATCGAACCCGCGAAACACCCTGGGCACGATCATGACCTTGGCTTCACCATGGGCCAGCATGAAGGACAACTCGCGCTCACGAAAGATATGCATGAGCGGATTGATGACAGCGCCGATGCGTGCGCAGGCCAGCGTGGTGAGCGTGAACTGCCACCAGTTCGGCAACTGCATGGCCACCACATCATTGCGACGCACCCCCAGCCGGTGCAGCCCGATCGCAATGCGATCGGCCATGGCCACCATGTCGCGATAGGTAAAGCTGCGGGTTTCTCCCGATTCGACCTGGACCGCAGTCAGGGCCCGCTGATCGGGGCATTCCTGCAGGCAGCGATCCAGATCGTCATTGAGGGTGCGATCAGGCCAGAGCCCGGCGGACACGCAGGCTTCGCGACGTGGCGCAAGCAGGACGGCATCGAATTCCATGTCAGGTCTCCTCGAATCAGTGTGTCGGTCTGGGTGGCGCCGAGAGCTGGGTTGCGTCGGTCAGGCAGGCGTGTGACGGATCGCCTCAGGCAGGAACCGCAGCACGCCCGGCACGGGTACGCGCCACGATGGTCTTCATGATCTGGGCAGTGCCGTCACCGATCTGGAACCCCAGCACATCGCGCAGACGCTGCTCCATGAGGCCACGATCGTAACCACCATGGCCATGCATGAGCAGACATTGGTGAATGGTGTCGTAGGCGAGCTTGGGCCCCCACCACTTGCACATCGCCGCCTCCGCGCTGTGCGGCGCGCCTCTGTCCTTGAGCCACAGGGTCTGGAGGCACAGCAGGCGAGCGGCCTCAACCTGGGTATCCAGATCGGCCAGTGTGTGCGAGACCCCCTGAAAGGCCGACAAGGGCTTGCCAAAGGCCTCTCGCTGGCGCACGTAGTCCCAGGTTTCATCGAGTGCGACACGCGCCACCGCCAGCACCTGCAATCCAATCAGTGCACGCGAATAGTCAAATCCCTGCATCACCTGGATGAAGCCCTGGCCCTCATCGCCCAGGCGATGCGAAACCGGCACACGCACGTTGTCGAAATGGATGGAGCCACGGCCGATCGCGCGCTGGCCGTGACAATCAAATCGATTGCGACTGATGCCGGGCGCATCGAGCGGCACCAGCAGTGCCGTGACGCCACGCGCACCCGACGCGGGATCGCCGGTGCGACCAAAAACCACTGCGGCATCGGCCTGATCAGCCGCCGAGATGGAGGTTTTCTCGCCGTCGATGCGGTAGGTATCGCCCTCGCGGGTGATGCGCAACTGAAGGTTGGCGGCGTCCGAACCGCCTCGCGGCTCGGTCAGGGCGAGCGCAACCAGGGCATCGCCCTGTGTAAGCCGCTCGAGCCAGGGCCGGGTGATGGCGGGATCGCCATGATCGGCGAGGATCTGGCCGTTGAGAGACGCGAGCAGATTGATGTAGGACAGCGACAGATCGGCCCTCGCCACTTCCTCATGAATGACGCCCGCGGCCAGGCAACCCAAGCCCTGTCCGCCCTTGTCCTCAGGCAGCTCCGGGGCAATGAATCCCAGTTCACCCATGGCCCGCATGAGGCCACGGTCGAGCACCCGGGTCTGATCCCGTTCGACAAAGCCGGGCGCCACCTGCTCGCTGGCAAAGCGCCGGGCCTGCTCGGCCAGGGCCTCCAGCGTGTCGTCAAAGTAAGGATTCAGGGTGCGTGAGGGATTCATGTCGGAGCCTTACTTGGCGTACTTGCGGAACTCGGGCTTGCGCTTTTCCTTGAGCGCATTGACCCCTTCACGCGACTCTTCGGTGTCGTAGTAGAGCTTGAGTGCATACATGCCCATGCCACCAATGCCCGCCTGATGCGCGGTGTCCATGTTGAACGAGCGCTTGGCGATCGCGATGGCCGTCGGGCTCTTGTCGCAGATCTCCTCGGCCCACTTCTGAACTTCGGCATCGAGCTGATCGTGGGGCACACAGACATTGGCCAGACCCATGGCCACGGCTTCAGCGCCACTGTAGCGACGGCACAGGTACCACATCTCACGGGCCTTCTTCTCGCCCACAACACGGGCGAGAAGCGCGGTGCCAAAGCCAGGATCGACCGAACCCATCTTGGGGCCGACCTGACCAAAAATGGCTTTTTCAGAGGCGATGGTGAGGTCGCATACCGTGCACAGCACATTGCCTCCGCCAATGGCATAGCCCTGCACGCGAGCGATCACGGGCTTGGGTACATCGCGGATGGCGTTGTGCAGTTCTTCCATGGGCAGCCCGATCGTGCCGCGGCCGTCGTAGTTGCCGTCGTGGGCTGACTGATCGCCCCCGGTGCAGAAGGCCCGGTCACCTGCTCCGGCCAGCACGATGCAGCCAATGTCGCGGTCGTAGCCTGCCCGCTGCAGGGCATGAATCAGCTCATCACAGGTGGTGCCGCGAAAGGCATTCATCTTGTCAGGCCGGTTGATGATGATCCAGGCCACGTGGTTGCGCACTTCGTAGATGAGGTCTTCGTACTGTTTCATGAGAGGTCCGATGGATACCGTTGAAGGAGGGGTCCGATGAATACGGTTGAGAGAGCGGGGCAGTGAGCGGGAGTGCAGCGAGGGCATCGCCGAATCGATGGTTGGGAATCAGCCCTTCATTCGGAATCAGCCGTTCATGGTGAGGCCGCCAGACACGCTCAGCACCTGGCCGGTCACAAAGGCAGCATCGTCGCTGGAGAAGAACAGGATGGCTCCCGGCAGGTCATCGGGCTGACCGATGCGTCCGAGCGGGATGGATCGGGTAAAGGCCTCAACCAGCTTTTCGGGGTTGGAGGCACCCTGCTTGAATCCATCGAAGAGCGCGGTGTCGGTCGGGCCGGGGCACACCACATTGCAGGTGATGCCGTGGCGCGCATGCTCACGCGCGATGGTCTTGGAAAAGGCGATCAGTCCACCCTTGCAGGCGGCATAGACCGCTTCGCCCGAGGAGCCGACCCGCCCGGCATCCGAGGCGATATTGACGATACGCCCTGCGCGCCGCGCCACCATGCCAGGCAAGACCGCGTGGTGCATGTTGAGCGCGCCCACCAGATTGATCGCAATGAGCTTGTCCCACTGCGCGGGCACCGTTTTGGTAAAGGGCAGGAAGACATCCCAGCCGGCGTTGTTGACCAGTACATCAATGGGCCCGAGATCTGCCTCGGCCGCCGCAACGGCAGCATCCACGGTTGCACGGTCTGCAATGTCGCAGCGATAGGCCTGCGCCATGCCGCCTGCAGCGACGATGCCCTGAGCCACCTGGAGGGCAGCCTCCTGGTTCAGATCAAAAACCGCCACCTTGGCGCCTTCGCTCGCAAAACGTCGGCTGGTGGCTCCGCCGATGCCTCCTCCCCCTCCGGTCACGATCACCGTCCGGCCCGAAAAACGACCCGTCGCAGCTGTGGAAGAAGTCATGGCGCGCTCCTGTTGAAGTTATTTACGTCAATATATAGTCATATATTAATCGACCCAGGCAGGTTGCGCAAGTCAGGCATTCCGCGAGCGATCGACGTGAGCACACTGCTGCTCACGCCCGCCGGCCCGGCCAGTCGCAAGGACTTGACATGCTTTCGATACGACAACACCTTGCATCAATCTGATGCACAGGCTCTCGGAGGTCAGGACACTCGAGGCGGCGCGTCGGCCCGCCGCGCCGCAATGACCACCGGCATCTGCGTAAAGCCATGCACGAAATTCGACTTGGTCCGCACGGGCTCACCCGTCACTTCGATCGTGTCGTAGCGGCGCAGGATCTCTTCCCACAGGATCTTGAGTTGCAGCTCAGCCAGGCGATTGCCCACGCAGCGGTGAATGCCAAAGCCGAATGAAAGGTGATGGCGGGGACGTGCGCGATCGACGATGAACTCGTTGGCCCGTTCGATGGACTCTGAATCCCGGTTGCCCGAGAGGTACCACATGACCACCTTGTCGCCTTTGCGGATGGTCTTGCCATTGAGCTCGAAGTCTTTGACTGCGGTGCGCCGCATGTGGGCGAGCGGGGTCTGCCAGCGAATGATCTCGGGCACGAGCGAGGACACCAGCGCCGGATTGGCGCGCAGCTTGTCGTACTGCTCGGGATGCTGGTTGAGAGCGAGCAGCCCGCCGCTGATGGAGTTGCGCGTGGTGTCGTTGCCTCCCACGATCAGCAGGATCAGATTGCCCAGAAATTCCTGCGGCCCCATGTTGCGGGTGACGGGCGAATGCGCCAGCATCGAAATCAGGTCGTTGCCCGGTGGCGCATTGACGCGCTCGTTCCAGAGTCGCGTGAAGTAGGCCTGGCAGTTGCCCAGTTCCTTGAGGCGTTGCTCCCAGGAGGTGACCGGGCCGTTGCCGTCGGGGTCACCCGTGGCCATGTCAGACCACCAGGTGAGCAGGCGACGGTCTTCGAACGGAAAGTCAAAAAGGGTGGCCAGCATCTGGGTGGTGAGCTCGATCGAAACCTTCTCGACCCAGTTGAACTCCTCGCCAATCGGCAGGCTGTCGAGAATGCGACAGGCCCGCGAGCGAATGGTGGTCTCGAGTACCGCCAGATTGCCCGGTGCCACGATGGGGCTCACGGTCTTGCGCTGGTCATCGTGCCGCGGCGGATCCATTGCAATGAAACTGGGCAGCATCTCGGGCCCCGGCCGCTCGGCCAGCGCAATGCCACCCAGGCCGCTTTCGGACGAGAAGGTGTCGTGGTTGACCTCCACGGTCATGATGTCCTTGAAGCGAGTAACGCTCCAGTAGCCGCCGTAGCGCTTGCTCACGGCCCAATGCACGGGGTCTTCTTTGCGCAGACGCTCGAAGTAAAGGCCGACAAGGTCCTGCTCGAACAGGTACCCTTTGCTGACATCAATCTGCTCGAGCGGCATGGCCCAGGCACGGGCGCGTTCTTCAGCAAGCAGCGAGGTATTCATGAGCGGTGTCCTTGATCCGGTCGTCTGGGGTCTTGCACGATGGCGCCCTCAAATGTAACGCGAGATGACGGTAAAACCCTATGACGACTCCCCTTGAGCTGACCGCCTACATCGACTACAAGAGTCCGTTTGCCTACCTGGCCTACGACCGGATCAGGGCACTGTCGATCGCCTATCCGATCAAGATCGACTGGCAACCCTACATCCTCGATCTCGCGGCCATCGCCGGGCCGCCCGAGCAGCGAACCGAGAGGGCGCAGCGCAAGCTGCGCTACAGCTACATGGATGCGCGCCGCCAGGCTGCAGCCCGGGGCATGATCCTGCGCAGCCCCCGCAAGCTCTTCGACGGACGTCTGGCGGGCATGGGACTGCTGTTCGCAAAAGACCGGGGTCTGGAGCAGGACTACAGCGCGACGGTTTTGCAGCGGTTCTGGTCTCATCAACTCGACCTCGACGATCTGCAGGCCCTCGCCACCATCCTGTCGGGGCTCGGACTGGACGCGGATGCCTTTGAGATATTCACCACGGTCGGAGGACCTGCTCAACTCGCTGCCATTCAGACCGAGGCCGACGCTCAAGGCGTGTTCGGAGTGCCCACGGTCGTGTTTGAGGGCGAACTCTTCTGGGGCGGGGATCGGCTGGAGTTGCTGGCGACCCGATTGGCGGCGCGGCTGTCGGCCACGCGCTGATCAGTCGTAAAACCCGGCCCCCTTGCGCAGACCCTGCCACTGCTCCAGGTCGTGGCCGTAGATCACCTCCACGCCCTGCGCCTGCAGGTTGCGAATGCGGTCCATCGAGCGATCAGCCTGCGCGAGATCCCAGGTCTGCCTCGGATGGCTCCCCTGTTGCAGATTGGCCTGCAGAGCCACTGCATCCGAGGTCAGAAGCATCCGGGGGCTGCGCTCGAAGTCGAGCAGGGCGCAGCACATGCCCGGTGTGTGCCCAGGCATGTGCATCAGCACCACACGGCCGTCGCCCAGCAGGTCAAGGTCTGCTTCAAAGGTTTTGAAGGGCATCGGATGATCCCAGTCCTGCGCAGCCATGCCGATGCGCGGGCCGAGTTCACCCCGGGCGGCCGCCAGCTCGTCAGCCTGGCAGACCATGGTGGCCCGGCGGAAAAACGCATTGCAGCCGCAGTGGTCGGTGTGCAGATGCGAGTTGACGACCAGATCGATGTCATCGGTCGCAAGGCCCAGCGCGGCGAGCGCATCGACCACATTGGCGTCAGCGCCATGCAGCGGGGTCATGACCTTGGTCGCTGCGCCCCAGCGGGCCTGTGGATCGACGCCCGTCTGCGGATGGCAGCCGGTGTCAAAGAGCACATTGCCCTGGGCATGACGAATCAGGTAACACGACACCGGCAGATCGATGGTCTGATCGCGGGGCGCATCAGCGAAGTAAACGCTGCGACGCATGCGCAACAGGCCGCCGTTCAGGATGTGCATCCGCATGATCAGGTCTCCTCGACACTGGGTTGTGACGCGGCTTGAGTCGGGGGTTGAGGCTGTGCCCGGGCTGTTGCCGGCAGGCTCAAGGCCATCAGTGCTCCCAGCAGGTTCACGCCGGCGGCAATGCGCATGGCCCAGTCATAGCCCTGAGTCTGATCGTACAGCCAGCCGGCCAGCACCGGCAGGCTGATCGCCGCGATGCACCAGGCGATGTACATCTGCCCGGCCACCCGGCCAAAGGCATTGGGATGCCAGTAGCGCGCAATGGCGCCGGCCGTCAGGCCCGAAATGAATCCATAGCCGCAGCCGATCAGCGTCATGGACAGTACCGCCATGCCCGGACCCGGCCAGACCAGCAGCAGGCTCGAACCGCAGAGCGCGATCAGGTGGGCCACGCAGGCCACGCGAGGCACTGCAAAACGATCAACCAGCCAGCCGCCACCCATGCGGGCAGCAGCAATTGCACCGGTGATGAACGTGGTGCCCCCCAGCGCAAACAGGCTTTTTGCGCCATAGGCCTGCAAAATGCCAGCAGCCTGGCTCATGACCATCAGACCGGCTGAGGCCGCAAGAAAGAAGACCGTGAACAACCGGGCGAAGAGCCCCCAGTGGCGCGCCTCGCTGTCGGCAGCACTGGCGCCCGGATCCTGCATGCGCACCCGGGCACGACGCCAGAGCAGAGCAGCGATTGCGCAGCAGGCCAGCACCGTGAGCGCAAGACCCGCCAGGGTGGCGCGCAGGCCAAACGCCTCGATGGCCCAGCCAAAGAGCGGCGCGCCCAGCATGGCACCCATCGGATACAGGCTCACCACGTAGCCATTGGCCAGGCCGCTCATGGGGCTGATGGTCTGATTCAGGCCCTGCTGCATCATGACGAAAGCCACACCGCCGCCCAGTCCGAACAGAACGCCATAGCCCAGCAGCAGATGCTCGATACCCTGTGCAGCAGCCGCCACCGCCAGACCAGAGGCGCTCAGTGCTCCGCAGACCAGCAGCAGCGGCACGGGAGCAAAGCGACGGTAAAGGGCAGGCCCGATGAGCATTCCGACCGTGAGACAGATCGATGCCATGGAAAACACGATCGCCATCTCGGCCCGACCAATTCCGAGCAGCGCCTCCATCGGCTTGAGGAAGACCGAGAAGGCATAGACGGTGCCGAACGGCAGATTCACCACGGTGGCCGCAGCCAGCACCAGCGCCCCTCGGCTGATGCCTCGCGAGGTCGGTGCATTGGTCATCGCTGCCCCTCAGGTCGCGAGGTCGGTGCATTGGTCATCGCTGCCCCTCAGGTCTGACCCGTTCACGACACGCGAAACCAGGCGGTTTGGACGAGACAGGATGGGACATGCGTCGCGTTTTCATTTTCTTTTCAGAAGGCCAGTGTATCCGACTGAATTAAGCGGGTATGCTTGCGGCTGGTGATGACGCCGGCACGACATGTGACGGTGGCCGCAAGATGCCACCGCACCAGGGAGATCGACATGAATAGCTGGACATCGCGAGCCGCAGCGCTTTTTGAGCCCGAAAAGCGCTCTGCAACCGCTTCGCGCGGCATGGTGGTCACGAATCACCCGCTGGCTTCGGCTGCGGGCGCGGAGATGCTTGCGGCCGGCGGCAATGCCATTGATGCCGCGATCTCGGCCCTCTTCACGCTGACCGTCGTCGAGCCCATGATGGTCGGCATCCTGGGCGGCGGATTCGCCCACCTGCGATTGCCCAACGGGCACCAGACCGTACTCGAGGGGCAGGGTCGCTGCCCGCAGGCGGTCGATGACCGTACCTATGAGGCCGATCCGCTGGCTCCCCCAGGCTCGCTCGATGCCGTGGGTCGCCGCAACAGCGTGGGTCGATCGTCGGTGGCGGTGCCGGGCAATCTGATGGCCTGGTGTGAATTGCTGGCCCGTCACGGCACCATGTCGCTGTCTGATGTGATGGAGCCCGCCATCCGCCATGCGGCCCGCGGTTTCATCGCAACGCCCTTTCTGGCCGACTGCGTGCGCGACTGCGCGGCCGATCTCGCCGCCGACAAGGAAATCTCCAAGGTCTTCATGC
>Ga0315905_10007641_pt1 | contig 10941 bp, 4 predicted proteins | sample LakEriMetagenome_5_FD_203522 | JGI IMG/M metagenome (GOLD analysis project Ga0315905, IMG submission 203522) | Freshwater fungal communities from buoy surface, Lake Erie, Ohio, United States - Buoy 4 MA121 | ecosystem: Environmental > Aquatic > Freshwater > Lake | place: USA: Lake Erie, Ohio... | reverse complement strand
ACTCATACACAGAATCAAAAAAGATGTATTCGAGGGCAACAATTCCACTAGATACAAGGGCCGCAAGAATTGCTCTTCCTTGCCAAGTCCGTTTGCCACCAGTGATTCCAGTAACAATTGCAATCACTATGAAGGCAGTACTGAACATTAACCAGATTTGTGCTGCAGTAGTCCTCGAAAGCCATTCAAAACTCATGACTTTCTTTGCGGGAGTCATGGATCCGAGAGCAATGAACAGGAGTCCTATCGCCGATGAAATGCCGATTAAAACTGATTGCGATATCTTTCCGAGATCTTTGCCAGTGAACTCACTAGGCAGATTCTGAATTTCATTGAGAGTTTGAACAACCGACCGCGAAGCTATCTCATAGTTTGAGACCAATTCTTGTGTGATGCCACCAACAACGTCCAAGGAGGTCAGACGTTGAGGAGGCGATACCTGGCGAGATTTTTTCTCCAATTCAACATCATCAAAAGTTTCGTCCAAATCAGTTGATTCTTCGACTAGATCATCTACAGATTTAGTTGACTCAGCCGTCTCCTCATTGATGAGACCTTCTTCGATGGCCTTATCGTTTTCTTCATCTGATTCAACCACTGGGTCAATCTCTTCAGCAGATGGGACGTAAATAGGGTTCCAAGTCTTGTCATGCCCTAAAGCCAGTGTCGCCGTCTCAGCAAGATCGTCAGACTTTGGAGCCAATGAATTCTTGTCCAAAACAAGAAAAGTAGCCTGAGTAAGCTGTCGCCGAATTGAATCCGCAACTTCGGCACCATCAGCTATTCCGAAAACCTGGTCAACCATTTGATTCCATGTTGAAGTAGGTATAACGGTCAACACTGGTCGTTCTGCACGGAGTTCAATCTCCGAAATAATCTTATGGACTTCTTCTTGACTTAGTAGATGTACTGCATCTCCGGAGTTCATCGTCTCCCAAACAACATTAATCCAGCCATCTTGGCCGCCCATTGCTTCAGTCATTGCAGTACCAGCAATCTCATTGACATCACTTTGCAGCCCGCGCCAAAAGGTCGAAGGAAGGCGATAAACGACTGACCCAATTTCCTTGGAGTACTCCTTGACAAGGTTCCACAAATTTCGGTCCACCCCGAATTTTGGTCTGACGGGTATTTCGAACCGAAGGGAATCTGGATATATCGCTTGGGCGTAACGAAGTGATACCAGTTGAGGACGTTCCAGAGCCGTAAACGATGGAGGTACTGGGAGTTCTCCGCTCTCATCTACCAAGGAACCAATAGGAAGTGGAGGCGCCAAAACGCCTTTCACACGCGAAGAAACAAATACCACCTCATAGCCACCAATTCCCTGATGTTGACGTTCCACTTTTTCAAGAATGGAGTTATCCATAAACTTCCAGAGAGCAAGAATGCTGGCAAGTTCAACAGATGCATGTTTTGCGAAAGTTCCCCCAGCATCTCGCGTAAGGGGACGCGCAACAGCTTGATTTCTGGCTTGATCACGTGGGAGAACAACTACATTTGCATCGCTTGCGGCGGAAAAGAATGGAGGGCCTGCAACCCTCTCCAGATCACTTGGGATCGAAACTCGAACGTTTAATCGAGATACTGAACTTGCGAGACGTACCAAACCCGCGTTAAGCCAATCAATTGAATTACTGATCTCAAGTTGCTGTTCATCGCTTAAATTCGAACTTTGAACGCCGGAGATGATTAGAGAATCTGTGTGCCCAACTGTGGCCAGATGGTCATATAGATGCTTATCACGAATACCGCTTTCATCGACGAGGCGAATTGGAACGTCACCGATCTCTGCGTTCTCATTTGAGTACATCACAAGAAAATCATTCAAGAGATGACGTTCAGAGAGTACTGAAAGATATCCCTCTATAGAGGTCCAGGTTGAATCAGAAGGATGAACTACCAATAACGCAGTTGAGGCCATCTTCTACCAATCCGACTTGACAGGTGTTTGAACTTCAATATCGTGAACCGCTGTTATCAACTGATTCAACGCAATCTCAATCTGAGGCCAAAGTGAGGGCCACAATGGCGTCAGACTTCGTAAATTTGGATCCAACTCAGTGTCTTGATCATATTTTACTTTTAGTGCTGCGTACTTCTTCAACAGTACATTCTCCAAGATGTTTAAAATTGCGGCTTTCCTCTCAACCGGTCCACTGTTCTGCGCTTCTTCAGACAATGCAGATTTAAATAATGTTGCACCTGATTGCAGAGCAATTTTCCCATCAAAAATCCAAGAGACCAATAGATGCGAAGCATCTGAATAGCGCAAGATCTGATCCCCGGTTCCATCTCCTTCTTGCCCAGCATTACGAAGCGCAATGTAAGCGTCAAGGCTTCGAAGATTGTCTGCGCGACAAACTTCAACATAAGCAAGACCTAGTGATTCAAGCACAACTGCGGGAATATCTCCCCACTGTTCAAGTGGGGAAAGGAAGAAATCTGGGAATTTCGCTGCCTGAGGGTTAATCCCTCTCGGCTGCAAGATTCGGAAAGAACTTCCCGTCGAATCAATTAAGCCCAACATGTTTGCTGTGAACCAACCCCGCAACATACAAATAATGTGTTCTTGTGGAGCTGGAATAAATTCAGAAAGCCCTCGAGCTCGCCGTCTTGTCCAGAAATTTCGGCGGTCCTGCACTTTCACGGGGGTACATAGAGACATCCAACTCTCAGCAATTGGCTTCAGCAGGGACTCAAACACAAAGACTGGATATGGCCCCTCGAACCAAGAAACAATGTCAATGTGTTCAGTCTTTCCATTACTGTCGAGCAGCTCATTTACTTCATTCTGATTGCCGAGAACATTTAGAAGCATTCCTTCAACCTGCGATTGAAGAATATGCCCTTTGAAGGGAAGCATCGAATACGTTCTCTTAACGCTAGATGTTCCGGCATTAACACCTTCATAAATCGCCGAAATGACCGCAGTATCCAATCCCACTAGTGGGTCAGATGCTGCCATTGCCTGTGAAAGAGCAGCGATGAAGTTCTGTTGACGTCTACGAAATTCATCAGCTGAGAAAATACTTCGACCTGATTGAGGGTCAGGCATCGTGTACGAAATAAGAGAACTATTCAATACATCTTCAAAAGCAGAACCCCTTGAATGCAGCCACGTAACTGCGCGCCGCTGGATGTCCTGAACACGAAAAGCTGTTTTGAAATTACCAGGCGTTCGATTCTTGAGTGGATCCGGAGATACACGAGAGCTCGGCCACCACTGTTGTGAGATTTCTATGGCCACCTCATTCTTGTGCTTATGACCTTCAGATGAGGACTGTGAAATTAGATCACGGACAAAGGACCCCGAAATGACCAGCTTTCGTACCTCATTTCGCTGATCCTCTTCACCCAATCCAGGTTTAGATAGCGTCAATAAGCCATCGAAGGTGTTACCAAATTCTTCTGGTTTCAGAAGTGTCCACTCACTCTTGGCCGGGGTCGACTGAGGAGATCCCTGACCATGATGAGTCTTTTCTCTTGGTGACCAGAGAGGCCACTCCATACACTTAGTTGAATAGCTCGCCTCGATGTCTGAAAATGCATCGCCTAATTGTCGCGAAAGAGGATTTACAACATCTCGCTCAAATTCCTCAATTAGATCTTGGGCAAGTGAATGGATTCTTGCCCATGTTCCGCAACAAGCCTGGTAAATCGCCTCACTACATGCGCTAGCAATACTTTGATGGTTTCCTGGAACTTTGCCACCAAAGGTGAGGTGAGAAATAACCGTTTGGGACCAACGTGTGTTGAGCGAAACCTCATTAAATGCATTCTCTTCATTCGCAAGTTCACTAACAATCGAATCTACGTTGTGGACTAACTCTGCACCAACTTGCTTGAGAATTTCTTGCGTCACGCGAAGCCCCTTGGCAGCGACGAACTCTTCAGTCACTCTCATCAAACGAGTTGGAGCATCCAAAATCCAATTAGTGATTTGAACTTCCAGGGACGGCTGAATTGAACGTGCAAATTCCTCAGCAGCAATTGCCACCTCTGACTCAATTCTTCTCTGCCAATCAGAGCTATTCAGGGTGCCAGAGATTCCCGCCAAGCTTGACATCGCAATATCAATTACTTTGTCCAACAATGAAATTGAGTCTTCCGGCCGAAGAGCATCAATGATTTGATTGTTTGTTGGGCCCTTCTCGTCTAGACCGGCTTGCCTCATAAAGTTAAGAACTTGAGATGTAGCAAGTTCACTAACTACTTGATCAACGTCAATCTGGTTGTAGGGCATTCGCTCCTTGACCTGTTGCGCTTCATCGCTGTTTATGTGGTACGTGCGCATGTGATTGACAGCATCACGAGTGATTAACTCACTTGCATAGGTTTCAAAATATTTTGTTCCAACACTTACTCGTCCGAAACCTAGAGCATTAAATGAAGGCATACCTGGCTCATTCATGTTCGGAGCTCCGCGATTCACCAAGACGTCAACACTCGGTTGATGCCTCTCGCTCATCTGTTTCCAGTTTCCAATAGCGTGTGCGTCCAGAGAACTCTGAACTTTCTCATCGTTAAGCCAACTGAGCAGCGCCGAACCAACAGTCTCAAAAAGTTGATTATCGGAAGGGTAGGAAATTCCTGAGGAGTTCCTGGCACCAACCAGGAACGGATATTCAGGCCCCGTTTTCTTAATTGCCTGTGCAGCCCCGACTGCTTGCATGGCACCCGAAAGCTTTAAGGGGATGCTAGAAGAGTTCTCCAACTTAGAAGACTGATCCTCACCATGCCACCAGTACCCATTCAGAACTTCGGAAATTGCAGCAAGACTGTTGGGTTGTACCCCATTTTTCCCTGGCCCAACAATCGAGTTGAAAACTTCAGGTGTGTACAAAATGCCAATTGGTTTTCCCCAACTGTGTTGCGATCGAATGATGTCGCACACATCGTTTAGTAATCCAGCGCCGCTACCGCCGGCAAGTGACGAAACAACAATTACTAAAGGTTCAGCAACATTTGTAGTTGGGGCCTTCCCTGTTGCATCTTGATAGATGCGGTCAAGGTCTGCTCTTGCAATTGGCAAAGTTAGTTTGTTCATTGCACTTGCAATTGCTGCTTGGATTTGCTGGAGATAGGCCAAAGCCACGGTTCGGCCGATTGCTCGATATTGGCCAGCACCTTTTGTGATGCTGACATCCAGTCCCCCAGGCGCCACGCGCCACGTTGCAAGTTCTTCAGACATCATCGGATGGTTATCAAGTTGTGCAGCGACTTGAGCAAAATCCACACTTGCCCCGACCAGTCCTAAGTACTCCGAATCAGGCAACATCGACACTTTTGCTTCCAAACCATCGGCCACTGTCGGTGAGTCAATCTGCAGGAATTGCCACCCAGCAGGAATTGAGTCCCATCCATTTTGAGAAAGCCAACGAGTCAAATCACGTCGGAGGTATCGCAGCGTCTTTCCACCGGAACCGCCTAAGCCCACTACAAGTACTTGTCTATACATAATCAATGTCTCTTTCTTATCGAGTTAATCGTTACGACTGCCGGGAATCTTGGGCAAGTTTTGTATCTGAGACGGGGCTTGACCCGTTACACCAACATTCCGATCATCACCGACTGTGGAACCTTTGGACGTTTGTCCATTTCTGTTGTCTAGAAATTCCAAACCTTTTCTTGAGATCTCACGAATCTTTGTCTGATCATTGAGGAGCATCTCTATCCCTCTCAAACCTGCATCTCGACCAGACATTGGTATGAAAATTGCAAGGGTTCCGGCAACCGTTCTGTCGTCCACAGGGGTAACAGAATGAAAGACCATCGCGGATTGAAAGGTTGGCGCGAGGCCACCGTCTTCTCCTGCGTTAGGCGTATAAACCGCCGGAGTAGCAGGATGCACAACAACAGTGGGCATACCTAATGGACTGAGAAGTCCTGGCCGGTCCATGCGTAAAGAGGTGCAACCTCGTTGTATCGAAATCGATTCGCCTTCGCCTTGCACCACATTGGAGAGATTCTCCTGCCCAGGTCTGAAACTCGATAGAGGTTCACCATTTACAGTGGCACCTACTGAGCCGCCTTGCGTCCGTGACAATTGGAGTGGAATTTCAATTGCCTTCAAATCATTGACCGAAGGAAGCTTGATCAACTTACGCATCAGGTAATTCAGCCCCAAGAGATTTAAGAAAAGTATGGCAATGATTCCCAAAAGAGTGAAGAGAATGACCAGAAGAAGGGGTGCCTTCTTTTTGAGGTCAAATCTGACTGCAACTGGAATCTTTTCTGGTTGTGCACCACGCTTAGAGAGAAGATTCACTTCCAGTAACACGTTCTCAACAGAACACTTTGCGGTCTTCCCCATTGTTGCTACAACTTGGAAATCAAGATGTGAATTCTCCGCTACTTGGATCTTGTTGCTCGAACCCTTTGCTGGAACTTCTCCACTACTTGTTTTTACGGTCGGAGCTAGAGAGATTCCACAATTTTCCAACTGTTCTACGACAGATGTGTTCGCAGCAATGGCAATTGTGTCGATTGTCTTTCCAGTTCCAGAAACATCAATTCGACAGGTCTGTGTAGACGCCGTTTTGTTTCCTGGCATTGTTCCTCGCCAAGGAAAGAACGAAAGACCATTACTGCATGAAATGACCACATCCTCACGCTTTGCGATTCTTATCTCTAACGGCTTAGAAAAGATCTTTCCAGTGGAATCAATTTGCAACAGTGCAACAACGTCATCTTGCAGCCCAGCTGCTTCGGCAAAGGAAAAAGTACTGCCTGACGAATCTGAATACTTCGCAAAAGTCATCTGCGGAACATCTTGCTCGACAATCTGACTTTTCTCATCTGCTCCCTGAAGTTTTACTTGTCCATCTCCGGTCGCACTGGGGATGAATCGCATTGAAAAGTTCTGTGCCTTGGCGCGCATGCAAAGCCCTTGTAGACCACTCTCAATAACAATCTGCCATCCAGCATTCAATTCCTTTTGAGCAGCAGAATTAATCTCAAACTTCATCTCATAATCAGATTTACTTGGCATTTTCTTCAGATATTTTGAGGCCTTCCCCAAATCTGAACCCGTCGACGATCGAATAGTTATTGAATCCTCTGAAGGAAGTGCTGATCCTTCAATGTTCTCTACGGATATCCATCTGAGGTGCCTACCTGCAGGAAGCGGCAAACTTTCCAGTTCATTACCAGTGACCGGACATTGTTCAGTTGCTTGCTCAGCGCCAGAAGCGATGTTTGCAATGCCGGGCATATACCTACCAATCGCACTTGCATCTGTTGCCAGAAGTACCTCACCTAAGTGAAGACCACTTCCGCCGCAATCATCGCCACTCCTGATTGCCTTCTTAACAGTTGATGGCAATTCTTGGTCGCCCGTAAGGGCAGCCATAGCTCCGTATGACGCGCTCAGACGTGACTGATCAGGATTCTTTGGTTTGAGAACCAAAGCAAAAGTATTTATACGACTTGACTGAAAATCAATAGCAAGACGACCGCAGACTTCTGAACGAAGACGACCGGCCTGCTTCTTCCACTCAGCACGATCGCGAGTTTCTCCACTTTCAAAAACTCCATCAGTAAACCAGACCAGAATTTTGCAATTCTCATCAGGTCGTGCGCTAAAGAGTTTGTAGGCGTGGTCTAGCGCCGAAATATAATCAGTCGTCGATTCTTGTTTCTTGTAGTCACCAGGAACCTTCTCCGTTACAAGTGCTGCCAGGTTCGACGCATCATCAACATTCGTCAACGGTTGCGCTCCAAATTCAATTGCATCATTAATTCGAGATCCAAATGAGGTGAGGGCGAAATTGACTTTGTTCGTCGTTCCTAAACCGCCTACAACCGAATTCAGCATGTCTCCAATGGCTTGGTATCGCTGATTGGAAGTGTCTGACCCATTTTTTTGATTCAAAGATTTGCTGTTGTCAAGCAGCAACAGAAGGTCAACTTCCCCAGTTTGAATTTTTCCATCAGCACCCCGGCACATGGAAAGCGCAGCAGCTTTATCAGGTGCAGCATTAACTTCGCCAACAGCTCCAAAAAAAATGCCAATAACCATTGCTGAAAGGGCCAAACGTGGGAGAACTCTCATGAGAAACTTCTCGCAATCTCTGTCATCATTGATGCCAAATTGACAACGCCAATCGCCCAACAGCCGACCAACAAAAATTTCTCAGCTATATGTCTCGGAACAAAATTCCATTCACTATAGGAACCATCACTCTTCGAGGAATCTTCATCAAAAGTGTAGAGAGCGTGGAGAACGGTAGAGGCGAAAAAGGCAATAAGACCAATCACAATGCTCTTTCCAGATGTAGCCCGAAACAGCTCGCCATATGGCGTCATCACTAATCCGACCAACAAAAAGACACCAAGTAGTGCCACTGAGATAGTGACCATTAAATGACGCTTTGACGGACTTGGTGGATTTGATCTATTCCCACCCTGGTGTCCCAGAGAATTACCCGCACCACCAGGAATGCCACCTGAACGTACTCCTCCTGGCACTGGACCTGGCCGCGATCCAATAGGAGAAGTTCGACTTCCACCTGTCATGCCAGGAATATTCATTGGCGGTCTAGGCACGCCAGGAATGTTGCTCGGTCTGTTTTCCCCCATTTGACTGATGTTAGTCACACATTGGGATGAAAGTACCAGTCGCTATTCGCTTAAATACATCGAGCGAATTGCTTGTCAAAACTCAAAGTCTGTCATTTGAAAAAAGCTTCGAGCTCTTTCATTGGAACTACCATTCACTTTCGGGGGTCACAACATGAATACATACAGACAGAACTGCTCGCGCTGTGGGTCACCACTCAGACCAGGAGGATCGACTTGCCTTCGATGCGGTCCCTCAAACCCAGCTCTTCGTCCACCATCACTTGGGCAATGTTCCAGCTGCCGTGCGCATATTCCCTCCGGAAGCGCTTTCTGCCCATCTTGCGGAAAATCAAATAGAGCAATCGGGTCCAACACATCAAGTCATAACAACAGAAATGTGGTCTCTGTTGACAACACCACTCTGATTTTCCAATCGCTCAGTCTTATTTCAAGCATTCTTTTCACCATTTACCTTCATTCACAAGGGGCGGATGAGGCTTGGAACGCATATGCGATAGCTCTCATCCCAACTGTGCTTGTGTTTGCTCCACAGATTGGAGGAGCACTTGTCTTCAAAGGGCAAACAGATGATGCACGACTCACACTGATCGCTTGTACCAGCGGCCTGCTTATTGGACTTCGGGCTGTCAGTGTTTTTCTACTTGACTCGCGAATTCCTGATAACGGAACACTGGCTGGAGCAATGTTCACCGGCCTCGCTGGTTTTGGAGTTGTCGCAACTACATATCCAAGGAATATGTCAGCGCATCGGTGGATTTCCGATGATTGGAAGAACATAAGAATTCTCTGGGGCCTGATTGCTGCGTTCTTCCTAATCCAAACTCGTAACGAGTTATTTGGGGACCTAATGATCTTCACAGCAGCCTCAATCGCTGGTGGTTCTTCTACCGAAATCATCCAGGTCTTGCTACTCCTGGTTCTTCCATTAATTAAGGCACCGCATCGTCAAGCGGTCGCACTGACGATCGGCGTTTTTTCTTTCGCAAGTTGGGGAGGGAACATGATTATGTCTTCCGACCAGCTTGCTTGGCGACCGAACCCTGTCATCACACTTTGTTGTATTGGCCTGGTTGTTCCATGGAAGGAATTGTTCTCAACAGATCAAACCACCTTCTAATCAGGTTCTGAAATCTATTAGCTATTGAGTCTTTGCATCTCTGTTGCAAGCTTGGTGTGAGACTTCATCATCTCTTCCACCTTGGTGCTGACCAGTTGACCATTGCGCACCACAGCCTTGCCGTGCACAATCGTGTCGCGTGCACCAGTCGGCCCACATCGCAACCATCCTTCAACAGGGTCAGCAATTGCACCAGCAAACTGAATTCCAGTGAGATCCCAAATCGCGAGGTCTCCCACTTGGCCCACAACAATCTGGCCAATCTCGCCAAGTCGGCCTAAACAGCCGGCGCCACCAATCGTTGCAACTTCTAACGCCATGCGCGCATCGGCAGCATCGGCACCACTCTTCAACTTGCCCAACAACATTGCAGTGCGTGCTTCCAGCCACAGTGATGCAGAGTCGGCACTTGAAGAACCATCAACTCCCAAACCAACATGCACGCCGGCCTTGCGAAGATCAACCACAGGGGAGATACCCGACGAAAGAATCATGTTTGAAGATGGACAGTGAGCTGCGCCAATACCTGCGGCGCCTAACTGCACAATCTCTTCATCGTTTGGCATCACACAATGCGCCACCCATGTGCGGCTACTTAGCCAGCCAACTTCTTTCAAGTACTCAAACGGGCGACAACCAAATGTTGCAATAGAGAAGTCGTCATCTTCGGCGTTCTCTGCAAAGTGAGTATGCAAACGAACATCAAGTTTCTCCGCAAGTTCTGCAGAGCGAATCATCAAGTCTTTGGTGACGCTGAAAGGTGAGCATGGCGCAAGTGCAACGCGCGTCATTGCTCCAAAGGAACGATCGTGATGTTGCTCGACCGCAACTTGTGACAACGCAAGAATCTCATCGTCTTCTTGCACAACATCATCAGGCGGAAGACCGCCATCTTTTTGCGACAACGACATCGAGCCACGCGTGGGATGAAAACGAATTCCTAAATCTTGCGCTGCAGCGATCTCTGCGCTCAGCAAATCACCGCCATTGCGCGGGTGTAGATACAAGTGATCCGTTGAAGTTGTGCAACCGGACAACGCAAGTTCTGCCAAACCAATCCATGCCGAAACATGAGCACTTTCTTCATTCAGTGCACGCCACAGCGGATACAACGTTTGCAACCAACCAAACAAAGGCGACGACGTCATCGGCGGATACGCACGCGTGAGGTTTTGATACAAGTGATGGTGCGTATTGATGAGGCCTGGTGTTACTAAACAACCAGATGCATCAATACG
>Ga0315905_10007640_pt1 | contig 10942 bp, 19 predicted proteins | sample LakEriMetagenome_5_FD_203522 | JGI IMG/M metagenome (GOLD analysis project Ga0315905, IMG submission 203522) | Freshwater fungal communities from buoy surface, Lake Erie, Ohio, United States - Buoy 4 MA121 | ecosystem: Environmental > Aquatic > Freshwater > Lake | place: USA: Lake Erie, Ohio... | reverse complement strand
TGATCAAGGAGGTGTCGACGGCGGTGGAGGTCGTGTTGTCGGCAGGCAGGGCGGGCGCGACGCTCATGCTGAAGCGCAGCAGGCCCGCCGCGCCGACGCCGGGCGCAAAGCAGGTCAGCACCGCCACATAGTCTTCGGTCAGGAGGGGCCAGACTTTGACCTGCGCGCCGCGGCGAGAGCAGCACGTTAGGCCTGCCGGGCGGTGGTGTCAAGGAGCCACCAGCGGCCAGGCGTTGCACCGCGGGAGGGGAGCAGATGTACGCTTGCACCGCCCACCTGCACCAGCTGCTTGAAGCTGCTGAATGCCCCAGGGTACGTCAGCACGCCCGGCGCGGCCGCCAGCAGCGCCGTGGCCTGGTCCACCGACGCCGCCGACCCCCAGCTGCTTGCGGGCGTGGCGTTGGCGGGCAGCAGCGCGGGTGTGGGGGTGGCTGCCTGGGACGCGCCGGTGTCCAGGCTGGCAATGGTGGGGGCCTCCATGTCATAGTCGCTGGTGTACAGCAGGCCTGCGCGGGGGGGCGGGGGCCATGTGTCGGTCGCTGCTGGTGATGCACAGCAAGGGATCGTGGGGGCCTCCATGTCATGGTCGCTGGTGTACAGCAGGCCTGAGCGGGGGGCGGGGCGCCCTGAATGACACGGCTGTCATTGCCCAGGCAAGCAGGCAGGGGGCAGGAAATGATGGCACATCGGTTCTGGGGCTGCAGGTGAGCCTGAGGCCCGCGGCTGCCCCCTCCCACCTGTCACTGCGTTGGCGACGCTGGACAGGCCAGTGGACCACACGGCGGAGGGGGGCAGGGGAGGAGGTGGTAGCGGGTCCCTTGGCTCGCCGGTGAACCTGGTGGTGGGGGAGACCAGCACTGGTGGGCCCTTGCAGCGATGGGGCAGCATAGCCCAACAAAGCACACCAGCCCCTGAAAGCCAACTGTACTGATCTGCCAGCTTGAAGGCTGGCACAGCTGACCAGCAGCAAGGCAGAGCATGCCAGCGGCAGGCGGTGAACTGGTGCATGGCGGGTGGCAGACTGGCTGCTGTGCTGCAGGCGGAGGAGGCTGCACTGCCGCCCACCTGGACAGGTTGGCCAGCAGCGTGGCCGCCACATTCGATGGCAGCAGCGACAGCGTCACCACGGGGTTCACAGTAGTATTGTCGGTAATGCTGCACGCAAGTTCAACGGCGGCCGTCCATTTGTGCGGATGGGGGGGCAGGCCGTGGCAGGCTGCGCTGCTGCGTTTGAGCGCAGACGGAGGACAGGCAGCAGTCGGCCACAACGGAGTGCTGCTGCTCACTTGGCCCCCGCTTTGTCGCGCAGGGTGACGTCAATGTAGCTGTTCTCGCTAGCCCACACGCTGGCCACGGTGGTGGTGTTGAGGGTGGTCTTGGACAGCAGGCCCTGCAGCGACACGCCCCGGCCAACGCCAGCGGCAGATGAGAAGTGGCTGGAGGCTCCTCAACCCCAAGCACCTGGGACTGCATGCATACTGCCAGTCAAGACATTGACGCATTGACCCATAGGCTTGCCGGAGTTGCTGTGCCCCCCTCCCCCGCACACACACCTTGCTCAGGAGCGTCGCGTTGACCAGGGATGCATTGACATCCAGCCAGAAGGGCGATGTGCCGGTGACCTCGATCACATTCTGCCCCACCGTGGCGCCGGCCACTGCCAGCGTGACCGTCACGCTCTCAGCACGAGGCAGGGTCAGGTTGGCAATCCAGGTGTTGTCCAGGCGCCGCGTCAGAGGGCTGGGAGTAAGTGCCCCACTCACCGTCCCTGCAAGGTAGCCGGGCGGTTGGCGGTGGTCAACCCAGGTGACAGGCCTGCCAGGCATTCCAACCCGAGGGATGCCACGTGGCACAAGTGTGGCATGCAGCATGCCGTGTGCTGCACCGACCTACTGCCGTGAGCGTCACGCCGTCCAGCACATACACCATCTGGGAGGTCTGATCCAGCAGGGTTGCCACCATGTGCACGACGTCACCGGCTTGCTGCTGCGCCGCCCCGTTTGTCACCAGCGTCATGCTGCTGGTTGATGCGGCCGCCGCCACATTGGTGGCGGTGACGGGCACTTGCATCAGCCCCTGCGTGGTGGCCCCAGCAGGAAGCGCGTTGACCGGGCTGCTGCCAGCAGGCGCTGCGTTGCCTGGCCTGCTGCCAGCATGTGCTGACGCGCTGACGGATGGTCGGGTGCAGGTCTGGCTGCATGAGCGTGCACATCGAATGGCTGTGGGCTGACACGACCCACCGTGACTCCCGTGTCATTGGGGTGACTCAGCGAGAGGGTCATCTGGTAGCTTCCAGCCGCCGGCACGCTGATTGGAATCACGTAGCTGCCATTGGTCCAGGACCAGTAGCCGCGCAGGCCAGTCACGCTGGCGCTGGCATTAGCGCTGTTGACCAGGTCCACTGACGCCAGCAGCTGCGGGTCAGCTACCAGCGGCTTCCCATCGGACTTGAGCACCGGCATGTACATGACGTGCCACGCCACCGCCTTCAAGCTGACAGGCGAGCCAAACGGCGGGGAGCGAACGGTGCTGCCGGCCAGCTGCAGCTTGCAGGACGCCACCGAGGAGCCATAGCCAATGATGGAGGGCGCCACGCCGCGCACGCTGATGGTGTGCGGCGCCAGCGCCGAGCCCTCCACCGAGGCAGAGACGGTCACCTGCGCAGCGTGCAGCGCCGTCTGGTCAGCACGTCGTGGCCTTGAGACCGCTGCGGCACCAGCGCCGTTGCGGGCGCACAGCCAGCTGCAGCATGGCATCCCTGCCGGCGGCGGGCAACAGCAGCCATGCCCACGCCCTCACGTTATCTGCCGCCTGCAGCACGTATTCGTAGGTGTAGATGGTCCCATTGGCACCGCTGGTTGACACCAGGCTTGAGCCATCCAGGGAGACTGTTGTGTGGCGGTTGCCGGTGATGGCGAGGACCACGCTGGCCCCTGGAGGGGCGCTGTTGCCGTGCTGGTCAAGCAGCTCAATGGCAATCAGGGCAGCAGCGCCGACCGCGTAACCATTGATATTGGAGGTGGAGACGCTCAGGCGGGACGCACTGCCCACCGCTGGGCCGGGCAGGACGTCGAAGGTGACCTGCAGGTGCAGATGGTGAGTGGGATGCTGATGTGACCAGGCTGGCAGCATCATGCTGGCTGATGCAGCACGACACCCTGCTGCTGGCCTAAAAGTAGCAGCGCTAGGTTTCACATAACGGGTCCAGCACACCATGAGTCAGTCTGGTGCGCTGATGGTGGATTGCCACCCACCTCGAGCGTGCTGTTGGCGAGTTGGCCAGCGTCTGTGAAGGCGGCGGAGGCGGCGCGCACAGTGTATGTGCCAGCCTGCATGGTACAGGCAGGAGCAGTCGGGTGACAGGGTGCAGCGCTGAGCATGACAATGACAGGGCAGCATGAAAGGGCCAGGATTTAAACTGCAATGCAGGCAGAACAACGCGTGCCAACAACCCTGTGCACAGGTCAGCCACTTGCGGTGCGGACGGCAGAGACTGGCACTCCCCTATTCGCTGCTGATCAACGCAGGTGTGCACCCCACCTGTGTCAGCAGACTTCCCGCCACACTGCCCGTCCACAGGTTGTCAGCGCCGCTGGCACCGTCCGGCACCAGGGCGCCCGCCGCGACATAGGCGCTCGCGCCGGGCGCTTGCACCTCAATCGCCCAGGAAGGCACCTGCTCATGTGTGCGGGGGTCAGGAAACCAAAACGAACCAAATGGTGTGGTGCAGATGACAGGCATGCCAGGCAGGCCAGGCAGGCCTGGGTCATCCCACCAAATGCGAGGGCGTGCCCGCCGATGCCACGACTGCAGGACGTGCGCATGCCATGCACTGCTGCGGGTGATGCAGGGTGGGGGCCAGTCACGTGCTGCCCTGCAGGAGCAGCGCCCTGCTGCTGCAGCCCACCTGGCTGGGGTGTGTGGAGCTGCGCAGCTGCATGCCCAGCGGCTGCCCAGCCACCGGAGTGGTTGCATTGGGGATGGTGAGGGCAGCGGCATACACCGCGGGCACACAGGTGGTGCCCAGGCGCGTGCCTGCAGGCAGCCGCAGTGCACACCTGGTGGCGCGGGCCCTTCCCCACCACCCTGCTTCAGACTGGCGAGGCATCCATATCTCAGAATGCCGGCATTCATTCGGGCTGCCGTCCCCTAACTGCTCTCTATGGAGAAGCACGCTCCCGCTGAGCCTTCAATGCACCCCAGCCCCGGCTCCGCGTATGCGGCCCTCCCCTCAAACCCACGCGCACTCCTCTCGCCTCCTCACCTGCTGTCAGGCTGCTGGTCAAGGACCCAAACTTGGTCGCATACCAGCTGGGCAGGGAGCCACACATGAAGGCATTGTCCGCCACGTCCACCATGCCCCACCCTGATCCGGCGGGGCTGCCCTTGCCAGCCCAGGCCGCCGGGATGCCACCCAGCAGCCGGTTGCCTGACAGGGACAGGGCTGTGCTGGGGGATGCAGGGAGCTGCGACCAGTCGGCGGGCAGCGTGCCTGCAGGGGTGGCAGGGGTTGCAGGTCAGAAGAAGACGCCGCAGTGAAGGACTGATGGGTGCACGGACGCGAGGGAAAGCTGGCAGGCACGCCGATCTGCAATAGGCCACGCACGCATGCTGGCAGGAGCATGCCAGCAGCATGCCTGCATCCCAACGCACCCGCCAGCCGGTTGTCTGCAGCGTGCAGCAGCTGCAGCAGCATGCCGCCACCGCCCGCCTGCCGGTACGTCCACTGCGGCAGGTCGCCATGCAGCTGGTTGGCCGTGACGTTGATGGTGATGGGAACTGCCGAGAAGTTGGCCCATGCCTCCGGCAGCGTGCCTGCAGCGGGGGCAGGCGACAATCAAATTGTGAAGGCGCCCTGGAGCAGGGCTGTTGCCACCCGCACACCAGCATGCGACACTGCGCCGCGATGGGAGTCTGACACGTGGCCTGCTGTTGAATGGGTGAGTGCAGGGTGAGGGAAGTGCCATGCAGCGCCCTGTCCGGCCACCCCACCTGCCAGCTGGTTGTGGCCCAGTCCCAGGTAAGCCAGCTCTGTGATGCCGGACCACAGCGCACTGAGCGTGCCGTTCAGGGCATTGCCCGCCAGGCTCACATACTGCAGCCTGCAGGCACTCACACAGGCCACAGCCCGCTGAGCGTGCTGTTCGGGGCATCGCAGATCAGGCCAGCATGCAGCCTACGGATGGGGAGGCGGCAGGCACAGGCGTGCAGGGGCCCCCGCACTTGCCTGGTGTTGGTCACCAGGGCATCTGGGATGCTGCCCTCCAGCCCCAGCCCCTCCAACGTGATGCTCCGCAGGCCGCCCGACGCCGCAGACGCCCTGTGCGGCGCGTTGACCAGCGGCAGCAGCTGGTCAAAGGCCAGGCCGGCGCCTGCGAGGTTGACCAGGCGCAGCGACTGCAGCTGCGGCAGGCCGGTCTGCCAGTCGGCTGGCAGGCCGCCGGAGAGGCCCGTCACGCCGTCCAGTTCGATGTCCAGCAGCTCGGGCAGCGTGTGCCAGGTGGCGGGCAGGGCCCCGCCGCTGGCCAGGGTCAGCTGACGCAGGTGGATGGAGCGCAGCTGGGAGGCTGACGACCACTGGGCGGGTGGGCCTGCGGGCGGCAGCACCGGGGGGGGGGGGGTTGCCGGGACCGGTTGATGGGTGGCCGCCCACAGGGGTGGATAGACCAGGTGTGAGACTTCAGGTGCTGGTCCCCACCCCGGGGCGCGTCAGGTCAACAGAGGACGCAAGGCGGGCAAATGCTGCACGCGCACCGTCTGTGAAGGCCATGCTGCTGAGCTGCAGGTGCTGCAGGTGGGGCAGCCACCCCCAGGCGGCCGGCATGGTGCCCATGGCCGCCCCATCGCCAGTGATGGAAATGGTCGCCAGGTCCGCAAAGCCCGACCACTCGTGCGGCAGCGGGCCGCCTGTCACCACCGCGCCGCTCAGGTCTGCAGCGCAACAGGATGGGTGACTGGGTGACTGGGCCTGGTCCGCTCATGCAAAGTCCACGTATGCCAAGCATAGCGGGTGGGCAGCAGGGCGGGATGGCATGCAGGCAGCATTCATGACTAAGCACTGTATGCGGCCAAGGTCGCAAGGCCAAGCGCTCTCACCCAACACCTCCAAATGCTGGAGGGCGGTCAGGCCAGCAGGCAGTGCTCCAAACTGCAGGCCGCCGGCGTCGGCCATGCGGATGCCTGAAATGCGCCCGTCCTTGCACTCCACAAACTTGGCAAAGCAGTAGTGGTGTGGGGGGCCCTGCAGGCGTGATGCACCAGATTAGCCGTCAACGCACAGCGGCCTGTGGGGGCCTGCAGAGCCCAAAGCGTGACACATTGCAGCAGGGAGTGACCGGTGTGGCATTCCTGCCATGCTGTGTGCTGTCACGCAGAAAGAAGGAGCGCACAGCAGGCAGCAGGCAAGCGGACTGCCCACCAGCAGGTTGCCCACTGCATCGCCGCATTCGGCGTTTGGCACGGCGGCTGAGCACGCAATGCAGGCGGGGTCCAGTTGGTGGCAGGGGTGGCCCAGGGCCTGCCAAGTGGTGGTCACCCCGCTCATGATGGACGCATCGGGCGCGCTCAGCACGCTGCCCTTCAGCAGCATGAGGCCTGCAGGGGAGAGAGAGGGAGATAATGCAGCAGGGTAGGCATGCGGTTGTGGATGTGAACCGCGCCGGCAGTTTGGCTGCCACCTTGAGCCCTTGTTGCTGACATTGCGGCTGCTGAGCGGCAGCCTGTGCCCAATCGGGAGTAGGTTGCACCACCCACGGGGGGTGGGAGGGGGAGGGGTGGGCAAGCAAGCGCTCTCACCCGCGGCGTCGGGGTGCGGAGTCGCTGGGATGTTGACCACAGACGTGCAGGCAGAGCAGGTGGAGCCCAGCCCGGTGTTGCTCTGCCACTCGTCCGTGGGACGTGCGGCGATCCAGGATGGCACCGTGCCGCACAGGCAGGTGTTGTTGTGCAGCTCCAGGCGGCTGCCGTGGTTGCCGGGGTCGGAGGGTGGCACCCAGCTGGCCAGGCTGGCGGGCAGCGCGCCCTCCAGGTGATTGGCCGCCAGGCTGAGCATGTCGGTGCGGGTGATGAGCTGCGCCCAGTCGCCTGCAGTGCAAGCACCAGGTGTGTGTGAACGGGGGAGGGGGGCTTTGCGGCGCAGCCTGGAACCGCCAGTGCACCTGCTGCTGCTGCTGCTGCTGCGGCGGCAGGGCCGACTGCGGCAGCGCACCCGGGATGCTGCCAGTGAAGTAGTTCCTGGCGAGATTGACTTCGTTGACCGTGGTCGGGGCGTCCACGCCCCAGGCTGCCGGCAGCGAGCCTTGCAGGAGGTTGCCAGACAGGTCGAGGCCCTCAGCCCCACTCGACGCAAAGGCAGCCATCAGGTCGGAGGGCAGCGTGCCTGCAGCGGCACAGCAGCCTCTCGGACGTCATCAGCTGGTTTGATCTCGCTTGCCTTGTGCATGAACGCTGGCCCAGAACAGAGCCCACTCCAGCTGTTCTGCCAAGCAGCTGCACATGCACATGAAGTTGTTCGCTGAAGCGCGCGCGCGCGTGCCGCTCATGCTGCCCTGCCAGCCGCGGCTGCACGCACCTGTGAGGGCATTGTCAGCCAGTGACAGGTAGCGCAGGCCAGTGTACTGCTCCAGCTCTGGTGGCACCGGGCCCGTAAGCTGGTTGCCAGCCAGTTCCAGAGACTGCAGAGGCCAGCGGTGAGCCAGGGGAAGAGGTGTTGGCACCTTGTGCAGTGCCTCAAGCTGAGGTCAAACCTCAGTCTGACTGCCACCGGGTGACTTCAATCCGGCTGCAGCAAGGCATGCAGTGGAACCCCTACACCCGCCCGCCCGCCCGCTCAGCAGCGACACGCAATGCACCAATGCAGGCCGTCAGCGCACAGCACCTGCAGCGACGGCAGGTAGTACATCAGGGGCCCAATGGGCCCAGCGAGGCTGTTGCCGCCCATGCCCAGCCGCGTGATGGGCCAGCCCATGGCGCGGATGTGCTCCTTGATCTCGGTCCAACCAGGCAGTACCAGGCCTGCAGCACAGACGGCAGCCAGGGCTGGGAATCAGGCAGGGGCAGCAGGCGGAGGACGCAGCAGGGCTGTCACAGTCAACCAGAAAGGCACGGGCTCGGTCGCTGCCACTGGCGTGTGCACCCGCAGCAAAGCATGCCCGCTGTGGACCGGCAGTCAGGCGCAGCAGCATGCGTCATTGCCTGTGCCCTGGATGCCCAGAGCCATCAAGTTGGGCAGCCCGCCCACAGGGGCGGTGGCGGCATCAAACATCCAGAAGGCCTGCCCGGCAGGGCTGCTGATGGGCGTCTGGCTGATGTGCAGGCGCTTCAGCTGGGCGCAGCCCCAGAGGCTGGGCAGCGAGCCGTTGATCTGAGAGCCTGCATGGGTCGTGTTGGTCCATGTGCGCACAGAGTGATCCCCCTGGCAGTCGGGCGGCTTGGGGGGCTGCTTGATGCTGTGCCGCAGCTGCAGCTGCAGCTGCAGCTGATGCCAGCCGGGGTGCAGCTGGGGCGCGTGTGACCATCTCACCCTCGATGATCAAAGCCTCGAGAAGAGGCCAGCTGGAGAACAGGGCTGGTGGCAGCGTGCCACTCAGCTGTGTCTTGCCCACATCGAACTCACGCAGCGCTTGCCAGCTGGCATACGCTGCAGGGATTGACCCTGTCAAGGCACCCTCAACCCTGCACCCCATCCCACGCTTGGCCAAGTCAATGGTGCAGAGCGCGGTGTGTTGCATGGCCAGCTGACACTTTTGACAGGACATTGGAGCGAGTTGGCAGCTGCAAGGGTGGTACCTGGCAGGGCATCGGCCACGCTATCATGCGCACTCCAATTCTGCTGCCAAGCCTGCAGCAAACGCAACGGCACGGATCGCAGCACCTGAACGTGGCCAGGCTCTGCCAGGCGCTGTACTCGGTGGGCAGCGTGCCGCCGATGATCACGTTGCCTCCTCGGATCTCAAACACCTCCAGCGCCGTCAGGTTGGCCAGTGCGGCGGGCAGCTGGGTGATGTTCAGGTCCTGCAGGATGAGGGAGGGGCGGCTGGGCTGTCCATGACCAGTGCGGCGGGCAACTGGGTGATGTTCAGGTCCTGCAGGAGGAGGGAGGGGCGGCTGGGCTGTCCATGACCAGTGCGGCGGGCAGCTGGGTGATGTTCAGGTCCTGCAGGCGAGGGGGGTGCATGTCACCCCCAGCCTTCTCAGAGAGCATCTCTCACATGTCACACGCAGGAAACAAGGAATGCGATTGTCGTCCCTCTGCTGAGTGGCGTGCGTGTGCCTCAACTATCCATTGGCATGCATGTCACAGCACGCACAGCATGCCTGGCGCAGCGTCGTGCGCTGCCTAGTCGGCGCTGGCAGGCCCACTCACGTTCTCGTTCACCAGGATGGTGGTCACGCGCCTGTCCTTGCACTCCACGTGCCGCCAGTTGCACAGCAGCTTGCTGTCAGAGGTGCGCACCGCGCCGCACGTGTCCTGCCAGCCGCACAGGTAGCACGTGCCCGTGTCCGCGCGGCTGGTGCAGGGCGGGCGGTAGGCAGACCACCCCTCCAGCGCATGCGCGCCCGAGGCAGCGGCGTCGCGCAGCGCCACCAGCGTCGCCGACTCGGTCAGCCAGGGCGCTGGGAAGTCCAGGGCACCGCAGGCGGCCAGCAGGGCGTCTGTGCAGGCGGCGGGTATCTGGGTGCCGGTGGTGAAGGGGCTGGCGTAGGCGTGCAGCCAGCCGGGGAGGCCGCCACACATGCAGGGGTTATCCCTGCAGGGACAGGCGGGCAAGTGGGCGGCCCCTGCTGAGCTGCGTGACCTGGGGGGCATGGGGGCTGCACATCAGGCAGGGGGTGCACGGGAAGTTGCAATTGAGGTGGGGCTGGGGGGGAAACAGGAGCTGCCCGGGTTATGGCTCAGCTCATGACGTGCTCATGAGAGACGCGTCAGGAGGGGCGAGGTGGCCTACCCCAGCTGCAGGGACGGCTGCTGGCCGTTGATGGCTGGCACCATGGGGACAGAGGACTGGTTGAACCATTCCTGTGTGGCAGCACAGGGCACACGGCGGTGGTGGTGATGGGGCAAAGCAGCGATGCATGAAGGATGGCTGCTGCAAGCCCGCATGGCACGGCGCTGGCATGCCTGCGCGAAGCATCTTGGAGGACAGGGCACGGGCGTGCCAACAACAGGGCAGCCAATTCAAGGCGGTATATGCGCATGGCCTGCCCGGCAAGCGCACCTGGGGCAGCGGGCCTTCCAGCTTGTTGTCGGCAAGGTCGAGGGTGAAGGTGGCGTTGACCTGCAGGGCATGGCGTGGCGGTGGGCGTGCTGGCTGGCGCTGCTGAGGTAGGCAAGCCATCGCCGCTGTCAGGGGCTGCAAAGGGTCTGGCAGCTGTGGTGTTGACAGCGTGTAGGTAGTTCCTGAGCCATGAACATGCAGATTCGGCAGGCACACGATGCTGCTGGGTCAGGTGGGTTCGGCGCCCCCGCGCAGCGCACCAGGTGGACCCAGCTGGCTGGGAGCGTGCCCCTCAGCTGGTTCTGGCTGACGTCAATCTTGGCGTAGTTGGCGCCCGGCAGTAGCAGCGTATTGCTGCCCCACTGCTGCGGCAGGGTGCCTGCAGCGGGCGGGGCGGGGCGCGGCTAGGGCTTGGGCGGGTGCTGCTAGCATAGCGCAGCCCGCACGGTTGGCGGAAATGGCGAGGCGCGCCTGCCACCGCAACGGCAGGGTTGTCAGGGAAGCAGGGGCACGGCGGCGCGGGGCTGCACCTGAAATCTGATTGCCGGACAGATCCAGCTCGCCGCCGGGCGCGATGATCGTGGTCAGCCAGGGAGGCAGCGTGCAGTTCGCGTACCCGTCGCCGTGCCTGCTCAGGACCAGGCGCTTGAACCTGCGCCAGGCACCGGTAGCCACAGGGTGGGGGGGAGGGTGGGGCGTCGGGGGGGGGGGGGGGGGGGGGGGGC
>Ga0315905_10007639_pt1 | contig 10942 bp, 10 predicted proteins | sample LakEriMetagenome_5_FD_203522 | JGI IMG/M metagenome (GOLD analysis project Ga0315905, IMG submission 203522) | Freshwater fungal communities from buoy surface, Lake Erie, Ohio, United States - Buoy 4 MA121 | ecosystem: Environmental > Aquatic > Freshwater > Lake | place: USA: Lake Erie, Ohio... | reverse complement strand
ATAATTATGGATATGGCTACGACTATGTTTACGGAGGTAAATACGGACCGGATCAATCTAAAAAATCAAAATCAACTAACAAAATATCAAAATCATAAAAAAAAATGAAAAAAAGTTATGAAACAGTAAATCTCATAACTATATTTGTCTTCGAGGTTGTTTTTAAGAATAAATACAACCACATTCTACTCCAATATCCACTCGAAAACTACCGCCCTACTCCTTTTAATCCACTGAGAAACTGCACCGGCTTTTAACCTATTAACACCGAACACCCATGAATTGGTACGCAGTTTACACCAAAAACAAGTGCGAACATAAAGTTTCAGCACTTCTGAACAAGAAAAAGATTGTGAATTATTGTCCGATGAACCTAGTCTCCAAAGACGATGGTCCTAACCGGCATAAACATAACCCAGAGCCTCTTTTCCCCAATTTTGTTTTCGTTCAAACCACTGAAGATCGTCTTGACTTCATTCGTCAATGCAGCGATGTTATCAACATGGTATATTGGCTGGGTCGCCCGGTTCAAATCAGATCCGTTGAGATAGAAAACATAAGAGAGTTTGTATCTTCCTACACGAATATCAAACTTGAGAAAACAGAAGTCAGTCTACAAAAGATGAATCGTGTAATCTCCAAAATCCCATTCATACGCTCTGAAGAAAATGTAGCCGTTATGACCAAAATGGAAGTCAAACTCAATCTTCCGGGCTTAGGATTTATATTAAATGCAATGTCAGACATTCATGTGAATCGACTTGAGAACACCGCCTTACTTTCTGAGGCTGTTATTTCCTGAACGCAATAAGATTTTCAATTTTTATTGTCAAATCTTCAGAAGAGCTTAATTTCCGATTTCAAATCACAACCATTTTATGCAATGGAATGCCAGAAATATAGCTGCATGGCTGTTGTCTTCCTATTACCTTATCATTGGAAAGCATAAACGTGTTGTCAGAGATAGCAAAAAAGGGAAATTCATTCTATCCGTCTATTTTCACGATCCTTCACGTAATCAATTTGAAAAAACCGTTCTGTGGTTTAAAAAATATGGATTCCATTTTATTTCAGTCGATGAGCTCATAGATATTATCGAGCATAAAAAAGATTTCCCAAATCAAGCTGTGCTTCTAACTGCAGATGATGGCTGGATGGATAACAAAACTAACATTGTTGATGTAGCTCAAAAACATCAGGTCCCTGTAACCATATTTGCCAGTATAGAACCTATTGCAGCACAAGATGCTTATTGGTGGTCTTATGTCGAAAGAGCCCATAAAATGGGTATTATCAGTAACGGGGTTGCCAGCTTAAAAAAAGTTCAAAATGCAGAGAGGTTGCATCAATTAAACCTTGCCAAATCAATCATTCCTCCATTTCGCGAAGCATTGACAATAGCTGAAGTTCAGGAAACAGATAAAAATACTCCGGTTAAATTTGGTAGTCACACCATCTCTCACCCTATTCTAACCCAATGTGACGATGATGTTTCTAAATTTGAAATTCATCATTCAAAAGCTGAATTGGAAATTTGGCTAAACAGACCAGTTTACAGTTTTGCTTTTCCCAATGGTGCTTATGCTGATCGCGAGTTGAATTACTTAAAAGCGTCCGGATATAAAATTGCATTCAATACAATACCAACTTATCTAACTCCTCAACATCTGAACAAACCTTTTGAATTACCCAGGTTCGATGTGCTCGAAAATGTATCCACCGCTGAAAATATTTGCAGAATGACTGGAATATGGTTTGACCGAAAACCTGTCAAGCTATGACATTTCTTAAACCACTGGGTGCGCTAATAATCGTTATTTTTTTTCTTTGGATGATATTTTACAAAGGGAATAAAAATCAGGCTTATATCGCTTTTATACTGATTACCTTCCCATTTTTACATATTACACTCACAAACCCCAATACCAGTGTTTTTGATTTTAGTTCAATTGTATTCTATTTTCTATTTTATAAACGTAAACCAACATATATCAATGAAATCATTGGTTATGGATATGGGTTTGCTATCTTGATACTCATAATCGCACTGGGACTTTATTTTTCTCCGATAGAACCAGACATCAACAACATCAATAAATTCATCCGAATCTTTCCGATTTTCATCTTTGGAAAAATTTTGATTGAGGAATGTTTAAGTGATCCCGATTTTACCAAGCAAACAATCCGTATGCTGATCGGCTTGTTGATTTTCTCACTCGTATTCCTTTTTATTCAGATGATCATTGGATTGGATTTTAGGCTAGTAAATACCCTGAATCCGAATGTGATGATTCGTAAAGGGATCCGCTATCCCAGCTTTTTTTCAGATCCACAACAATTCTCACAATTTCTCGGCGCACTCAGCTTTATTTGCTTGATATCCTGGAAAAAGGAGAAAATTCCATCGCTGAACTACTTGTTGTTCGGACTAGCTGTAATGGGAATCCTTGCAGCTGGTGGCCGGGCTGGTTTAATGGGTTGGGCGCTCGGACTTTTTTTACTTTTGATCTTCAGCAGCCCGAAAAGAAAAATGGCCATTATTTTTTCCGGGATTGTATTGGCAGTATTTGCATTTTATTTTCAGGAAAACCTATCCATCTTCAACCGAGGCACCGATCTGAATGACACTTATGACTTTAGAGCTCAAATCTGGGAAGATGCCATCACGATTTTTTTAAACCACCCCTTTTTAGGAATAGGCATTGGCAATTATGGAGAATATGTTTTCCTGCACTATCCCGATCAATTATTACTCATCAACAATCAAATTGTGGCATTCGACCAGCCGGAAAGTGGTTATTTGCTTTTCCTATCAGAATTGGGCGGGTTGGGCTTTCTTTTTATTATGGGATTTGTATTTATTCCCGCTGCCAGATCTTTCTTTTTTTATTTTAGAAACAAAGAGATCGTTCACATACAACTGAACGCTGCATTATGTTGCTGGCTAATCGGATTTTACTCCACCTACTCGCTGGGTGATGTGAGAATAAGAATTTTAGTGTCAACGATCATATCTTTAATGATCATTTTCAGGTTGCAAGAAAAACAGGAAATGAATGCCAATGATATCCCCGATGAAAATGAAAACTATTTAAATGGCTAATCAATTTTCCTCTTTATTGAAGCATAAACTTATCTCCAACAGCATTTGGGGGGTTGTTTCCAACCTGGTTCAGAATCTGCTTTTCAGTGTTTTTTTTGTAGTAATGGCCAGAGTTTATGATAAAGAAGCATTCGGACAATATGTGATTGCGAATACGCTTTATTCTTTTATGCTCGGATTTTCTTCACTCGGTTTAGGGCATTGGTTTATTAGGGAAGTAGTCAACCAACAAGACAAACAGCGTATCACACGTACTTTTTTTAAAGTTCAATTTTTAATTGGTCTGTTTTTTTACGGTTTTAATTTAGCGATTTCTTTCTTACTCTATACCGATCCAATCATACGTTCTCTCTCCCTGATTATTGGAATCAATTTGATTTTTGACAATATCATCAATGTAATCAAATCGCTTAACATTGCCCATCAGGAACAAAAGAAAACCTTTGCTTTGCTTACTATTGAGGCAGCACTCAAATGCCTGGTAGCCATCTTTCTGCTTTTTCAAAAACTAGATCTTGTCACGCTTTCTTTTTTACTGATTATACTCCGATTGGTTACATTAAATTTATTTATCCGCATGGGAAGTTCCAGTAATATCGGTTTGTTGGAAATTCTTCGTGAAAAAATCAACTGGCATCAAATTAAATCAATCGTACTTTCCAACTGGGCTTTTATTGTTATCAGCAGCATGTCTATCATTAACTGGCGCATAGGAAATATTTTAGTTTCAAAATGGCTGACATTGGATGACGTAGCGAATTATGAAATCTCTTTCAAGCTTTTTTCATTGGCCTACCTAGTTCCAATTATCGTCACACAGTCCATTTACCCCAAGCTACTTGAAGCCATCAAACAAGGAAAAGAACAACTCAAAGAAGGTTACCACAAAGCCTATTGGCCTTTATTTTTATACGGATTTGCTGCATTTAGCTTTGTATACACGTTTGCTGATGATGTATTACCTGTTCTGTTTGGAGAGAAATATCAATCCGCCGCTCCATACTGTAAGCAAATGTTTACCGTCTTATTAATTTTCCCTACCATTTTCCTGCAAGCGAACGTATTGCTCGCACTCAAACTGGAAAAATTAGATATGCTTTGTAATGTGATCTCAGTGATTATCAATTTTTCAATTTGCCTGATTGGACTCCAATGGTACCAGGATTTAACGGTGATCAATGTTGCCATTTTCAGTTCATTTTTTATTTTCCACATGATACAAGACTACATTCTGATCAAACAAGGGATAACTGAGATAAAACACGTTTTAGGTTTCTACGTTTTATCCATCTCAGCAACATTTCTTTTTATTGCTGGATTTCAATGGCTTAGTCCATTTTGGGCATTTACTATTTTTTGGATCATCGCTATTTTAATAAGCATCCCCTTTTTAAAAAGATGGAAACGGATTTATTTCCCTACTCACTAACTTTACCTGATGCGCGTTTCTTTTTACACCTCAGCGAACTTTTTAGATGCAGCACTGGAAATTGTCCAAAGCTTAAAGCAGCATACCTCTCTATATCTTTTCATCGAAGTAACTGAACTATCCAAAAAGTCGACCATTTTGGATATTCCGAGCTTAGATTACTTAAACTTTCTGGAAACGCCGGAGCGCGTTTTAACCCCAGATCAACTAAAACTTTTCGAACCTTATTTTAATGGCGTTACCCAAGTTCGTTTTGTCATACATAAAAGCCGTGGCAGCTTCTCTCCGATTTCGATGTGGCGGTCTTTTCGGCTGGGTGCTTATCTAAAAAAACTAAAACTGGATGTATGGCATTTTGATAACATTTCTCAAAGATTGCTGGGTATGTTTCCCCAAGTGATCGGACAGCCATTGGTAATTTCGTTGCATGACCCCAAACCACATACAGGTGAGGAAAATTGGAAAATCAGATTCAAAAATCGTTTTTTTTTCAAGCATGCCCGTGCATTTATTTTCTATTCTAAACATGCATCAAACTTATTCCAACAGGCTTATCCTGATTTAAAAACACCACGATATTCAATACGTTTATTACCCTATTTATTTGTGCGGAATTATCATGCTGAAATTAAAGTAGCACAAGATCCGCCTATCTTATTTTTTGGGCGATTATCTCCATATAAAGGAATTGATATTTTGTTGGAAGCCATCCCAATGGTTCTGCAAAGGTTTCCTAATCAGAAATTTATCATAGCAGGAAATCCGAGTTATGGATACACTCCCAACCCCGAAATAATAAATAAATACGCTGAAAATATTGAACTCATCGCTAGGTATTTAGATACACCTTCATTGGTGAAATTAATACGGCAATCAGCATTTGTAGTATGTCCTTATTTAGATGCCACTCAAAGTGGTGTGTTGAGTACAAGTTTTGCACTTGATAAAACTGTATTGGCTACCAATGTGGGTGCATTTCCGGAATACATTGAATCCGGCAAAAATGGATTACTCGTGGAACCCAATGCAAATCAACTTGCTCAAGGATTGAATCTATGCATAGAAAATAATACCTATCTGAATATGGAAAGTCATATTTCCAATAAAAACAATGACGAAGAATCGCTGAAACTGACCAAAATCCTGTTAGATGCTTATACATCCATCCAACAAAGCAGTTAAATTGCACTTTTAAAATAAAGCATCCATTGCGAATACTCATTACCGTTATTGATTTCCCTGAAAATCCGGAAAATATCCGCGGTGGTGTGCATTCTGCGCTCAAGAATTTACTCACCGGTTTCAAAGAAACAGACGCCAATATCAAAGTATTATCCTTTCATAAAAACAAACCTAAGCACCCTGTAAATAAGCTATCCAACAACATAGAAATTCATCATGTCTATGAAGGTTTTTTTCCATTTCACTTGTTAAACTTCCTGTTTTTTGGGGCTTTTATTTTAAGGAAACATATACGCGATTTCAAACCGGATGTAATTCATCTTCAAGAAGGGAATGCTTTTTTATTCACCAAAATATTCGGCGTTTACAAGACCCCGCTGGTCTTAACCATCCATGGAATGGCACATGAAGAAGCTCGTCGAAAAAAACGTCTGAAAGATCGAATCACCTGGCACATTAACGGATGGATCCATGATTTACTCGTCCCAAATAACATCATACATCTTTCTCAATTTTCTGCCAATCGAATTGAATTTACCAATGGCTTTTCAACAATAATTCCCAATGCCGTTACTCCTCATTTTTTTAATGTACCACTGAAAACTCAATTTGATCATCAATTACTTTATATCGGTATTGTAGATAATAACAAGAACATCCGACTGACGCTAAAAACTATCAATCAACTCAACAAGCAGGGAAAAAGATACACGTTGGACGTCCTGGGAGGGTTCAGTCACCCGGCATTTGAAAGCCTCATTAAAGATGAGGTCAAAGCGCTTGGACTTGAGCAACAAGTTTTTTTTCATGGATGGGTAGGCCAACCGGAAATACTTGAAAAACTAGCCAGTTCAGACATATTAGTTGTAAGCTCTTTGCACGAGTCGCTGCCTATGGTCATTGCGGAGGCAAAGGCATCCGGGAAATTGGTTGTTGCTGCAAGTGTGGGAGGAATACCTGAGATGATTATGCATGGGCGTGATGGCTACTTGTTCAAACATTCAGATGAATCTTCCTTATATGATATCCTATCTACGCTTCATGATGATCCAAATCTTGTTGTTGAAATGGGAAAAAATGCAAGGTCTACCGCATTGAATCAAATTCACAGCACACGCATCGCTGAAAAAACAATCGAATTTTATAATCAAATATTAACGAGTTCAAAGACATGATTCGGTTTCAAAAGAAATTCTATTTTTTCAAACTTACCGAACAATGGTTTCATGTGAAATCAGTTCATGCGAATCTATGGTCTTTAGTGAATTATTGTTTTTTAAATGAAGACGATTCCTCTAAACCATTCGGCTGTGTCAAAACCTATTCACATACAGTTACACTGGATTTGAATCAAACAGAAGAAGATATCTTATCCGGATTCAGAAAAAAAACGCTGCAGAATATCAAGAAATCTGAACAAATGGGAATGACCTGCCTGTTTAATCAGGATCTGCCAAGGTTCATTGAATTTTACAATCATTTCGCATTACAAAAAGGAATTTATCCAATTCCGAATAGTTTAGCAGACCATTTCACGGATCAATACGTTACCTGTTTTGTTCAGTTTGAGGGTGAAACATTGGCCGCTCATTTGCAATTGTTTGACAAAGATGCCGGTATGGCAAGAGGTTATCTTGCCGGGAATCGAAGATTTGATGAACGATTCGACCAATCTATTGTAGGCATGGCAAATAAATTACTTAAAAAAGAAGAGCTTTTGTATTTCAAAAAAATGGGAATCGAAACGTATGATTTTGGAGGATATGCGCATAATACTACAGACAAATCACTCCAAGGAATCAATGAATACAAGCTTTCTTTTGGCGGGAAAATTGTCAGACAAGCCAATTTTGAATCAATACCCTATTTTTTACTAAAAAAATTATCCAGTTGGTTGGATCGTAGATACCAATAACCCTATCAAGAAATTATGAAATCCTTATTAGACAAATTATACATCAAAGAATGGAAAATCGGAATCGTCAAAGCCACTGTGGATTCTGTTTTTTCAAAGTCCATGGATGATTACTCATTTACGTGGTTCAGTCATCATGAGCGAGGTGCATTTTGTGCCGACCCATTCGTTTATCAGCTTGAAAATGGTAATTATCTCATAATTTATGAAGAAAAGAAATATTTTAAAAAAGGAACCATTCGGCTGACATTATTTGATAACGATTTAAACATCATCCAACAGAAATCTTTACTGGATCATGGCAAACATCTATCTTATCCATTTATTTGGAAAGAGAATAATCAAATATGGATACTCCCCGAATCAGCCGAGGAATGTTGTTTAAAAGCTTACCCGTTAGAATTAGAAAAACTCGAATTAGGTGAGCCTAAAATATTGATTGATCATTGTCCTTTGCTAGATGCTACAATGCTCCATTACGAAAATCGATATTGGATTTTTTCGACATTAAAAAAGCCAGGAAAAGAGACTCAATTACATCTTTTTCATGCGGAAAAATGGGATGGCCCCTATTTACCACATCAACAAAACCCGGTTAAATCAGGATTGAATGGAACTCGTCCGGCTGGTAGTTTTTTTCATTATAATGAACGAATCATCCGTCCGGCACAAAATGCAGATCCATATTATGGAGCATCCACTACACTTTTTGTCATAGATGAATTAAATACCGAAACCTATCGTGAATCGCCTGTAAAATGGATACATCCACCTCAAAAATCACCTTACAATAAGGGGTTACATACGATAAACAGCGTCGGTGACGTTTTAGTGGTGGATGTACTTATAAAAACATTCAATCCTTGGCTACAATTCAAACTATTTCTAAAAAGATATTTTTATAAATAGCTCATAGTCAGTTGTTTGTATTTTAAGAACCGAACATCCAACCCCCAAACATGAACGATCAGGTGAAATATTACACCAAGAATAACTTATACACGCATCTGATGATGAATCGGATAGAGCGTGCATTTCGTTTATCGGAAGACGAGTTGATTGCCGAATATGAAAAAAGATTTTTAAAGTTATTTCAACGAGCTTTTCAGTTTTCAAAATTTTATCAAACAATCTATAAAAAAGCAGACGTACATCTTAATGACATCAAGTCATTGGAAGACATTATAAAACTTCCAATCATCAACAGACCGATGATTCAGGATCAGGAAGATGAGATTTACAATGGTCCTAAATGGGGGAAAACCAAAGGGCTGACGAGTGGCACATCGGGAACACCGCTGACGATACACAGACATTTTTTTGACGTGTGTACAGAACACGCTTATGTACGTCATTATCGAACAAAAAACGGATTCAAAAATCGTCAACCACTGCTCTCTTTGAGAGGTGTTTTGGGAAAATCTGAGCCTTATTATTATTTCAAACCCGGCAACATCTTGTATGTTTCGATCCCCAATTTGAATAAGGATACGATCAAAATGTATCATGACTTAATCACAAAATTCAAGCCGGTTGCGGTGGAAGCATTCCCAAGTTATCTGCACAAATTTTGCTTAGAATTGGAATCTGCCGGCTTAGCGATGCAAATACCATGCGCTTTTACATCATCAGAAACCCTATTGAGTTGGCAAAGAGAAAATATTGAACGCACAATAAAGTGTAAGATTTTTGACTGGTACGGAAATGCAGAGCGAAGTATTTTACTTGCACAGAATGAACATGGAAGATACAAACCAGCTCCACTTTACTCTATCAATGAGTTTGAAAAAGACCATATCATCACCACTGCCTTAACGCATAATAACTTCCCGTTGATCAGATATCAAGTCAATGATACTGTTCAAGTGAGTAGTCATGACTTTTTAAAGAACCTCGTCAATCCGGAAATAATAAAAATTGAAGGAAGAGCCAGTGATAATATCATTTTAAAAGACGGATCAGTTGTTGGTTGTATTGACCATGCTTTTAAAGGTGTATCACATTTAGAAATGGCCCAAGTACATCAATACAATGTAGATCAACCAATCATCATTAAACTGATAACCAAGCCAGGGTTCTCAGATCAACAAGAACAATTATTAATTTCAAACTGGAGAAGAATGGTTGGTTACGAAATGGAGCTCTCCATAGAGTATTGCCAAAAAGAGGACCTTACACATTTACCAGGGAAAAAATTTCAACTCATCATCAAACAAGATCCGAAATTTATCGCGCAGAAATAATGGATAAAAAAAGAACCATATTGATTGCCGGTCCTATTCCTCCACCCGCAGGTGGAATCAGTATTCATATTCATCGCTTACAGCATATCTTAGAAGATCGGTTCAACGTATTGCTTTTAGATGAATCTCACAATCAAAAACCAGGAGTATTTAATATCCGTTCTTTAGGATTTAAAAGTTATTTCCAACTTATTCTTCAGTCTGATTTGCTTTATATTCACAGTGGAAATAGATTCTTTAAAAAATTGCACATAGTATTAGGAAGATTATTTCAAAAAAAAATTCTGATTACCATACATGGCTATGGGAAAAAAAGAGCCGGTATTTTCCGGCGGTGGGATGAGTTGATTTATGGATTAGCGCATCAAATTATTTTAGTAAACAAAGAGATTTTTCAAAAAGTTCATTTGCCTCCCAATAAATGCATCATTAGGAATGCTTTTTTGCCTCCTATATTAGCTGAGGAAAAGCCATTGCCGGAATATGTAATGGAGCGCATTGCTGATTCCAAAAAACAGAAAAAGCTAATTCTGATCAACAATGCATCACGCTTGGATACTTTTAAAGGCAAAGATTTATACGGATTAGACATGACATTGAAAGCAGTAAAAGCGCTGAAGACATTCGGACTTGAAGTGGATTGCATTTTTTGTGTTTCATCTTTATCAAACGGGAAAGACAGATTTGACGAAGGTTTGGATTACATCAAATCAAATGAACTAGCATCGAATTTTTTGTTGATTCATGAAAAACTCTCCTTTGTTCAACTAATTACGCAATGTGATATCGTACTCAGAACAACGAATACAGATGGAGATTCATTAACTATCCGGGAAGCACTCTATCTTAAAAAACCTGTCCTTTCTTCGGATGCAGTAAAACGTCCGACTGGAACTCATTTATTCATAACAAGAGATCAAGCAGACTTTAATTTCGAATTAAAGAAAATGGTTGAGTCTATTCAAAATGGCGGCAGTGCACATATCTTGGAAAGTCGAATGGACTTAGATGGCAATCCTGAATTTTATATAAAACTCATTGAAGAAATGACTCAATAAGATTATTATCAA
>Ga0315905_10007638_pt1 | contig 10942 bp, 7 predicted proteins | sample LakEriMetagenome_5_FD_203522 | JGI IMG/M metagenome (GOLD analysis project Ga0315905, IMG submission 203522) | Freshwater fungal communities from buoy surface, Lake Erie, Ohio, United States - Buoy 4 MA121 | ecosystem: Environmental > Aquatic > Freshwater > Lake | place: USA: Lake Erie, Ohio... | reverse complement strand
GCTATCGCCCCGGCGAACAAGTTCAAATCGCACTCGATGTCGCTGCCACCGAATTTTACGACGCCGCCAAAGGCCGCTACACCATCGACGGCAAAGAACTGGACTCGGCCGGAATGGTCGATTTTCTTGCCAACTGGGTCGCCAAGTATCCAATCTGCTCGATCGAAGACGGCTGCGCCGAAGACGATTGGAACGGCTGGAAACTGCTCACCGAAAAAGTTGGCCAAAAGGTCCAACTCGTCGGCGACGATCTGTTCGTGACCAACACCGAACGCCTCGCCCGGGGAATCGAACAGGGAATCGCCAACAGCATTCTGATCAAGGTCAACCAGATTGGAACGCTGACCGAGACCATCGCCGCCATCAACCTCGCCGGCCGAAATGGCTACACCAGCATCTCCAGTCACCGCAGCGGCGAGACCGAGGACTCCACCATCGCCGATTTGGCCGTGGGCCTGAATACCGGACAAATCAAGACCGGCTCGGCCTCGCGCAGCGATCGCATGGCCAAGTACAATCAGTTGCTTCGGATCGAGCAGGAACTGGGCGAAGCAGCGATTTACGGCGGCACCCTGTTCCGCAAACGCCGCGGCTAGACCGCTCGCCTCCGGGCCGGTTGCAACCCGGTCTCCGTTCGTTCCGGCCCCGCGGTCACCTCAAACCGGAGTCAAACGCGGAGCGGGGCACGCTGGATCGTGAACCGAAGCGCAGCGGCTCCAGCCGCAAGCCTTGCAATTCCCAGAGTCGGTCGACTTGGCACTCCCGACCCGAAGGAGTAGATTCCCCAATCGAAACAATGGGGCCAGCGTCTGGTCGAGCAACCGGGCGCGAGAGCCTTCGCGCTCTCAGACCTGCGTGCCACCAGACCTGCGTGCCACCAGATTTGCGAACACCGGAATTGCACCCCCTATTGCTCGCGCCGCAGAATTGCTCTGGTCTGGCTGCCAGACCGAATTTTCTCTCCGGCTTTTTCCCTGAGGACGCGCCGATGACGTCAGCCGTTTATCACCTGCTGCTGAAAGTTTCCGCGGCCAGCTGTCTCTTCTGGACTTCATTACTGGCCAGCCCGGAGGCGTTGATGGCCCAAACTCCCGTTCCCCAGCCTGCGGAACTTCCTACGCTCGGCAGGCCCCTATCCACGGAGCAGGCCTCGGCGCTGGCCGCGCTCGCACTCGCAGGTCTCGACCGCGAGTACCCGAACAAGCCCTCGAACGTACTCGGCTCCGCCGCCTCCGTTGTCCCCCCGAAGGAACTCTTTCCGGCATTTTACGGTTGCTTCGATTGGCACAGCAGTGTCCACGGCCACTGGCTCTTGGTGCGGATTCTCCGCGATTACCCGGCGATCCCCGAAGCCGCCGAGATTCGCAGTCGGCTCGCCGGGCATTTCACCGCGGAAAAGCTGGCCAAAGAGGCCGCCTACTTTGCCGACGATCTGAACAAATCCTACGAACGGATGTACGGTTGGGCTTGGCTCTTTCGGCTGGTCGCCGAGCTTCACACCTGGGATGATCCCGACGCCCGTCAGTGGCGCGAACACCTCAAACCGCTGGAACAGGTTTTGGTCCGCCGCTGCCAAGCCTACCTGCCGCTCCTCTCCTACCCGATTCGAACCGGCGAGCATCCGGACACCGGCTTTGCTCTCGCCCAGACAATTGATTACGCCCGGACCGTAGGCAACCGGGAACTGGAGCAGTTGCTGATCGACCGGGCCCGCGTTTATTTCCTCGACGACCGCGATTACCCGGTGCGCTACGAGCCGTCAGGACAGGATTTTTTCTCCAGCGGCTGGAATGAGGCCGATTTAATGCGCCGCATCCTCCCCCCGGCTGAGTTCGCTCAATGGCTGGAGAATTTCCTCCCCGGACTGGCCCGCGGAGACTTGGGGAGACTGCTGCAACCAGTCGAAGTGACCGACGTGACCGACGGCAAACTGGTCCATCTCGCCGGGCTCAACCTCTCCCGAGCCTGGTGCCAGAACGGTATCGCCAGTTCGCTCCCGGAGCACGACCCACGCCGCGAAATACTCCGCGCCGCCGCAACTGCCCACACAACCGCCGGCTTGAAAACTGTCTTCAGCGGACACTACGAGGGGGAACACTGGCTCGGCACGTTTGCCTTATTCACGCTCGCCGAGGTCGCGACCGCAAAGTAGACCGCACGCCTGCTAGCATCGGCGCATTCAGGGCGAGAACGGGCTCGCGAGCATTCGCCGAATGTGCTACAAGTTTCGCTCCTCAGGATGAGCGAACATGCCAGCAAACCGTCAGTACAGCACTTGGAATCCCCAAATCGCACTCGCCGTGGTCGCGGTGGGTATCCTCTCAGCCGTTTGGCTGAACATGGCCAAACTGAAAATGGGGATGGGGCAACCTCAGCACGACATCAGCCAGGTTCCGATCGCCCAGAACATCACTTCTGACGAGATCGAACAGCTTCGCAACGGCAAACCTCTGGAACTGATCCTTTCAGAGCGCCCGAACTACAGTCAACTCGCTGCGAGTGTTGCAGTTCCCAAGGGGCCTGCCACTTCTGAAACACAGAAGTTGGCTCAGCCCGAGGCCCAAACTTCGACCGCTTTTCCAGGTCCAAAGCTGGAACCGGGCCGCGCTCCTTCGCCGGACGTCAGCCTTGAGGATGCCGTTCCCGCACCGCTGCGTTCTTTGCCTGCGACTCGATCCCCGGAAGACCAGAGCGGCTTTCGACAACCGTTCCGCGACCCGGCTGTCACGCCTGTCAGTTTTCCCGAAAAGCAATCAGAGGGAGAACAGGTCATTCCGAATCAAGTCGCACCGGAGGAGGTACCTCGCGCGAATCCTGCGGGAAGCTTCAGTTCGGGGGGTGGCGGATCGTTTCTGGAAAAATTCCCCGGACAGTCGCAGCAGTTGCCCAATTTGAAGCACGGCCCTGCCGAAAATCCCGCCGCTCGCCCCTTGCTGAATGAACCCCTGGCAACCGCCCCCAAGGCCTTGCCGACTGCATCGGAGCTAACTCCACCCCCCTACGGTGATTTTGCTGCGGCAGTCCCACCACAACCGGCAGCAGCCCCCGTCAATCCCCCAGGTGTTGAATCCCCGGGCGTTGGACTTCCAGCTGTCGAGTCGGCCCCACTTGGGCCCGCTCCGGCTCCAACGTCATTCGGCTCACACCAAGCGGCAACGCCCGCCACTCAAGCTCCAGCTGCACTGGCCAAATCAACCATGGCTCGAGGCGCCTCAACTGCTCAACCTGCTCGCGCGACTTACCCCCGCGTCCTTACCGAAGAGCGCGAAACGTGGTGGACGCTGGCCCAGCGAGTTTACGACGATGGCCGGCTCTTTCGCGAGCTGTACGAATTCAATCGAGAACAATTCCCCGACTACAACCTGATCCCGGCGGGACGAGAGGTTGTCTGTCCACCTCGCGAACTGCTGGAGCGATTCCCCGCGGCGGCACCGGGTCAAGCCACCGCAAGTTCGGTCGCTCAAACCCGGCGGTATCAAACCCGCCAAGGTGAGACCTTGTTTGAGATCGCCCGAAGCCAACTCGGCCAAGCCTCCCGCTTCGCAGAGCTGCTGCAACTGAATCGCGACCGCTTGCCAGAGGGCGCGGCGCACCTTACTCCGCTGCCTGCCGGGACGGAATTGATTCTGCCGAAACAATAGCGTCGGCTCGTTCTCCCAAGCGACCGTACCGCGCGGCGAAAGCCAAAGCCAAGGCAACGTAGTGCTTCCATCCGCGGGCGATTCGCTCGGCGTCCTGCGGTTCAATTCCCCGCAGTCTCCGCGCCGGGACACCCACGATCAAACTGCGTTCGGGAAACACCTTCCCCTCAGTCACGAGGGCTCCGGCAGCGACGACGCTCCCCGCGCCAATCACCGCTCCATTCAAGAGCGTTGCTCGCATTCCAATCAGCGAATCGCTCTCAACCGTCGCTCCATGCACGATGGCACCATGTCCGACGGTCACGCGATCTCCCAGGCGGCAGGGAAAGCCAGGGTCCGCATGCAGCACCACCTGGTCCTGCAGATTGGTGTCGGCACCGACCACGAGGGATTCGGTGTCCCCGCGCAACACCGCCCCAAACCAAACACTGGCACGCGGTCCCAACGTCACATCGCCGACGACGACCGCTCCCGGAGCAATCCAAATTGCCTCAGCCGTCTGGGGCGTCAGATTCAATCGATCATGTTCCATCGGAGTCCAACTCCCAGCCGGCAGGTTCTGCTTGCCAGCCCAACCTGTCCGCCGCCAAAGGGTGGGTAAAAACCTGCAGCAAATACTCCTCAGCGAGCCGGCCGATACCTCGAACCGAGCTTTCTCGCGGTCCCGCGATGTTCAGGATGCTCACCTGCTCGGTCACCAACCAGTCAATGACAAGGTCGGGATGGGGCGGTTGAGCCAAATCGACAATCAGCCGCGGTCGCCGGTACCGTGCCGCCAACTGGGACGTCAACTTGGTTCCACCGCTCAAGTCGAGATAGTGCAGAATTAACGTGCCGTTAGAATCGAGGACATTCTTTTCGGTCCGCACGGCGTAGTCAGACTCCGCTGTCTCGCGGAGTTGATACTGGCGATCGATCGGACCATCTTCCGCCAATCGGCCGCGAGGACACCAGCCTCCATGGGGAATCTGCAAATAGATTGCCGCATCCAGCGCAGCCCGATCGACTCCCGTCTGACCGCCCGAGACGATTTGCTGCAAACGGTAAAAAGACATGGACCTGGACCGGGGGATCGGATCTGGGAAACGAGAGCCCCCATCATACCAAATCCCCCGGACAGCAATTCTCTCGGCCCTGCCACGGAAGACCCGGCCCTGCCACGGAAGACCCGGCCCTGCCACGGGAGACCCGGCCCCGCCACGGGAGACGCAGCGCGGGCCGAACTCAAACGGAACAGGCCCGGCAAGCGCCACACCGCGTCCCTGAGCGCATGCCATCGCGACCGCCCACCCCACCTCGCTGCTCGACTACTTCGAGGCCTTGGCCCCCGCGCTCTTCAAATTGAACAGCAAGGCGTGATAGCCCGAGTCATCGCTGGTGATGAAGCCACCGCTGGACGCAAAAAAGTCGCGAATCTCTTCCCAGTCGGGGAGTGGGTTATCTTCCAATGCCCGTTGGAAATTCTTGACGAACCGATTCTCTTCGCCGCCCCGCTCGAGCGCGCCTTTCACATCGTCGCCCTTGGCCAGATTGAGCATCGACTCCATCATCGGGCCAGGCTGGCTGTAGAAAATGGCGGCCGGCATGTCGGTCCCAAGCAGATTGGTCATCTGCCGGGACACCTGCTTGAAGGAGGGGTCGTCCACCAGCGGCGGATTCTCCCCCTTGTATGTATCGATTGCAAACTTGATAAACGAAACGCTGTCGGCGGCGACGAGCGACCCGTCGATGATGGCAAACCCCGGTTCAGGAATTCGGATTTCGAACTGCATTTCCCCCTCTTCGCGTCGCTGCCGGATGCGCTCGCGACGGTCTTCAGGGACCGGTGCCGTCCAGATTGTGATCCCCTTGTACTTTTCTTCGATCACCGGTGGTTCGGCATCCTCCTGATCACCCCGGGCATCGATCGCCCTCTGAATCAGTTGTCGAATAATCTCTTCAGCCTTCTCGGGATCGGACAAGCCCAGCCCAATCGCATTCACCTGGCTATTGAGACGCGCCGGGGGCTCGACCCAGGATGTGACCGTAAAACGCCCGTCCATCGCGGCCAGAATATCGTCTTTCAGATTCAGTTCCAGACGCTCATTGACATTGGTTTCGACCTGGCGCTCAAACTCGCCTTCACTCGTAAAGAGGTCAACCATTTTCCCCAGTTCGGCATAGACCTTGTTCACGTCCCAGCTGGTGGAAACATAGGACACCGCCTGGTCGGAAACCCACAGCTGCGGCTGGTACTTGCCGGGCTTGAGCGCCAACATTTCCAGGATGCCGGCTCGGGGATTGGCCAGCATCAGGTGCAGGTGCGTGACGCTTTCAAAACCCTGCTCGTCGAAAATCACCGAGCCACCGACTCCAAGCAATCCGTCCAATCCGAGGATCGGGAGAAAGTTCAGCGCCGCCTGAGTGCCGACATCCCCGCGAGTCGATGCGCGGAAGAACTCAATCGGGTCCATGTACATCCGGGCCTCGGGTGGTACCTCCTTGGTGCCCCGGCAGCGATTCATGATCGTCACGAACTTGCGATTGTCTTTCAGCGGGCGAATTTTCTCGACTTCCCGCCCGACCCAGCGATCGACGATCTGCTGCGACAACGCCTTGTCGGTGGTGATGACAAACGTGCCGTCCTTGATGAAGTAAACAAACTGGCCCTCGCCATCGGGGCGAGCCACCGTCGTGAACTTGACATCAGCTGTCTCTTCGTCTTCGAACGTCGCTCCCTCCAACTCACCGCGCTCGCGACCGACACGTTCCATGTTCTTGAAAGAATCTGACTCCGGATCGATATCCATCAACATCGCGAACTGGATATCCGCCCGGCGGGGAGCGATGGCCGCGAAACTGATCTCTCCTGTCGGCAAACTCTGCATGTCTTCCAGCGAGACACCAACCTCGTCTTGAACTTCGGCATAAGCCTCTTTGGCCTGCCCCCACAATTCTTCAGCCAACGGTGCAATTTTCTCCTGCTTCATCAGGTTGCCCATGTTGGTGCTCATGAAGTCTTCAGCCAGTTCGCGAACGTTCTGGATCTGAAGAAACAAGACAGTCGTCTCGGGAAACAGCTCCTCAGCCGCTGGTCGAGCCTGCTGACCGGTCGCCATGCTGGCTGGCAACAACAACCCAAACAGAGCGAGCAAAATCCCGGCGCCGCGGATTGGAGCCGAGGACCGAGTCCCCCTCGCTGAAGAGGACTGCGACAAACACTGAGTGGAAACGGCGCTCCGATACTCAATCCGACCTGCGATCCGACTTCTCATCACAATTCAACTCCGTATTGCATTTTGGCTTGCAACGATGGACACCAAACAAGAGGCCGCACTGCCGGCCACAGCCCTCAAACACTCTGCCCCCAAACACTCTGCCCCCGAGACACTCAGCCCACCTCGTGCCATCCAGCTTGTCAGCCATCCAGTCATCGAGTTGGGGAATCGGGCGACACTTCGGCGGCTTTGGCTTGACGGTCCCCATCGCAGAGGCTGGAGCGATTCAAGTCCCGCTGCCAACCCTCACTCAGTTATCCTCCACTCCCCCCTGCTCGAACAGCCGTTACTCGCGGGAAAACGCCCGCCAGCTGTCCAGCCCATCGACCGGCCGACGCAAAAGGGAGTGCCTAATCAAGAACCCGGGCAAGGGCCGGCAAGTTTCGGACTCCAGCGAAAAAAAGCCCATAAACCGCACGTTTTGACATTTGGGAGCAAGAAGATCCCGCTCCGGCACCAGCTGGCCGCGGAACGCCTGTTTTTCTCAAAGTTTAACGGTCGATATGATGGAAGGGGTTGCGGGTGAGCCCCCGGCCTGCACTCTCCCCAGAATCGAGTAGCGCTCGCGGTCCTTGGCCGAGCATCCCATTTAGTTGGTCGCTCCGCTGATGAATCGCGAGTTCCATCCCTCCGTCGTAACTTTCCCCTCCTGTCGCGGTTTAAGATACCGGGGTTCCTGCCAGCGAATGTGCCCTGCCCTCTCGCCTGCGGTCGGATTTCCCCGGCCACCGGCGAGCCCTATAGGCCAGCTTTACCCGTCCGAGTCCACTGGACCCGAGCCCCCTAGCCTGGTCCTCAACGCAAGCTTCACGCGAGATATCTCCCCATGAAATCGACTCGCTTTTTTGCCCTCCTGTTTTTCATGGCGATCCTTTGCGGGACCTCGGCCAACCTTCACGCCCAAGGCGGCGGCGGAGCCGGAGGCGGTGGAACCGGAGGCGGGGGCGGTTTTCCGGGTGGTGGAGGGAGCACGGGCGGCGGTGGTTTCACCGGTGGCGGTACGACAGGCGGAGGCGGTTTCACCGGTGGCGGAAGCACCTTCGGTACCAACTCCACTGGTGGCAATTCGTTCAACTCAACCGGAACCGGTAACCAATCGAACGGCGGCACTGCCGGCGGCGGAAACAATAATGCCACGAACAACAGCCAACCGTTGAACCTCAACAACCAACTCAACATCACACCGACGACACCGACCGCCGTGGACGAGAGAAACCAAGGCTTCATTGGTCCCACGGCGCAGCAAATCATTAATCAAGGCTTCATCGGCGCATCGACTCAGCTGTCGGGCGGGCAACCCGTGGAGGGTGCTTCCTTCGGCGGCGGCGTCAACACCCAAGGCGCGGGAGCGGGAGCCGGAAGAACGGGCGGTGGCGGGATCGGCGGCGCCCAAGGACTACGCGCGACTGGCGGAGCGATGGGAAGAAACGCCGGACTCGGTGGCGTGGGAGGCTTTGGAGCAGGCTCGAACGCCGGCATTCGCCGCAATGTTCGCAATCGACTCGTCAATCAGGTACAAGTCAACCGCGTCCCCGCCGAGGAGGTCGCTCAACGATTCTCCACTCGACTCGAACGGATCCCCAACGTGACGGCGCTGGGCAACGACATCCGGGTCGAACTCCAGAATGGCACCGCAGTCCTCACTGGGCGTGTTCCTACCCCGGAAGCGGCCAGCAAAGTGGAACGGCAACTGCGACTCGAACCGGGCGTTTACCGAATCGACAATCGCTTGCAGATCGAACAATAAGTTTAAATCGCTCGACTTCGGGGTAACTTTTAAACGAGGGCCGGTTATTTCGCCTCCCGTCACCCTCGTTCCGGATTCGACAGGCCGCTCTATCGACGGCTCAAAGTCAGCAAATAAAAAACGCAGGTCGCCGAAGCATCGACGACCTGCGTTTTCTTTTTATTATTCAATCAGCCCGGTCCACGCCCGAACCCGGCGTGGCCAGTCAGGCATTTACCAGTTCACGGTCTTCCAGGCCGAATTCAGCTCGCTCGCCGTTGACGGCTGTGCAGGGACTTGCCACTTCCCCTGGATGACTTGCTGTTCGACCTCGGCTGGCTGCTCAAAACTTGCCAGGCGAACCGGCGTGTAAGCCCACGCCTGCCGCGTCGGCTCGCGCCCAACCGCAGCAGTCGTCACCGTTGACGATGTGTTTGTCTGCAAGTTGATGTTCGGAACCTGAGAGGGCGGGGCGTAAGTGGAACCGGCCGGCGAAGCTTGCAGTTGCTCAATCACCGGACGCTGCATCGACTGTGGATTGACGCCTTGAAGGGCTGGGACCACATCCGCTGGAGTCGGCGTTGACCCGCCCGGCATCGAGGTCGCCGGCAACGATGTTGTCGTGCTCGGCAGAGCATTGTAGGTAGTTGGAGCGGGAGCATAGGTCGGCGAACCCGCGTAGTAATTCGGATCGACCTGGCCAACCCCAGTCATCGCCGCTCCCGGAACGCCGCAGGTCGAGCACCCGGCAGACGAAGCCGGCAAGGTTGTCGGGCTGGTGAAGGCTGTGGGAGTAGTCATTTGCGGCGCCAACTGTCCGCACGTTCCCGTCGGGCACGCACCGGTCGCACAATTTCCAGTTGCACAGTCGTTCGTGACATAGGTCACGGGAACCGTGTAATTTTCCGTCCGATAGCAGGCTCGGTAGGTCGTGTAAGGAACTTGTTTGGCTTGCCAGACGTAGCTCGTACTGGGCTTCATGCACGTCACCGAACAGCCAGTACAGGGATCGCTGTTAGTCACCGGCTTGTACTGGGTCACCGGCACCTGTTCCCACGAGGTTCGGTAAGCGGTGTACGGAACGTAGTTGACCACAACCCGAGAGCAGGTTTGGTTGCAGGTCACCTGACACTGCCCGGGCTGCAAGCCGCAATTGGGATTGGCTGCCGCTACCGGCATGCCAGCATAAGCAGCCGGCGCTGCCGGGACGCCACAGCTTTGCTGTTTGCAGCCACAGGTGCGCCGCAACCAATCAAGCAGGGGACCCGCATCAGCTGCGGCAGGGAAAACTGCAACCGCCACGGCCACCAGCATGAGTGCACAGGTCAACTTTGCGAACCGTTTCATGAACCAACTCCCCGTGTTTGGAAAGCTCACTTTGCGGAGCCCCAAATATCAACCCGATCGAAAAGCGTGCTGCGAGGTCACCGTGACCCTGCTGCTTTGGCCCTTCACTGTCTGCGTTTGCAATCTTTGTCCTGCCAAAATTCCTCACAGGACCCCGGGATGCAAGTCGCTGAAAAGTTAGACCACAATTCTGAAATGGAAAGAACCAAAAATTGAAAAAATGGAAATTCATGCATCCGGCCATAACAGTCGGCGCAATCGGACCGCCTGCGGTAACCTTAGCGAATTTCCCTCTTTCAAATTGCAGTGAACGCACCGAATTTGACGGTTCTTCCGAAACCCGACCTGATCGATCCTGCGGGCTGAACTAGTGCTGGCCAAATTCCTTGTGCCAAATACGAAAGCGGGCTCAAGTTGGTTCGCCCCCCGCGAACTTCGGAGCTGAAAAAATTTCAGCCCGGCCGCATCTCCCCTCGAATCCGCCACTCGGTTCCGGGGATAGGGAGCCAACGTCGGCCCTATCCCGAGAGCCCCACGCCGATAAAATGGAGGGTTGTGCCCGATCCCCGCTCATGAACTCTCTCCCCCAAGCGCCATGTTGCCCCCAAGCGCCATGTTGCCCCCGAGCGCCATGTTGATTGTCTTTGACGGAATCGATGGTGCAGGCAAGTCGACTCAAATCGAAGCCACCTGCCGCTGGCTGGAACTCCGTCGTGGCGCGCCAGTGCGAAGGCTACGCGACCCTGGCAGCACGCCCCTTGGCATGCGGATGCGGGAATTGCTCCTGGACCAACACGGCCTGCCGATTGCTCCCTTGGCCGAGGTCATGCTCTTCATGACGGCTCGGGCCCAACTGGTCGCGGAAGAAATCAAGCCGGCACTCGCCCGGGGAGAGTGGGTCGTCTGCGACCGCTTCAGCTTCTCTACAGTGGTCTATCAGGGGCATGCCGGCGGCGTGGACCCGGAACAGA
>Ga0315905_10007637_pt1 | contig 10943 bp, 12 predicted proteins | sample LakEriMetagenome_5_FD_203522 | JGI IMG/M metagenome (GOLD analysis project Ga0315905, IMG submission 203522) | Freshwater fungal communities from buoy surface, Lake Erie, Ohio, United States - Buoy 4 MA121 | ecosystem: Environmental > Aquatic > Freshwater > Lake | place: USA: Lake Erie, Ohio... | reverse complement strand
CAGTACGGGCACGCTCGCTTCTCCTGCGCGGGCGGAGGCTATTCGCCGTCTGCTGGCGCTGGGTCACACCAGGATCGTGATGATCTGTCTGAGCCGCCTGCGCCAACCGGTTCCAAGCCCCTATGTGTCGAGATTCACTGCCGAACTGGATGCCCACCACATCTCATGGAGCTACCGTTACAACGTGCCGGAGTGGGAGGAAACGCCCGCCGGTTTTCGCGAGCTGCTCACGAGGCTCTTTGCCGTCTCTGCCCCAACGGCGCTCATCATCGACGAAACGCCGCGTCTGGTGGCGGTGCTGAGTTTTCTCGCGGAGCACGGCTGGCGGGTGCCGGAGCAGGTTTCCCTTTTCGTCGCGCAATGGGACAGCTCGCTGGCGTGGGGACATCCGCCTATAGCGCATGTGACCTGGGACGATACGCCGCTGGTGCGCCGCGTGGTCCGCTGGCTGGCCGCAGTGGCCAATGGCCACCCGGACCGGAAGACGGTGCTTTTTCCAGCGGAGTTTGTGCCCGGCGGAAGCATGGCACCAGTTTGGAAAGAGTGAGATGGCCAGTGTCGGCAATCAGGGAAGTCCCCATGGAGTTCACTCAATGCGAGGAGATGTCGAACCTGACACGCATCTCGCGTGACCGAGCGAACGGGTTCAAAAAACGGAAGCAGACACTTTGAAATACTCGAAACAATGCGACATGCACAAATTTGCGTTTCGATTGGTGTGTGGGCATCCGCGCTACTGGGGGGAGCGAGCACTGCCTCACGCCTCGATGACTTCGACGCCGCTGCTTGCCAGGTCGCTTAGTATTGTTTTGTCGGCCTTGGCATCGGTGATGACGCAGGTAAGATCACTGATCTGTGCGAAGAAAAACGAGGCTTTTTGACCGAGTTTGGTGTGGTCGGTGAGAAACACCACGTCCTCGGCGCAGGCAACCACCCGTTCCTTGAAGACCGCCTGGCGGTTGTTGGTTTCGGAAACCCCTCGGGTCAGATGCAGACCGCTGCCGGAAAAAAACATGCGGTGGATGTTGAAGCGGCGCAGTGATTGCTCGGCGATCAGTCCGATGAATGAACGCGAGCGAATGTCGTACAGTCCACCCGTGCAGATCAAATCGAGATTCGGCCGGCCTTCCAGGGCGGTGAAGACGTTCAAGGCGTTTGTTAGAATGGTCAATGGATAGTCCGGCAAAAATTCTGTCAGCGTCAACGCGGTCGACGAGGCATCGAGGAAAATCGTTTCGTTCGGCTGGATTCTTTTTGCGGCAACCCGGGCGATCGCGGTTTTTTCCTCGCGATTTGTTAGTTGCCTCTCGGTCAGGGAAATTTCCTCGCGGATTTTCTCTAGTCGCACCGCGCCACCGTGAACACGAATCAAGTGCCCACGCTTTTCCAGAACTTCGAAATCTTTGCGGATGGTTTCATCGGTGACATTCAATACCGCCGCAATTTCAATAGTGCGGACGTTGCCGGTCTCGTTCAAATGCGCAAGAATTTGCTTTTGTCGTTCCTGAGGGAGCACGACAATCCAATGACAAAATAATCAAGTAATGTAAAGAAATATTTGGTTTTTATTGGAAATAATTGGATTTTTGTTGACAAAACCGAAAAAACAAAGAATTTAGCTGTGCCGATGTCCCTATCTCCCACATCCAGAACCGTAATTGAGCAGTTGGTTCGTGAGCAGGTCTACGCCACCATGGGGTTGGCTGCGCCAAAGTCCGCACCGAACAAATTGCTAGTGAACATCAGTGCCCGTCACTGTCACTTGACCCAGGCAGCTGTGGAAGCGCTGTTTGGTCCGGGGCATCAGTTGCAGCCGATGAAGGATCTCTATCAAAACGGGCAGTTCGCAGCGAAAGAGTCGGTGACGCTGATCGGGCCGCGCAGTCGGATCATCTCCAACCTGCGGATTCTCGGCCCCTGCCGCAATCTGAATCAGGTTGAACTCGCCTACACCGATGCCATCGCGTTAGGTTTCGATATCCCGGTGAAAATGTCCGGTGAAATAGCGGGCACCCAAGGCGGAATGTTAATGGGGCCGCATGGGTATTTCGAACTGAATGAGGGAATCATCCGCGCCCAGCCCCACGTGCACATGCACCCCGATGACGCGGCGTTTTACGGCGTCAAGCATCTCGATGTGATGAAGCTCAAGATCCACGGGGCTCTCGGCATGACCTTCGATAACTTGGTGGTTCGTGTCGATCCCTCGTTCAAACTGGAAGTTCACATCGACACTGACGAAGGTAACGCCTGTGGACTGAAGCCCGACACATTTTGTGAACTGACCAAATAATTTTCATCAACAGTAACCTCAACTCCAACTAGAAATAAACAACATGAGTGCAGCACTCGGATTCATTGAAACAAAAGGATATGTCGGCAGCGTCGAAGCCACCGATGCCATGACCAAGGCGGCGAACGTAGAACTCGTCAAACAAATTCAAACCGGCGGGGGATTCCTCACGGTGATCGTCAAAGGCGATGTCGGCAGCGTGAAATCCGCTGTTGCCGCTGGTGCCGATGCCGCAGGCCGCGTCGGCGAACTGGTCGGCTCCCACGTGATTGCCCGTCCACACAATGAACTGCTGGTGCAACTCGGCATCGCCTGATCAATTCAATTTTTATAACCTAACAAATTACCATTATGGCCAAACAAGCAATCGGAATTTTAGAAACCAAAGGTTTCATCGCCTTGATCGAAGGGGCTGACGCCGCACTCAAATCCGCCGACATTCAAATGACTGGCTGGGACAAGATCGGCTCCGGTCTGGTCACCGGGTTTTTCACGGGCAACGTCGCCGCGGTGAAAGCTGGTCTCGATGCCGCCGCCGCCGCCGCCGCTAATGTCGGCACGGTGACCTCGGTGCAGGTGATCGCCCGACCGCACGACGACCTCAGTAAGCTCGGTAGCTGGATTGGGTGATCCCTTTTCCGCTTCCGGATTTGATGTCCGCACACTCTGACTCAGATGAAAGTCCTCATCGCTAACTTGGGATCCACTTCCTTCAAATACCGGCTTTTCCGCATGGATGATGCCGGGCAGGAGGTTTTGGCTAAGGGTGGATACGAGCGCGTCAGCGATTATGCTGCGGTCATCGATGATGCATTGGCAACTCTTCAGAATGATGGCGTGATTTCCTCGGCCGACGAAATTGATGCAGTCGGTTTCAAAACAGTGCTGGGCAAAAATCTCAGCGGCTGTGTTATTGCCGACGAAACCTGTGTCAGGGCCTTGGAGGATTTTTCGGCAGTTGCACCGGCGCACAATCCGCCTTACGCCAATGGCATCCGCCAGTTTGCGAAGTCGCTTCCCCAAGCGCGTCTGGTTGCATTGTTCGAGACCGCCTTTTATCAATGGGTTCCAGAAGCGCGCAGCAGCTATGCGTTACCGAAATCATGGCGCGACATCGGTATTCGCCGCTACGGTTTTCACGGTGCCAGTCACAAGTTTGTCGCGGAACGCTCGGCGGAGTTGATGGGCCGAAGTGATGTGGCCCGCAGCACTGCTTCTCTCTATCAAAACGGTCCAATCGATATCGTGGGCAAACCTTTGCGCGTGGTTTCCTGTCACCTGGGCGGTAGCAGTTCGGTGACCGGCATTCGCAACGGCGTCGCCATCGGTACCAGCATGGGATTTTCTCCGCAGAGTGGTCTGCCGCAAAACAACCGCGTCGGCGATCTCGATTCCGGCGCACTTCCCTATGCAGTTAAAACGCTGGGGCTATCGATGGATGAGGCGGAGCGCCAACTGACCAAAGAGTCGGGGCTGTTTGGAATTTCCGGTGTCAGCAACGACATCCGCGACATCCACCAGGCAGCAAACGAGGGCAATGCTGACGCCTCACTGGCGCTCGAGCATTTGATCGATTCCATCCGTCACTGGGTCGGTGCCTTCGCCTGGCAAATGGGAGGCGTCGATGCGCTGGTCTTCACAGCCGGCATCGGCGAAAACGATCATGCTGTCCGCAAAGCCGTGTGCGCGGGTTTGGAGCAATTCGGACTTGTGTTCGACGAAGTCCGCAATCTTGCCTGTCGCGCCGTCGAGGCCGAACTCAGTGCAGATTCATCAAAAGTGAAAGTTTTCGTCATTCCCGCCAATGAGGAACTCGTGCTGGCGCGCGAAGTTTATCGAAAAATCTCCCACATCAATTAACTAGGCGTTTAATGCGCCAAAGCAAACATTCTCACCAGTCAATTCAACAATCAACTAACAAAATATATGGCTAAACAAGCAGTAGGACTATTGGAAACCCGCGGACTCGCATGCCTCGTCGTCGGTGTCGACGCGATGCTCAAATCCGCTAACGTTGAACTCGCCGGCCCGATGAAACAAGTCGGCAGCGCGTTGTGCAACGCAGTGATCACAGGCGATGTTGCTGCCGTCAAGGCTGCGATCGACACCGGTGCCGCGGCTGCCAGCGCCTGTGGCGAAGTGGTTAGCGCTCATGTGATCGCTCGTCCGGACGATGCCGTCGATGGCGTTCTGCCCAAGGAAATCGCGGCCCGCGCTCCCCGCAAGTAACCTGATGTCACGGCGCGCCGCAGTCCGGCGCGCCTGTCATCCAAAGGAAAACAATTATGTTTCTTGCAGAAGTCATCGGTCACGTTGTCGCGACAAAAAAAGACGATCATTTGATCGGACGTAAGCTGTTGATCCTGCGCCCGAAGCTCGTGGACGACAAGGACAACAGCAAATTCAAGGACGGGCAAAACACCATCATCGCCATCGACACTGTCGGCGCTGGGGTGGGGGAGTTTGTGTTGTTCTGTCAAGGCAGCAGTGCCCGCCAAGCGGGTGATCTCAAGCCCGTGCCAGTGGATGCTGCCGTGGTCGCCATCGTCGACTGTGTGGAGGTCTTGGGTAAAACAATTTACAAGACTAACTAACAAACAAAGTCATTTTAACCTCAGATTAAATCTGTGGTTCCTTCTTCCATTTTTATCTAACCAATACTTTTCCCCATGACTCTCGATCAAAAACAAATTCAATCCGTCGTGGAAAGCGTGCTTTCGCGCTTGGTTGCTGCGAACGTAACCACGACTCCTGTTGCGAATAAAGCAGGCTGCGGTTGTGGTTGCGCAGGCTCGGATGGCAATTACGGCGTTTTCACCTGCGTCGATAAAGCTGCTGATGCTGCGCATCATGCACACCTCAAGCTGAAAAAAGCTGGTGTCGGCGCCCGCGCTAAGGTCATCGAAATTGTCAAAACTCTCGCCGTGGCGAATGCCGAAGCATGGGGCAAATTTGAAATGGAGGAAACCAAGATCGGTCGTTTGGATCATAAGATCGGTAAGTTGTTGATCACCAAAAATGTTCCCGGTGTTGAATACCTTCGCCCCGATGCCATGAGCGGAGACGGTGGCATCATGATGGAAGAGTTCGCGCCCTTTGGCGTAATTGGCGCAATTCTTCCGGTGACGCACTCGGTTCCGACTCTTACAGGCAATGTCATCAGCATGGTGGCTGCAGGAAATGCGATTGTTTTCAATCCCCATCCCGGTGGTGCTCGCAGTGCGGCGATGGCGGTGCGCGAATACAACAAAGCCATCGAGCGCGAGCTTGGCATTTCGAATTTGATCACCTGCATCGAGCAGCCGACCTTGGAGTCATTCAATCTCATTTGCAAAAACGAACAGATACCGCTGCTAGCGATCACTGGTGGTCCTGCGGTGGTTGGTGCGGCGATGAAATCGGGCAAACGAGCGATTTGCGCAGGTCCAGGCAATCCGACGGTAGTCGTCGATGATTCTGCTGACCTCGCCAAAGCAGCGCGCAGCATCATCGAAGGTGGTGGGTTTGATAACAATCTTTTGTGTATCGGCGAAAAAGCGGTGTTTGTCGTCGGTTCGGTTTTCAATCGTTTCATGGAGGAACTGGAAAAAGCCGGTGCCGCTCGACTCAATGCCGGACAGATTGATGCACTCACCAAGGCGGCATTCACCTACAAAGAGACCGATGGCGGTTGTTCGCACGCGGCGGTGAACCGGGATTTGATCGGTGCTGATCCCACCGTGCTGGCGCGTCATGCCGGTGCAACAGTTTCCAGCAGCGCGCCGATTTTGTTTGGCGAAACCGGTGCCGATCACCCATTCGTGCAAGAGGAACAAATGATGCCGATGATCCCGATCGTTGCCTGCCCTGATTTTTCTACCGCGGTGAAACATGCCAAACAGGCGGAACACAATTATCGTCACTCGGCTATGATTCACACCCGCAATGTCGATAACATGACGATGATGGCGAAAGAAATGGACACCACGATTTTTGTGAAAAATGGTCCGAGTACCGCCGGTCTTGGTCTGGGTGGTGAGGGCTATCTTTCCTACTCGATCGCAACTACCACCGGCGAGGGTATCACCACTCCCAAAACTTTCACTCGTGTGCGTCGTTGCGTGCTCGTAGATAACCTTTACATCGTCTGATCTCAAATCGTTAGAAATCATGCTCACTTGTCGCATCGTAGGCAATGCCATTGCCAACCACTGCCACCGCTCACTGAGCGGTAAAAAGCTGTTGCTTTGCCAGCAACTCGGTGACGCTGATGTTGCGATTGGTGCTCCATTTGTAGCGATTGATTTGTTTGGTGCCGGACTGCACGAGCGGGTGTTTGTGAGTACAGACGGCCTTGGTGCTCGACATTTAGTTGACGATGATTCTTCGCCAATTCGCATGTTTGTGCAGGGTATTATTGATGAGGAACAGGTAGCGATATGAGAATCGGACAAGTTATCGGCAAAACAGTCATGAGCGTGCAGGATCCTGCACTTCTGGGTAGCCGTTGGCTTATCGTGAGTCCGTTAGATGCCTCGCAGTTGTCCCAGGCTTGCATTAAAAAGCAAGCGGTCAGCGCGCAATCGTCACTAGTAGTGTTTGATAACATCGGTGCCGGTGAAGGCGACATTATCGGTTTTTCTGAAGGTGCCGAAGCTACTGCGCCGTTCGCTTCTCCCATTCCCATCGATGCGCTGTGCATCGCGATTTTTGATCGCATTGATTACACTCCTTTTTCCTAACACTTTTTTACACAACTCAATCACTCCATCTATTTATGAAAAAAGTTATCACCGCCGCCGACGCCGAAGCCATGATCCGCAGTGGCAACACTACAATTCCCGCAGGAGTCATCGTCACGCCCGCCGCCCAGGATGTTTTCAAGGGGGTTAGCAAAGCATTTGCATCGTCTGCCGCGCCTGCCGCCTCATCTGCAGAGCCTATATTGCCCGACTACGAATACGTTTGGACTCCCGGCAAAGATCCAAAAACAGCTCAGGAAATTCACGCATTTTTCCATTCACCGGCGATCACGCTGCTGAAAGAACGCATGGTTGATATTGGCAAACGCATGTGGGCCCGTGAATACACCGACGGCAACGGCGGCAACTTGACCATCCGCGTGGGCGACAATCTGGTGCTGTGCACGCCAACGCTTGTTTCCAAGGGTTTCATGACCGTAGAGCAGATGTGCTTGGTCGATCTCGAGGGCAAGCAACTCGCCGGAAAATTCAAGCGTACCTCCGAGTGTATGACCCACCTGGCGATTATGAAGCGTCAACCGAAGGCTAAAGCATGTTGCCACGCGCATCCTCCACATGGCACTGCATTTGCCGTCGCTGGCGTGCAGCCACCGACCTGCATGATTCCCGAAGCCGAAGTGTTTCTCGGTCAAATCGGCATGGCCGAATACCGCACTCCCGGCACTCCTGCGAATGCTGAAGTGGTGGGCAATGCTGCCGTCGATCACATGGCCGTGCTGATGGTCAACCACGGTGTCATCACCTGGGGCAAGGACATCGAGGATGCCTATTGGAAAATGGAGAATGTCGAATCTTATTGCAAGACGGTCTGGGTTGCCAGTCAGCTCAACGGCGGCAATCTACTTACCATCACCGGCGGTCAGGCCAAAGAACTCATTGCCTTGAGGAAGTCGCTCGGCATGGACGACAAACGTTCGACGTGGAAAGAATGCCAGCTTTGCGATAATGTCGATTTCCACCCCGGCACGGTGTGTTCAGTCGGTGGCGCCTCAGCCAGTGCTACTAGCCCTACTAGCGCCGAAGCCGAAGCCCTGGTCAAGGCGATCACCGACCAGATCATGGCCGGGATGAAATGATCGCTGCGGCGTATCGCCGATAATTTGTCATTCGCGGCCTTCTTCCTTCACGCGGATGAAGGACCGCAGTAACAGCAGTAGCAGCGGCGACATTAACACCAGCAGTCCTATTAGCATCCACATCTTTCCGGGGTCGCGCGGTCCGGTGGCGGGGCAAAAAACGGTTAGTAACCCCGCGAATGCGGCGCTGTTGATGAGTTTTCCCATCAACAGCGGCACCGCCGACAATGAGGCATAGGAGGCCTCCTGCCCTGCTGGAGCTATGGCAACGGCATACTCATACACCCGCGGTGAATAAAATGCTTCGCCGATGGAAAATGCGATCTGCCAGAACAGGATCATGATCAGATAGGGATGCACCGCGCCTTTGATTTCTAGATAACCGCGACCGAACCATTCACCAAGGCCGCCATTGGCCATGCCGACGAACATGTCTGCTGGTAACACCATGAAAATAAAGGACATGGCAGTGATGAAGCCGCCGAACACCACCATCGAATAGGCGGAAAACTTGCGTGTCAGCACCCCGACCGCTGGTGCGAGGATCATGATTAGGATGCTGTTCACGGCATTGAGTCGCCCCACTCGTCCCGCGCCTTCGACGCCGATTTCTCTCTCGGCAAAGGTCGGTAGCACGGCGTCCATGATGTTGAAAACGATCTTCAACAGTCCGATCAACAAGAGGAAAAACAACAAGCGGTGAAAAGCCTTGTGGCGAAACAGCGCACCAAAAAGCCGAAAGGTGTCGTTGGCTGCATTCTTGACAGTGCCCAGCCAGTTGCTACCTGCTTCAGTGACTCCTCCCTGTTTGTCGCGCAGCATCAGCACGAAGGGCAGGGCCAGTAACTCAACCGCGAGGCTGACCAGAAACAAGGTCCGTTGCGCACTCATCGCCTCGCCCGCAAGCAAAAAGGAACCGCCACCGTTGGCAACCGCAGATTGCACGCCGTCGCGTACGAAGTAGGCGAACATAAAGCCGAGATTCAGGATCGCATAGAACACAGAGAACGCCACCGATCTTTGTGCAGTCGATGTGTAACGTCGTGTCGCCGCCACCAGCACCGGTGTGCACAAGGCCTCGCCCAGCGCTAGCGGGATCAATCCACAGCCCAAAACCACCCAAGTGTTGCTGCTGACGATCATCACCACGCGCGTCGCCAGGCACAGCGTTAGACCAATCAAAAGCGTGCGCCGCAAGCCTAGGGCATCGGTGAGAGATCCGCTCAACAGGGTGCTGATCGACATGAACATGCCCCAGATCCCAAACAACCATTGGGCTTGGGAATCCTTGACTCCGCAATCCTTCATCAGGTAACTGACCAGCACTACGGTGATCAGTTTGTAAGCGGTGACGCTAAAAAACTTCAGTGAAAAGGTGTACCACAGGTCGCGCGGTGAACCTGCCAGTTTCAGTGCGGCATAGAGACCGACACCAGCCACGGCGACGGCGACGATGATCGACGGCATCAGTCCCAGTTTTGCATGGAATGCCAGCCAGCCCACTCCACTGCCGATAATTCCAAAGATCAACATCTTCAGTCCGAGGATCCACAGCGGCGGCTGACTCAGAGGGGATTGCAGGTTATCCTCGTCGATTACTTCAGTCATCTGCAGCAGCCTGTCGGAACTCCGCAGCCCGCGCAAGTCTTGAGAGAAACGGCGGGCAGAATTGTGCAAGCTCAGCCGATCTTTTCCGTCCCAAAATAAGGCACCAAGGCGGCGGGGATGGCGATGCTGCCGTCGGATTGCTGGCATTGCTCCAGCAGGGCAACATAGAGCCGCGGCAATGCCGTGCCGGAACCGTTAATGGTGTGGGGAAAACGGTTTTTGCCCTCGGCATCCTTGAACCGCAGTTTCATGCGGCGGGCCTGGTAGTCTGTGAAACAGGAGCAACTGGAAACCTCAAGATACTTGCCATGACCCGGTGCCCAGACTTCGATGTCATACGTTTTTGCGGAACTGAAGCCGATGTCTCCGGTGCAGAGTTCGATGGTGCGATAATGCAGGCCGAGTTTTTGGAGGGCGGACTCAGCGTGTGCTGTAAGTTTTTCCAGACAGGCGAACCCCTCGTCGGGATGAACAATTTGCACCAACTCCACCTTGTCGAACTGGTGCATGCGGATGATGCCCTTGTTGTCGCGTCCTGCCGATCCTGCTTCGCGGCGGAAACACGGTGTGTAGGCTACCATCCGGATTGGCAACTGGCTTTCGTTGAGCAAGGTATCGCGGTAGAGGTTGGTCACCGGAACCTCCGCGGTGGGGGCAAGGAAGAGATTGTTCCTGCCGTCCTCGCCAGCATCGGTGCCATACATGTCGTCCTCGAACTTCGGCAACTGGCCGGTGCCCTCCATGCACTCGCGCTTGACAAGATGCGGCACGTTGACTTCTTCGTAGCCATTTGCCGTTTGATTATCTAACAAAAAATTGATCAGGGCCCGTTCGAGCCGGGCTCCTTTGCCGCGATACACCGCGAATCCCGATCCGGCGATGCGTGTGGCGTCGTCCCAATCAACCAATTTGTGCTGTAGGGCCAATTCAACGTGATCCTTCGGCTCGACGATTTCGGGTTTTGCACCCCACTCACGCACCACCGGATTGGCCGATTCATCAGCGCCAAACGGGCAGTTTTCATGGGGCATGTTGGGCAGATGCAACAACAGGTCGTTCTGCCTCAGTGTGGTGGCCTCGACTTCGGTGTCGAGCACTTCGATTTTTGTGTTGATCATGCGGGCTTCTGCTTCCGCAATTGTAGTATCCTCGCCCTTGCCCTTGGCCATGCCAATTTGTTTGGCAATCACCTTGCGCTGTGACTGCAATACTTGTTTTTCGGTC
>Ga0315905_10007636_pt1 | contig 10945 bp, 11 predicted proteins | sample LakEriMetagenome_5_FD_203522 | JGI IMG/M metagenome (GOLD analysis project Ga0315905, IMG submission 203522) | Freshwater fungal communities from buoy surface, Lake Erie, Ohio, United States - Buoy 4 MA121 | ecosystem: Environmental > Aquatic > Freshwater > Lake | place: USA: Lake Erie, Ohio... | reverse complement strand
TTTGAATTAAAACAATTTCATATATTTGCACTCTCAAATTTGAGTAAAACATTCCTCCTTAGCTCAGTCGGTTAGAGCATCTGACTGTTAATCAGAGGGTCGCTGGTTCAAGTCCAGCAGGGGGAGCAACGAAAACAAAGGGTTACAGAAATGTAGCCCTTTTTTGTTTTAATAGAGTGTCGTTTTAGAGTGTCAAATGACCATTATTTACATTGTTTCATAGTAAACAAATATTTTTACTATTTGCAAAAAATGACTGAAAATAAAAATCTAATTAATCCAGATTATCTATCTCTCACTACACTACATTTGGCTATTGGATATACGGAAACCGACACTGTTTTTTCGAGAGCAACTGGTTTTATTTTTCTGCATAATGATAAATACTATTTAATTACGAATTGGCATAATGTAACTGGTCGTAATCCTGAAAATGGACAACCAGTATCTAAATATCATGCTGGAATACCAGATGTATTCCTAACTCATTTTAGAATTAAAAATGATATTGGTAAGTTAAAACCAGTAAAAGTCTTTTTGTATGAAGATAACGAAATGACTTTGCCTAAATGGCTCGTACATCCGAAGTTTAAAGAAAATGTTGACGTAGTTGCAATTGAACTTCCTATGCATGATGATTTGATTTATTCAGCAATTAATACATACAAATTCGATAGTGAATTTCAATCAGAAGTTGGAGATGACTGTTATATTATTGGGTATCCATTTGAAGACTTTAGATACTGGGGTTTGCCGATTTGGAAAAGAGCAAGTATCTCAACTGAACCTACTGTAAACGAAGACCAATTACCTAAAATTCTTGTAGATACAGCAACTAGACCAGGGCTTTCAGGTTCTCCTGTAATTTTTCAAAGAACTGGAGTTCACAATTTGAAAGATGGAGTTTTTACCAATGATTCAATTATTGGAAGGTTAAGAGGATTTTTAGGTGTCTATTCAGGACGAATTGGTGATGGAGAAATTGGGGCTCAACTTGGTATTATATGGAAAAGTAAAGTCATTGAAGAAATTATTAATGGAAAAACGAAAGGAAGTATTGAATTTCAATAATATCAGTAATTCAAATGATTCCTTCAAATCATAAATTTTGAATTAAATTTAGAGCGAAACTAATTTAAATGTTTTAATAATAAAGGACTCAATAGATGGCTTATCACATCAACAGTCATTGAAAGACCAATGGCTTTATACTTTCCAGTTTTTGAAACTCCAGATACATTTGACACCCAACCATCTTTGATTGTCATAAGTCTTTCGCATTCTAGAACACTTGGTATTCTGTAACAATCATTGTAAAAAGCATATTCATCAAGTTTTCCTCTTGTTTCCGTCCAATTGTAACTAGAATTATTAAGAAGCATAGGGTATTGTAATAATTGTGATGATTTACTTTGATTACCGAAGTTTTCATCCATATAAATAATATTTCCGATATTCATTTTAAAGTATCGTTCTATGCCATGAGTCAAAGTCAAATGAGAGGACAACAAAACATTTGCCTTTTCTCTATCTACCCAACCATTAACAATTATATCCTGATACTTAATATCAACTGGATTAATCGGAGTATATGGTATGTTTGTCCAGTACAATCTTCTTCGGTGAGCTGGTGCAACAATTGCTGAATCAATAAATATTGGTTGAATATCTAAATTCATAGCCTCACCCAATGTTTTTGTAATTTTTTCTTTTTCTGATTTCTTCATTGACCATACGTTTTCCAAAAGAACTTGTAGTGGTTTATTTGTAGTTCTAGCAGTACGTATTTCTTTTATTATTCGAATGAACTCGTAGAACAAAGAAGATTCCTCCCCCTCTAACCCACTTCTATCTTTACTATTGATGGAACTAAGTTGCGTACAAGGACTTCCAGCACAGATGAGGTCTATATTTGCGTAATCCTCACCATTAATTTGTCTAACGTCCCCAATTTGATGAAATCTAGTATCTGCACTTAGATTCGTTTTCTGAATTAAAAGTGCATTTTTATCAATCTCTGATGAATAGTAATGTTTTATTTCAATGTTATTCTTTTCAAGTGCCAATAGGCAGCAACTTATTCCATCAAAGAGACTTAATACTGTAAGTCCTTCTTTTGTAATTTCTTTTGTTTCATTTTTCATAATATTTATATGTTTTTAGATAAATATCACGGAGAAACCAAAACGCTAGAATTTGTGGTGGGGAAATTTGTACAATAAAGTTAAATAACCTCATCATTTTCAAATCACATCTAAAGTCCCTTCATACTATGTTGGGATTTTTTGTTTTGTGATGATTTACATTTGAAATAATATACGTTAATAAGTTCTACGAAAATAACAGGACAATTACTGGCGCAATCAAATAAAACGTATTACACTCGTGTCAATATAGCAAACGTTAAACATCCGTTTAGAATTTGCCGTGAAACATAAAAAAAATGAATTATGAAGAAATACGTTGGATATTTTCGATTGAGTAAACTTGAAAATGGAAAAATAGGACTAGGAATTGAATCTCAAAAAACATTAGTGAATAATTATATCTCAGCGAATGATGGATTACTTATCCATTCTTATACTGAAATAGAAACTGGAACATCAAAAAGAAAAAGAACTGAAATATTTAAAGCGATTGATTTTGCAAAACAGTATGGCGCAACTCTAGTTATCGCCAAAATTGACCGCCTTGCACGAAATGTGTTTTTCGTTAGTTCACTTATGGAGACAGGGGTTGAGTTTGTAGCTTGTGACCTTCCCCAAGCAACAAATTTCACTATTCATCTATATGCAGCGCTAGCAGAAATGGAGGCAAAGTTAATTTCTGAACGAACTAAAAATGCCTTAGCTGAAAAAAAGAAACAAGGATTTAGATTAGGTTCACCTCAAAATTTAACAATCCAGAGTAAGCAAAAAGGAATTGAATCAATTAGACAGAAAGCAATTAACAATCCTAATAATATCAAATCAGCAGCATTGATTACCGAATACAGAAGTAAAGGATTGTCATATGATAAAATTGCTCTAAAATTAAATGAATTAGGATTTTGCACTTCTAAAGGCAAATATCATAATTCAACAAGCGTAAGAAGATTGAGTATAAAAAATACTTAAATATGTTAGATATTGGAATAATAAGTAATTTTTATTTATTTGATTATCAGATTATTAAAAAAATATATTACTTTTTGTTCTATTTTATTTGCATAATAAGTATTTTATTCGTACCTTTGCATAACAGAAAATAATTGTATGCAAAACAAAAGGAATTGGAAAAGCGAGGAAATTTTAAAATTTGCTGAATGGCTGTGGGATAATGACCAGAGGTCATATTCAATTTTAGCAATGCATGGTGTTTGTTGGGGTATAAAGATAGGAAACCTTCTCAAAATGAAATGGTCTGATATCATTGAAAATGACAGTGCAAAAAATGAGTTAAATATTGAAAATCAAATAATCAATATAAGCCCATTTTGTCAAAAATTGAATCTAACGTTGTATAAAGAGTTAAAACCAACAATTAACAATTTTATTCATGTAAATAAAACTGGGAAACTTATTGACACCTCTAATTTATCAAAGAATTTGCAACGACTGAGCGAAAAATACTCAGAAGATTGTGACATAGAAATTAATGAATTAAAACCTTTAATAGGTTCTTCTTTTCAAATTGCTTGGATAATTGATATGTTAGAATTCAATCATTATTCAAAGAATGCCTTTATAGATATAGCGAAGTATCTGAAAAAGAAATCGGTTAAAGACTTAGAGGATTATGTTGGTTTAAATCCAAAAGAAACTCAAATGAAATTTGACTTGTTAGATAGCAAAGGAGCTGAAATAATTATGCAACCAAAAGAATTAATAAAAGGTAAGATAATCCGCAAAGACTTTAGCATAAGATTCAACAATTAAGGCTGTATTACTACTTAGAATAAATCAAAATCATTATTAAAAAATTAAAAATTGGAGAAAATCCAATTAGAAAAGAACTGTCTAAACTTTTTAACCAGAATAATATGTTTTTTTTCATGATTACTCGAAAATATCTGAAATCAATCGGAGAATTTATTGGAAGAAGTGATATACGCACTATTAGAAAGTGGTGCAAGAAGAATAATTTATTTATTCACAAAGACTCAACAGGAGAATTTGTTATCAATAGTGAGTTTGAATTAGTTTACAACATGCCGTTAATAATAAGATTAAAAGAAAAATATAAAGATGCTTGGCAAGAATATTTTGAGGCTTATGAAAAAGATGAATTAATGAAAATGCTAGATGATGACTTTGGTTTTAAAGATAAAAAGACAAAATCAAGCTACACCACCAAGGGAAAAATTGCATCACTTCTATTTAAGAAGTCGGCATGAATAAATAAATCGTAATCAATAAAAACAAATAAAGATGAAAAAATTAGAATTTAAAAAATTTAAAGGACTGCATATTGTTTGCAAAGGTTGTGGGAAACAAATTGAGATTTCCAGCAATGAATACAATGGATGTTTGCATCCAATTGAGAAACAAAAATACAAAGCAGTTATAAGATATAACGGAGTAAGAAAAACAAAAGACTTGAAAGCTGTGAAATATGATGCGGCAGTCAAAGAATTAATTGAATTTAAAGAGGAACTTAAAAACCCATTTAAGTTGACATTATTGAATTCCAATAAAGAACAAAATGAAAAGCAATACAATAAACTGATAGATTGTATTAAAATATATTGTGATTATCTAGAAAATGTTAATGTTCCATTCTTTGAACAGAGAATCAGAACAGAAAGATACGTTAAAGATACTATTGGTTATTTGTTAAAGTTCAAGGATTATCTTGAATCATCAATTGGCAACAGTAACGACCTTACAATCTTTCAAATTGATAAAAAAATAGTTGGTGAATATTTTGAAATGCTGCTTAATAGTTCTTACAGCATATCAACCTATAATCATCATGTCCGAACATTAAAAGGATTCTACAAGTTTCTAATCGAAAAAAAAGGATTTGACTTAATAAGCCCCATGCGCTTTGCTAAAACAAAAAATGTGAACCCTAATACAATTGCAGTAAAGGATGAAGATTTCAAACGAATATTGAATTGCTTCGAAAATACCCCAGAAAAAAACACAATAAAAATTTTGGATGGTGGAGAGAAAAAGAAAATGTATAGACCTTATTTCAAAGAAGCAGTTGAATTAGTTGCATATACTGGCATGAGAATTACAGAAGCTATCTCAATTAAATTTTCAGATATTATAACAAACGAAAATGGAGAAATAGATTATGTTAGAGGTATTGACCTTAAATACGAGAAAACTCACAATTATGACAATTCTAAACCAGTTAAGTATGTACCTATTCCTATTACACCAGAACTGGAGGAATTACTTATTAGATTGGATTACAAGAATTATCTTGGTAAAGACAGATATTTAATCGCACCAGATGAATCAATAACGAGAGACTCTTTAACTAAACAATTAACACATAGTTTCAGCTATTACAGAGATAAAGCAGGAGTAACTAGTAAAATTGGATTAAAACATCTTAGGAAAACCTTTTTAACTAAAATCCAAATTGCTACTGGAATGGTTACTAGTCTTGGCTACCAAAAGACAGCTAGTGTAATTCAAAACAATTATATAGACAAAAGTGAAATTGCTAAATCTATTAAAAACAAAGGATTTAGATTATTCAATATAGATTCTAAAATATCATAATGTTAATCAATTAGGACACTATAAGTACTTCATTTTTTGCTTCGCTTACTTATAGTGTCCTAAATCATAAAATAAAAAATAATTAATATGAAAAATCAAAAACAGTTCTATCGTCATATTCCAATTTTATTGAAAAATGAATTGGATAAATTAAATTACAGAAGAAAAGATGATTTATACGTAATCATTGACCTCATCCATAGAAAAGAAATTTATTATAAATCAGATTATCAAAATCGCTACGGATATACAGAAATTCCACAATCACAATTCAAGGAATATATTGCTTCCAGTGATAATCTTAATAATGGCATTCAATTTCTAGTAAATAACAATCTATTGATGAAAAACGATTATTTTATAATTGGTTCAAAACCGAAAAGTTATAAAATCCCAGTTGAATACTTGGGTTCAACAATTCGAGTTTTGATTACCGATAGAAATATTAATAAAAGAATTGAAAAGAAGATTTTAGAATCTAGAAAAAGAAAGACTGAAAATTTAGAGTTTGCACAAACAGAATACTTTGAAACCTTTAAAGTTGATATTGAAGGAGCAAACAAGGCAATTTATGAAAACACTATAAAATCAATTAAAAAACTATGTGATGAGCTAGGAATAAAAATATCTAATAACCAAATTGAAAAGCTAATTTTTTGCAAAGAAGACCATTTGATTTATAGAATGATGATAATACAAAAAGACAACAAAAAAGAGCTTGAAAATATAATGCACCGTTTTATGGTTTATTCAACCCGAATCAATGCAATTAACGATGGATATTTATTTTTTAAACGAAATCAGACTAATGGTAGGTTAGATACAAATTTAACCTCTCTACCAAGCTTTCTTCGACCTTTTCTTATTTCATCTGAACATTTGGTGAATGTTGATATTAAGAACTCACAACCATATTTCTTATATGCTATCTTGGTGAACAAGTCAAAAGTTGATGAGGTTGAATTAGCAAAATATAAAAAACATGTTTTGAATGGGACATTGTATGAATTTCTTTCTACTGAATATACAAAAATCACTGGTTACTTTAGAACCAGGGAACAAATGAAGAAAATGATATTCAAGATTATGTTTTCAAAGGTTACCAGTTTTGAAAACTTCAAATCGTTTTTCAAACGTTATTTCCCTTCTATTATGAACTATATCAATGAAACAAATCGTGATAGAAATAATTCATTAGCAATTCGATTGCAGTCAATTGAATCATTTACAATTTTGGATGTTATCATGCCGTTATTGGAAAAAGAAGGTATAAGACCATATACTATTCATGATTCTTTTGTTTGTAATGAATCACAGTCGATAAAAGTAAAAGAAATATTAGAGTCAACTTTGAAAAATCTCTATGGTGATTCACCTTCATTAAGCATTGAAAAATTGATTCCTGTTGATGACTATGATGACGTTATAGAAGACTTTTCAGATTTATTAGATGAACTAAATTCAGACGAAAATTCTAATTGTAATTATTGATTTTTATACGTTCCATTTGTACCATATACATTCCCTCAATACTAACAGCTTTTGAAAAAAATATTTCAATTTTCAATAAAAACATTAGACTTGTGTGTGAATGCTACCCAATTTTCAAAATAATTTTCAAATGGGATATTTATCAATAAAATGATGACATGACACCACAAGAATACGACAAAGAGATTAATATCCTATCACAGCAACTTTCAATTGCAAAAACGCAAGAAGAACGAACACGCATTCAATTAAAAATAAACAAAAAAAGACTGCAAAAGGAAATAGCTGAAATTAGAATTAAAATTCAACAAATATCTTAAAACTTTACTTTTTAGAAGTACTCTTTGAAGGTTTCAAGGATGGTGTATTACCTTGAGTATTCTTGTTGTCACGCTGTCTTCTATCTGGTTTTCCAGTTGAGTCTGCAATTCTTTTGGGTCCTGTCTTTAATGGCATCTTTTTAATTTTTAAAGTTTATCAAAAATACAAAATATTTCAATACTATGATTATTATTTAATCAATATATTGATTATTTAATGATATTTATTATCTTCACAAAGGATTTTTTAGTTAAGACATGAAAGATTTAGATTGAATTATTTTGTTTTGACTATTGTTAGCAAATTGAATAACGATAATTAATAAAAGATTAAAAATGATTAGGTTTGTAGAAGAATTTGATTGCAATAAAATGAGTGATAAAATTAAGGTTGTTGAATTATTTGCTGGTGTTGGGGGTTTTAGATTGGGCTTAGAAGGTTGGAATAATATGTCAGCAACCTCAAACTACTCTGAAAAATTAGACTCAGATTACAAAGTTGTTTGGAGTAACCAATGGGAGCCATCAACTAAAGTACAACATGCTTCATCAGTTTATGAAAATCGTTGGGGACTAGATAATCATTCAAATGAAGATATCTCATCAGTTGATGTCAATGATATTCCCGACCATGATTTACTTGTAGGTGGTTTTCCATGTCAAGATTATTCTGTGGCAACTACACTAAAAAATTCGAAGGGATTAATTGGAAAAAAAGGTGTTCTTTGGTGGTCAATTCATAAAATACTAAGTGAAAAGCAAAATAAACCAAAGTTTCTTTTCCTTGAAAATGTTGACCGTCTACTTATTTCACCTTCAGGTCAAAGAGGAAGAGATTTTGCAATTATTTTACAAAGTCTTAATCAATTGGATTATATAGTTGAGTGGAGAGTAATCAATGCAGCTGAATATGGTTTACCCCAAAGACGTAGAAGAGTTTTCATATTAGCATACCACAAATCAACTGATTTACACAGTCAAATTTTAAATACTGGAGCAAGTGAATGGATTATTGAAAATGGCACAATTGCTGAATCATTTCCAATTCAAATTGAGAATGAAAAAACTTTTAAAGCCTTTGATTTAATTGGTGATATTGTTGAAATTTCTGAAAATTTCAATAAAGGTATCCAAGACCATTCTTTTGAAAATACTGGTATTATGATTAATGGTAAAGTAACAACAGTTAAAACAAAACCAGACTATAATGGACAACATACAATTCTTGAAGACATTATAATAAAAGAAGAAGTTGAAAGCGAATTTTATATTAAAGGTTCAGACCTTGAAAAATGGAAATATCTAAAAGGCGCAAAAAGTCACACAAAAGTGAATGCTCAAGGATTTGAATACAAATATAGTGAAGGAGGCATGAGTTTTCCAGACCCCTTAGATAAGCCTTCTAGAACAATAATTACAGGTGAAGGTGGGAATTCTCCATCAAGGTTTAAACATGTCATTCACACTGATAAAGGATACAGAAGACTTACTCCTGTTGAATTAGAACGACTTAACATGTTTCCCGATAATCATACACAATTAAATGGTATTTCTGATACAAAAAGAGCATTTTTCATGGGTAATGCACTAGTTGTTGGAGTGATTGAAAAAATCGGAAAAAGCTTAAGTGAAAAAGTTAAAGTTTACGAAAAACTTAAAGTTGCTGTTTAAGTTGATAAATCAACTTCAATTACTTCTACACTTCTTAATAGTCATTTTATAATAACTGAATATTTGAGTAGGAAAACTTTAGTATAAACCATACATTTGAAAAAAAAGTGTGGTGTTATGAAATTTGAATCTGTTGATGCTCTAATAAAAAATTATAAAAAATTCGAAAAGAAGACCTTAAAAGAGATATATGAATATATATCTAACACTTACCCAAATATTAAATTAACAACAAACAAAGGAATTGCTGGTCAAGTCCTAGAAGCAATAATTGGGAATGCTCCTAATTCAAGTCCACTTCAAGATGTAAAAGATTTAGATATCGAACTCAAAGTTTTACCATTGAGAAAAATTGGGGATAAACTTCAACCAAAAGAGCGCTCTAAAATTAAATCTATTAATTACCAAAAGATTGTAAAAGAAAGTTGGGATTCATCTGAATTACGTGAGAAAATGAAGAAAATTCTTTTTTTACAATATGAACACCCAACTGGAAAAACATTCGAAGATTGGGAAGAATTCATTTTCAAAGGTTGTTTATTATACGATATAGAAAAAGAAAACGAGAATATTGTTAAAACCGATTGGGAAGGCATACAAAATAAAGTTCTAAGTGAAGAAGCGGATTTACTTTCTGAAAGCCATGGATTAGTTTTAGGTGCATGTACCTCTGGAATTGGAAAATTAATTACATACGGAAATAATAAACAAGCAAAACAAAGAAGTTATAGTTTAAAACACAATTACTTAAAGGTGTTTTATGAAGAAAAAGTGAATAAACAAAAATTCGAAAATATTACCCAAGATGGTAGTGTCTATGTATTTGAATATATAATTTCTAAAATCAATGAATTAAGCGGTAAAACCCTAGAATTAATTTCAAGAGAAACAGGTGTCGAATTCTCAAATAGTTCAAAATCTTCATTTAGATTTTTAGTAAATAAAATATTTGGATTAAAAGAAAAGTCCCAAATAAGAGAATTAGAAGAAAATGGGATTCAAATTAAAACCATTCCAGTAAATACTAAAAATAAAGCTTGGGAAGCGATGTCATTTCCTAAATTTAGTTTAGTAGACCTATTAATTGAAGAATGGGATGTTAATGATGATAACACTGATGAAGCTATCTTTAAAGAAATTATTTCAAATGGATTTATTTTTATTCCAATTATCAAAGAAAAAGAAAAAAGTGAAAGTGGTAAACCAAAATTCAAAAATTGGAAAACATGGAAGGTTGGTAAATCTTTCTACTGGAAGGCAGATGATAAAGAAATTGAAATAATTAAAAAGGAATGGTATGAAGCCAAAAAGATTGTACAGAATGGTGTTAAAGTTAAAGATGTAAAACATGGAGATGGTTTTAGACAAGAAAATAACCTATTAAAGTCTACTTGGACAAAGATGATTCATATTAGACCACATGGTAAAGACTCTAAAGATATTGATAAACCATATTTCAATCATAAATCAATAAAAATAACATGGCAGAGTTTCTGGTTAAATAAATCATATATCAATCAAATTTTGAAACGTAATTCATAAGTGCACTTTTCAAGTGTCAAAATGCTTCATTTTGTTATTATTTGCAAATTCATTATTTAGTAAGTATTTGATTTTAAGCAATATTTAAAATGATTCTTCACGCTGTTAATCAGAGGGTCGCTGGTTCAAGTCCAGCAGGGGGAGCCAAAGCCTTACGGAAACGTGGGGCTTTTTTTTTGAAATTTCATAATAAAAAAAATA
>Ga0315905_10007635_pt1 | contig 10945 bp, 10 predicted proteins | sample LakEriMetagenome_5_FD_203522 | JGI IMG/M metagenome (GOLD analysis project Ga0315905, IMG submission 203522) | Freshwater fungal communities from buoy surface, Lake Erie, Ohio, United States - Buoy 4 MA121 | ecosystem: Environmental > Aquatic > Freshwater > Lake | place: USA: Lake Erie, Ohio... | reverse complement strand
AGCGCACTTGCTACATCTGCCATTGTCTTTACTCCTCTAATTCTGAGCCGCTTATGCGACCAGAGTACCTATAGTTTCACCGCGCACAGCACGGGCGATATTTCCATTTTTCATTAAATCAAAGATGACTATAGGTAGTTTGTTCTCACGGCACAATGCAAAAGCTGCAGCATCTGCAACTGCTAAAGATTTCGATAAAACTTCATCATATGAAATGGATTCGTACTTGGTCGCCTTGGGATCTTTCTTTGGATCTGCGCTGTAAACACCATCTACGCCACTTTTTGCAAGCAGAAGTGCTTCGGCGCCAATTTCTAGAGCGCGCTGGGCAGAGACTGTGTCAGTGGTAAAGAATGGCATTCCCGCGCCTGCTCCAAAAATTACTACGCGGCCCTTTTCTAAATGTCTGATTGCTCGCAATGGAATATATGGCTCAGCAACTTGTCCCATTGTGATGGCAGTTTGAACGCGAGTTGCAACTCCCTCTTTTTCTAGGAAATCCTGCAAGGCAAGACAGTTCATTACTGTTCCGAGCATTCCCATGTAGTCAGCGCGAGAGCGATCCATTCCGCGCTGAGATAACTCTGCGCCACGGAAGTAGTTACCGCCTCCGACGACTATCGCGACTTGAACGCCAGAGCGAGCAACATCTGCGATTTGTTTTGCAATATCTTGAACGACATCGGGATCAACACCGATGCCTTTTTCTCCACCAAAAACTTCTCCAGAAAGTTTAAGGAGCACTCTTCGATACGTTCCTCTTGTACCGGGCATGAGTGCTCCTTAACTTTTAATTACTGGTTGTGGTTGTAAGTCTAAGTGATTAGGCCCAAACCTTATTGACCCACGCGGAAGCGATGGAATGCCTTAACGGCAGTTCCGGCCTCATCGAGGATTTGTTTAACAGTTTTCTTTGCATCCTTGGCGAAAGACTGTTCGATCAAGGAGACATCCTTAACAAAACCTGCAACACGACCTTCGATGATCTTAGAAAGTGCAGCCTCAGGCTTGCCCTCTTCACGTGCAGTCTCTTCTGCAATTCGACGCTCGTTTTCGATCAAATCAGCTGGTACTTGCTCGCGGTTAACAAACTGCGGAGCAAATGCTGCAATGTGCTGAGCGATGTCTTTACCGACTTCTGCAGCATCTTTTACAAGTTCAACTAATACACCAACCTGTGGTGGAAGATCTGGGCTTGTGCGGTGCAGATAAATTCCCACTGGAGAATTCTTGATAACTGCAATGCGACGAACTTCAATCTTCTCTCCCAATGTTGCATTTGCCTCATCGACAACTGCTTGAACGGTTTTACCGCTACCCATTGTTGAAGCAAGGAAGCTTTCCGTTGAATCAGATTGTGCATTCTGCAAATGTGCAAGTAGCTCATCGGCCAAGGCGATAAAGCGCTCACCCTTTGCTACGAAATCTGTTTCGCAGTTAAGTTCGAGCATGACGCCAAGGTTTCCTTCTACTTTTGCAACGACGGCGCCATTTGAAGTTAAACGACCTTCGCGCTTTGTAACGCCCTTAAGTCCCTTCACTCGAATGATGTCGAGTGCTTTGTTGTAATCACCCTCGGCTTCATCAAGTGCTTTCTTGCAATCGAGCATTCCTGCTGCAGTTGCTTCGCGAAGCTTCTTTACATCTTCGGCTGTATAGGCTGCCAATTTATGCCTCCGATGTTGTTGCAGTTGTGCTGTCTAAGATTTCTTTTTCCCAATCAGCTAACGGTTCACCGGCGGCTACTGCTGCAGGTTGCTCAGTTTTTGCTTCTTCCTTTACGTTTGCAGAACGAGCCTTTAGACCTGCTGCAATTGCATCGGTGATAACGCGTGTTAAAACGTCAATTGATCGAATGGCATCGTCGTTACCAGGAATCTTGTAGTCAACCTCATCTGGATCACAGTTTGTATCCAAGATTGCAACAACTGGAATACCAAGTTTCTTGGCTTCCTGGACAGCCAGATGCTCTTTCTTTGTATCTACGACCCAAATTGCTGAAGGCAGCTTGGTCATGTTACGAATTCCATCAAGGTTCTTAAATAGTTTCTCGCGTTCGCGGCGAAGTACAAGAAGCTCTTTCTTGGTTAGAAGAAGGTCGTTCTTCTCTTCCATTGATTCAAGTTCTTTTAGACGCTGGATGCGCTTATATACAGTTGGGAAATTAGTAAGCATTCCACCTAACCAGCGCTCAGTTACGGTTGGCATTCCAACACGTGCTGCGTGTTCAAGAATTGGCATATGTGCCTGCTTCTTTGTTCCAACGAATAGTACGTGGCCACCCTTTGCAACTGTGTCCTTAATGAATTCATATGCTGAATCAATAAGTGCAAGTGATTGCTGGATGTCGATGATGTAGATGCCGTTGCGCTCTGTAAAAATAAAACGCTTCATCTTTGGGTTCCATCGACGAGTCTGGTGTCCAAAGTGAACACCGCTGTCGAGGAGCTCTCGCATTGTTACAACTGCCATGGCAGGCATACTCCTTCTTAGGTTCCATGCGCATTGATAGCGCGATAAAACCCGCTCGGTTTTGGCCAAACAATTTGCTTAGCCCGTCGCACTGAATTTCATCTACCGACTTAACGGACCGAGATGATTCACCAACCAAAAGGTTAGGCAGTGCTGAGATGTCACTACCGATCTGGACTCTTTTACAAGTTCAATATCAACTAGTGCAGGCCAAATCCTACCTGAGCCTAGAGCGTGAAATTACCGCCCCATCATGCGTAAAAAAGCCCACCATGTGATGCGGAATACGGCTTCGACTGCAATTGCCACAGACATTTTACTTTCACCATGGGTGCGCTCGATGAAATTAATTGGAATCTCTGCCACGGATCCACTACTAGCAACTGCGCGCCTAGTCATCTCTATTTGGAAACAATAACCTTCACTTTTTATTGTAGACAGATTCATCTTCTTTAATAATGCGCTTTCATAGATTCGAAATCCAGAGGTTGCATCTTTGACACTAAGTCCAAGCATTACCTTTGCATAGGCATTGGCAGTTCGAGAGAGATATTCACGGGACTTACTCCAGTTAGTGATTGATCCATCTTTAATCCAGCGAGATCCGATAAGTAGATCACTGCTTCCGATCCACTCCATCATATTTTTTAGATCTTTTACTTGATGTGAACCATCTGCATCCATTTGAATAATATATGTATATCCACGAGCAAGACCGATAGAAAAACCTGTGCGATATGCGCTGCCCAGGCCTTGCTTTGACTCTCGCTGTACAACTTCAACGTGATGCATTCTTACTACATCTGCTGTTCCATCTGGCGATCCATCATCAATCACTAAAACATCAAGGTCCATGCCTTTTAAGCCATCTAAAACTTCTCCGATGCTATTGGCTTCGTTGTAAGTTGGAATAACAACTAGAGAAGATCTCATGCGCGAGGATGAGCCTGTTTAAATACTTTTTGAAGGCGCTCAGTAGAAACATGTGTATAAATTTGTGTGGTCGCAAGAGATGCGTGACCTAAAATCTCTTGCACAGTTCGAAGATCTGCTCCACCTTCGAGTAAATGAGTTGCCGCAGAGTGGCGCAAAGCGTGTGGACCCATACGCTCTATGCCTTCAATCGCAGACAATGCTTCATAGACAACTGTTCGAACTGCACGCTGATCAATTCGTTTTCCGCGTGCACCAATAAAGACTGCATTCCCTGAGTTTGCATTGGCTATCTGATCTCTACCCTGCTTTAACCAGAGCGTCAGAGCTCGTACCGCAGGATTGCCCAAAGGAATAGTGCGCTCTTTGTTTCCTTTACCTAAAACTTTAATTGTTTGACGATCATAATCAACATCATTTAGATCTAAGCCACAAAGCTCACCTACTCTGGCACCTGTTGCATACAACATCTCAACGATTGCAACATCTCGCAAGGACAATGGCGTCTCTTCTTCGGCAGCCCTAGTTGCCATTGAATCCATTGCCATCTTTGCATCTTCAATTTCCAATACATCTGGCAATGTTCGATGCCCTTTAGGGGTTGCAAGATTTACCGATACATCCTTTGCTAAGTACTTGTGTTTAACTGCCCATTTAGTAAACAAGCGAATAGTCGTTGTGCGCCGAGACAGTGATGTCCTAGCGCCGCCTTTAATCTGCTGGTTTGCCAGCCAGGAGCGAAGATGATTTAACTCCATTTGAGAAATCTCGTTGACTTTTAACGTTTCAAGATGGGCGAGCAAAGATTCAAGATCACCTATGTAGGCACGAACAGTGTGGGATGACAGATCTCTTTCAGATGTTAAATGGCGCGTAAAAGCTTTCAGAATTTCTTGAAAGTTATCGCTCACAAGGTTTTAGTTTACGCGGGCTTTCGGCCTTGTCGCATCAAACCGAAGGTAAGCGCGTCTTCTAATGCCATTGCAGATGCTGCAATCACGTTTTCATGCACCCCAACAGTGTTCCATTCGCCTTTGCCGTCACTTGTTTCAACTAGCACGCGGGTTACAGCGCCAGTTCCAAGGCGTCCTTCAAGAATTCGAACCTTGTAATCAGTCAGTTCTAGAACTTCTAACTCTGGATAAAGTTTGATTAATCCTGTTCTAAGGGCGTTATCAAATGCATTTACTGGGCCATTGCCCAAACCATTACATGTGATCTCTTGTCCCATTGCAGTAACTGTCACTTCTGCCTTGGTGATAATGGTTTGATCAGTTGCTCGTTCAACAGATGTAACCCAATGATTGATTGTGAAAAATGATGGTCGCTTGCCAGATATTTCTTCGTGAACTAAGAGTTCAAAAGAGGCATCTGCAGCTTCAAAGGTAAAGCCTCTAGACTCCATCTCTTTTACTCGGTCCACAATGCGTCCGATCAACTCTTTGTCGCCGCCTAGATCAACCCCAAGTTCTTGAGACTTTAATTCAATCGATGCACGACCTGCCATGTCAGAGACCAACATGCGCATGTCATTTCCAACAGATGCTGGATCCTCATGTTGATAAAGTGAAGGATCTACTTTGATTGCACTTGCATGTAGCCCTGCTTTGTGTGCAAATGCTGATACTCCAACATATGGTTGGCGCGCACTTGGAGCAACGTTGGTTACCTCTGCAACTGCATGTGAAATTCTAAATGCCTCTTGCAGAGCGTTTTTTGGCAAGACAAGCTGCTTTTTCTTCAACTCTAAGTTGGCAATGATTGTGACAAGGTCTGCATTACCTGTGCGCTCACCATATCCATTGAGTGTTCCTTGAACATGTGTTGCACCTGCTGCTATTGCAGCCATTGAGTTTGCAACTGCGCATCCTGTGTCGTTGTGGCAGTGGATTCCAAGGCGCGCAGAACTTGCCGTTAAAACATCATGGACAACTTGGGAAAGTTCATCAGGCAACATTCCACCGTTTGTATCGCACAGAGCAATTACATCGGCCCCTGCCTCTGCAGCAACACGAACAACTTCAAGTGCATATGCACGGTTATGGCGATAGCCATCAAAGAAGTGCTCTGCGTCTAGAAAAACACGTTGTCCTTCTTCGCGAAGGTGAGTAACTGAGTCGCGAATCATTGCAAGATTTTCATCCAGAGTTGTTTTCAAGGCCAAATCAACGTGTCGATCAAAGGCTTTGGCTACCAATGTAACTGCAGGGGCGCCACTATCTCGAAGTGCGCCAAGTAGCACATCATCTGCAGCTTTTGCATTTGGTCTGCGTGTGGCACCAAAGGCAACAAATGTTGCATTTTTTAGCTTTAACTCTTTTTTCGCCAGTGCAAAGAACTCTGTATCTTTTGGATTAGCACCTGGCCATCCACCTTCGATGAATCCAACACCCAGTTCATCTAAATGGCGTGCAATATTGAGTTTGTCGTGAACAGAAAGGTTTAACCCCTCTTGCTGCGCGCCATCGCGCAAAGTGGTGTCATAGATATGAAAACTATCGTTAACTGGCATTACTTGACCGCACTCATCCAGTTGTGTTTATCTTCTATGGTTCCATGTTGAATTCCAAGCAAGTGGTTTCTAATTTGCATGGTGATAGTTCCTGGTTGCCCATCGCCAGTTACCCATGTTCCCATGGCAGATTTTGCTTGACCGACTGGAGATACGACGGCTGCAGTTCCACAGGCAAAAATCTCTGTTATCTCTCCACTTGTTACGCCGTCGCGCCAATCATCTATCGAGAGCATTACCTCTTCGACCTTATAGCCAAGATCAACGACAACAGTGAGAATTGAGTCACGAGTAATTCCTGGCAATAAGGTTCCAGTTAACTTTGGAGTAATGACAGTTGCATCTGCACCTTTCCCTTTTACAAAGTAAAGGTTCATGCCACCCATCTCTTCTATCCACTTACGCTCTTTCGCATCGATCCAAACAACTTGGTCGCATCCCTCTTTGGCTGCAGCTTTTTGCGCAACCAGTGATGCTGCGTAGTTGCCTCCGCACTTTGCCTCACCTGTGCCACCTTGGGCAGCTCGCACATATTCAGTTGAGATCCACACTGATACAGCCTTTGATGGATCAAAGTAAGCACCGGCCGGTGTTGCAATTAAAAGATAGGTTGCTTTATTCGTTGGTCGAACACCAAGTCCGACTTCAGTTGCAATCATAAATGGGCGTATATATAAAGACTCTCCAACTTTATTTGGAACCCAGCCGCTATCTTGCTTTACAAGAGTTTCAACGGTTTCCATAAACAAGTCGATAGGCATTTCAGGCAGAGCTAATCTTTTAGCAGAGTTTGCAAATCGTTTTGCATTCTCTCTGGGACGAAATAGTTCAATAGATCCATCTGGTTGGCGGTAGGCCTTCATGCCTTCAAAGATCTCTTGTCCGTAGTGAAAAACTGCAGTTGCAGGGTCAAGTGTTATCGGACCATATGGAATTAACTCTGGTTCTGCCCAACCATCTTTTTCACTCCACTCGCACCTAACCATGTGATCGGTGTAGTACTTGCCAAATCCGCCTTCGGCAACAAGTGCGTTGCGTGTTGCTTCATCTTTAGCGAGTGGATTCAGAGTTATTTTCATGATTACAAAGCGCTAGCTAGCGCATCACCTACCTGAGTTGTACTTCGTTTTGCATCCCCACGCGTTGCAAGATCTGCAGCCACAACTCGCTCAACATCACGAGCGGCATCGGCAAAACCAAGATGATCCAACATCATTGCAACTGACATAACTGTTGCAGTTGGATCGGCTAAATTCTTACCTGCGATATCAGGTGCCGAGCCATGTACTGGCTCAAACATTGACGGAAACTTACCTGTTGGATTGATATTGCCAGAGGCTGCAAGACCTATTCCCCCGCAGATTGCCGCAGCAATATCGGTCAAGATATCTCCAAATAAGTTATCAGTGACAACCACATCAAATCTTTCAGGATTAGTTACGAAAAACATTGAAGCCGCATCAACGTGTAAGTAGTCAGTAGTGATCGCTGGATACTCTTTTGCCACATCTTCGAATGTGCGTGTCCATAAACCACCTGCGCGGGTCAGTACGTTATTTTTGTGAACCAAAGTTAACTTCTTGCGATCACGCTTTGATGCTCGCTCAAATGCATCACGGATGACCCGTTCTGCTCCTCGACGGGTATTCAAGCTTTCTTCTGTAGCAATCTCATTTTCAGTACCATGAGCTAAAACTCCACCTGCACCAACATAGGGTCCTTCTGTTCCTTCACGCACAACGATGAAATCGATAGGAGCTTTTGTAGCTAAAGGTCCAGTCACACCTGGCATTAACTTTGCAGGGCGCAAGTTAATGTAGTGATCAAAGGCAAAACGAATCTTCAACAATAGACCGCGCTCTAAAACACCACTGGGAACTGTTGGATCGCCGACGGCGCCAAGCAAAATCACATCTGCTTTTGCTAGCTCTGCCAATGTTGAATCTGGCAATACTTCACCCGTGCGATGCCAATATGCTGCGCCAAGATCATATGAAGTTTTCTTAAACTCAACTCCATACTTTTTTGCAACAACATCTAGAACCTTGAGACCTTCATTTACTACTTCTGGTCCAATTCCATCGCCTGCGATGATTGCTAAATTGATCGTTTTCATTAGCCCACCAAAGTTACGGAGCGAACTAGTTCGGCTCCGGTCTCTTTTTTAACGGCCAGCACGAGATCATCACTAATTGGAGAATCAACAGTTATCGCCATCAATGCACTTCCTCCAGCTGAACTGCGTGCAACTTGCATGCCAGCAATATTGATTCCGGCCTTCCCAAGTGCATTTCCAACGGCGCCAACAACACCTGGCTTGTCTACATAACGAAGGAACAAAAGGTTTTCAGTTGGTGCAAGATCTAAGTCAAAAGAATCAATTGCAATGATTTTTTCATCCTTGCGAATACCAACAAGAGTTCCATCTACTGTGACTATTTTTCCATCAGCAAGTGCTGCACGAAGAGAGATCATGTTGCGGTATTCCGGGCTTTCAGGATCTGTGGTCACTGCAGAAGTTAATCCGCGCTCTGCAGCAAGTGCTGGAGCATTTACATATGTCACGTCATTAACACCACAGGCAAGGAGCGCGCCTTTAAGTGCGCTGGTCGCAAGAATTGATGAGTCATGCCCTGAGATCTCTCCCCTTACAGAGATATCCATACTTACAGGTGCTTCGCCAGCAAATGCCGTTGCAATCTGAGCCATTTTTTCCACAAGCGGCAAACTTGGGCGAATCTCTTCGTGAATTTCTCCACCCTTAACATTTACTGCATCTGGAACAAGCTCTCCTGCCAATGCTTTTCTCACTGAAACAGCAACTGCAATTCCTGCGCGCTCTTGTGCTTCATCTGTAGATGCACCTAAATGCGGAGTTGCCACTACTTGATCTAAAGTAAATAGAGGTGAATCTGTGCATGGCTCAGTTGAATAAACATCTATTCCTGCGCCAGCAACGCGGCCTTGAGTAATTGCATCAAAGAGAGCTGCTTCATCAAGGACTCCACCACGGGCAGCGTTAATGATTCGAACAGATGGCTTAACTTTCTTAAGCGCATCGACTCCGATCAAGTTTGCTGTCTCTTTTGTTTTTGGAAGGTGAATCGTTATGAAATCAGAAACCTTTAGCAGTTCATCTAGTTCCACTAATCGAACACCAAGCTGTGCTGCACGTGCAGGCTGTAGATATGGATCGTATGCAACAACATCCATTCCAAAGGCCTGCATGCGGTGTGCAACAAGTTGTCCAATTCGGCCAAAACCAACGATTCCCAAAGTTTTTTCAAATAGTTCGGCGCCTGTGTATTTAGAACGGGCCCACTTACCATTTCGAAGAGCAGCATGAGCTGGAGAGATAAAACGCGCAGAAGCCATCAATAGCGAGATAGCTAACTCTGCAGCAGAGACAATATTTGAAGTTGGAGCGTTAACAACCATTACACCTGCAGCTGTTGCTGCGGGAATATCAACGTTGTCAAGCCCAACACCGGCACGTGCAATTACCTTTAAACCTTTTGCCGCTGCAATTGCTTCTGCATCCATTTTGGTTGCAGAGCGAATCAATACAGCGTCAACACCTTTTGCAAGAGCGGCAAGAAGTTCTGCGCGGTTTGCACCATCGCAGTTAACAACTTCAAAATCAGGACCAAGCGCCTCTATAGTTGCCGGGCTGAGCTCTTCTGCAATTAAAACAATAGGTTTAGCCACGCGCTGCACTACCTTCTTTGTAATCGTCGCCCTTTGATTGCTTCATCCAAGAGAACATCTTGCGAAGCTCGCGTCCAACACCTTCGATTGGGTGAACTTCACCCTTGGCGCGAAGTGACTTAAATTCAGGAGCTCCTGCTTCTTGATCATCGATAAAGCGCTTAGCAAAAGCACCGCTTTGGATGTCGGCAAGTACAGCCTTCATGTTTTCCTTAACGTGTGGATCGATTACACGAGGGCCTGAAACATAATCACCGAATTCAGCTGTGTCAGAGACTGACCAGCGCTGCTTTGCGATTCCACCTTCGTACATCAAATCAACAATTAACTTAAGCTCGTGTAGGCACTCAAAGTATGCAACCTCTGGTTGATATCCAGCCTCCGTTAAAGTTTCAAATCCATACATAACTAATTGTGATGCTCCGCCACAAAGAACAGACTGCTCACCAAATAGATCTGTTTCAGTCTCTTCTGTAAATGTAGTCAAGATTCCACCAGCGCGAAGTCCGCCAATTGCCTTTGCATAAGAAAGTGTGAGAGGCCATGCATTTCCAGTTGAATCTTGTTCTACTGCAACGATCACTGGAACTCCGCGACCTGCAGCGTATTCACGACGAACTAAATGTCCTGGACCCTTAGGTGCAACCATGCAAACATCTACAGATGCTGAAGGCTTGATGTAGCCAAAACGAATATTGAATCCGTGACCAAAGAACAGCGCATCGCCATCTTTGAGGTTTGGCAAAATTGATTCTGTGTAGATATGGCGCTGCACGTGATCTGGCGCCAAAATCATGATGACAGTTGCTTCTTTAACTGCCTCTGCAACTGAGACAACGCGAAGGCCTTCGGCCTCTGCTTTGGCGCGAGATGAAGAACCATCTTTTAATCCCACTCGAACATCAACACCACTGTCGCGCAAATTGAGTGCGTGCGCGTGTCCTTGTGATCCGTAACCAATGATCGCAACTTTGCGCCCCTGGATGATCGCTAAATCAGCATCCTCTTCGTGATACATCGTTGCTGCCACGGTATTTCTCCTTCTCGTTGATGTTTTGTATTTATTTGTGTTCTAGTTTGTTTGGTGAGTTTTAATTCTTAGTTCTGGTAGTCAGCCTGTCCGCTTTCTGCGGTAGGAATACTTTGGACGCTAAGCGTACGCTCTGCCAGCGAACGGCTGCCACGCTCGATGCCGACTAGGCCAGATTGAGCAAGCTCACGGATACCAAAACGCTCAAGGGCGTTAAGTAGGTCACTGATTTTGGCGCCATCGCCAGTTGCCTCAATTGTTAACGTCTCCGAAGACTCATCCACAATGAC
>Ga0315905_10007633_pt1 | contig 10948 bp, 12 predicted proteins | sample LakEriMetagenome_5_FD_203522 | JGI IMG/M metagenome (GOLD analysis project Ga0315905, IMG submission 203522) | Freshwater fungal communities from buoy surface, Lake Erie, Ohio, United States - Buoy 4 MA121 | ecosystem: Environmental > Aquatic > Freshwater > Lake | place: USA: Lake Erie, Ohio... | reverse complement strand
CATGTGTCATCATTCAAGGTAAGTGCCTGTTCATGGCTAACGAGGATACATGTGTCATATGAGGAGGAGGATACATGTGTCATCATTCAAGGTAAGTGCTTGTTCATGACTAACGAGGATACATGTGTCATATGAGGAGGAGGATACAGGTATAATGACTTTTGAGAACATGTGCCTTCATTCTTCTTTGGGTTTAGGGTTTAGGGTTTAGGGTTTAGGGCTTAGGTATAATGACTTTTGAGAACATGTGCCTTCATCCGTCTTTGGGTTTAGGGTTTAGGGGTTTAGGGCTTAGGGGTTAGGTATAATGACTTTTGAGAACATGTGCCTTCATCCGTCTTTGGGTTTAGGGTTTAGGGTTTAGGGGTTAGGTATAATGACTTTTGAGAACATGTGCCTTCATTCTTCTTTGGGTTTAGGGTTTAGGGTTTAGGGTTTAGGGGTTAGGTATAATGACTTTTGAGAACATGTGCCTTCATCCGTCTTTGGGTTTAGGGTTTAGGGTTTAGGGTTTAGGGGTTAGGTATAATGACTTTTGAGAACATGTGCCTTCATTCTTCTTTGGGTTTAGGGCTTAGGGGTTAGGGTTTAGGGGTTAGGTATAATGACTTTTGAGAACATGCGCCTGCATCCGGGACCTGACCTTGCATGAATCCTTCCGTACACGCACCTTTATACATGCATGCATAGATTAAAAGATAAAAATAAAAATAAAAATAAAAATTTCGCATGCATCCTTCCGTACACGCACCTTTATTCAACTCAATAGTTTAGTTAGTACATTGACTTGACCTCGCATGCGTTCATGCGGACACGCACTTTTACAGAGGGAGAGAGAGAGAGCGAGAGAGAGCGAGAGAGAGCGAGAGAGAGCGAGAGAGAGCAAAAGAGAGCAAAAGCGAGCAAGAGAGAGCGAGAGAGATGAAGAGAAGGAGAGAGGGAGAGAACGTGCGCGAGAGAGAGCACCGATGGGTGTGTTCGAGCGAGAATGTACGAGAGAGAGCACGCGCGAGAGTGAGACCTGGCGAACACCTATGGATAGAGAGAGAGAGAGAGAGAGAGAGAGAGAGAGAGAGAGAGAGACCTGGCGAATATTGATTACACCTAGAAGTTTGTACTGTGTTGCAACATGTCCCTGTGTTGTGTGTGTGTGTGTGTTGTGTGTGTGTGTGTGTGTGTGTGTGTGTTGTGTGTGTTGATACCAATGCGTCGCCTGAATCAAGTGAGGTAAGGCAGTCTGGTCTGGTGTGTTGGCTCGCAATTCAGTTTAAAAAAATGTGCAAATGTTTGTGTACATGTGTTGTACCACTCCATCGAAAAAAAAAAACCAGCTCATCAATGGACATGGCGTCGCCATTGTACCACTCCATCGGAAAGGTCGCGTTGATGAACGGCCCCATCATAAACGCAAACCTGCATCAAAATATAATGATAAAAACTCAAAATAAATAGATAAATAAAAAATACATCAACAGCAGCAGATCCTGCACATTAACGTGAGCGCGTGTGCGTGTGAAAACTAGTGTTACTGAATCGAAGACCAATAAACAACACACTCTCTCAGCCTATCGGATGTATTTCAGTGATTTATCCTGTATTTTTATGATGATAAAAATACAAAATGAAAAATGAAAATACGCACACGTGCTCACGATCTGCTGCTTTTATTTTCATCATAGCAAACCTGCAGATAAGTATAATGATTAAAACAAACAACTAAATAATAAATCAATAAAATCAGCAGATCGTGAGCACGTGTGCGTGTAAACACTGGGCCATGTATTTCAATGTGACAATGATGTATCCTGTATGAGTATATGTGCTGAGGTTAGAGTTGTTAACTGGACTTCTCTCAGCATGAGAGAGAGCTGTCAGAGAGAGAGAGAGGGAGGGAGGAAGGGAGGAAGGGAGAGAGAGAGAACCAGGAGCTTGCGTCCGTGACCGATTTGAATGGTAGGTAGATTCGCCTTATTGACTCTCCCATGGCATATGCGTCGTTGCTGTTGCCTGTGGTGTATGTGGAGTGTGCGGTGTCTCAAGAAACTCGGAGCTGGTAGCACTGAGCCTACCTAGGTTTGGATGCGAGAGGGAAAAAATGATAGAGATGAGAGAGACTCAGAGCTTCGAGTACTAGTGACTTGGCTGACCATCAGGCTAAAGTTGGATGAGGGAGAGAGGGAGAGAGGGAGAGTACTCGGCTGTCCTTAGGTTTGGAAAGTTGATAACACGAACTTGCCAGTGACATGCAAGTCTACATTGTGACTCGTGCACATAGAGATCTCGCGGGACAATGGGCATGTAACAATTTGTGGGAATGGGAACTTGCGTATTCAAGTACGCGCGTTCGATCACGCACTCACAAGCAAAGACAGAAAAAAAGAGGAACCTTGAGCCAAGACCGCATAGGACGTGAAGAGCACGAGAAAAATGAGATAAAGAAACGTTTCGATAGCAAAGGCGTTTTCTTCTACGAGTTCTGCAAATGACTTGGGATCCTCATCATCCTCGTCATCTTCATCGTCATTCAGCATAGTATTCTCAGCGGGCGTCGCTGCACGAGGCCAGACGGTCAGCATCGAGAGGGAGTGCCAACAAAGCGGTGCGAATGCTTGGCTGGCCCTGAGCCATGTTGTGAGGCAATAGCACCTCGTTTCTGGTCTGCATACACCTTGACAGACGTCTTCCCTACAGCGACCGCAGAAAAGGTGTCTCCCTCAGCCATAGACGTTTCGATGGCACAACGGTCCGCACTAAATTAAGTGCTATCATATCTGTTTTTCGGGTGGAAACGATTTATTTACCACCATGTTTACTTCTCAAAATGGGGCGTGGTAAATTACAGTGTGGGAATATCAATCAAAATCAAACGAGTACTCACTGTGAAATCGAACACACAGGTCTCATCTGCTGGTGCAGGAAAGCATCACAGGATGCTCATGTGCACGGCATCGGTGCACACTCGCTTCGGCTTTTGCCTTGTTGGGGTTTTTGCCTTGCTCTTCGCTGCGCCGAGAGGCTCTGCCGCGCCGCAGGAAAGTGGTCGTGCTCTCAGGCTAGAAGGCACTTCCATCAAAAAGCAGACGCGCAGGACGCAGTCTCGCGCGCTAGCTTCGCACAGGAGCCCGTCTCGCACTTTTGGCCCTCTCGACCCCGAGGGTGAAGAAGGGTCCGACCTCTTTCGTTCGCCGCCACGTGCCCCGCGACATGCAAGACCTCCCCCCGTCAACACGCCTCTCCGATCAGGTGAAAGACTCCTTTCGTAAAAGCAGCTGCAAACTGAGGGCCGCAAACGATAACGTTGCACGGCATCCAAAGAACACGGGGCATTTGAATCAAAGGTTCCACACTGCAGGTCCTGGACGGGAAGTCATGCAAGACGACAGCCACTTTCGAGAAGTCCGCAGGTCATCATGATGAATGCACCCCTATTGCCGTGTGTCGTGGTGGCTTTCCAGATTTGTGTCTGGCTCCTGGCCACAGACGCCATTGCCAAGGAATATGCCGTGTGGTAGCCGGCAACATAGTGCTTGTCTGAATAAAATTTACACTCATCACGTCACCCATGCTCTTCCGCTTGACAGGGCCCTGTCGCATACTCTGCAACCTGGCAGGGCCCTGCCCTTTTCGGCGTACATGACGCCATATAGATCGGCAGCAAGCGACAGGGCAAATGAGGCAATGCATTTATACCAAAGTTTCTCGAGTCCAGCAAGTATGACATCCAGCCCCACCGATTCTTTTGCTGGGCCGGTGAAAATTCCACTCTGATTCTGCGTGCCTGTTCGAATGTCAATCAATCACCATTATTTACAATTGGTATACACGCCTCTGCAGGCGCTGAGAACCAGGTCACGAATAATTGTCAAGCGTGCGCGCGGTGAGGGAAGATGCAATTCAAACCCAGTCACAGGCGGACTTTCTTGGGATTCGCGTGGAGTTGATACAGGAGAAGGTGCAGAAGGAGCAGAGCGAGTGCAACGGATTCCAGACGAAAGCCGAGCTTATGAGACTGGACATGAGACAAGTGGCTTAAGTTTCATAACACCCAAGGCGAGTTTTATGTAAAGGTGCATGACGGTATACGTGGTAGGCCCAGTGATTGGGCGCGTGCATGCGTGAAAGACATTCAGCGCGTGTCTGAGCTTTGTGAGCGTATTCACGTATGTTCAAGCACACAGGATGCCTATCAAAGCGACGATGATCCACTGCCTGCTCTGCCACAGTTCATGGATCCCACTCCCAGAATCCGACGACGACTGTCGCAAGAGGCGTACCAAGCGGTTGCGTTTGCCTATGGTCATCCTATATATGCACACAATGCCGTAGACACGGATAAAAATTCAAAACTCTCCCATCACCAATATTTATACCTGGGTCTTCAGATTTTGTCTGAAAAATTCACATGCGAGCACACAGGCTTGACAGTCCTTGCCCATCATAAAAAAGACTAATTTGTTTCCTTGTGCCTGCGTAAAACTGAACAAAACAACAACGGCAAGAACAAAAATCACTGACATTCAAGTGGTACGATCAGGTGCATCGGGGGTTGAAATATATGAAGTAGACGATCCCGGACACCAAGATGTGACGCTTCTTTGCATCTCTGAATGCAGGTGTGCGTGTGTGTGTGTGTGTGTGTGTGTGTGTGTGTGTGTGTGTGTGTGTGTGTGTGGGTCCGACCTTCTTCGCCTCCCATTTCTTGTTTGTGGAGTGCACGTATGTACTGAACTTACTTGAAAGCAAAAGGGAGTTAGCAAACGCGTTTTCACATACTCACCCACTCGCTGTGTCAGGAATAAAAATGAACTGCTGGCAGCTCGCCGCGAGCAAACGCTTTCTAGGTATATACAATTTGCAAGTCTTTTGTGTGTGTGATATGCGTATTTGCAAGTGCGCATGACTAGGCTGCCAAACGTATATACATGAACACATAATGACGCGTGCATACACCCGTGCACAGCCTTCATGCCGTAGATGTGTGTACATTGTGAATCTAATTCCACAGCTTCGTTATCTCAGGTATCTGGAACAACATCAGAATGTGATATGTTATTACAAGATGGCCTGGGAAAAGGTAAACGTGTTTTGCAGCCTTGCTTTAGAAGAAGTAATACAAACAATATACAAACATGCTAGCACGCTCGCGCGCGCCTCTCACTATCGTGTGCACAATCTACACACATACATTCTGCGCATGCCATGCAAGTATGACAGCGAACATATACACTCTCCCTTTCTCTCGAATCAATACAGAATTTATTCTACGTGCACGCCGAACTTCACACATCGTCACTCCAGGACCTGTTGAAGGATCTCAAGACAAACCGGAAAACCACAATCGCGCGGCAACAGAACTTAGTGCCTCCGCGCCTTTGGAAGCATCTTGCTCGTAGTCTTCTTCAGGGCTTGTAAGTACGACAATCACAAGTGCGCACATGCGCGCACATAAATTCACAACATTGTGTTAGTGTACAGACACACACACCAGCCAATACTCTTCAACTCTATCAATCTCAACCAATTCTTCCGTCTATTCTATCCACGCTTAAATCGTAATGTTTCTACTTCAGAGCTCACTTGGAGATCAAGGATATCATTCACACCAATCTCGTCCCTGCTGCCGTCCTTCTAGGTCTCACGTCCTCCTCTTCCACTTCCTCGAACGTGTCATGTCGAACAGCGACTCTCTGTGGTGCCTATGTGTGCATGCCAGGCATGCACACACTCATAGTTTGACAACATGCGTGCAAAAATTTGTTGATCATGATGATGATTTACATAAGCAGGAGATCAATGGGAGGTGGCAGTAGGAGGAATTCGAGATATGGTTCCATGTTTGGTTTGGAGTCCCGACTGGCAAGGGAGCAAGGAACAGGAAACCATCGAGTATGTTTATGAGAAGACCTACGAGGCTCCTGAGCTCTCCACGTACGCGGTGTGTGGATTGTGCGGCGGGCTACGAAGTAGGCAAGCCGAAGAAGGGGAAGTGAAGCCCGGTGGAGCCTGCGGAATTCACCTGGAAAAACGTCGATTGTTGCACAAGGCTCCTGTGTTTTCAGCTGGACTGTGAGAACGAGAGAAAGGACGGATGGCATAGATACAGCGTATACGTGACCAGCATCCATCGAACATTCGAACATTCGTTTGATAATGTTCACTTGCATGCAAACACGTGACTATTGTTGCACGGATCTCAAGCCTCGCATGATTGTTTCTATATCGATGATGGCGCTGATTATTGCTCTTTCAGAGACAGACAACTCTCCAATATCACCTTTTGGGTATACGCTAGTGGCAGCAACAAAAAAGAGCAGGAAAGAGAGAGGCGGGGGGGACCTATTGAACCCGCACCCTTTCTTTTATGCAAGCCGCATGATGACAATGCGACACTGTGATTTCTGAACGCCCTAAAACAAAAAACACCAGGATACTCCTTCATGTGCTTCTGCTTGGCCATTCCGGACATGGCAGTGAGGACACGGAGGGTCAAGGGCAAGGAGGGAAGCCGAGTGAAGTGAGAGAGTGGGAAGAACTACGCAAAGGATATGATCCATCAAACGAGCCCTGCAACGACCTGAGATTGCTTTGGCAGTCCCTGCTTCACGGTATTTCTCTCCCCGCCCCCCCTTCCCTCTCTCTCTCTGTCCTTCTCTCGACAGAGTGATCACGCGCGCGAGAGAGAGATCCCGAGAGAGAGAGGCAGAGACTCTGAGAGCGCGGGCGCGCACACAGAGAGAGATTTGTGTGAGTGTGTCTAGAGCTCTGTGCCACGAATGTCGAAGGGCACTTCTACAGATTTCGATGTGGACCGCTACTGATTATGGTTGTTGAACTTGAACCCAGAGCCAAACACACCGTTTCCAGAAGCCCACTTGATTGCTCGTATGCTTGATCCAAACCCATTCAGCCGGCCAAGCAGCTCAGTATTGCTTGAAAAGGGCTTTTTGGCTTTGTGAAGGAAAAAATTGATTCGCCCGTTCTAGGCTTGCAGGCAAGCCTAAAACGGATCACAATCCGGCAAGCCCAAACGGGATTACAAACATCCGGACCAATGCCGAAACTCGAACAAGACATACGTTCAGACGATGGAGTTATTTATTACATTGGCACTACAGAGCGCACCTACGACTCGCCACGCCGCGGTCAGCATGTCCTTGTGTGCTATTCACGTGCTAAGTGGAGCGGGAGAGGGAGGCTGGAGAGGAAGAGGAGGACTGGAGGCTAAGTACACGGCGGGAGGCAAACTGGCAGACATCTACGTGGAGATTAACGCGCAGGGCAGGGAATGGCCAACTTTGTTCTTGATAATGTGGTTGTGGAATGCAGCGCTACGAAAGCGGAACTTATCCCGGGTGAGCACCGCTGCAGGCAAAAAGACATGGAACAATTGGTAACGTACTGCTCTTGGTATTTGGCGACTTTGTTGCTAGCGGCAAGGCGCAGGGATGCATCATGATCGTTCGGGTGGGTGATTTGCCCATTTTAATGGGGGCTCCCGATTACCCGATCAAACCTTTCGTGGGGAACGGTCAAATCGAAGATCAAGCTCCGTGGGTTTGACCGCCGATAGTTGATTGCAGGAAGTGTTTGTTTGTTAAGAAACGTAAAGGGAACCTTCATTGGAATGTCCGAGTCTGGAGAGACATCAAAACTGGCGCTGAAACAACTGCCAACGTGCCATACGACTCCCATACAAACAAGTTGGTCCCGGGCCGTGGTGTGACATGACAGGGTCCGTTACACTGAGTGACAGGGACCGTGACCCGGTCCCTATCTCGTGTGAGAGGATAAAAAGGATTCTTTGTTCTCAGTACATCTGTTTTGTCCAGTTTCCCATGTCGCAGCGTGTCGTCCACACCGTGCCAGCGCGCGAAGAGGCTGTTCCGGTTCCGTTTCGTCACACGTGGGTTCTCGAAAAATCGCAGTATAAAACGCCGCAGATCATAAAGCAAAGGATACCGCAGATCCCCGGAGACTTAGTGGTTTCATCGAACTGCAGAGGGACTAGGAACTACCACACATGCACCCAAGTGACTAAGGACGAAAAGAGAAGGCGCAATATTACAAAAGATAGGGAGAGAAAGTAAAGTCTCATGAAGCTGGTGCTTGGGAAGGCAGACAACGTAAACACAGTCATCCAGGGGTGACAAGGTGAAAGGTCGAGGTTGAGAATGAGTTCAACTGTTTGACTACCATGTTGATCGCGGCTTGTGATGTTCCCTTTTGAAGGGAATATCATTTGAAGCCAGGTTGCTTCCTTCATCATGGCTTATAAGGAACTTATAAGACATGATGAAGGAAGCAACCTGGCTTCAAATTTGACGTGCGCCCCAAGTTGTGCCATGTAATGATCCCAGTGCCGGCTGAACTTTGCACAGTTATCCTGTGGGGACTACATAGGGAGCCGTACACAGTGTTAGAGGCTCCCTAGTATAGGAGAGAAGTGCCTTCTCCCCAGAGTCACCGCGCCGCAGCTGCGGCCTGCCTACCTCCCGAGGCTTGTGTGGATAGCCTAATAAAGTTTGCCCGTCACGCACTAGTGCTGCAAGCGAACGTGGGGGAAAGGGAGATTGTGGGAAAGGAGGAAGGGGAGAAGAAGGAGCGTGTGAAGGAGCGTGCATCGGGGATGCGACTTTGGACTTTGGCGACGACAACTTTTGCGCTTTTGTGCTTTACATATACCACAGCTGTCTACTCGGACGTTTTTGGACTTTGGAGTCACGTTCAAGTTCAAGTAGCTAGCTCTCTCTCTTTCTCTCTCGCTGCTTCTCCGCCAAGGGTGTGTGGGGAAGCAGACCGTAGCGTCGTGATGCGGATCCGTGCGCGGGCGCCGCCCTAGGCCCCCCGTTATGGACTCGGATATTAGTAGTATTGAGAGTTCATTCTTTTTTTGCTTCGCAAACACTTCATAACAGAATTATTTATTCATAAGAGAGCTAAACCTTTACTCCGTTACTTCTTGTGAGTTCAGTTTGTAATTACAACTATAAAGTTGTAACTTGAGAGTTCAGTTTGTAGTTTGTAACTACAAACTGAACTCACAAGAAGTAACGGAGTTTTTGTAATGAATTTTTTATCTCAACACTGTGACGCTATGGTTTGGCGGATTCATGGCGGATTCATGGCGGATTCATGGCGGATTTATGGCGAATGGGTTGGCAAAAGTTAATAAGGGGGTAGTAAAGGTTTAGCTCTCTTATGAAGTAAAAAATAAAAGGGAAAAACTATGAGCTAAAAGAGATCACTGGATTTTTTTTCTGTTATGAAGTGTTGTTGCATTTTTTTTTCTGTTATGAAGTGTTTGCGAAGCAAAAAAAGAATGAACTCTCCAGACACTACTACTGATATTGGGTCGGAAATATTTCCTAATAAATGTCTTTAGCCCTTGCGAGAGAACCTCCAGTCTTGATACTTTCGGGAGATCACATGTCTCTTGCGTGAATAAAGGGATGCAAGAATAAACGCAAAGTGCGCGGAAGCCCATGCTGCAACCTTGTTCTTCCTCTCTCTCTCATGAACACCACTTGGCTGAACACTGCAGGAGAGTGCTGTGCGGACACCCTGAGTGACGCCCACATCTCTGTCCACGATAATGTGGCCAGCGCGTACTTTGTATGACAACACAACCAGTTTTCACAACACGCACTCAGCCGCATTGGGCAGTTAGGGACTTGGTCCCCTATACAGGTGACGCTGTCGCGGACTGACGGTCTGGCTTGATCTGCAGGTTGCCATCCCTGATGCTCAAACCACGCGGCACGACCACTGGTGGGTGGAGGCACGCTGTAGGAGCCAGCGCCTCCTTTCAGGGGTCACACCACTATTGAATAGCAGGGCTTTTTTTTTCTTTTTCCCCATGTAATCACCCTGCCTGTATCTGTTCCGAAAATTGGGGTTAACGTATTAATTTGGGGTTAAAGGCTTTGATAGGGCATAATTGGGGCTAGGTACTGAATTGGGGCTTAACACACTAGTTGACCTGGAAATTCGGAGTGGATCAAATTAGATATTACAATTTTGTCAACTATTGTACTATTAAGTGTATTTTTACTGGTCTCGTAGTACTTGTGTGTCAGTCGGAATTTTGTCTGGGTTTATGGATTAAAAGTTGTGGGTTAGTCAACTATTGTACGACTAGGCAATTGTGAAAATTAAAATGGTACTTAAAGTTGTATTTGGGACTTTCCAACCATTGTAAATTCAAAAAAAAAATAGAAGCGTGCGATGAACAAAGCGGGAACAGGTAGGGACCCAGAGGAGCGTGCGGGGGGGGCAGATTGGCGAGCGAGCTGGTTCAACAGGCACCTGCAGATTCGCCTAACTCCTGGACACCCTGAGAGTATGCATTGTCAGGAGCGTTTCCGTGATCCACACGCTCTCCACGCAGTTGCAGTCCAAAGCAGCAGACTGCCACTGGAGCAACAGTTTTGAAAGAGTCACAGGACAATGCATTAGCCCAAGCGTCCACACATGCCAGTCTCAGCACAGCGGAAAGACACTGCGTCGCCTGGCCCGTCACGTGTCCACACACTCGCACACCACCCTCTCTTGTGTGTCCCGTTGCGAGCAGAACTCGACCAATGGGCGCCGCGGATGCGCGGTGTAGGTATCACCCCCCGGTACTCAGGTTGTCGTTTCGACCCCCGCAGTCCGCTCACGCCGCATGAGCGCACCCTGCATGCAGACACTGCCAGAACATGCACGCTCTGTGTGCATGCAGGGCAGGTCCCGGAAGCCAGGGTTTTCTGCACACGTCAGCCGTGCGCGAGCGACCCCGGCAATGAGGCAGTGGTCAGTGCACATGGCATGGGATCTGGACTCCGGGATTAGCAGTTGACGCCATGTCGATAGGATGTCTGTGTATGGAGATGGTGCACGACCTTTGTGACTTTGTGAGTGTTGAATTCGTGGTAACGTACTCATCTACAGGGCCCAGAAAGCAATTCTC
>Ga0315905_10007632_pt1 | contig 10948 bp, 11 predicted proteins | sample LakEriMetagenome_5_FD_203522 | JGI IMG/M metagenome (GOLD analysis project Ga0315905, IMG submission 203522) | Freshwater fungal communities from buoy surface, Lake Erie, Ohio, United States - Buoy 4 MA121 | ecosystem: Environmental > Aquatic > Freshwater > Lake | place: USA: Lake Erie, Ohio... | reverse complement strand
CTTGCTTCGAAAACGTCTAGCGAACTGGTGCAGCGTTCTTACACTGTGCCGGTTGACAAGGACGACAACCCTGCAAGCGTTTCGACTAGCGCGAGCGGGGTGACTGTCGTTAGCGCCGAGATTGACGGCAAGGACGTTCTTTTGAACCTGTCCGGCGGGACGAATGGCCAGACTGCGACGATTATCGTCACTGTGACGACCTACGAGGGCCGCACGCTTGTTGAGACGCTGTATTTGCCGATTGTGGCGAGCGCATCGCAGATTGCAGAGGCGGCGGTTGAGTATGTGAAATTCGCCCTGCGCCGGATTACGGGCATCGGGGAAACGCCTAGCGCGGATGAGCAGGCGGACGCGCTGCAAAAGCTGAATGCGATTGTCGCATCTTGGCGGGCAAAGGGCGCTGACATTGGCGCGGCTTTCCCGATTGAAGCCAGCACTGTCATTTACTGCCCTGATTATGCGGTTTCCGCGCTGCGCTACAATTTGCTTGTCGAATGTGCTAATCTGTATGGCGAGCCTGTGACGCAAACCGAAATGATGGCGGCGCGTTCGGGCTTGGCGCTAGTGATGAATATGAATTTACCCGAAGACCGCGAAAGCGTTTACTACTAAGGATTGTGATATGTCGGCTCCCGAACACGTTTTGACTGTTGCGCGTGGCACTGGCGAGGGCCAGCAATCGGTTTCTGTTAGCGGCACTAGTGCGGCGACTAGCAACGCGATTGGCGCGGATGAGTGTGTTGTTTACGCCAACGTTGAATGCTTTGTGCTTGCCGGTTCTAACCCGACTGCGACTGTTGCGGCGGGGACTCCGCTTTCGGCAGGGCAGACCATCCGCCTGCGCGGTATTCAGCCGGGCGATAAGCTGGCATTCATCACCGCATCTGGCACTGGCACGGCTTACGTTCGTCCGGGCGCGTAACAATGCCCGCATTGGCGCTTGCCCTATCCAGCTATGAGCGCACTGAGGGGAACCCTGCGGGGCTTCCCCTTGTGAATATGTATGTCGAAGAGACTGCAAGCGAAGGCGTTGTGCTGCAATCGCGGCATGGCTTGGCGGATCGTTCGGCAAACATGGGCGCGGGGCCGGTTCGGGCGCTGTATAAGCGTGACGGGGTTGTTTCTGGCGCTCTTTTGGGTGTTAGCGGCAGCAATCTCTACAACGGCACTACGAACGTTGGCGCGGTGACCGGAACGGGGCCGGTATCAATTGCGGGCAATGAAACTGGTGTGCTGATTTGCGCGGGCGCATCGGTGCATCGCTATAACGGCACTACGTTTGGCACTGTTGCATTCCCTGACAATGCCAACGTGATTAAGCTGGTGGAAGGTGCATCGCGGTTTATCGCTATCCGTGAAGGCAGCGGCAAGTTTTACTTTAGCCCGCCTTTGCAGCAGACTTTTGACGCGCTGGATTTTGCGACTGCGGAAAGCGAAAGCGACCAGTTGCTTGACGCGCTTTTCATTGACGACATTCTCATTCTGTTTGGCAAGGAAACCGTGGAGTTTTGGCCTAACACGACTGACAACAATCTGCCGTTTCAGCCCCTTGAAGGGCGCGTGCTTGAACGCGGGATTAGGGCAACGGGTTGCGCCTCGTCTTTAGGTTCGGGCTTTGCGTGGATCACCGACCAGAACACGATTTGCGTGCAGGACGAAAACAACGTCATCAGCAACCCCGGACTGCAAGAGCGTTTGGCGGCTTCTGCCACGGCGAGCCTGTTCAATTTCTTCATTGACGGGACGGAATTTCTCGCTTGCCGCATGGATAACGAGACCCAAGTCTATAACACGCGGGCGGGCGCATGGCACGAATTTGCAAGCGACGGCGAAACGAATTGGCTTGCACAGTGTCACGCGGGCGGCGTGTTCGGCTCTGCGGTTGACGGCAAAACGCTAGAGTTTGGTGACGACTATCAGGAACTCGGCGGCGTAATGGAGCGGTTCTTTACGGCTGGTGCGCCTATCAATGGCGGCGGGCTTGCCGTGCTGAATATGCGCCTGCGGATTAATCCGGGGCAGACCGATTTTCTGTCGGGCGATTATGCTGATCCGGTGATTGAAATGCGCCTGTCGCGTGATGCGGGGCAGACCTGGGGCGATTGGCGATCCACACAGCTTGGCGCGCAGGGCGAGTATCGCAAGCGGGTGGAGTGGCGTGCGCTTGGCTTGGCATCGCAGCCGGGTTTCTTGGCGCAATTTCGGCTGTCTGACCCCGTGCCTTTGCGTGTTTCGGGCGTTTTCATCAATGAACCGTTTGGCGGGCGCTAATCGTGGCCCGTAGGCTTCCCCGCCTTCCCCGAGACGCGGCGATTGTTGACCGTGGACTACCTGCGACAAAGTTTCAGCAGTGGTGGCAACGCATTGTTGAGGCGATTGAAGATTTAGATGCGCGCCGCCCCGGTGAGGGGCTTGTCTTTGTCGAAAGCGCAGCCAATCTGCCCGAGCCTATTGCGGGCGTTCGCACGCTTGCCGACAATACGGCATACTACTTCACCACTACGGTTGACTTGCGCGGCGATCGGCTAGTCGCGGGCGAAAACACGGTTATTCTAGGCTCTTCGTCTGAAAACTGCCGCATCAAGTCAACGGGGCTTAGCGGGACTGCGCTAATCACGTCGGCATGGTCTTTGCCCATGCGCGGAATTACGCTTGAGGCTTCGATTGCGCTGGCATTGGACGCGACCGCAAACGCAAATCAGGCGTTGGACTGGTTTGGCGTGAACTTCACCGATTGCGCCACGATTGGCACCATCAAGGGTTACAGCAACGTCATTTGGACGGATTGCGGCGTGCTGAATAGCGCGGGATTGACGCTTGACGGGACGATTGGAACCGTTGGGTTTAATTCGTGCTTGTTTGACGGGCGCGCGAGCGGGACGATTATCACGCTGCCGTCAACGCTGACAATCTCGCGCCGCTTTCGCGTGATCTATTCGGCCTTTGTTGTGCTGTCTGGCGAGACGGGGATTAATGCCAGCACTAGCGCCACGTTGCCTGTTGAGGGGTATATCCTCGACACCTGCAATTTCAGCGGCGGCGGCACCTATACGACGGGCGTAGGCGTAAACGACAACAAGTCGCTTTGGACGAATTGCCGTGGCATTGCGAACAGCGATACGGTTGGCACGATGTATATGCAGGCTAATGCCACCGCCACGGTTATTGCTGCCGTGTCAACGCCCGTGAAAGTAGCGGGAACGACAACGGCGGGGGCAAATAATCAGCGGTTTTCTCATTCAAGCAATCGTTTGACCTATGATGGTTCTAGAACGCGGGGATTTAATGTTACCGTCACGGGCACGCTTACGGGCGGTTCAAACGATCAATACGGCCTTTATGTCGCAAAGAACGGCGTGGAGATTGGCGAGAGCGAGCAATACGTAACCGCTAATGCTGCGGGCCGCGTGGAGAGCTTTGCGCTGCAAACAATCACGCAGCTAGTTACGAATGATTATCTTGAGGTTTTTGTAGAAAACGCCACGGACGGCGATGACGTAACGGTAAGTTACATGAATGTCATCGTTACGCCTGTGACGTAACGCGGATTTGTGTTTTGCGCAATTTCTGCTATAGCTTGCAAGTATTGGCGCGCTAGGTGATGCATGATTAGGGCTGCAACGTTTGACGACATTCCCCGCCTTTTGGAGATGGGGCGCAAGTTTGCGGAGCGTGCGCGGCTGTCCGATCACGTTGGCTATGACCCGCATAGCGTAGTGCAGACGTTTGAGGCTCTTATCGGAAGCGGGCATCCGGTGTTTGTTGGCGAGCGCGGGGCAATTGGCGCAACGTCAACCCCGCATCCGTTTAACCATGAGCACATTCACGCTCAAGAGTTGTTCTGGTGGAGCGAGGTGGGTGAGGGTTTGGCATTGTTGCGGGCGCTTGAAGATTACTGCGCCGAGCATTGCCATAGTCTGCAAATGATTACGCTGGAGGCTGTGGAGCCGGGGCGGACGGGGCGACTTTATGAGAAGTTGGGCTATGCCCCGCTTGAACATTCTTACGTGAAGGTGTTTTGATATGGCTATTGGAACGGCAGCGGCAATCGGCATTGGCCTAGCTGGCGCAGGTTCGGCGGCGAGCGCAATTAGCGGCAACAGCGCATCGCGCCGCGCCGCTCGCACTTCGCAGGCTAACACCGACGCAAACGTTGCGCTTGCCCGCGACATTTACGGCCAGAACCGCCAGATTATGTCCCCGTTTGTCAATCGCGGCAACGCGGCCGGCAATCAGATCAACGCGCTGCTTGGGCTTGGCGGCTCGCAAGAAATGGGCGGGCCTGCGACTATGGCAATGCCGAATGCCCTTGCGCAGTTCGGCGGTTATAATCCCACTGGCAGTGCTGGCGGCTCGCCCGTTAACTTGGTGGGCGTTAATTGGGGGCCATCTGACGGGCGCTACACAATGGGCTACGGGGATTGGGTTAACCAAAACATGGGCTATACCGACGCGGGTATGCCCTACGGCATTGGCGACACGATTGGCAATGCTTATGGGTCTATTCAGGCGGGCATGGGCGACATGACTGGAACTAGCGTGGGCGGCTTTCAGGTCGGCACTCCCGGTTATGGCGATAGTCTGCCCGGCCAAACCGCACGGCAGGCGGCGGAAAGTGCCTTTGACCTGTTCCGCAATTCGACGGGCTATCAGAACCGATTTAACAGCGCGATGGAAGGTGTAACGGGCGCTTATTCGGGCATTGGGGCGTTTCAGTCTGGCGCGGCGGCGCGGGCGTTGCAGGATCGAGCGGGTCAAGTCGCTGGCGAGGAATTTGCGAATTACGCGAATATGCTTGGCGGGCAACAGGCGGTTGGCGCGGGTTCGGCATCGGCGCTTGCTGGCGTTGGGCAGAACTTCGCTGGCACTGTGATTGGCGCAAACAACTTTAACGCGCAAAATCAGATGAGCGCGCAGCTTGGCCGTCAAAACCCGCTTGCAAACTTCGCGGGCGTGCTTGGCGGTGGTTTGTTCTCTTATGGAGCTGGGCGCTAATATGTGGGGGCCGGGAGCATCGGGCGGGTTTCAGAACGCCTTGCAAATGGGGCTGCAAATGGGCGCTATGGCGCGCGAACAGCAGCAGCAGAACGCGCTTATGAAGCAGCGTGACGAAGCGCTTGCATTGCAGGCGCAGGGCTTGGCGCAGCAGCAACAGGCGGCGCAGGCTGCGGCAGAAGCTAAAGCGGCAAGCGAGCGGCGCAATCAATTGCCGATGATGACAAAGCTGCTTGAGACTGCGGTTGACGAGCCGTCTTATCAGCGCAACCTGCAAATTGCGCAGCAATACGGGCTCGACACTACCGGGCTGCCGCAAAACTTTGATCCGGTGTGGCGCGATCAGAACCTGCAAACCATGAAGCTTCTCCAAACCCCGCAGGGGCAAGAAGCCCTTTCAAATGCGGGTAAGATTGCTGCCGATATGGGGCTTCAGCCGGGAACGCCTGAATTTAATGAGCAGGTGCGGCGCATTTTCACCGCCGAGCAAAACAAGACTTTGGCTGCGCAGCCGGGTGGCACTATCTTGCAGACAAATCCGTTTACGGGTGAAACGCAAGTGTTGGCTGGTCCTGATGCGACCAGCGGAGTGCCCGCGCCGGGCGCGGTTGAGGACGGTTATAGGTTCAAGGGCGGCGACCCGTCCAATCCTGACAGCTGGGAACCCGTGGGAGGCGCTGGCAGCAATGCCAGCGGCAGCTTTCGGGGCTAACCGCATGGACGCTATCACGGCACGTTCGGAAAGCGGCAACCGCGACTTTTACGGCAATGGCCGTCCGGTTGTGTCGCCCGCTGGCGCGCGTTTTGCAATGCAAGTTATGCCCGCGACAGCCCGCAATCCGGGTTTTGGGTTGCGTCCGGCCGACCCGAATAACCCGCAGGACATGAACCGCTTGGGGCGCGAGTATCGAGCGGCAATGGAACGTGAATTTGGCGGCGATCCTGCTAAAATGTGGGCGGCGTATAATGCGGGGCCGGGGCGAACGAAAGATGCAATCCGGCGAGGCGGGCAGAATTGGCTTCGCTTGTTGCCGCGTGAAACGCAAGATTATGTGGCGCGCAATCTGCGCCAATTGGGAGTGCAGTAATGGCTGGGCCTTGGGAAAAATACGGAGCGCGGCGCGGGCCGATCAATACGGGCACAAACCCCAGCGTGGACATTGCCAGCCAAAACGCAAGGCGTGCGCAAGCCGAGTTTGACTATCGGCAGCAGCGCGACACGCAAGCGGATGCTGTCGAGCAGCAAGAGCGCGACCGCGAGGCTCAAATGATTGCCGATGCGCGGCAGGACGCAGCCGAGCAATTGACTGCCACTATTCGGAAAATTCGTCGCATTAAGGCTGATGTGGCTGATAGCTGGACGGGCGTGGCGGGGCTTGGTGAAACGGGTTATATGGGGTGGGCGCAAGGCAGCATTCCGGGCACTGCGGCATACAGCCTGCGCAAGGACTTGGGTACCATTGACGCTGTGCAGGTGTTGCAGGCGATGACGCGGCTTAAGGAATTGTCGCCCACGGGGTCAACGGGCTTTGGCGCACTCAGCGGCGGCGAGCTTGAGTTGCTCAAATCGTCCGTAGCGCGGCTTGACCCTGACATGGATCAGGAAACGTTTATGTCAAATCTTGACGAGGCCGAGCGGGTTTATGCGAACGCACTTAAGCGTCTGCGCCCCGCTGTGCAGCCTAAGCCTAAACCCAAGGCGGGCGTGCCTTCCGACATTCAAGCGATTATGCGCAAATACGGGACGGGCCGGTAATGCAGGATTATACGCCGGAGCAGATTTACGACGCGATGCGCAAAGCGGACGCCGCTGGCGACGCTGAGGCCGTGCGCGCTCTTGCTGCGGCGCTTGAGGCTGGCAAGACGCAAGACGAAATTGAGACCATTGCGGCTAATCGCGGTTTGCAGGTGGACAAGCAAGCCCTAGCGGCTAACGTCGCTGCGCGTGATGCGGGCGCGCCTACTGGGCAATTTTTGCCGCCGCAGCGGACTACCGCAGAGAATTTGGCAGTATCCGCCAGCAACATTCCGATTGGCATGGTGCAGGGCGTGGGCGAGGCGTTGATTGACTTCCCGCTGCAAGTTACTGCTGGCGTGCAAAACGCGATTGACACGGGTATTTCCTTTGTCGGCGAAAACGCCTTGCGGGCAATCGGCCAAGAGCAGATGGCTAAAGATTGGGCGGCGACTGGCGAGGGCATTATGGCGCGGCGAAGCGCAACGTCAACGCCTGTGGCGAACGTCTTTAATGCGCTTGCCCCCGCCCCCGCAGGCTTTGAGACGCAGCGCGACGTTGCCCGATTTGCTGGCGGAATGCTTGCCCCCATGGGGCCGAAAGGCGCAGCGCCTATCCGCGCCCCGCAGGTTTCACAGCAAGCTGCAAACCCGCGCTTAATCGACAACGCCGCAGAAATTGTGGCCGAGGGTCAGCGTCGCGGCGTGCCTGTTATGACCACGGACATTAAGCCGCCGAAAAGCGCAATGGGGCGCATGGCAAAGCAAACTGTGCCCGAAAAAATCCCGCTCGCGGGTATGTCTGGGCCTCGCGCCAAGCAGCAAGAAGAGCGCGTGCGCGTTGTGGGCGAGCTTGTGCGCGAGTTTGGCGGCGAAACCACCACGGGCCTTAATCTTACGGGCACAAGTGGCGTGGAGGATATTGCAAAGGCGCTTACGGATGAGCGCGTGCAGCGAATTACTACGCTTAAGTCTGCCAAGGATAGCGTGATTGACGCTGTTACTGCGCCCGCCCCCATTCCGAACACGATTAAAGCGCTTGACGATACGATTGCAGAGATGATTGCGCGGGATACGCCCGCCTCGCGGGAAGTCGCGACTATTCTTCAGGCGCAAAAGGCGGAACTTGCTAAGCCGCGCACACTTCGAGGGCTTGAGGACTTCCGCGCCGATGAATTGAGCAAGGCCTTTGACGGCCCTGACACCCTAGCAGCGGTCAAAACCGTTGGCGAAAAGGCGCTGCGCAAGATTTATGATCCGCTGCGGCAGGATATGGGCAACTTCATTGAAGGCGCATCGGGTGCCCCCGCTAGGGCAAAGTGGGCTAAGGCAAACGAAGAATTGTCATCCATGATGGGCGAGTTGGACAGTGCGCGCTTCCGCAATGTGTTGCGCGATGCGGACACAACGCCCGAGGCCGTTGGCCGCATTTTGTTTGGTGACAAGGGCAACGTCAGCGACATGCAGCGCCTCGTTTCCAATTTGCCGCCCGCTGGCAGGCGCAAGGTGCAGGGGGCGCTTTTGCAGCGCGCATTTGATGATGCGGGTTCGCCTGATGGGGTGAGCGTTGAGCGTTTCCTTAACAACGTTGATAGCCTATCGGGCAAAATCGGCGTTGCGTTTCAGGGCGCGGATAAGCAGGCTCTTGAAGGCGTTTATCGCCTACTGAACGCAACGCGCCGCGCCGCCGCTGCCGGTGCAAACGTGCGAACTGGCGAGCAGAACCTTCCCGCAGTCATGGGCATTGGGGCAACGCAAGCTTTTGGCCTAGTGGGCGGCACCGCCACACTCGGCGTAGGCGGGCTTGTGGCGCGACTTTATGAAAGCCCGTTAATCCGCGACAGGCTGCTCAACTTGTCAAAAACCAAACCCGGCAGCAAGCAGGAAAGCCGCGCCCTTGACCTTATCATGCAATCTGCCCGCCCAATTGTGACGCAATGGCAGGAAAACATGGCTAAAGCGGTTAACGACAACACCGCAGGCCGTTTAGCCGCCGAGGAACAGCAGCCAAACGAACAGCAGTAACCATTCACCCCAATAAAACAGCGCAATTGCAGCGCAAGCACGAAACAAGTAAACCATAGAGCCGCAATAGCACAAACCGCGAGTAACCCATGGCAGAACAGCTTTTTTATCTTCCGTTTCGTCCCGCGCTTAGCGCAAGCGGGCTTGTCGTGCCGGGTGCGCAGTTGTTCTTCTATTCGACCGGGACGACCACGAAACTGCCCGTTTATTCGGATGCGGCGCTGACCGTTGAATTAACCAATCCCGTGCAGGCGAACGCGGCGGGTGTGTGGCCGAGCATCTACCTTGACGACAGCCTGATTTACCGCGTTGTGCTTAAGGACGCGGACGGGGCCGAGCTTGACGATCAAGACCCGTATCTTGCGAGCGTTGCGGATGACGTAACCGCAGGGATGCAATCGCTTGCCGATGCGGCGGCTGCCTCTGCCTCTGCGGCGGCGACTTCGGCTAGCGAGGCGGATGCATCCGCGACCGACGCTTTGGCATCTGCGCAGGCCGCGGCGGCGTTTGGCGGGCCGCTTTACGTCAACACTGCGGCGGGCTTGGCTGCGACTGTTAGCGGCGAGGAATTTGCGGTTGACAACCTTGATGGCACTGCGGGCGTTTACCTCAATTCGGCAGGTTCGGCGGTTCTTCAACGCACGATTATCATTGACCCGTCTGCGAATGGCACTGCGGCGCTTATTGGCACTGCTAGCGGCGATGACTTGCAAACCGTGCTTGACGGGTTTGGGGGCAGCGCGGTTACTAGTGTGGCGGTTTCAGGCGGCACTACGGGGTTGACGACTTCGGGCGGGCCGATCACTAGCAGCGGCACAATTACGCTCGCTGGCACGCTTGCTGTTGCTAACGGTGGGACAGGCTCGACTAGCGCAAGTGCGGCGCGAACGGCGCTAGGCGCGGCTGCGAGCGGCGCTAACACCGACATTACCGCGCTGGATCAGGACGTGACCATCACGGCCACTGGCACGATTGCGGCTGACAGTCTCGGCTTTCGTGGCATCCCGCAGAACAGCCAAACATCCAGTTATACGCTTGTGCTTGCGGATGCGGGTAAACATATTTCGATCACAACCGGCGGCGTAGCAATCCCCGCAAACGGCACTACGGCCTTTCCTGTCGGCACCTGCATTGTCGTTTACAACAATAGCGGCTCAACCCAAAACGTGACCATTACGACCGACACGCTGCGCCTTGCGGGTTCGGCATCGACCGGCACGCGCACGATTGCGGTTTACGGCGTTTGCACGCTGCTTAAGGTCGCTTCGACTACGTGGATTGCAACAGGGAATGTAACATGACAGGCGTTATTGCGGCGCTTGCAGGCAATGCCGCAAACGCTCCAACAATCAACGTGCTTAACGATGTAGTGTCTGACATTGCATCGCCTCCCGTTACCGTGTCCTACTCGCTGCAATCCGATGGCGCTATTGCGTTCACCAATATGCTTGACGTTCGGTATTGGATTACACCGCAGTCAGGCATGTCAGATTATGAAGTTCTTGCAACGCTTAACTATGGCGCTCTTGCTAGTGGGACAATTGGCAGTTGGGAAGATTTAAGCGTAACGCGCACATGGGAATTGACCGCCAACAGCGGCTTTGTTCAAGCGCAGATCATTTTGCAAATTAGGCGCATTGGGACTACTACTGTTCTTGATAGTGCGACCATTACTCTTCAGGCGGAGGCTCTTTAATGAATTTGGGTATTGCTCTTGGTCTTGGCTCCCGCACTCTTGGCGGTTTTACTCCTCCGCCTTTTAGCGCAATTGCAGCGGACGGATGGCAGACCACTGTCGCTAGCCCGTCTGATTTGACCCTAACGTCTTTTGACGTTGTAAGGGCAGGCTTTGATACGTCCGGCTCCTCTACAACTTATGTGGACGCGCTACGGCTTACTAAGCGCGTGCGGCAAGTGCATCCCAATTCGGGTAGCTTTACCGCGAACAGTGTTGCCATTAGCGATTACATTTATGCGGCGGATAGCGTTCTGGGCGCAACTAACAACAGCGCAGTAGTTAGCCCTAAGCCAATTGCAACTTGGGGCATGGCTGACCGTATTGTTGTCGGCAACAGTATCCCTTGGGAGATTATCGCGTTCCACCGCGACGCGCGAGCTGGGCGGCAAGTCGTTTGCGTCCGCGTTCGAGCCACTGACGGGACTAATACAACTGCCTGGCAGACTGTTAGCACAG
>Ga0315905_10007631_pt1 | contig 10948 bp, 7 predicted proteins | sample LakEriMetagenome_5_FD_203522 | JGI IMG/M metagenome (GOLD analysis project Ga0315905, IMG submission 203522) | Freshwater fungal communities from buoy surface, Lake Erie, Ohio, United States - Buoy 4 MA121 | ecosystem: Environmental > Aquatic > Freshwater > Lake | place: USA: Lake Erie, Ohio... | reverse complement strand
CAGCGGTCTGCGCCCTTTGTTTTGGATCTATAGGGAGGATTCCAGTTCGATGCCACTTCTAAAAAAAGAGAAGGACATTTTCCCAGAGAATCTTTTCGAATCTTTGGAATCGCTTGTCGCAGAAAACGGTCGCAGTTGGTGGGCTATGCAAACGCTTCCTCGCTGTGAGAAGAAGCTCATGCGAAGCCTCATCAAGGAAGAGATTCCTTTTTATGCACCTGTAGTGGAGAAGCGATACCGAAGCCCGCAAGGTAGAGCTCGAACGGCTTTCGTTCCATTGTTCACCAACTACGTATTTCTATACGGTGACCAGAAAACTAGGTACGACGCGATTGCCACCGGTTCGGTTTGCAAGACATTGCAGGTTTCTGACCATGTTGAGTTTGTGGAGGATATCTCTCGGATCCACAGAGCGATACAAACAGGGGAGCCGATATTCCCTGAAGCGAAACTCGAGCCGGGAGATCCAGTTAGGATCAAGTCGGGTCCTTTCAAAGATTTCGAGGGGGTTGTGATTCGTCGTGAGAACCAACTTCGCTTGCTGATCTCTGTGCGCTGCATGGGTCAGGGTATCAGTGTTCAGCTCCATGATTATCAGATCGAGGCCCTTTCTCGGCAGAGCGGCGGTCTTGGCGTTGAACAAGCACTGCAAGAGTCATTCCCACCAAAGAGACCCCAAGGGCCAAGCACCAAAGGTTGATCCACGGCTTAGACGTAGCGATGCCCAAGGGGAATCGATTCAGGAGAGCCGAAGCCCATTGGGAGCAGAATATGCCAGCGGTTTGAGCCAAGGCGATCGTTGCAAGTCCCGTGACTTGAGGCCTAATGGCATGGGCGTTTTCGTTGCAGGAAACTTGAAACGGACAGTTCAGGGCCATGGCCAGGGCTAAAACTCCGAAAATAGGCCAACCGGCTTGAGCGATCAAACATCCAATGAGCAAAAGCATCCAGCCAAGCGGACCGACGAACAAAAGATGCTTGCGAAGCTTTGGCATAAAAGGCAGGCACACCAGCAGAATCGTCTCGAGCATAATGCATGTGGCGAACAGATAGTAACCAAGATCCCCAAAATGGGTCGTCAGAAACTCGTGCGAATAAAGGCCGAAAGCACCTTCACAAAAGGAGGTTAAGCTCACCAGGACGATCAGTGCTTGCCATCGCCACGGTTGTGCCGAAGCTGCTGCTTGCGTAGTTTGTTTTTCTTCGATCTTTTCCGAAGTGTTGTGACTCGATGATTTTTTTGCCACGGAAAAACTTCCGAGCAAAAGGGTTCCAGCGATAAATGCGATATGAGCCAAAGCGCAAGTGGCGGCCAAAAACAGGTGGTACTCAAGCACCATCGTTTCATCTGAGAGGACTGCAGCCGTTGCAAGGATAGCGACCATGTAGCCGGCGCTACCGGCGGCTCGAGCCGAATAGGCATGACTGCCTAGATTAGCCACTGCAAGATGATTCAAAAGATTCATGCAGCAAGCGTGCGCGCAGGCGAGCATTAGTAAGCATATTGCGGTTTCGATAAATCCGGGCAAGACATTGCGAGCGGCTTGGCAATTGGCCAACTGGATACCCAGAACCAATTGCAAGACTCCAGCGCTTAGTGCGGCAGCCAGAAGCAATCGTCCGGGATACTTAGTCCATTGCCTTCGCTCTGCAAACCTAAAAAGAAAAAAGGTTAAGACTCCTGCCACTGGGATTAAGCTTGCAAGGATACTTGCTACGGACGCGGTGTGTATCTGTCGCAGATGGGTCTGCAACGGGAAGACAGCGAAGCCCAGCGAGAGGAAGTGGAGGAAGAATGCTCCACTGGTCAGAAGCCATCGATTGAGTCGATTCGGTTGAGTTTCGAGCGATTCCATTCAAGCTTTCTTGGGCTAAAGTGGCGCGTTGAGACTGTAATGTTCTTGCCACTGCGACTTGGAGATCACTTTGGTGTATTCCTCGAATATTTCGGGGCTCTTGAAGTCCAATTTTTTGAGAGTTTCCACCGTAAAGAAATCGGAGAAGAATCGTTCTCGTTGCGAGATGCTTCGTACTCCATCACTGGATTCTTTGTCGAAGAGATCGTTGAGGGACTGGGTGATTCGCTCGATCTCCTTGACTCTATTTTGCATGGTTCGTTGGATCTCTTGGTCGATCCGAATGTCCTGTGGTTTAGGGTCGGGATCATCGGGGGGGGCTTGAGCAAGCTGGATCTCGAGTGGTGTTCCTAGATAGTTTTTAAGCAGACTTCGTAGTCTTGGATCGGTGCTGATCGATACGTGGTCGAACTCGTGTTGCAAGAGCGGAGATTTCCATGGATCTTTGGGATCGAAGGTCGATAGGATAAAAACCCGATGGGCAAGCTTCAGGTCTGTTAGCTGGATCTTTGCAACAACAACGACTGTAGGTTCCTGGGAGTCTCGTGCGATGGTTCTTCGCGTGCCGATTATTCGGTATCTGTATTGGTAGTCGAAGGTAAACTTCGCTAGACCTTGTTTTTTCCTTGCAGCCAACTCGCGATCGTCGGCCTCGAAGGAGACATCGCCCAGATCGATCAATCGCTTGATTCCAGGTGGTGCCGATTCGATCCACCGAGAGTGACGTTCTTTGAGGGAGTCTTGAGCCCAGACCAAGTTCGGTAAAAGCATCCACAAGCAAGCTCTGGTGAGCCAGGCAGCGAGCTTGAAGAAATCCATTTCCATCGGTGCAGAAAGGAGCAAGGGGAACAGCGGTTTTTGGAATTCAAAGCGGTTTAGACACCGATCAAGCCTTGATTAAATCACACCATGGCCCCTTGGTGCTAGCCAGGAACTCCAAAGATCAGTAAAACTTGTGAATCTTGATGCACTTTCATGGGGAAAAAGGATGGCGAAAAAAGCAAGGCAAAAGTCGGTTGAGGAAGAGGTCGTCAAGGAGGTTCCGATCAAGGGTCGGGATGTCGAGACGATGACCAAGCTGCAGCGGCTCGCAGCGGCGGTGGCCGAGGTGGCCAAGAAGCGGCGAGATCCTTATTTGGATGTCCCGTCTCGATCTTTGTCCAATTCGCACTACAACCGCCGAAAACGGCTCATCGAAATGGGGGGTAAGACGAATCGAAGAGAGCTTTTTAACCTTAATCAAGCTCGAGCTTATATGCAGACGATCCTCGTCGGGAGTGGTTGTTCGAGATTGATTCGTCAAGGCAAATCGACGAGTATCCGGGGCATGTACTACATGCTCAAGCATAACATCGAGGGTACCAAGGAAAACACCTTCGAGGATCAGAGCGAGTCGGACACAATCATCGAGGATTTGGAAGTCATCACTGGAGCGATGCGGGAGGAACTCCATTTGTATGCGGAGCCCCGTGGCAATCTAGCCGGACCGCTAGTGGTTATCGACGGAGAAAACGAGCTGGACGCATCGCGGATGGGAGCTGCCGGCTACCCGATCCCCAGTATCGTCGAACCTGACCGCTTGAAGATCAAACGATGCGACGCGAAGTTTATCTTGCATGTCGAAAAGGGGACGGTTTGGCAACGCTTCAACGAGGACAAGTTTTGGCAGAAGCACAAGTGCATCGTTTCGCACGGAGCCGGTCAGCCATCGCGCGGTGTTCGACGGATGCTTTATCGTTTGCACACCGAATACAAGCTACCGGTTTTTTGCCTGTTGGATAATGATCCGTGGGGATACTACATCTATTCGGTGATCAAACAAGGCTCGATCAATTTGGCCTTTGAGAGCATGCGTATGGCCGTACCCGAGGCGAAGTTTGTCGGGCTCCGCAGCAGCGATTTTGTACGTTGCCAACTCAAGGAAAACGTGACGATCAAGCTCGACGACAAGGACAAAAAACGAGCCAAACAGATCGCATCCTACCCTTGGTTTTCCGAGAAGAAGCATTGGCAAGCGGAAATCAAACAGATGCTGACAAACGACTTCAAGTTGGAAGTCGAGGCCTTGATCAGCCGCGATATTAGTTATGTGACCGAAAAGTACGTACCGGAGCGATTGCGAGACAACGATTGGCTCGATTAATACAACGCTCGCATCCTAGGTTTTTGTGAGCTCCAACAATAGATATGACAACCACTTCAAGCTTAAGCGTCCAAAGTGTTGAAAAGGTACTGCCACCGGAGTTTTATCTAGGTGCATTATCGATCGACGATCATCGCCTCGAACAGGCCGCCATCGAATTGGCCAAAGCCTTGCAAAAAAGGGCTTCGGAGTTGCAGACACCTGCCGAGAGACGCCAGCAGGCTGAATTGGATCGGATGCTTGAGCACCCTGAGGACAAGGCGACCCTGACGCAGATCACCGACCAGAGCTTTCGAAGCAATTCACCCGGTCGGGTGGTCGACCAAATGGTTCATATTCTCGATGTGCAGGGAGTCCCCCGATTCTTCAGCATGTTCGATCAAGCGCTTTTGAAGGGCTTTCAGTCCTTCGGTGAATATCTTCCAGGTGTAGCCGTACCTCTGGTCAAGGAGAAGATGCGCAAAGAGACCGCCAATGTTATCTTGCCCGCCGAAGAAGAGAAACTTCGAGGACACCTCTCGGAACGCACTCACGAAGGGGTTCGGATGAATGTGAATTTCCTCGGAGAGGCGATATTAGGGGAGCAAGAGTGCCGCAAACGATTAGACCGGTATCTGTCGGCCCTTCAGATGCCGGAGATCGAGTGTGTTTCGATCAAGATCTCGACGCTCTATTCACAAATCTCCGCCTTGGCTCGCGAGCATACGATTCGAATGGTTTCGGATCGCTTGGAGTTGCTTTACCGCGCGGCGGCCAAGGAGAAGTTCGTTCGCCCTGACAAGACCGAGGTTCCCAAGTTCGTGTATTTGGATATGGAGGAGTATCGCGATCTGAGTCTAACGGCAGAGATCTTCATGCGGACTTTGGATCGACCGGGAATGGAAAAGGTTCGTGCTGGGATAGCTCTCCAGGCCTATGTACCCGACTCGGCACGTGTGCAAGAGTCTCTGACACATTGGGCTCAGAAACGCCTTGAGCGAGGAGGACGCAGCGTGACGATCCGGATTGTCAAAGGCGCCAATATGGAAATGGAACGCGTTGAGGCCTCGCTTCGGGGATGGCCGCAAGCACCTTATCGGTCGAAATTAGAAACCGACGCAAACTACAAGAGAATGCTCAAGTTCGGTATGGATTCGAAGCACCTGGAGGCAGTCCAACTCGGGATCGCTTCTCACAATCTATTCGATCTTGCCTACGCAATGGTTTTGGCCGTTGCCACCAGGTCGCTGGATCGAGTGCAGTTCGAAATGCTCGAGGGGATGGCCAATCACCAGCGCCGAGCTATTTTGGAGTTATCCCAGCGGCTCTTGCTCTATGCCCCGGCTTGTTATCGCGAGGAGTTTATCAATGCGATTGGGTATCTGATAAGGCGTTTGGACGAGAACACCGGTCCGGATAATTTCCTCAGGCACGCCTTTAAGATCCAAGTTGGCAGTTCGACTTGGCAAAGGCTGGAAAACGGGTTTATCGAATCGATCCGAAAGATAGATCAAGTTCCGTGCGATCCAAGGCGAACTCAGGATCGCAACACACCTCCTACCCAGCCGCCAGTGCCAGCAAGCTGGAAGCATTTTGCCAACGAGCCCGATACCGATTTTTCACTGCCCCAAAATGCAACTTGGGCGCAGCGGATTGTTAAAGACTGGATGCCTCGTTGTGATTCGCAGGCGATATCGATTCCGGTATCTGTCGGGAAAGGTCTGCAGCAAGGCCAAGGTAGTTTGGTCGAATCGATCGATCCGTCCAGGCCAGGAGTCATTGCTGCAAGGTACCAACAAGCCGACGAGTCGCAACTGAAGTCTGCCCTGGAGTGTCTCAAAGGCGATCCTGCAGATTGGGGGGCAATGGATCCAACTTCTCGCTATGAGATTCTCCGCAAGGCGGCCCATGAGATTCGTATCGCCCGAGGTGACTTGATCGGCGCAGCGATTTTGGATGCTGGAAAGACGATATCTGAGAGCGACCCTGAGGTCAGTGAGGCGATTGACTTTGTCGAGTTTTATTCTCGATGCGCACTGGATCTTCAGAATCAAAGGGGCAAAGGGGTCGGTCCTGCAGGGCCAGTGGTGGTCATCAGCCCCTGGAATTTCCCTATCGCTATTCCATGCGGAGGAATCGCCGCAGCCTTGGCCGCAGGAAATACGGTTCTGCTCAAGCCTGCCTCCGATACGGTTTTGCCCGCATACCTTTTGTGTCAGTGTTTTTGGAGGGCAGGGGTTCCGCCCGAGGCGTTGCAATTTGCACCCTCAAGTGGCAATGCCATCAGTAAGATCCTCCTGAGCGATCCATCGATCGCTAGAGTGATCCTCACTGGAGGAACCGATACGGCGTTGAAGATTCTAGATACCAATCCGCGATTGCCGCTGCTTGCAGAGACCGGTGGGAAGAATGCGACGATCATCAGCGGTCTTTCCGACCGCGATCTGGCGATTAAAAATCTTCTCCATAGCGCCTTTTCGCACGGTGGACAAAAATGTTCTGCCACAAGTTTAGCGTTATTGGATCGAGAGATTTTCACAAGTCAGGAATTCAAAGATCAGTTCACCGATGCGGTCATGAGTCTTCGCGTCGGCTCGGCTTGGGATCTGTCGTCGAAGATCGGACCATTGATTCGGCCACCCTCGGGGGATCTGCTCAGAGGGCTTAAAGAACTCGAACGTGGAGAGAAGTGGTTGGTCATGCCCGCCCAAGTTGGCGAGAATCCATGCTTGTATTCTCCCGGCGTGAAATGGAACGTTCAGCCAGGAAGTTTCACCCACTGCACGGAATTGTTCGGACCGGTTTTGGGGGTAATGGGATTCGATAGGCTCGAGGAAGCCATCAAAATCGTCAACGCGACCGGATATGGATTGACCAGCGGGCTTGAATCGCTCGATGACCGTGAACAGCAAGTCTGGAAGAGCAAGATTCGCGCAGGGAACCTGTATATCAATCGGTCCACCACGGGTGCGATTGTTCTTAGGCAACCTTTTGGTGGATTAGGAAAAAGTGCCTTTGGGCCTGGGACGAAAGCAGGTGGCCCGAATTACGTCACGATTCTGCACCGCTGGGAGACTTCTGTGCAACCGCAGAACTTCGACGCAAACGCCAAGCTTCAAAACCCAATGCTGCAAAAGTTTTGGGCCAAATTCGATGGGATTGCCAAGGAGTTGCTGGCTGTGGATTCCTCGGTCGGATCGGACTTGAGCAAGTTGCGTCAAGCCTTGGTCAATTACGATCGCTTTGCAGTCGAAGAGATCCTTCAGCAGCATGACCATTTGCGATTGGTTGGGCAAGACAATCACCGCAGGTACTTGCCCGTAAGTCCCATGCACATCCGTGTTGTAGCAAGCGATAGCGTCTGGAGAATTTTCGCAAGGTGTGCTGCAACCGTTGCAGCTGGCGGAACGGCAATCATCAGTTGCGATCCTTCGATGGATGATCGCAAAATCGAGGCAATCGAACGTGCTACTCTGACTTGGGCTGGCAAGATCGAGTGGGTTGAGCAAACCGATGAGCAACTTTGCCAGGATATGCTCGCAGGTCACGTCCAGAGGGTGCGCTACGATGGAGTCGAAAAAGTTCCAGAAAGCGTCCGCCGCCTGGCACCCAAGCACTACGTTTTTCTCGCCGATAGTCCGGTCATCCCAGAGGACCTTGAATTGCTCTGGTATGTCGTCGAGCAGAGCGTTTCATTCGACTATCACCGTTACGGAAACCTTGGACCTCGCGCCGATGAACCCAGAAGTCCGGTACTTTAAAGCCATAGGACTTTGAGCACGCCGGCCTGATCGCTACATTCGGCATCTTTAGATACCTTGGCAATGTCCATCGATCGATAGGACATTCTCTGCCGAAGCGTTAGGCTAGGTTGCTAGAGGCATCTCGATTAAGCCGAGAGATAACCAGAAGAATGCTGCTTATAGTAAGTAGCTGTCGCTCTAGATCTCCTTTTTCTATTTTGTGTCATGCGATCCACACGCATTTGTTGCACAGTCGCCGCAGGCCTGGGTGTTTTACTCAACTCCTGGTGTTTGGCCCAATCACTTTCGACTGTTTCTGGAGATTTAAAGGATCGTCAAAAACAGTACGAGGTTCTTGCAAAGGAAGTCAATCAGTGGGAGGAGCAAAATAGGCTCTTGCGAAAGGCCGTTCGACTCGTATCTCCTACTGTCGTTCACATCGAAGCGACCAAAGAAGAGCCGATTCAAGAGGTCTCTTTGGATACACGCTTGGAAAAAACCAAAGGCCGAACCAAAAGAATCGAGGAAGCCGGAGCTGGGGTAGTCATCGAGCATCAGGGACGCGACTACGTGCTGACGAATCGGCATGTGATACAGTCTGCGAAAATGGAAGACATCCGTGTCGAAACGTTTGATGCGGTGCCCTTGCAAATCGTCAAAATCACAGAGGATCCTTCGACGGATTTGGCCGTGATCGATGTTGGCAGAAGCGATCTTGCCGCATGCCGTTTAGGGGATAGTCGCACGCTTGAAGTCGGCGAACATGTGTTTGCTGTTGGCAGCCCCTTTGGACTCAACCACTCGGTGAGTCTTGGGATTGTCAGTGCCAAAGGGCGACGGAACCTCGAACTTGGAAACAAGTCGATCGTGTACCAGGATTTCATTCAAACCGATGCTGCGATCAATCCAGGAAACAGTGGCGGACCGCTGATGAACCTGCGGGGAGAGGTCATTGGCATCAACACCGCCATCGCAAGCAACTCGGGGGTCAACGAGGGGATCGGTTTTGCGATTCCTATTCATTTAGCTTTTGCAGTAGCGACCCAACTGATCGAGCGGGGGGAGTTGCAGCGGTCCTACTTGGGGGTAAGTGTCGAACGCGCTTACAATGTGGATTCCCAAGGAGGCTTGCAGAATCAAAAAGCCCGAGGGGCATTGGTCAAGGTCGTCAAACCCAATAGCCCAGCCGAAACCGCAGGGCTTCGATACGGCGACATCATCCTTACTTTCGATGGTGTCAGCGTCGAGAACGATGAGCATTTGGTCCAAATGGTCGGTCTTGCTCCTGCAGGCCACCCTGTCGAGCTCGAGGTGCTGCGGGAACGGACCAAGATGCGGCTGATGGCATCCTTGACACCGATCACCTTGTCCCGCTAGTCGAACCTCCCGCAAGGGAAGATACTCCCCCCTTGTTTCGGGCTGGAGGTAGTTTAGTCTAGCTTACAAGTCTTTGAGTTTTCGGAAAAATCGGAACTTTTGGGGCTTGAAAGTTTGACCGCGAGTCTAATTTGATCGATAATTTTTCCTATTGGGCTCTTAGCCATTTTCATTTTTATTCCGCTTGTTTTAGGAGAATTCTCATGCGGAGCACAAAGCGTCAGGGCTTTACGCTCGTAGAGCTGCTTGTGGTGATCGCTATTATTGGGATCTTGGTTGGACTATTGCTACCGGCTGTTCAAGCGGCGCGCGAAGCAGCACGTCGAATGTCCTGTGGAAACAACATTCGACAACTTGCACTGGGGTGTTTGAATTACGAATCGGCTTACAAAAAACTGCCTGCGGGTGCCGCAGGGCCCTGTTCGTACAACCCCTGGAGTGTGCATGACGTGGACATGAATGTCGGGCGCATGCCGATCAATCGCTATTCGCTGTTTGTGGCCATCCTTCCGATGATGGAGCAATCGCAACTCTACACGCAGATCCAGGAGCAGCGCCCGTTCTTCAGATCGACATGGGACATGCAAGGCAACTTCACTCCTTGGCGAACCCAGGTTGCGACCTTGCGCTGTCCTTCGGATCCTGGAAGGTTGAATCCAGATGCCAACTGGGATTACGATGGATCTGGCCGGGTCAATTATGCGGGTTGCTACGGCGACACGGTCGTCAATGTCAATCAGGCTTGGCACCCAGCGGCAAACCGGGGAGCGTTTCAAGGTCGATATGCACGTCGATTGTCGGAAATCACCGACGGCTTGGCTTTCACGATCCTGCTTGGCGAGATCGCGACAACTCCATCCCAAAATCTAGGAACGGGAGCAGGAAAGCTTCGCATTCAAGGATCGCGCTGGCAAGCTGCCGGCCAGGCCAATGTTCGGACTCCTACGGGATGCAAGCGAGCTAAGTTAGGAGACCGTTACGATCCAGCGGTTGTCAATCAAGGGGATTTGTGGCACTCTCAAGGGATGCGTTGGCACGATGGGGATTACAACCATGCCTCGGTGCAAACCATTCTTGGGCCAAATTCCGCATCATGCAACAACCAGCTATGGGACTGGGGCATTTCATCGGCTTCCAGTTACCACGGCTCCGGGGCGCACGTTGCGTTTGGAGACAACAATGTTCGCTTCATACCAAACTCCGTGGATGCCGGTGACGCAGGTCGTGATGCACCCGAAGGGATTGACGGTAACGGATCGAACCAACCGAGCCCTTATGGCGCTTGGGGTGCTATGGGAACCAAAGATGCTGGCGATCTTTGGGACGCATCGAGCATCGAGTAGTTGCCAAATTCTTTAAATCATAGAAAATCTTTAAGGACGGTTGGAGCGATTCCAACCGTCCTTTTTTTTGCGAACGATTGGCTTAGGGTGAATGATGGAAATCGACGTTTCGACTGCCAAACGATGGTTGGATGATTGCAAAAGCGATCAGGGGCAAGAGGTCTTTTTTCTCGATTGCAGAGAACCCAACGAGCATCATGTTGCCAAGATACAAGGGGTCACGCTCGCACCGATGAGTCAATGGCCACCGAGCCAGGAAATCATCGAGTCGATGCAAGGCAAGCAAATCGTCGTACTATGCCACCATGGTGGAAGATCTTTGCGTGTGACGAACTGGCTTCGTGCCAACGGCTTCCCCACGGCAGTTAGCATGTCCGGGGGCATCGACTCCTGGAGTTTGGAAATCGACCCGAGTGTGCCCCGATACTGATCCCCCTTGAGCCTCATTCCCGACTCTGAACGATTCGCTTGTGCATCATGAACATGAAGTTCTAGTGAATTGATTAC
>Ga0315905_10007629_pt1 | contig 10951 bp, 7 predicted proteins | sample LakEriMetagenome_5_FD_203522 | JGI IMG/M metagenome (GOLD analysis project Ga0315905, IMG submission 203522) | Freshwater fungal communities from buoy surface, Lake Erie, Ohio, United States - Buoy 4 MA121 | ecosystem: Environmental > Aquatic > Freshwater > Lake | place: USA: Lake Erie, Ohio... | reverse complement strand
ATTCAAAAAACTGGTTTCATTGAATTCTGGTATTCGTTCGTTCTCAACGGTTTTTATAAAATCGAGTACGCCTTTTCCTACGTCGCCATTTTCAAATTCATGAAACAATTCCAAATCGGACTCATCCACTATGTCTATTTTTTCGACTTTATTTTCCTTTATTAATTCTTTCTCTTCTATTGATTTTTCTTTCTCTTCCAATTGAGTTTTCTCTTCCGATTGTTCTTTATTTGCCAATTCATTTAATCTTTCCATTTCCTCTGGATAAATAAAACCGATTATTTTATCCATATCGGATGCGATATTGGATAGTTTACTGGCTAGTCGTGCGGGTTTGAAATCGTGACATGGATCGTGTATAAATAAATTGGACAATAAAAACAACATATCATCATCTTCCTGAAATTCAATGGATACTCTTTCATTATTCGGTTTAAAATCCTTTGCATTATAATCTTTTAATTTCTTGTTTGAATTATCATTGGTATTAAATATTTCCTGTGTCCGTTTTCTACTCGCCATTATATTATACTATATTCACATAAAAAATGTACAATTAAAAAATGTACAATATAATACAACCCCTAAAACCACCTACTTTTTTATATTTTTATTTTTTCATTTTTTCATACTATTTTTTCACACTGTTTGTCTTTTTCACGACCACTTTCTTTACCTTTTGATTATCACCGCCTTTCATTAATTGTTCACGTTTCACTTTATATGCGGTATATTGTGTTTCCAGATGCGCCAGTTCGCTCAACCACATCTGTTCCACCGTCGTGGATTTTAGTATAGCCAGGTCTTTTTCCGCAGTTTCTTTTTCCTTTAAAATCGTCGCAACGTTTTCCTCGGTCACTGAATCCATCGGCATTTTGATGAGGTATTTGTACTCGCCGTCGATTTTTTCATAGCCTCTCGATACTAACAATTCGGTCACTGTCTGTGCATTTTTCCTGCGTAAATCGACGACACCGGAGAGTGTTTCCATGATGTATTTCGCTTTATTCGTCAATTTCACTAATTGTGATTCCATGCTTTCGATTAACGCCTGTTTACGTTTGCCATATAGATCAATTCGCACTTTGTAGAAATCGTCGATGATCTCCGCAACAGTTGTGTATTTGTGCAATTTGCTCTCTGCATTGAATAGATGCATATTCGTCGTACTGACGGTAGTGCTCAATTTAAACAGTTTTTCCAGTCCATTGACGCCGAATTCGTCGACTACGGATTCGAGTTTATCTAAAGAGTCTTTCGGCAAAGTCACTGTGAAATCGACCTGGAGTTCGGTGGACATGGTGACCATATCTTTGATGGACGGTGCGATCTTTTTGCCGGTTTTATCGACAGTACCATCGGCCAATTCTTCTAAAAAGGTGGTATATGGCAGAGTCCACGTCCCAATGGGGAGTTCGGTAATACGGATTTTATCGTCGCCCACTTTCTCATACCGGCCTTTGATCAGATATTTCTGCTCGCCGATTTTCTTTATGGTTCCCGTGAAACCCTCATAATAGGGGACGAATTCTACATCAGCAGCAGCAGCAGATGCCGTGTTTCCGTTTCCAGTCAATTTGTCCCGTAAATACTGGATGATTTGAATGGGATTATATGGCTGAATACTGGAGGAGAATCCGGTACCAATGCCCGAGATTCCATTGATCAGTACGAATGGTAGGATCGGCACGTAATATTCGGGTTCGACAATAGTGCCATCGTCGTTCATATAATTCAGAACGGCGTCGTCCTTTTCCGGGAATATGGCGCGTGTCAGTGGATTGAGTTGGGTGAATATATATCTCTCCGATGCCGAGTCAGAACCGCCGGCCAATCGCGTGCCGAATTGTCCATTCGGTTCCAGCAGATTGATATTGTTCGATCCCACGAAAATCTGCGCCATATTGACGATCGCCCCGTTCAACGACGCCTCGCCGTGATGGTAGGCGCTGTGTTCGGATACATACCCGGAAAATTGCGCGACTTTGATTTCGGAGGTTAATCGGCGTTTGAATGCGGCATATAGGATTTTCCGGAGAGAGATTTTCAGACCGTCGACCATACTCGGAATGGAACGCGCACAGTCATACGTACTGAAATGGATGAGCTCTTTGTCGATGAAATCGTCGTATGTGACACACGGTTGATTCGTATCTAGACTGGCCGTTTTATCGTATTGCTCCAGCCATTCTTTGCGGTCGTCGGTTCGTTTTTTATTGAATACTTTGTCGATAGTATTGTCCGTTTTCGCCAGATCGTACGTGAAATCCACGATCTTTTTATTGGCGAAATATTCTTTGAATTCGGCGGAGGTCGAGGTACCCAATCCTTTGAAATATTTGATGGTCCAACCGGTCGCATCAGAACCAGCGAGGTTCGCTTTCCAGGTATTGTATTGATTCTCATTGTAGAATACGAGGGTTTGTTGACCTTTTCTCGCACGCAAAATAGGCGTATTCATAAACGAGATGAACCCGTCGATTTTGGTCAGGGATGCCCATTCGCTGTGAAATAGATTGATACAGAGACCTTTGATATGATGACCGTCCAAATCCTGATCGGTCATAATCATGATTTTACTATATCGCAAATGCTGATGAATGTCTTCCATGGTTTGATAGACACGTCCGGATTCTAGACCCAGGATCTTTTTGATATCCGTGATCTCTTTATTCTCGGCGATCTTTTTATTGAGTTCCCCGCGCACATTGAGGAGTTTCCCTTTCAATGGATAAATACCGATGATATTGCGATCCTCGCTGGAGAGGCCAGATACAATTCCTGACATGGCACTGAGTCCCTCGCACAGGATCAGGGTACACAATTTCGACTGCGCGGTTCCACTGTAATTGGCGTCGATCAAATTGGGAATACCGCGAACGACGCGGGATTTCGATCCGTCGGTCTTTTTCGCGATTTTGTTCTCTTTGGCCTCTGTAATGGAACAGGCGGTGTCCATGACGCCCATTTTCGCGACTTTTTCGATGAATGCGTCGCTGACGTGGCATGTGGAACCGAATTTGGCGGAGGGCGTGTTCATGAAATCTTTGGTCTGGCTGTCGAACGACGGATTCTCTATATCGCATCGCAAAAAGAGAATGAGTTGTTCTTTGATGGAATTCGCGTTCACTTTCACCTTTTTCTTTTTGTCGATATATTCCACGATTTTACGCGTGATTTGACCGAGAATGTAATCGACGTGTTTACCGCCTTTGAATGTGCAAATACCGTTCACGATGGAGACCTGGGAGAATTCGTGAGTATGTGACAGGGCGACGGCGTATTCCCAGCGTTCATTGGGTGTCTCATACACCTTTTTACCCTCGATAAAGAGGTCGACGTATTGCTGGAAATTTTTGACGGGTACGGGCACACTGTTGTAGACGACTTTGATCTTTTTCGCGGAATGGTCGGACACCGCGGCGATGTCGTAGACGCGTTTTTTCAGGAGAGCCAGCATATCGGGGTTCAGACACGCGGGTAGACCCAAACGGGCATAGTCGGGTTTGAATGAGACCTTGGTATATGGCTTTCCTGCAGATTTCGCAATGACGGGGGGTTCGATCACGTCGAGATTGTGTTTGAATTCCTGGGTATATTTTAAACCGCGAATGTGATCGACCGTTTCGATTTTGCCCCATACAGACCATATGAGGACGAGTTTGAATCCGAATCCGTTTTTACCACCGACGATCTTTTTCTCGGTTTTGTCGTAATTGGTGGAGGTGCGTAGATGACCGAAAATCATTTCGGGAATCCAGAGATTGTTTTCGGGGTGTTTTGCTACATCGATACCGTTACCATCGTTGGTGATATGGATGGTTCCATCGGGATCAATGGCGACGTCGATGTAGGTCACTGTTTTTTTGTCGGCCGATGTAGATTGGATCATACGTTTGACGTGATCGCGGGCATTGACAATGGCCTCGTCGAACAATTTGTAGGCGCCGGGATTGTAATCGAAATGTTTGAGAACCATTTTTCCGGAGGTTTCGTCAAATACCCATGTTTCAGTATCCACGTTTTCAATGGATCCGATGTAGGTATCTGGATTGTCCAGAATGTGTTGTTTGTCGGTTTTCTGTTGGTATTGTTTAGCGAGATCGATGGTAGAAGTCATTTTAATAATAATTATAGGCAGGTATATGTGGTTTATATATGGTTTATGAAATCCGGATCAATTTTTACAGGGACCCCCCCTGTTGTATTATATAGGATATTTTTTATATATGACACCTATATATAAAATATCCAAAAAAATGAATAACGACAACCGATATTCGCCGAATTTTCAGAATACCACGAGTATGCCCGCGTCAGCATTCGACGATTTACCGGAGAATGATCCAATACGTGTTTTTTGCCAAAAATCGGCGAAAATGAAAATGTGTATGCCGGTTCTCTATAATAAAATTGTGACGGGGGGAAATAATCCTCAGATAACACAGGCACAACTATATGCACATACAGTGAGATCACGTAAACACAGAACGATTTATCCGTATCGTAATGGGAAAGACAGTTTACCTGCGAATTTACCGGTGATATCCAATTCGAATGTAATAACGAGTGGGAATTGGTAGATATTATGATGTATCATATATCATGTATCATCATAAAATATGTATAAACATTAGTTCTCGTATAATAGTATAAAAAACATATATACCATACACAAAAGATGTTACGCAAATTTCCCAATCATTGTAAAATATTTTTACGCGAATTCTCCATCAATATTGCATCGAAAATGGCAGAAATGAATGATCTGGTCCAGTTAAAATATACATTTACACCCAGAAAATGTCTAAAAACTATTTCGCAAACGGGACCTATACAACCATCCTGTAATACATGTGTGCATTATATAGCAAATTCGCATTCAAATCTCGATCTTTTATCCAAATGCAAACGATTTTTCTATTCTAGAAACTGCGAAATCATCGATTATGAATATACAACTGTATGTAGACAAAATACAGATATGTGTAGTATTGAGGGGAAATATTACATGAAAAAACCACCGAAATAATTATTCGATTTTAGGCATTTTGAACATTCAAAACGGTAGACATTTGACATTTTTATATATCCATATACTATATAAATATGACCAATAAACCCACTAGACAGGCCGATGGTCTCTACCACGTTCACGGAAAAACATACAAAGAATTATTCGGTTCCAGACACCAGGTTTGGAACGGTACTGCGTACAAAACCACCGGCGAACTAAACCGCGCCGATCTCATGATGAACAAATGGGGCAGAATTGTCAGTGCCAAAAAACACAAAACCGCCAAAAAGGAAAAACGTCTACAAAAATTCGGTTTTTTCGCCAAAAAAGGTCAATTCGGATTCGTCAAACGTGCCACACGTAAAAACAACCGTTCTCGCAAAGCCTAAACAAAAATTAAATTATTCGACAAAAAATTAAATAAATGAATACGTATTCTATTTATACATACAAATAGAATACATATAAAAATATGTCTGAAAATAAAACAAATCTCATCATTATTTCCGTATTCAATACGGGTTCTCTCGCCCTCGCCATCAATCATTTGACCTCCCTCCGGAATCAGCAAATAACCAACTATATGGCATTCGCGCAGGATGAGAACACATTTCAAACCGTGAAATCACTCGGTTTCAATGTACAACCCGTTTCCGATATTCCTTTTTTTACAAACGAGAAAAAGGATTTCGGAACACCCGATTTTGTAGCCATGTCATTCGTCCGATATAAAGTCATCCACGAAATGTTACAGAAATACGACGCGGTTTGGTATTTAGATGTCGATTCAGTGGTTCTCGCGGATATTAATCAGTATTTCGCAAAATCCTGGGCGTCAAAACGGAATGTTCTCGATATGGTGTTCCAGAATGATATACATATGATTTGCAGCGGGTGTGTCCTTTATTTTTCCAATGAAAAAACGATTCAATGTACAAAACATGTATATGACCACATGAACCGGTATATTCCGGACCAGCATTTTGTCGCGGGAATGTTACAGCAAAACCCCGATTATTTCCAGATAGAATTAATGGATTATATGGATTTCCCAAATGGCCTTTTGTATTTCGATAGTTCAGACACGATTGGTGTTCCGCCGAATCTGGCCTATTTGAAAAAAGATTACAATGATCGGAAAGGGGACAGGTCGCCACAATTTGTTCATGCGAATTGGATGGTGGGGAATGAGAAAAAAGAGCGAGCATTACGAAAATACGACCTTTTTTACACCAAATAAATAACCGAACAATATATATATATATAGTAAATTCGATTTTACACCTTTTTTTACATTCCAAACATTCGACACGATCTAGTAATAATCGTAGACTTTCCTCGGTGAATGTTTTGAAAAACATCTGTTTCGCATATAAATAAAAAATGAAAAATTGATATATTTTTATATAAATATATCAATTATATATTAATCAAACACAAACAACCAAATTTATTATTCATACTATGGAAAACCAAAATCAAAAGGAATACGAATATTTCGAAAAAACCGTCAAATTATTCAATGAAAATAAACTCACGAGGAATATTATTCGCAATACGTCCAAACCCGTATTTGATCGTTTCCAGGATTGGATTCATAATAATATAGCCGAATTTAGTACACGTGTTATGATGAATAACCAAATAGATGTTTTACGACGAATGAAATACGGTGTATGTTGCACCTGCACAAATATAATTGATATGTATAATTCCATCGATATTTTCGATTTAGATTTCGACATCACAAACACAAAATGGGTCCAGCATCAATATGGATTAACCATTATTTATAAACTATATAAAATTAACGAAAATGGTAACAAAATTAAAAAATTGTTCTCCTATGATAGCGAAGGACATATGCATTATTATCCCTATAAAGAAAATGTGATATGTGACGAATGCGTCGATAAAAAGGAAAAAAAGGAAAAAGAAAATTATCTGAAAAAACAAATGAAAAAAACGAAATGCAAAGAGACGGAGTCGATCTGTTCAATCTGTATAGATCCGATCATTATAGATGAAAAACAAATTCAATTGAAATGTTCTCATGCATTCCATCCCAAATGTATTTCTGAATGGACGAATCGAAAAAGTAATTGTCCATGTTGTCGTTTTGATATTGTTGTATAAGGAATTACATATAGTGGTAAATATGGTAAATATGGTAAATCACGTTAAAAAATAAAATTCATGAATTATTTTTTGGATATAATTCATGATTTTTTTTACTACTCTTCGTAAAATAATGTCTATATAGAAAACCATTCTTTCGAAATGAAATTGCCGTCTATCACCGAATCCGTCATGTTTTCCAAAATCCATTTTTCGAAATAGGATTTACTCACTATCATTTTGTTCCGCATTTGCTCTTTCTGTTTACAATAAAACAAATAGGCGTCATATATCGGAAATGGTTCCGCAGTTTCAACTGCCGTTTTCATCATTTCGAGAATAACCTGTATATCCATGGATTTATCCCATAAAGACGACCGGATTTTGCAGATATATTTCTCTTTTTCAATTTCCACCTCGGGGAAATAAAACGTAATCAGTTCCAAAATCAGTTTTTCGTTCAAACTAGTTTTTTGGGTTTTCATCCATATTTTGTAGAGTGTTTTCAATTCTTCGATCTCGAAATCCATTTCCGTCTCGTCTTTCACGATTGTTTCATTCCAAAACTGGAGGAATGATTGTATTTCCGGCATATATTTACTATGAATACCGTAGAATGTATCTGAACCCGCGTTATAATGTGCAGACAGCCTTTCGCAAATCATCGTTTTGAAAATATGAGAGTACATGATATTTGGCAAACCACGCGAATCCAAATATTTCCTCCATAAAAAATGCATATTTTTCCACGTTATCGCCGACGTTTCCATATTCGATGTCTGGATATATTCGATAACGAATGATTCTATATGGCTTTCCGGCGTGGTACGTTTGAGGGCGAATGCAAACTCCGAAATTTCTGTTTCTGACTCTGCATACTGGTCGGAGGATTCATACCGGATGGAATAATGCGTCGCCACGCAAAATAGGTCGAGCCAATCATCGCGGACAATGGGCACCCAAATATTTTCCGAGTGGATGGTGTCGGATATTTTGATGAATCGGCATTTACTATATTCATTCCCCGTAAATCGGTAGCGGATCGTGTTATTTATATTTTGTCCGAGAAATGCCTGCGCGAAATGATTCAGTTCCTGTAAAAATGGTTTCGCCCGTGGATCGATAAAATGTGTGAGATCATTCGTTTTTTTCAATATACTATCACCCAAAATCGTGAGGAAATATTTGGCCAACGATTTATTGGGAAAAATACCCGGCACTAATTTCGACAGCACATTCTGTATTGTATCCGATTCGGGAATGGTTTTGAACAACGATTTTTCTTTAATTTTCCGAATGATTTGGGTTTTCGTCCGTTGTTTGCATGTATTGGTTTGCGAGATGGAGAGTAGGATTTTATACCATATATCATCCTCTTTGCATATATTGTAATGTAACCCGTCATACATGAAATATTTATCGGTGGACGAAATATAGAAATAGTGATTCGTGTTCAAAAACGACTGTATGAAATTGGCCTGGGATTTTTCCTGTTCCTCGGTCCTGATCATTTTCTGTTCATATGTTTTTTTCATGTTTTCGAGAACATTCGACAATTGTTGTGTGATAAATGAATGTATTTTATGTGACATATAGGGATCGTTTTCGTATTTTGCATATAATTCATTTACTATTTTCACCCCTATCTCCGAATTGGTTTCATTCATTTAATTTTTATATATTTCGAATACTAATTTGGTCAATCGCGTGGTTTTTATATGGTTTTTTTACACATTATTTGAGATGTCCATGTGTATATCGTTATTCGAACAAAACGACTGACTATATGGCGGCTACATAGTAAATATATCGTTGAATAATGCCATCACACGTTCTGGTGTGAATTGTTCATATGCATTCCATGAATCTCGGCTTTTCACAATGGTTCGAACATGTTTGAAAATTTCCATCAATTCGCTAGACGTCTTATATATAATCGCCTTTTCTCGTAAAATATCAATGTGTTCGGTGTCACCGCAGTAACACGTGACGACCGGTTTGTTCGCCGATGAAAACTCGGCCACGGCTAGACCGAACGTTTCGCCAATTTGCCGGGCGTGGATCATGATGTCGCACGTATGAATGAACCGCATTTTCACACCGACATCAATCGACGAATTCATGTATATGATACGCGGATGATCGAAAAACCGCTCCGTATTCATAAATACGAAATATACATTGGCGGATTCAGGCATGGCCATGAACTCGCGAATGGTTTGATGTACGTATGGTATATCGAAAGTCTCGATACCACCGTGACGGCCAAATACAATCGCATCCTCCGGAATATTCATGTGTTTGCGATAATTGTCGGATGGTGGATGGTCGGGGATTTTCACTATATATGGAATCACGGGAATATTCGTTCCAAACCGGCGATTGATGGAATGCGAAATGGAAATGTGGTAATCACCCTCCGGCCATCTCGTCGCAAATACATCATGTTTAATCGTTTTGCATTTTGTTCCCGCGTAAATGGATTTGTCGAAAAATGGGGGATCTGAAATACCGAATAATTGAAAATAGACGAAATCCACGGATTTTTCCAGAATGATGTTACGTGCCTCTTTGAAATCGTCGAATGTATAAATGGGAAATTGGGATTTGTATTTTTCATACGAATCGTAAAGTGGCGTTTCACCTTTTTCCATTATTTTTCTCGCTGAAAAACAGAAAATAATGGACTCGTTCCCTAGAATTGTCTGGTTGTAATAGGCGTAATTATATACGGAATCTTCGGTACCCCGAACGCCGAAATTCGCAGTGAAAAACGCAATGACTTTTTTAGTTTGAGATATATAATAAAAATATGTTATACACTTTTGGATAACATATTTTTTATTTCATTTCATGTGTAAATCATTGAATCATTCGTATTTTGGGAAATCGTGTTATTATATTGTAATCGCCGTTCGGACTTTTGTATTTTCCCTTTTATAGGATTTGGCGTCCACGGTAGAGGATATGAAATATTTGGTGATGGCCATATTGGATTTCAAAATTTCGTCTGTGGATAAAACGGAGAACCATTGGTAATGAGTTCTCCGGAGAATTTCCTCACGTGGAATCAGAATTCCATACGCGGATGTGTCTATGTCCAAATACCCATCCTCCAGTAATTCCTCCATCATGATCGGTTTTCCCTGGTTGGTTCGGATACCGATTTGAGAACCGTTCAAAATTTGTATATTTTTCTCTTTAATTTGTCCGATTAACCAGTAGGATACGTTCCCTTTGAAATCATCCTCGCTGGTGAAATGGGGATTGCGTGCGACCTTTTTCAGATATTCGAGGAGTTCTAGAATAGTTTCACTGTTTTTCGGAGAACTGATAATGTCAATAGACGGTAAATAGAGGGGTCCGTTTTTCGCTTTTTCAATATTGACTGCGCGAATCATGTTCTCGCCACATACGGGTTTATCTATACTCTGTTCATATATGGGCAACAAATTTCGGAGACAGAGGAATGAATTGGGTATAGTTAATCCGCCGTAATAATATATCAATTCCAACATCCCGACATCCCGCATTTTCGATTTCATGGGTTCTGCCATGGCCGTCAGATCGACGTCCCATGTGGGAATCAATTTACTAAAGGTTTCGTCGTCAATGAGACAGATATTGAAATCATCACTGCAGTGTTCAATAATGGATTTAATAGTCAGTAGTAAATAGGGCTGGTTCAAATCCGTTGTATTACGCGAACAGAAATCCCGCCAATTACGGGCATTGATTTCGTATTTCGAATGAATCCAGAGTTTCGGTTTATTATATCCATAGAGGGGCGAATCATTCAGCAAATATTTTTTCACC
>Ga0315905_10007628_pt1 | contig 10951 bp, 10 predicted proteins | sample LakEriMetagenome_5_FD_203522 | JGI IMG/M metagenome (GOLD analysis project Ga0315905, IMG submission 203522) | Freshwater fungal communities from buoy surface, Lake Erie, Ohio, United States - Buoy 4 MA121 | ecosystem: Environmental > Aquatic > Freshwater > Lake | place: USA: Lake Erie, Ohio... | reverse complement strand
TCAGAACCCCGACGGCACCGTAGAGTTCCACGGCTTCAACGCCTTCGCTGAACCCGCATATAGCCCGGGCGCCTCTGACGACAGAAGCGCAAACCTGTACCGCCAGGCGCAGGTCGAAGCGTACCGCAATAGCGGCGCCGTGAAAAACTAACTTCCACAGCGGCTGGCTGGACGGGAGGCAGGCGCCTGCCTGACGGGGGCAGTCGCGTCTGCTTCGGCACGACGGGGGCTGCAAGCAGCGCGCGGCCGCACGATCTTGGAGGGGAGGGGAGGATGTTGAATGCCAACGCTGCTCACAAATCGAGCTGGTGGTGCAGCAACCGCAGCACACAATTAGTTGCTTCTGTACGTCGTGCCCGCTACGGCGCCCGCACGCTGGCGTTGGAAGTGGGAAGAGTGCTTACGAACTAAGTACACGTGGGATTGCAACGAACATGGCTCGTCCTGGGTGCGCCCTGCCCCGTCCTTTAACTTGGAACACTCCTCACCATCACGCGAACATGGATAGCGAAAAACTTGTTGTTCACAGGAAATTACCCCCGGGGGGGGGAACCACGTTCGCAACTGAACACGATACAGCCCACCCCCACATCTCCAGGGGGTATTTGCTGCAATCAATCTATTTTATTTACGTCCACTCCTTGCATTTCAGGCAGAGTGTATGACAGAGTATGTGTGCGGGTGAGCGTGTATGTACGCCCGTATATGACATTTGGGCGCGCAACATCATGGCAAATTTGCTTTACCGCAACATCATGGCAAATTTGCTTTGAAGATTCTTAGCGGCGGGAACACAATTATCTGGCCTCCAGCCTACTCTGGATCCATCGACCTCATTTGGCCTTTCCACGTCAGTTGTCACGGTCTCTGGGCGAGTCAGAGGATGCGGCTCGCTGACGGAGCTCCTCTCTCTGGCCGATCTTGAGAACACCCAACTCCTTGAACTGTTCGTCGCTGATATCGAGGACAGCCGTCAATAGACAATACTTTCAGCATGGACAGCGCCGTGTCGCGCATGCATGCAAATTTTCCATCGCACCTGAGAGTTGCAAGAATTCTGCAGGTGATTTCCTCGTCCTTGAAGTTTGCCACGACCTTTTCGATTTCATCCTTCGATGTTTTTCCATTCGCCCCGATCACGTCGCACAGCCACTTGCGTACCCAACGACACTCACGAGTCACAGACGCGCTAGCTGCACGCGCCACCAGAGCATAAATCGGAGTCTCTAGTCAGCCAGCAGGTTTGCAATGGGACAAACCTCTTTGATGAGCGCTATGTCGTTCTGCAGACGAACTTGGTAAGGACTCGCCGAGCCAACAGCCGCAACCTTTGGCGCAGCGGGATCTGGGGATGAAACACGACTGAGAATAGCTTCCCGCGCTCCGTCGCCTCCCATCTCGCCATCTCCATTGCCGGCGCCCGTACCTTGACCCTTTTGTTGCTCACGCTTGGAAGGGCCCCCGCCGCCGCTCTTCACATCGCCGCCGAAGCTGCTGCTCCCGCTGACGACGCTCCTGCTGCCGCGGTCTTTTTCCGGCCCCACTGCAGCGGTGCTTGACGCAGTAGGTTTGGAAGAAGAGCTGCCGCTGCTCTGCATTTTGCAAGTATCCTGCAGATCGTCGCGCTTGGCGGCAAAATCTTTCATCCCCTTGACCACTTGCGCAAGAGTAAGGGTTGAACATTGACCGTCGGAAAACTGCACCTGGCGAGGATGCTCAGGCCCGTCAGTCATCATGACAGAACTGATATATATAATAAAGATTTGGAGTCGTATCACTGCAACCGCAGCCTGCGCGCGGACCTCATATCTGTCGTTATGAAGATCATAGCGCTGTATCTGGGTGCCGAACCAGCCGTGCCCGGGGAAGAACTTGGCAATCCAGTGCCCTACCACAGCGTCACCAGAATGCACGAGCTCGAAGTCGCCGTTTGTCCTGGGAGTTTGTCCATGTCAACTCCCACATTTTCACCACAGGTGGGTGGATTCGGGCGCTCATCATCGCGATGAGCGAGCGCTTGCTCACCACGAGTCGCTGGATGAGTCGACGAGGAAGACGCATTCCTCGCACCCGTTGCACGGCTGACTCTCGTCGCACTGGTCGAGCTTCACCTTCCACTGCTCCCTGCAGCACTCGTGGACGGTACCCATGTGCTTTTGCGTGGTCTTCCGCGCCCGTTTGCCGGATCCGCCTGTCTTGTCAGTGACGGTGGTGACCACTACCTTGGCGCCGTCCTGGCGCACGGGTGCGGGGGCGTGCCTGCGCATGTCCTCCTGGCGCACGGGCGCGGGGGCGTTGCGCAGTTCGCGAGGAAGTGTACGTGTCGTAGTACGCCGAGACAAAGTTCTTCACAAAATTACTCGCGAACTCGCGCAAAGCAGGTTCGTGCTTACTCAGTTACGGAAAATGGCGCGGCTACGACTGGCCCTCGGCATGATTCTGCTGGCATTTGCTGCGGGGCCGCGACTGGCTGTGTCCCTGCCGCGCACGCCCGCGCGCGCAGTCATCGACGGCACGCGGGGCCTTCACAGCGTCGTGTGCGCGTGCGAACGCGGGCGCAGCCCGACGAGGATGACCCTGCGGGGCGGTGGAAGCAGCATAGCGGAGCTTCTCTCGTGCTCGACCAGGGCCTGGGGGGACAGCAGCATCTCCGGGTCGGCCGAGGGCGACGACGATTCGGGCGATGCTGTCGAGATGGACGTAGAGGACGAGGGCCCCTCGAGCACGCAAAGCGACTCTGGGCTCAGCAGCGGCGACGGCGGGGACGTCGACACCAGCAGCAGGGACATGAGCAGCAGGGACGGGGCGGGCCGAGAGGGTGAGAGCGATGGGGGCGAGAGCGACGAAATGGTGCCAGCGCCGCCGCTCGGAAAAGTGACGACAATCGCACCCTGCACTGGCGACCTGCGGCGCGTGGTTGATATGCTGGGTGCCGCGCGCCGGGTCATCGTTGTCACGGGCGCCGGCATCAGTGCGTCCTGCGGCATCCCCACTTTCCGCGGACACGGCCAGTTTTACCAGAGCGTCGCGGAGGAATTCGGCCTGGCCGATGGGCACCAGGTCATGGACGCCCAGGTCTTTGCACACGATCCGCGGCCCTTCTTCAAAGTGGCGAGCAGGCTCCTCCCCACAGAGCCTCGCCCGTCGCCGACACACTTTTTCATCAGGCGGCTGGAGGAGGCGGGGCGCCTCTTGCGTCTCTACACCCAAAACATTGACACGCTTGAGAGAAAGGCAGGGATCGAAAAGGTGGTGTATTGCCACGGGTCCTTCGCTACCGCAACCTGCACACGGTGCGCACAGCAGATTGACGGCAGTAACATCTCCGAGGCCATTTCACTCGGCAGGGTCCCCCTCTGCCAAAGCCCCCACACGCCACCGGCACCGCAGCGTACACGCGACCACGAGACGTGGAGCGGAAAGCGCGAGCTCGGACGCGATGATGGCATGGCGGGCACTGACGATGACGAGACGCTGGGCGCCGGAGATGCGGCGACGGACTCGGCGTCTCTCTCTTGGTCTCGCACCTCGTCGCCTGGGTGGTCGTCGTCTCATGATTCGCAAGAGCATGGGGAGGAGGAGGAGGACGAGGAGGAGGACGAGGAGGACGAGGAGGTCGAGGAAGACGAAGGCGAGGGCGAGGGCGAGGAGGAAAAGCGGGCGAGGGCGCGGGGGAATGAAGAACGGGAGACCGAGTGCTACACACGCGGGGCGGGTTCATGGGAGGCACCGCACGGGCGTGCGGGCGTGTGTGGAGGAGTACTTAAGCCCGACATCGTCATGTTCAACGAACGGCTGCCGCAGACCTTTCACCGGGCCGTGACGCGTGATTTGGAGAGTGCGGACTTGCTCTTGGTCATGGGCACCTCTCTGTCGGTGGCACCGGTGGCCCATATCCCCTTGATGTTGCGGCATATCCCCTCCATTCTCATTAATGCCGAGCCCGTGATGCCCCATGGCGTGTGGGACGTGATCGTTCACGGCGCATGTGATGATGCCATTCACGCCCTCGACCGCCAGGGCCTTAGTGCGATACTGCCTGAGAATACCGGCACGATACACGAACCGCGATCCCAGAGTTCTCCGCGTGCGCCACAGCCCGCTCGTCCCGAGGCAGGCGCAGGGCATTGCGTTCCCGAAGCTGCGGGTGGTCTGCAGTCTTCTGCGCATTCTCCAGCACAGCGGCAAGGACAGGGAAACAATCGGTGCCCGGAGGGGGGGGGCAAGGTACCGTCACCAGCAGTGCACCTTGACCCGGAGCGGGGTGAGTACGTGTGGATCACAGCGAGTCAGTGGGGAGAGAGGGAGGATGGGCCGCGGAAAGCGGGGGGCGGTGAGGGCCGACAGCGGCAGCGGGAACGAGCGCGCGAGCGAGGACTCAGAAAGCACGAGAGGAAACGCGGGAAGGAGGGGGGGCGGAGTACAGAGGGGAGGGCCGGGGGAAAACAGGGGCGCAATGGCGAGAGAGAGAGCAGTGCCGCGGCGGGGCGACACAGGAAGGAAGGCGCCATCTCCAAAGTGACCGTGTCAGCTATCTCCAAGGTCACGGTCTCAACCCGTGTCTTGAAGCAGCACTCGTCGTCAGCCAGGGGTGGGAGGGAGGGTTTATTAGCCAGTGCTGCGGCATGCAAGCAAGAGCAGGCAGGTGCATTTTCACGACACGCCTTTCCGCCTGCAATTTCGGCGTTGCAGTGATCACGCAACGGGATTGCCATGGGGGGCGTGGAAAAGGGCAGAGATCGTCCGAAGCCAGGTTGCTGATGGGCGGGGGATACGCAGGGCTTTGAGTTCGAAGCACACCACGTGGAGGCTCCAGGAAGTGCGCAGATTGTTGGTTGGGACGTGAGGCTCGATGCGCCAACTGGGCTGGGGTCCGTATGGCTCGCCCTTCTGCGGTTGTATACTACAGAGGCGATTTAAATGGAAGAAAGCACTAATTAAATCATACAAGTAAGATTTACGTAACTCAGCGAAGAAGAGCGTCGGATGGGGCCCTGGGTTCGCAATTGATTCAGTCCTTGATTTATCAAATTGTTAGTGCCAAGCATTGAACATGGGGGGGGCTGTTCAGTCGCGAATCCCACCAACGCCATTTCCCACCCCATTGACAGATTTCGAGCTTGGTGTGATCACGTTCCAGTGGTTACGGGAGGACGGCCCTGCACACACATGTGACCAAATTGACCAGGTTGAATACCCCCGTAGCCCCATGGGCTGCCCCCCATGCCCGGAACACCCCTGTATCCCTGGCCAACCCCCGCGTGCAGCGGGGGTTTTGACGGGGCTGTCAGTTGATGGGACACGGGCGGGTTCGTGTTGCTGCTCCTCCCCGCAGGAGAAGACGGATTCCTCTCGTGTCTGGGCGTTATCGGCGCCTCAGCCGCCGGAGAAGATTGCTGCGTCGCTTGTTTGCACGTGGGCGGCGCCTCAGAGCTGGGAGATTGCGCCAATGATTCTGTGTGCGGAACTGATGGCTCTCCTCCCGACGGCGCTTCGTCTCTAGCCAATGCCAGCCATTCGGGCAAGCGTGAGCGTCCAAGGGCCGCGAGCAACGTTGACGCAGACAGCGACCGCCAAACAGCTTGCCCAATTTCTACTACGCGTCTACGTTTTTGCAAACCTATCAGCCACGATGTCGCGCCCGTGATCCCTTGCAGCAGCCGTGCCAGCGCCACGGGGTTAGAGGTGGTAGCGGTATCTGCAACGACTGTACGGGCCTTCTCAAGCCGTTGCCGTCGACGCATAACCCTACTCGACGCAGAGGCAGCGCGGGAAACCGGGAGCTCGATCGAGGCTTTGTAGATCTTTTTGGTTTCTTCCTGCCATGCGCTGCTGTTGCTCAAAATCTTGTTCCAGCGCTCGTTATTTGTGTGTTCGCTCAGGCACGAAACCAGACTGCTGTCATGCTGCAAATAAAAGCGAGCCACCTTGTCCGCCAGCGTCACCCTTTCCTCCAGCCCCTGCAACATACGCACATTACCCACCCATTCCGGCGCAGCATGCGAGCACACCCGTTTGCACGCATCTGTGCGGAGATGCAAAATACAAATGTATGTACACGCTACCTGCAGGATTTCAGGCCCAGACAGTGCTTGCCATGAGGTCAACAGCGAGCCTACTCGCGTCAAGCGCTGCACCAGGCTTTCCTGCCCGATGCGTTTCTCGACACTCTTGAGGACTTCCTCTACTTCGTCTGCGCGTGTCAAGGTGTGCATGTCATGTTAGATCAGATTCAAGGTCCTGTTTGGGCTCCAACCGATGCGACAGAGAGCAAGCCCGCGCGAGAGATGCGCTGGCGGGAAAGAAGGGTCTACCTGCAGAAGGACGAAAGACCGGGAGGTGCTGATGCATGAGGAAAACAATGCGGTCCAAGTGGTCTTTGACTTCCTTCGGCACCTCATCAGGCCTCGGATGCCGGGGGGCAAGAAGAGTAATAGACACTGCACTGCTACTCCCGCCTTTCACTTCTGAGAATCCAAAAGGCCATCCGCCCGTCAAGACATCCCTGTGGTGCCCTTTGAGTCAGGAACATGGAAACACTGCAACGCATTCTGATACGGGCGTGGCCACGCCAGCATTTGCTCCCAACGGCGGTATCGTGAATGCACAATACCGGGTGTTGAGCGCATCGCGTATCTTGGGCATATCTTGGCTCAGAGGGTCTATTAGGTCTGAGAAGGGCACGATTTCGCTCCTAAACACGCATTCAATTCATTAGAGCTTTCACCCGATGATACTAAAGTATATTTGGCGCAACAGCGGGATCTGAGGCTTGCTTACAATATTTCCCAGACGACCGTTCCCAGAGCGAAGACATCTGACTGCGCACAAAGCGCCTTGCCGGATATCTGTCCCGTCATGCCCGTCAGCACCCGCCTTTCGGAACAAACTCAGAAGACTAGGTTGTCATCGATCCCAGGCAACTCTGCTGGTTGTTCACTGGCGGACATGGGCCATCGTTAACACGCACTCACAACAGACCTGTTCAGGTGCCATCCATTGCAGCGTTCCACACAGCGTGGAGGGTAGATACCAATTTTCACCGGCTTGCATCTTACGTGCAAGACCGAAATCCTGACGTAGGCGTGAGTGAGCGGTAGGCCGTCACGTACTGGTCAGTAGGGTGGCAGCGCAGTTCCAAGCTCCAAGCAGTCCAAAACCAGTCGCATGCTACATGGGACACAACACACGCGTGCGCGAAGAGAACCGCAATCATTCAGTCCGCGAGACAAGGGAACGCACCGTGACTTTCGCATGTCCATCTTTGATCAAAAGATTGCGCGAGCCAAAGTCGCGGTGCAGGATGTTGAGAGAGTGCAGATGCGCGAGACCCGATGCACTTTCCCGTGCCAGCTGCAGCTTTTGCTCTAGTTTGAGTTTGATTTTGTGGTTGTGCAGCAGATGGTAGAGATCGTACGGGTCGCACAGCTCAAACACAAGCCCAATCTGCCACTCTCCGCCTTGCTGGTTGGCAGCAGGAAACTTGACGGCCGCGCCCTGGAAGTCGACTATGTTGGGGTGTCTGCGCTGCGAGACTTCGACGGTGACCCTTAGCTCCAGAAGCATTTCGCGAAACCTGGCACGCCAGAATTCAGCACGGCGCTCTCGCAGCTCCGCGGGGGCAGCCGCAGCAGGGCATTAACAACAAACTTACAGCTGGGGAAGAGGCTTCGGCGCGTTGGGGTTGACATGCTTGATGGCAACGCAGTTGCCCCGCAGCTTTGCTTTCATCACGCAGCCATTGGCTCCTTGGCCTATGCCCTGCCCTTGCGTCACCTGCGCGACCAGGTCCATGCGCTGTCAGTGCGCTGCATCCGTGGTGCAAGTGGCGCGGGCGGGCAGGTAGCTGAAAGAAGACCTCTGCGAGCGGGATGGCCAAGGGCTGCAGGAGGCGCAACAGCGCCTCAAAGTCGGACATGGTTGGCGCCGGGAGCTTCCTGCTGCGCGCCCAATGCAGCGCCGCTGCTACCACCTTGTCATCCAGAGGGCCCGGCTGCGGCCGCGTCGCTGGCCCATCGCAGAGCAGCAGCGTGAGGGTCGTGCCGGGTGCGCCGCGGAAGAGCCCAGCCACCGCGGCGTCGTCGAGCGCGGTCACGTCGCGCCCGTCGACCGCGCGGAAGTGGTCGCCGACCTCGACCGCCCGGCTCCGTTCGGCCGCGCTCTGCGGCACCAGGCGCGTTACCTCGAAGGGCCCCGCGGTCGCGCCGCCAGACCGAAGGAAGCTCAGGCCGACCGACCCGTCTTCGGCGCGTACAATCACGGCCGTGCGCAGCCCGTCCTCGTCCCGGCGCCCCCCGCCCACGGAGGGGCCCAGCATGGATGCCAAGCCTGCCAAAAGCGCCGGTGATCTTTTGTGAAAAATGGTGTTGATAGGTGTGCCTGTTACAAAGCTGCTCTGTTCCTAAGCAGAAATAGAGAGCGCAACTGCCATGGTACATGACTCAGGAGGGAGCGGGGAGCCTCGCCCCTTGCTCCGAGGGGCTTGCCGCGTGCATCCCCGGATGCAATGCAAATCTGGCCGGGGGCGCCGATGAGCGGCGGGGCCGCGGCTGGCGCACGCGTGTGCAGCCGTGCACACACAAACACACGTTCGTGGCTTTTGGTTGCTCCGCGCGCTTGTTGCGAGAGTGAAGACTAAAGCATCGGGAGTAGGGCGGGATGTAGAAAGAGGACGGTGGGAGCGCTGACTCGTCCGTCGTGCGCGCCCGTGTGCCGGTGCAGTTTCAGGACATTCGTGCCTTCCAGGAGCTCACCGGCCACTATGACGCAATGACGCTGCAGGGCGGCATTGGCGCTCTGACCGTTGCCTCCGGGGGCGTGGCCTCCGACAAGCAGAAGATGGGCTTCAAGGGTGCCCAGTATTTCAAGACGGTACGGGCATGCTGCGACCTGCATGCGCTACCGCCCGGACCTGCCCCTCGATCACACTCCCCTGGGGAGTGTGCCGGACCGCGTGCAACGCTGATGCCGTGCCGCCCTCCGCAGGACATGGCGGCCCCTAAGGGAAAGCGCGCATACGTGTGGGAGACTGGGGGACTGGCTGCTGCCACCAACGTGCTGCCCCCCGGCGCCTGGTACTGCTCAGATGTCTCCGATGCCGAGGTACTAGGCTCGCCTGGATGCGGAACGCGTGGAAATGGAGCTCCACGTGGTTGCCAGAGCGAGGCAACGGATGCGTGTGGCACTGGGCGTCGCACGTGTGCTCGTACGACGCCTCGGCTGTGATGAGCTCGCTTTGCTGCGCGCACCCATTTTGCTTCTGTGCAACCTGCCGTGGTTCTATACAACTTCGCGAGGGAAGCGAAGGAGAGGAGGGTTTTTTATGGGGGGAGTTCAATAGGTCACGCACTGTAGTCAGGAGGGCGCAGAGTACATACCGCTGACCGGGCGGTTGTGCGGGACTGGCTTCTGGCAGGAGTGCAAGAAGATCGCCATCGATGCCAACAACTGGCACTTTGCAGCGTAAGGTGTCATGACGCACGCACACGTTGGCGTGCTGTGCGCCAGGGGCTTCGGTGGGATGGGTGGCGGACGCAGGCCTAAGGGGCGTGTGCCATACAGTGGGGTGCTTACTGTAGGCCGCGTTTTCGAATCCGCGCGCACACACGCGCGCGCACACACACACACATTCACACACCAACACACACTTCCGTCTCTTTGCGAGCAGGTTTGTTTGAGCTTTTCAGTATATTACATGTCTATTCTATGCGGCGCACATCGGCGTCACGAAATTGTGTAGGCCTGAGGTGACACCCTTGCATGAGTGTATGCGGCACTCATGCAAGGGCGTGGTGGTGGTTTCACGCTCGTCTGCGTACGCACACACACGTGGTGTCATGATTGCCTATTCAAAGCAAGCCGGGAGGTTGTTCAGAGCGAGTCCAGGGTGGGCACTTGTGCGCGCTTGGTGAACGCTAGGTTCAGGAGTTGTCAAGTATCTTCATCATCCGCTCGTGCCTGCATGAGCAGTGCAAATGCGCAAACACAAGCACACATGCACCACGCTCTCCAATTCAGTCAACACCTGTATCACATCTCTGTCTCTTCCTTGCTAGATCTCTCGCTCGCTCGCTGCCACGCACTCTCTAGCTCGCTCGCTCACTTTCTCTCTCACCCCCGGCGTCGCAGCTTTCGGAGTCACGGTCGCAGCACACACATCAACGCATTAGAAGCATCACATTATCACATTAGAAGCATCGCACGATGGCAGGGACATGATAATATGCTACTTCAAAAAAGTCCAACATGAGGTCTCACCGGTCACGAACTTTTGTGAGCCGATATTCGAACTCACTGCTGTCCACCATGGGCGTCTGTGAATGACATTTTCAAAATTCAGTGCCTCAGTGCCCTTACTGTATAGAGTCGCTATCGATACCACGTTTGAGAGTTTGTGCCTGCGAGCTCTGAAACAGATTCAGTGCCTTTTGCGCGTCCAACGCCCGCTGGGCCTGGCAGAGTTGAGGGTTCAGAGTCTCGGGGTTAGGTCTTACGGTTTAGTGGCTAAGGCTTTTTGCGCTCCAGAGCCCGCAGGGCGATGCAATTTCCAGTGTCAGTAGGTCCCTTTTGCCAGTGTTAGAAGTTGTCTTGTGCTCCCTAATAGGTCTATTTCTGGGCGCTTCAGAGCTCGCAGGGCGATGCAAGTTCTTGGCACAGTAAATCTCATTGTTATCGTCATCACGAGGAGGGAGACTAGTGCTGAGGTTTGGCTCGATCGATGTAAGTTGTAAGCTATGATGATGTGACACTATGTATGATGATGTTACACTATGTATGATGATGTGACACTATGTATGATGATGTGACACTATGTATGATGATGTGACACTATGTTTTGACTCGATCGATGTCAGTTGTAGGCTTAGGTCTGGCTCGATCAATCTAATTCAAGACTAATTCAAACCAATGTATTTGTGCGACTAATTCAAATCCATGTATTTGTGCATAGCCC
>Ga0315905_10007626_pt1 | contig 10952 bp, 8 predicted proteins | sample LakEriMetagenome_5_FD_203522 | JGI IMG/M metagenome (GOLD analysis project Ga0315905, IMG submission 203522) | Freshwater fungal communities from buoy surface, Lake Erie, Ohio, United States - Buoy 4 MA121 | ecosystem: Environmental > Aquatic > Freshwater > Lake | place: USA: Lake Erie, Ohio... | reverse complement strand
TGTTCCCTGTTACCTGTTCCCTGTTCCCTGTTCCCTGTTCCCTGTTCCCTGTTCCCTGTTCCCTGTTCCCTGTTCCCTGTTCCCTGTTCCCTATTCCCTATTCCCTGTTCCCTATTCCCTTGTCATAACGACAATTTTTAACGCCAACCTACTTATATTTACCCATTTACCGCTCAACTTTCAAGCATAGTTTTCTGCTTGGAAATGTAATAATAAACCATATTCCAAACCTTCAACTACTGCTTGATAGGAAGCAGCCAAGATATTCTTAGAAACCGCAACAGTTGTCCAGCGTTGTTGAATATTGCGAGATTCAACTAAGACACGAGTTTTTGCCGCAGTTCCGGTATTTCCATTCAAAATTCTAACTTTATAATCTGTTAACTCAAAGGTGGCAATTTGCGGATAAAAGTTCACCAAAGCCTTACGCAAAGCCGCATCCAAAGCCGCTACAGGTCCAGTACCTTCCGCAGCTTCCAGAATATTTTCACCATTGACAGTGACCTTAATAGTTGCTAAAGAATGGGTTGTTTCTTTGCCCTGAATCAAATCACAATGGACTTGAAAACCATTGATTTCAAAAAATTGTTGACGCAGACCTAAAACATCATACATCAACAGGGCAAAACTCGCCTCCGCTGCCTCAAATTGATAGCCGACACTTTCCAATTCTTTCATCCTCTGGAGAATTTGTCTAGCCTGGGGATGATCCTTGTCTAACTCAATACCAAAAGTCCGGGCTTTAGCCAAAACATTACTGAGTCCAGACTGTTCGGAAATGACAATGCGGCGCGTATTTCCGACTTGTTCTGGTTGAATATGTTCATAGGTTAAAGGGTTGCGTTCTACCGCTGATACATGAATACCGCCTTTATGGGCAAAAGCGGAACGTCCTACAAAAGGTGCGTGTTCATCAGGAGCGAGATTGACAACTTCACTGACAAAACGACTAGCCGCTGTCAGTTGATGTAGCTGGTGTTGGGCGATACAACTATAACCCAGCTTTAGCTGTAAATTAGGAATCAGAGAACACAGATTAGCATTACCACAGCGTTCTCCATAACCGTTGATTGTCCCTTGTACCATTGTTGCACCCGCCATAACTGCTGCTAGAGCATTAGCTACCGCCATTTCTGAATCATTATGAGTATGTATTCCTATTTGCGGAATTGTTGACCATTGACCATTGGCCATTGACAAATGACAATTAACATCCTGAACAATTTGTGTAACTTCATGAGGTAAAGTTCCACCATTGGTATCGCATAAAACCAACCATTCCGCACCTGCGGTCATAGCCGTTGTCAAAGTTTGTAAAGCATAATCGGGATTTTGCTTATAACCATCAAACCAATGTTCAGCATCGTAAATTACCCGTCGTCCTTGAGAACACAGATACTCAATCGTGTCACCAATCATGGCTAAATTTTCTTCTAGACTGGTCTTGAGTCCGGCTGTAACGTGCAAATCCCAGGATTTACCGAAAATAGTCACCCAGCGAGTACCTGCCGCCAAAATCGCTTGCAGCATGGGTTCATCTGGGGGTTTAGTATGAGGACGACGGGTAGAGCAAAAGGGAACAACTTCTGCCTGTTTGAGGGGATTTTGCTGAAGTTGCCAGAAAAACTGGACATCTTTAGGATTTGCCCCTGGCCAACCACCTTCAATAAACGGAATCCCTAATTGATCCAGTCGGTGAGCAATGCGTAACTTATCTTCTATGGACACTGAGAGTCCTTCCCGTTGGGTCCCGTCCCGGAGAGTAGTGTCATAGAGCCAAAGTTGATTTGAGGGAGTTTTGGTCATAAAAATTGTTGAACCTTTGATTCAACACTGACACCTGAGAGATAACTTGGCTGCACGCGAATAAACAACAAAAAGCTGTTTTGGTAGTTTCATCAGTCCATACAAAAATGCTAACAATTGCTCTGAGGAAGTGTAGCGAAGCTTCATATTTTCTTCCTACTTCCAGTCTCAAAGCTGCGCCACTATCTGCCTGGGGATTTAACCCATTTTACCCATGCAGGAAACCCTCAAACCATTCGGTACTTATTTTTCCTCTGCCAAACCTTTAGCAAAAACTATCACCGGTTCTGTCTGCTGTATCGAAGGTTGTTAATAATTCAATTCTAGGCTGTTTTCATTCCCAAGACAAGCAAAGGAAATGATCCCCAAAATCCTGTTAAATATGAGGAAAGGAATTGGCACTTATGGTACTTGTGCGGTTAAGGTAGAAAGCGAAGCGTCCGCAGTAAATTGGCCTGAGCATTCTTCTGCGTTCCCTTCTTCCCCATTCTCCTACAAGTAATTTGGGTTTGATTGCTCAAACTCAAGTTTTAGCTACTGTTAAAGTGACTAAATTTCACGGTTTTTGGGGTCAAGGTTCTCAAATAGTTTAGACACCAAAAGGTTAAAAAGGAGACAAACAAGATGGGTAGATGGACACCCTTGATTTTGATGGCTGGCGGCGTAGCAATTTTGCTAGGTACGCTACTGGGAATTAACTTCCCTATGGGCGGACAACAAAGTGCTAATGTGCCAACCGGACGCAGAGCATCCAGTGTTCTCCCAGCTAATATTAATGTTAATAGTGCCGCTGGTGGTAATGATAGGGAAAATAATTCTAGTAATGAGTCAGAAACGATTAAAAGCAATGATTCTAACAGTGAAAGCCGCCGCACTAATGTAGCTCAAGGTAATGTTTCTACTGGAAATTCAGGTAATTCTTCTAATACTACACAAGAAACAAGCACTGGTAATGAAAGTTCTGATTCTACCAGGGAAACGGCGAGTACAGATAGTGACATGACTACACCACGCGGGCTATCAAATTCCAGTAGTAATGTTAATCAAGACAAACAACCAATTCGGGCTTTGTGGTAACTAGGGATAAGTTACAGCACTTCCCGGTGTTATGAGGTACATATTTAGCGGGCAAGATGCCCGCACCACAAGAGTTTCATGATTCAACTTTGTACTTCATCAGATCGGAAACCGCTGTAAGTTAAAACTCAACGGTCAACGGTCAACGGTCAAAATTAAATAACTTATGACCAATGACCAAAAATCTGGGATACAAGCCCCGTCCTAAAAGGACGGCTTTATGTTAAAATTTGGTCATAGTCGCCTTATGGCATTGGGAGACTTTAAACGGACATGGAGGGACGATAAGACCACTTGTGGCGTGTTCCGGTGAAGTGTCAAGTGTTTCCCCGCACCTTCAGGTCGGTGAGTATGTCAACAAATTCTACTCCCTTTGTTAGCCTTTATGAGTTATTAGTTATTTACTAGACTAATGACTAATGACTAATGACTAATGATGTTTTAATTATTGGTGGTGGTATTATCGGGTTGGCTTGCGGTCTTGAATTGAAATTACGGGGTGCTAATGTAACTGTACTTTCACGTGATTTTACTGCTGCTGCCAGCCACGCCGCCGCCGGAATGTTAGCTCCTGAAGCAGAAAATATTACTCATGAGCCGATGTTGTCTTTGTGTCGGCGATCGCGCAATTTATACTTAAATTGGACGGAAAAATTAGCAGAATTAACTGGAGAAAAGGATGTAAATAATACAGGTTATTGGCCTTGTGGTATCCTCGCACCAGTTTATCAACAACCACAAAATACAGGGGATAGAAACGCCCACTGGTTGAATAAAGATACTATTAACCAATATCAACCAGGTTTGGGTCAGGATGTGGTCGGTGGTTGGTGGTATCCTGAAGACGGACAAGTTGATAACCGGGCTTTAATTAAAGTTCTACGGACTGCGGCGGAGTCTGAGGGTATTATATTCCAAGACGGAGTTACCGTAGAAGCTATTTCTCAACAACAGGGAAAAGTGATTGGTGTCCAAACTAATATAGGTTTATTTCGGGCTGACCATTATCTCTTAACCGCTGGTGCTTGGGTAAATCAATTATTACCTTTAGCAGTGCGTCCCCGCAAAGGACAAATGTTGAGTTTACGAGTCCCAGATTGTCTCAATGAATTACCCTTAACTAGAGTATTATTTGGAGAGGGTATTTATATTGTCCCCCGACGCAATCGTTCTATCATTATTGGTGCAACTAACGAAGATGTGGGATTTACTGCCTATAATACCCCAGTCGGGATTCAAAGTTTACTACAATCAGCTATTCGCTTGTATCCCCAATTAGAAAATTATCCTCTTCAAGAACTTTGGTGGGGATTTCGTCCAGCTACCTCCGATGAATTACCTATTTTGGGTGCTAGTCATTGTCCTAATTTAACTTTGGCTACTGGTCATTACCGCAATGGAATTTTACTCGCACCAGTGACAGCGATATTAATTGCTGATTTGATTTGCGAACAAAAAACAGATCCTCTTTTACCTAATTTCCACTATTCCCGTTTTTCTGCTGTGTCATCTACTACTACATCAATGCCCATTAATTCTACTGTCACTAATACTAATATTAATAGTGTAAAAAAGCTCCAAAATAAATCAGTTTGTGACATAGCTACGCCACCCAGACTATCAGATCTAAATATTCAAGATTCACCATTAATTATTGCCGGTAAAAGCTTTAGTTCTCGGTTAATGACGGGAACTGGTAAATATCGCAGTATCCAGGAAATGCAGCAAAGTGTCGAAAACAGTGGTTGTCAAATTGTAACGGTGGCTGTGCGACGGGTACAAACTAATGCACCAGGACATGAAGGTTTAGGAGAGGCACTAGATTGGAGTAAGATTTGGATGTTACCTAATACTGCTGGCTGTCAAACTGCGGAGGAGGCCATTCGGGTGGCACGTTTGGGACGAGAAATGGCGAAATTATTGGGACAAGAAGATAATAATTTTGTCAAGTTAGAAGTTATACCTGATCCTAAATATTTACTTCCAGATCCCATAGGTACTTTACAAGCGGCGGAACAATTGGTAAAAGAAGGTTTTGCTGTATTACCTTATATTAATGCTGACCCTATGTTAGCAAAGCGGTTAGAAGAGGTAGGTTGTGCCACTGTGATGCCTTTAGCCGCGCCCATTGGTTCTGGACAAGGGCTGAAAACTACCGCCAATATTCGGATTATTATTGAAAATGCTAAAATACCAGTGGTGGTAGATGCGGGTATTGGTGCGCCTTCACAAGCTGCTGAGGCGATGGAATTGGGGGCGGATGCGTTATTGATTAATAGTGCGATCGCTTTGGCTGAAAATGCCCCAGCCATGGCTTATGCGATGAATTTAGCAACTGTGGCGGGTCGCATAGCTTACTTGTCCGGTAGAATGCCCATTAAAGAGTATGCTAGTGCTAGTTCACCTGTAACGGGAACGATTACTGGTTAGTTTTGTTGTACTTAGATCCCCGGCTTCTTCCAGAAGTCGGAATCGCTGTCTAATTTCAATGGCAAGTATTGTCCCTTTCTATCATACAGCAAGTAGCTTTGAGTGAGGTACACCTTGTGCGGGCATCTTGCCCGCACCACAAGAGTTTTATTATTAATATCTGTACTTCATAATATCGGAAACTGCTGTAATTTACCTCAATTTAATCAACTGTAATAAACCAATTCTCAATTATCAGATCCTCAAAATCCTGAAAATCTGCCATATTGTTTGTTACTAAAATCAAGTCATTGCACAACGCAATACTCGCAATTTGTCCATCAATAAAAGCAGGTATTTTACCAATTTTTGATAATCTAGCTCTTTCCTGTGCGTGCCATTTTGCAGCTTTGAGATCATAATTAAACACAGGCAAATCTAACACAGAATCTTTAATGTATTTCCATAAAGAATCCTTACGTTTAGATGCTGGTAAACGCCAACAGCCATAAAGGATTTCATGAACAACAAGACTTGCTACTGCTACTTCTGAACGATAGCGATTTAATTGATCTAAAACCTGAGTATTGGGAATTGGCCGACTCGGTTCTGAGATAATATTAGAGTCTAGTAAAAAGCGAACTGTCATAAATCAATCTCGCGTCCTGGACTACGATCTCTTAAATTAGCAAAATCTTCATCTGTAAATTCAATTCCTTCTCTTTCAATTGTTTCTCGAAACCTTAAAACCCCTTCCCAAAAGCTATCTCCTTTATTCTGTAATGGTTTTTCCTGTACTTGTTCTTTTATTTGTGACAGTTTATGTTTGAGAAATTGAATAAAATCTAAAACTTCCTGTTGTTTATCGGTTGGTAACTCTCGCAGGTTTTCTAAAACAGCTTGTTCAATGGTCATAGTTTCACCTCTACTACTAGGCTATAATTCTATTATCAATTACATCAGCATTAATTTTTATTTTCTTCTCCATTTTTGAGATCAATTCCTAAATTTTCCAATTGTTGATTTATCCAATTTGTAGCTGTTGTTTCATCGGTTTCAATTGCTTTTTCTACTCCTATTTTAGCAATTTCTAGCAGTTGTTTGGATTTTTGTTTTAAATCAAAACTTTCCAGAAATGAGAGAAATCTTTTTAATTAATCATTTGCCATTCACGAGCATCTACAAATAAGGATAAATGTTTAACATTGGTAGTAGCAACAATAACTTGATTTCCATTTAATTCTTCTATTTTTGCTTGTGCTGCTAAAATAACATCACCATCAAGAGATTTAGGATCAGCAGTTGGTTTTCCCGTGTTTCTAATTTCTGCCCAAAATTGTGCTGCTAAAAGCATGGTAGCAGTAGTAATAGGCAAGTAAGTAATCGCTTGTTTAAGTTGATCTAAACGTTTAATTCCTTTTGTTTTTCCCGCTCTTAACAGTTCTCGTCTTACTTCATAATCGGCAATTTCCGGTAAAATAACTTGATAACCTTTTAAGGGTAATTCATCTAACCATTCTTTACAATCCTGACAATTAGAATTAGAACTTTTAGGATTTGTTACCATTCCTAAAATATTTGTATCGAGGAAAATCAATTTATTCATATAAATTCAGCTTAATCTTAAAAAGGATTATCATCAATTTCTTGTTTTTGCCGCAAATATTCCCAAGTTTCCGTTTGTTCTTCTTGTTCTCCTTCTTCTAACCACTCTTTGGTTAATTCTTTGAGTAATTGATGTTGTTGATTTAAAATTTGTTGTTGTGCGTCTATTTCTAGCTGAGAATGGTTAAAAATCTCAGGTTTAAAAGTAACACTTTCTCGAAATACTCGCATTATTTGTAGTAGATTTGGCCAGTATTCTTTAGGTGTTGCTTGAATTTCTCGTAAAATTTCAATGAGATGATTTTCTTTGGTAGTGTTACTTAATTCTGGTTTATTGATTAAATCGGATTGAGACATAATTATTTATTCCTCATAATGTTGATAAAGCGTAATTAGTCATGGGAATCCTGTCTTTATATTATGACAAAATTTGCCGTGATAGTAAGCTGTTAAATTGATCAGGGAAAATATATATAAATATTATACAACAGGAAATTAACTAATGATGCTTTTGAGATCAATTCCTAATATTGCCAATTGTTGATTTATCCAATCTGTAGCTGTTGCTTCATCGGTTTCAATGGCTTTTTCTACTCCTGTTTTAGCAATTTCTAGAAGTTGTTTGGATTTTTGCTTTAAATCAAAACTTTCGAGCAATTTTGAATTAATATGCTGTTGAAATTGAAAATCAAAAATAGGTATTGGTAAAGATTTTATAGAAGTTTGAGTTACAAGCGGTTGAACAGAACCACCTGATATTTTTTCCATCAGTTCTCGATTGGGTTTTGTATTGAAATATAGAGTATATACATTAGGTAGGATATTTCCTTCGTGAAGTCGTCGTAAAGAAAGAACATTATCAGAATAAATAGATCCAACTAATTCCTTCTCTACAGTTCCAAAAGAACCAATCGCTCCAACTCTAGCTGTCAAAATATCTCCTTCCTTAACAAATTTTGAAAATTCTTTAGGATGAACAAAGTAGTCCTCATCAATATTTATTTGTCCGTAAGATATATTTGTATTTCTAATAAAGAAGTTCAGATTATTAGATTTTTGGAAATATTTTTCTGCATATTCACCAGTTTCCACTAAAAACTGATTACCTAAAGAATCCCAACCACCCAAATAGCTTTTAATATGTTGTTCTACGTCATCATATTTTGGTTGGTAATACTCAGCATCAAGGCGACTAGAAGACAGAAAAGACTCTTTAAAACTCTTGATAGCAATGGTTTCTGTGGTGGGTTGCCAGTCTTTTAAATTGAGTTCTGATAACAATAAATCTTCGGCTTGTTGGTAAAGACTTTTAGAAATTGATATAAGTTCTAGATATTTCAGTGCAGCTTGTCTGATAAAATCTTGAAAATCTTGTGTTGCTTTATAAATTCTGATTTTTTTAACTCTTTCAAGAGTTAGTTGATACTGAATTGTTAGTTCTCTTTGTCTAATTAGCTGTTGAAAACCATAATAGCTTCTCAGAAAAATAAGCAAATAGTAAGAATCTATATTTCTGATTTTTTTAACTCCTAAAACAGTTCTAGAAAGAGCCACTAAATCATAACTTTGCACTAAACTTGCATAGCATGGAGAACCCACTTTAGTAATTACTAAATCTCCTTTTTCTAAAGTGTTAACTCCTTTACTTTCTTCAATAAATGAAAATGGTATTCTTTCAAATAAATCATCTTGATCTTGAGTAATTAAAGGATAGTTGATGCAATCTACACATCTAATAAATGGGGTATCACCGAATTCATAAAGTTGAGTTGCGGCGGGGTAAAATGCACTAGCAACTAAATCACATAAATTTCTAAGCGGTTCAGTTTTCCGTTGATTAAGGGTTGCTTGAATCCTCAAACTATCTTTCCAAAAATATTCAGCATCAAATCTATCTCCTAAATCAATTTCACTAAAATTAACCTCTGCTGCTTCTAGCCCATCCATTAACTTTTGATACCTCACAGCATCAAATGGCGTAACAGATGGGCTTAACTTAAAAAAACTGAAATTCTCCTTTTTTGCAAACTCAATAAACCCCTCTGCAATACCATCTTGTGTCTTTCCTTCATGATTAAATAAATCATGATCAACAATCAAATGACCATGATCATCTAACAAAAAATCACCCGAACCATCAGACTTTTTAACATACATTTTTTCACCAGAATTATCCTTACCTGACTTTTGCATTGTCGCAAAAAAGATATTGTAATCATCCTGGCGAGGACATAACGCGCCTACTTTTGGATCATCATTCCATTTTTGGACCAACAACACCGAAGTTTTAGTACCTGTATGGGGTTTAAAAGTATTTCCATGTAACCCAACTACCGCCAAAATTCGGCAACGTTCCGCAATAAAATCGCGGATATTTTTATCAGAAGAATTATTAAAACGTCCTTGAGGTAAAACAATGGCCATTCTTCCCCCAGGCTTCAAAAAATCCAGATTGCGTTCAATAAATAAAATATCTCTTCCTACCTTAGTTTCCCATTTACCATTAGCCTTTTTTGCTAAATCATAATGATTAATAATGCGAGTCTCTTTAATATCTCCAGCAAAAGGAGGATTGGCCATCAACACATCAAACTGAAATTCTCGATAGTCTTTACTACCTTTTGGTCGTTGTCTTTTTAAACGTTTGAATCCACTATTATAAATATCATCCCATTCTTCCTGTCCTGTTACCTCATCCCACATTTCATAATCCAGAGTATTCAAATGCAAAACATTTGTTTCACCATCTCCAGCAATCAAATTTAAAGTCCGCGCTACCCTTACCGCTTTTTCATCAAAGTCAATTGCAAATACTTGTTCTTGCACATATTCTCTACATCGTGGTGGCTTCTCTTCCAGTGAAAACAAATGACTTGCTGATAAACCTTCATCCTCCAAAATTTGCCGCCACACATGAAAAATTGTATGCACTGGAAACCCGGACGAACCAGCGGCCGTATCAATCATGTATTCATCCTCTTGAGGATTAAGCATCTTCACACACATATCAATCACATAACGAGGTGTGAAAAATTGTCCTTTTTCTCCCTTACTACTTTTATTAATTAAATATTCAAAAGCCTCATCAACAACATCCAAATTAGAATTAAACAACTTCACATTTTCTAAAGAAGATATACATATTGATAAATGAGAAGGAGAAAGGCTTATTTTCGCATCTTCACTAAATACACCTTCCCATTTTTTCTTAGACCTATCAAACAAATCTTGAATTTTAGTTTTGAGTGCGGCTTCTGTTTGTCCTGTGTTACGAAACTCCAGTAAACGAGTTTTACGGCGGTTTCCTTGACCAGAATACCACTCATCATAAAGTTTAGTAAAAATTAGTTTAAATAGTTCCTCAAAGACATCTACACCAGCATTTGCGAGTACCTCATCCTCCATTTCTTCGACTATAGTTTTGAGAGATTTCTTCTGTTTTACTAATTTATCATTAGCAATTAAATCTTCTAAAGTAAACTTAATTTGCAGAATATCTGCTAGAGTTTGACTAGCATTAGGTAAACCAGAAATTTCTTCAAAATAGTTAGGATCTTTTCGCTGGTAATAAGAAATTTGATCGCCATTTGTCCAAATAGCAATAGGCGCACCTGTAGCGTGACAATAAGATCGTAATTGTTCTTTACCGTCTTTGAGTTTCGGCTTTTTCACCTCCACCAGCATATAGACTGTATTTAAACGATCTTTGTCCATGACGACAATATCAGCCCGTTTCACTTCACGTCCAAAATTCACCCCATACTCTACTTGTATCCGATTAAGGGGATAGTAAAACCGTTCTGTTAATACCCGCAAATATAGTTGTCGGATTGCTTCCTCTGGTGTGAGTTTAATTTCTTTTTTACGGACTAAACAAACTGTGTAGGGTGTTTCGCCACTTTTGCTAGATTTGGGAATAATTGACTTTTCTAGCTGGGAAATTTCTTCAGCAGTAAATTGAGAGAGTTTGTAATTTGAATCTTTGAGAATGTCGGCTAATTTCATAAATTAAATACTAAGGTTTTGAGATTGCTTTGCTCCATTTCATTACCCGC
>Ga0315905_10007625_pt1 | contig 10952 bp, 8 predicted proteins | sample LakEriMetagenome_5_FD_203522 | JGI IMG/M metagenome (GOLD analysis project Ga0315905, IMG submission 203522) | Freshwater fungal communities from buoy surface, Lake Erie, Ohio, United States - Buoy 4 MA121 | ecosystem: Environmental > Aquatic > Freshwater > Lake | place: USA: Lake Erie, Ohio... | reverse complement strand
AGAGGATTAGCGGCGCTTGCTCTTTGCGGCTCGCTTCACCGTTTTGACCGCGGCTGGGGACTCCTCCCGACGAATTGCGGCAACGGCGGCAACCACTGGCAGGGCAAAGATCGCGCCAAGGACGCCACCCACGAGACCGCCGATGCTGCCCGCAACGAAGACGGTGGTTCCTGAGAGGCGCAGCACACCGTTCATCAGGCGTGGCGCGAGCTGTGTGGCACAGAGGAGCCAGCCCACAATGATCACCGCCGAACCAGGAAGGACGTAGGGGCCAGCGGCAAGAATCGAGAGCGCGAGTGGCGGCAGCACCGCAGCACCCTGGCCAATTGACGGGATCGCCATCACGATGCCGCCGAGGACCGCGGCGAGGAGCCCATCGGCCCCAGCAATCGTGGCGCCGAAAAAAACGACTACGCCGTAGACAAACCCGAGTGCAACATGTCGCCCGATGAACCGCGCAATGATCTCTTCAAGAATCTTGCGTGAACGCTGCGCGCTGCGTACTCGCCCGCGCGTTGCGAGCTGATCAACGGAGTCGAGATGGGCAGGATTTGCAGAGAGGATTACGCCAATACCGATCGCCAAGATGAGTGGGCCGAGCGCACCAATGGCACCCGCCGCAATCGCCGCAATATTTGACTGCACCGACGCCGCCACATCACGGATGGCGAGGATCACCGTGGTTGCCAGCGGCACTAGGTCAACGTTGAGTCCTACCGAAGCGAGGAGGGCGCTCAGTCGACCAACCATTGCGCCGACCTCTACCGGCGTTGGCTCTGGTCCGGCAATGATGCCGCCCAGTGATTGCGCGAAGGCGATCGCGAGTTCAATGGCGATGATGATGACTGGAACCGCACCCGCAATCCACACAAGCAGCGCTGCGCGCGTGCGCGTCCAGCCGCGCGCCACGAGTCGGTCAATTGGCGCATCGGCCAGCGCCGCCAGCAGCCACCCGCCGGCGAGCGCGTAGAGGAGTGGGCCCTGGGCTGAGATGAAGGTGGTGACGACGCCGAGTCCCGCCATGATGGCGACGAGGGCGAGGCTTGCGAGTGTGGCCCACGCGATTAGACGAATCGACTGCGGCCACTCATCGCTGCGTAGAGGATTCGGCAGATTCATGAGGTGATCTTAGTCCAGCGCTGCGCGCACGATGTCGAGCGGGAGCGCCACGGCTGTGGCGCCGTCAGCGCCACTCATCGTTTCGGCGGCGAAGAGCGCATCGAGGATCGCCGACTCCGTCGCATCAGCAGTCGCCTCAAAGAGCGCGGAGAGGTGTGCGTTGACCACCATCGTGATTGAGGCTTCGAAGGGCTCTTTCGGCTCAAGGTCTTCTGGGGGGAGGTGCCCATTCGCCGTGCTGAAGCTCAGCACAAGATCGCCCGAGGAGTGCTCGCCGACACCGCCGACGCGGCCGATGCCGATGACCGCTCGCTGCGCGAGACGATCAAGTTGCATCGGAAGGAGTGGTGCATCCGTAGCGACGATCACAATGATCGATCCGGCGCCACCGCGGGGGTCATCGGGCATCGGTGCAGCGCCGACCTTGGTCTCCCATGGAAGCGGATAGTGCTCGGTCGAGAGTGGGCCACCAGGAGCGCCGAGTGGCTTCCCCTGCAGCGTGAGCCGGTGGCGACGGCCATGGTTCGCCTGAACGAACACTCCAATGGTGTACCCGCCAAGTTCTGCGGGGAGTCGGCGACTCGATGTGCCGTTGCCGCCTTTAAAGCCGTGGCAGATCATGCCCGTCCCACCGCCCTGATTGCCGCGTGGCACGGGCGCGCCGTTCGGTAGTGCGGCGGCCGCATCAAGTGCCTGCTGTGCATGCGCCGCGGTGACGTGAAAACCGTTCACGTCGTTCAGCACACCGTCCCAGGTCTCACCTGCAACAGGGAGGCTCCATGGTGGCGCGTCTGGCACGTGATCCAGCGACCAGCGGATCATCGCGTCATGAACCACGCCAACGGAGTGGGTGTTGGTGAGACAGAGCGGTGAGGTGAGAAGTCCGGACTCGCGAATCCATTCCAGACCCGTGAGTTCGCCGTTCCCGTTCAGTCGATGGGTGCCGGCAAAGAGCGGGTGTCCCATCTCGGCGAGCGGGCGAGGAAGAATGGCGGTGACGCCGGTGCGAATCGGCCCAACGCCGCGCTCGAGCGCACCTTCGCCCTTGATGATGGTGGTGGCAGCAACGCGCACCCCCGCGACATCGGTGATTCCGTCCGTTGGGCCAGGAGCAAACCGGCCGATGCGGATTCCAAGGTGGGTGGCTCGAGTCTCTCGTGGCATGGGGGTAGTGTGCCATCCCGCACTACACTCTCCCTATGTTGCCGCCGACCAAGCCCAAGTCCCGCACTCCGCGTGAGCGCATGCCGTTTCGGCATATCGGCTCAACGATCCTGCTTGCTACCTCGTTCATCCTCGCTGCGGGCGCTCTCGTAACGTGGGGGATTGATCAGCAGATCGGACCTTGGGCCCCAGACAGAGTTGTGGTCGTCACTGAGGAGCCGTCAACCGGCCCAAGCGGCTCCCCCACTCCAGAGGCCGACCCATCAGATCCCGCAGAGCGATCGCGCACGACGCCACCACCCCTCCCACCAGTCGATCCGAGCCTGCTCGTCCCCTCGGTCGCCGGTGACCCTGTTCGCGTCTTGGTGAGCGGCGTCTGGATCAACCTTCCTGTCGTTCGCCCACCACTTGAGGGCGATGGCTCGCCTCGATACCCCTGGTGTCGTGTCGCTGAGTGGATGCCGAACAAGGGAAAGCCCGACGGCAAAACGGGCATCCTCTTTATCTATGCACATGGTCGCTACTGGGAGTTCGGTGGCCTTCTTGATAAGACGCCCAAGCAGATGATTGGCCAAATCATTGAGGTAGATGTGCTGCCAAAGGTTGCTGGCTCGAAGCTGATTCGCCTGCGGTACCGCGTGACGGAAGTGCGACAGCACATCTCAACATGGGCCGACATCGCTGATGTGCCGAACGGTCGGGTGATCTTGCAAACGTCAGAAACAGATCGCAGCGACGGACCGAAGATGGTCGTCATTGGAAAGTACGTAGACACCACCACCTCTACGCGACCGATACCAGTAGCAAAGCCGCAGATCTGCGAATAGCCTGATGCAGGCTCCGAAGAACACCGCCGAGTTCCGCCCCGACATTGAGGGGCTACGAGGCATCGCCATCCTTCTCGTACTGCTGTTTCACGCGGGTCTCCCATGGACGCCGGGTGGATTCGTGGGTGTTGACGTCTTCTTTGTCATCAGCGGCTTCTTGATCACCGGCAAACTCTGGCGTGAATCGCAGCAGCCAGGAGGACTGAACATCACCAGGTTCTACGCGTGGAGAATCCGTCGACTCCTCCCAGCGGCTTTAGTCGCCGTCGCGCTGATCGCCCTCGTTGGGCTACTCCTTGCAGCGCCGCTTGATCGCAGTGAGTTGGCGGCAGATGGCGCAGCTTCGGCGCTCTCCATCGCCAACATGCGCTTCATCGGTTCGGTGGACTACTTCGCTGCAACCTCGAGTCCGTCGCCCTTCTTGCACTTCTGGTCACTGAGCGTTGAGGAGCAGTTCTACCTCGTCTGGCCGGCGCTCATCGTGTTGCTCACCTGGCGCGGTGGCGGATCGCGACGCTTGATCGCGGCGCTCTTCATTGGCGTCGCCGCCTCATTTGCGCTCAGCATGTGGCTCACCGATGCCTCCCCTGCGCGCGCCTTCTACCTACTACCAACGCGCGTCTGGCAGCTCGGTGTCGGTGGCCTACTCGCTCTCATCGGCGTGATGGGCACCTCGCGCCGTGCCGGTGCCCTCGCGTGGGCCGGCCTTGCTGCGGTCGCAGTTGCAGGGGTGGCTCTCACCGCGGAGATGCCGTATCCAGGGCTCGCCGCTCTTCTCCCCACCGCTGGGGCCGTCGCGCTCCTCTACGGCGGTGCCGCGCCGGGCGGGCCGGTGCGCCTCCTCGCCGCCGCGCCGCTCCGTTTCCTCGGCAAGATCAGCTACTCGCTCTATCTCTGGCACTGGCCGCTCCTTGTGCTCCCCATCATGTTCCTCGAGCGCGCCCTCACCGGCGTTGAGATCGTGGCCTCCATTGCTGTGGCAATCGGCGTCTCGTGGCTGAGCTGGCGCTTTGTTGAGCAGCCCTTCCGCTACGGAGATCGCTCACGTCGTGCCACCTCATGGAGCGCGATTCGCGTTGGCGTTGCGGGGATTCTCAGCGTGGCCCTCTTCACCCAGGGCCTTGCCGCTGCACTCCCCTCGTCGGCAGTTGCCGTTCAGCCAACGCCGAGCCCATCAGGCTCACCGGTGGCCAGCGACGGGCCGATCACGCTACCTGCAGATCTCACCCCGACACTGGCGTCGGCGCGCGATGACGAGGAGCGGTTGCGCAGTGACGGCTGCCTCGCCTTTGAGCGCGTCACAACGCCGCCAGACTGCGAATACGGCGTCAAGGGATCAGCGATCACGATCGCCCTTGTTGGCGACTCCCACGCCTCGCACTGGTTCCCCGCCATTGAAGCAGTCGCGCTAGAGCGCGGCTGGCGTCTGCTCACGTTCGTGAAGGTGTCATGCTCGTTTACGACTCTCGTGCAGCGAAACTTGGCACTGAAGCGTGAGTACCGTGAGTGCACCGCATTCAATGAGGCAACGGTTGCGCGCCTCAATCAAATCAAGCCGGCGCTCACCATCATCGTGAATCGTCGCACCTTCCGCCCAATTGAAGAAAACATCACGTCCGCGTTGGCTGGAGCCGCACTCGGTGAGATGGTCGCCCGTATCCCAGGAGCAACGGCGATCCTCGTCGATACGCCAGACCCTGGTCGCGATGTTCCCGCCTGTCTCTCAAAGCATCCGAGCGATATTCGCGCCTGCCTCTTCACGCAAGATGCGGCAGATAACCGTGAGATCGGCATCGCAGAGCGTGTGGCGGCCGACGTTTCAGGAGCAACGCTTATTGATCTGACGAGCGAGATTTGTGGTGCATGGCCCTGCTCACCGATTAGCGAGAGTGTGCTGATCTATCGCGATGAAGACCATATGACGGAGACGTTCTCGCGAAGCCTCGCCGCTCCACTCGGAGTAGAGATTGCGAAGCTGCTACCGCGCTAGCGCTGCGCTCGCTCTGCCGCGTAGAGCATGATCGCGGATGCCACCGCAAGGTTCAGACTCTCAGCGGTGCCAAGCATCGGAATCAGTGCCGCACTGGCACACGCGCCGCGTAGGTTGGCGCTCAGCCCATCCGCCTCGGTGCCGATGACGATCGCTGTTGGTGCTGCGTAGGTGAGCTCGCTGTAATCGGATGCTCCGTCAAGTGCTGTGGCGACGGTGCTCCCCGGCCAGCGCTTCAGTAGCGCGACCGCCTCTTCGTGTGTCGCGCGATAGATCGGCACCGTAAAGATCGAACCCATCGTGGCGCGCACCGTTTCAATGGAGTACGGGTCGCAGGTGTTCCCCACAAGAATCACACCGCCAGCGGCACAGGCATCGGCGCTGCGAATGGCGCTCCCGAGATTGCCCGGGTCGCGCGGCGCTTCGAGCATCAGCCAACGTGCTGCGCAGCTCGGATCAATGGTGGACACCGATTGGGCCTCTAATGCTGGGTCGGCATACACGGCGAGCTGTTCTTGCGGGTTGTCACGCCCTGTAATCTTGGCCAGCACCTCGGTCGTCACTGAGAACGACTCGCGCGCGTGGCTCGCTCCGCCATCAATCGGGGCGCGCAGCGGCCCAGCGGTCAACAGCATCTCGGGGATCCAGCCTGCAGCGGTGGCGGTCGCAATGGTGCGCTCGCCTTCGGCAAGGAAGAGGCGCTGCTCATCGCGACCCTTCGGTGTGCGCAGGGCGCGCAGCCCCTTCACGACCGGGTTGGAGAGGCTCTCAATGCGCAGCGGTTGCATGGGGGGAGGATACCCCTAGGGGGCTGCGACGGTTTCGCCAATCACGCGCAAGAGTGAGTCGCTGCCGCGCGCATCCTGCGATAGCTCCCAGATCATGATGCCGCCTGCCAGCTGCAGGGCCAGCTCTGTCTTACGCCGAATCGTTGCGGGCCCGTTGTAGTTCTGCTCAACACCCTTGAAGAGGATGCGGTCACCGCTGGCGGTCGCTGGGTCGTTTGCGAGCAGCGTGCGATAGATAACACCACCGGGGCGAGCGTAGAACGGCACGCCGAGCACGAGCTTATCTGGATGAATGCCTCGGGCAAGCCAGCTCGCGATCGAACGTTCGGCCATTGCAAACGACGAATGATCGCTCCTTGGCCCATCGTACGCCATGAGGTTGATGAAGTCGAGATGCCCAACGGCATCAGTCGAGATCCCGTCCGCGTCCGTGGCGTCGGCGAGCACTGCGGCGGTCACCAGCGCCCCCGCGGGAAGCGCCGAGCGGAAGGCGATCGCGAGCGCAGCGAAGTTTGCTGCCGACGCACCAGCATTCGGATACTCCCAATCAATGTCGACCCCGTCGAGTTGGTAGGTAGCGCAAAACTCCGCCACGCGTTTCGCCAGCTTTGCGCGGATTGCCGGATCAGCCGCGAGCGTCTCAAACTCCTTATCCCAGCCCCAGCCTCCAACGGCAATGAGCACCTTGACGTCATGCTTCTTCGCTTGCGCAACGACCGCGCGCAAATGATTCGGCGCGCCGAACGGCCGCGTCGTGCCATTCGCCCGTGGAATCAGGAACGAGTAATTGATGTGCGTCAGGAGCGAGAAGTCAATCGCAGCAATGTTGGCGGCTGGCGTTACATAGCCAACAACCTTAAACGGTTGCGTTCGCGCGGTCGGTGCCACTGCAACCGAACAACCGATGAGTACGATTGCAAGAGCGAGAGCGCTCCATGTTGCTTGAACGAAGCGCCGCATTAGCGAAGTGTCTTCACGGTGCCAAGCTCAACGCGCGGTGACGGCCCCGCCGGTGCAGACCAGGCAACGAGTGTCACCTTGTAGGTGACTCCCTTGACGAGGCCGGTGATCGTGCACGTGGCGGCGGCGTCTGCCACCTGCGTGATCGCAGAGCCAGCAAGCGTGCAGCTGCGCGTCGTTCGACCCTTGGCGGTAGCGGTAGCAATCCAACCGGTTGCCTCGGTGGAGTCGGCGGGGAGCGTCCAATTGACGCGAATCGTGCCGCGACCCGCCGTGAGCGTTGCACCAACAGGTGCGGCAGGTGCCTGGGTCGCCCAGACACCGATGCAGCGACCGCCGTTGCCACCAGGAGCTGCGCTGCGCACTCGTGTTGCGGCATAGAGCGTTCCAAATGCGCTTGACGCAAGGGCATCGGGCTCAATCGCAAGCCCTGTACCAATGGTCGTGTACCGCTGCGTGACGGGATCCCACAGTGCGAGGTTCGGTGAATCGAGCGCGCCGGCTTTTGCAAAGTAGCCACCAACGGCAACGGTGCCGTCAGAGAGTGTGGCCATCGCCGTTACCCACGACGTGCGGCGTGGGTAACTTACGCCACCACCCAACGCGATCCAGCCGCCAGGTGCTGCAGGTTCAATCACTTGAACGGCGTCGCCATACCAGCCAACGCCACGCCCGATCAACGGGTGGCCGAGTGAATCAACGACCATGCTCGTCGGAAGATCCGCGAAGAGGCGAGCATCACCGATCACGCTCCAGACTTTTGTTGTCGGGTTCCATGTTGATACCAGCCCATCAACAAACCGACCGGCGGCATAGACGGTGCCGTCGCCTGCGAGTGCAGCGGTGACAACGTCAGATTTCAGTCCGGTGCCAAGGGCGAGCCATCGCTTTCGTGCTGGGCTCCACGTTGCAATGTTTCCCGAGACGACGCCGCCCGCGCGCGTAAAACGGCCCCCTATCAGCAGGTTGCCGCTCACTGCATCTAGCGAGAGTGTTCTGACGGAAATCCCTTTCCCGCTGAGCCCCGTGCCAACCTTCGACCAGAGCCCAGTTTTGAGATTAAGTTGGGCGATCCCAACAGCTGCAACGCGACGGTTTCCCCGGGTCACGCTGCTGAAGTTGCCAGCGACGTAGAGGAGATTTCGAGAGGCATCGACGGCGAGCGCGTATACCGAGGCAACGCGTCCAGTGGAGGTCTTCAGACTTGCGAGGGCCTGCCACGCGCCGGTCCGCGGGTCGCGAACGGCGAGCCCCGCCACCGTCTTGCCAGCCGCTTTCGTGAGTCCAGTGCCGCCAACAACGAGACGCCCGTCCGGGAGTTCGACCATGGTTGTCGTGCTCCCCACCCATCCGGCGGAAGAGCCCAGGGCGATCCAGCGAGCAGCCAGCGCGTCGGTGGTGCTGCTCGGCGTGGGGTCACCGCAGTAGTCAGCGGGGAGAACAACGGGCGCGTCAGGTGGCTCTGGGTCACCGCTATCGGCAGCGGTCAGACGCGGCACGCCGCTCCCGTCCACTGCCGGCTGATCAATCATCTTGAAGAGTTCTTGCACAAGATCGTCGGCGAACAAGTTCGTTGCGGGTGAGCCGTTCGCAACGGCAGCGATGGTGATTCCCAACGTAGGGATTCGCTTAAGCGAGCTCGTGACACCAGAGAACCCACCGTTATGACCGTAGCCGCGCAGGTCACCGAGCCAGGTTCGGTCTACTTGCGTGCCGTAGTTGTAGAGCCACGAGCTCCACGTTTGATACGCGATGCCGTTCATGGCGAGCGTCGCCTCCCCCTCGGTGAGTCGGTTCCCCCAGAAGAGTTCGCCGAACCGAGCAAGGTCGCGTGGCGTGGAGAGCATGTCGCCCGCCCCGCGCAGAGCGGTGCCGACCGCCTTACTCGGCCCCCAGCTCACGAAGCCGTACGGTTTGCCACCAATATGCGGCCGCGCCGCGCCAACTTTTGGCCCCCATCCTGTTTCGGTCATGTTCATTGGATCAAGAAGCAGCGACTGCACCAACGTCTTCCACGCAACGCCTGTAGCGCGCTCAGCCGCAATCGTGACAAGGGTGAAGCCCGAGTTGGAATACGAGAAGCTCCCAACGGTTGTGGGTGGGAGTAGGCCCTGCACGGCCGTCAGTGGTGTCACCTTCGCGTTCTGATTCCTGCTCAGCCAACCCATTCGAGAATCCTTGTCGGTCAGCCAGTCGCTCATCCCTGATCGGTGCAAGAGCAGCTGCGCGATGGTGACTTCAGGTTTCACCTCGGCCTCGGGGACGAGCGTTGAGGCGCGTGTGCTGAGTGGCAAGATCCCGCAGTGGTCAAGGAGCAGTGCAACCGCGGCGGTGAACGCCTTACTCGTACTCGCGATAGCGAACGGCATGGATGGGGTCACGGTGCGCCTGCTCTTGGTGTCGCCAACGCCAACGGCGGCGGTGAGACTGCGACCGTCGTCCCAGCGGATGGCAACCGAGACGCCAGGGTGGCGAGTTCGACGCGCCTTCTGCCAGGCGACCACTTTGGCGGTGAGGGCGCTGGCGAGGGTGGGGTCGATCGCGCGCGCCGCTGGAAGGGGCACGGGACGGGCCGCGCAGGTGCGCCAATCCACCGGATCCGTCGCCGCAACCGGCGCCACCGACTGGCCTGAAAGGCTGATGGCGACGGCGAGCAGCGCGACGCAGAGGCGAGCAGCGCGACGCGAGGTGGCGGCAAATGGCATGGGCAGATTCTAGCCCCGTCACTACAAAGTAAGGCGATAGAATCAAGGGGGCGGGCCATGCGGCTCGCACAAGAGGGAGCGTGACATGCCTGAAGTGAGCGGCTCCTCACGAGTTGAGCGGCTCCCACGCGTTACCGGCTACGAGTCGGTACGCGCGGCGGGGAGAGATTTTGAGCGGTACTCGTCGCTCCATCAGGGCGACGAAGATGTGCGCGCCTATCGGCAGCTCCCACTCGAGGCAGACCCGCCGCTGCATTCGGCTTTGCGAGCGTTTCTCGTGCCGTTCTTCTCAAAGGGATCGCTCGCCCCATTTCAGCAAGGGATCGAGGCGGATGCGCGTGAACTGGTTGCACCGCTCAAAGCGGGTGAGCTTGAGATGGTTCGTGGCGTTGGGCTCCCTCTCGTCGTTCGAACAATTGCCCGACTCCTTGATCGCCCGAGTGACATTGAGGAGTGGGCGTCATGGGGGCCGTCGGTCTGGGGCGATCATGACGGGCGACGCGACGGGACTGCCCTCCTTACCTTCCTTGAACGAGCAGTGGATGAAGGCGCGGCGGGAACCGGTGGGCGCCTCTTTAATCTGCTTGCCCACACCCCAATCGCCGGAGTGGTGCTCACCCGAGACCAGCAGATCGGCGTCGGCAGTCTCCTACTGGCTGGGGGTCGCGACACGGTGATGAACCTCATCTCGGGGATCGCCTGGATGGTTGCCGCGCACCCAAAGCACGTTGCGGCACTGCGTGGGGACCTCACTACGAAAACGGCCTTTATTGAAGAGACGCTGCGCCTCACGACGCCGCTCGGGCTCATGGAGCGCATCGATCGGGGAATGAGCGGTGGTGATCCGGAGCAGTCACCGCACGTTGGACTCGACTTCGCCTCCGCCAATCACGATACAGCGGTCTTCACCTGCCCTGCTGAGTTGCGCCTTGATCGCCCCGCGACATCACCCCACATTGCATTCGGGATCGGCCCGCATGCCTGTGTCGGCGCACCGCTCGCGCGCATTGAGGCGCACGCCGTACTGAACGAGCTGCTCGCCGTTGCGCCGAGCGGCTGGGCGGCACAAGAGCACAGCGCACAGTTCAGAAGCGTCGATGGCGTACAGGTTCCGGCGAGTTTTCAGCGTCTGGTGATTGCGCCTCGCTGAACTGAGTGACTACGCGTGCAGCCCGAACTGCACCGCGGCAAGCTCCGCGTAGAGGCCGCCCTTTGCGCGCAACTCATCATGTCGACCGCGCTCCACAATGGTGCCGTGATCCAAGACGATGATCTGATCCGCTGACGCAACGGTGCTCAGTCGGTGCGCCACGGCGATGGTGGTACGGCCCGCCATGGCGCGCTCGAGTGCCTGCTGCACATGGCGCTCTGATACGGAGTCAAGTGCGGAGGTGGCCTC
>Ga0315905_10007622_pt1 | contig 10955 bp, 12 predicted proteins | sample LakEriMetagenome_5_FD_203522 | JGI IMG/M metagenome (GOLD analysis project Ga0315905, IMG submission 203522) | Freshwater fungal communities from buoy surface, Lake Erie, Ohio, United States - Buoy 4 MA121 | ecosystem: Environmental > Aquatic > Freshwater > Lake | place: USA: Lake Erie, Ohio... | reverse complement strand
CAACCTCTGCGCCCAATGAAATTATATTCAAAGCCACATTTGCAGCACCACCTAATCGATCTTCTTCTTTTTTTAATTCTACAACAGGTACAGGAGCTTCAGGTGAAATTCGTTGAACATCTCCAATCATGTAACGGTCTAGCATTACATCTCCAATTACAAGAATCTTCTTATTCTTAAATGTCTCAAAAAGATGTTGAACGTTCATAAGTTTAAGAATGAATTACACCAGTTTTTCAAGGGTGTTTTTCATTCTACGCATTGCTTCCGTTAAAGTTTCTTCAGATGCAGCATAAGAAATTCTAAGACATTCTGGTGAACCAAATGCATCACCCGAAACCAATGCAACAAGTCCTTGATCTAACAAATACATGCACAAATCATTAGAGTCTTTGATGTTGTAGTTATTATATGATTTTCCAAAAAAGGCAGAAACATCTGGAAAAACATAGAAAGCACCTTCAGGTACATTTGTTTTAACTCCTTCCATTTCATTTAATTTGGCAAGAACCAAATCTCTTCTGCTGTGAAAAGCTTTAATCATATCTTTTAATACGATAGGATCTGCCAACATTGCTGCAATTGCGGCTTTTTGAGTTATTGAACAAGTTGCTGATGTAAACTGTCCTTGCATTTTATCACAAGCATTTGCAATTTCTTTCGGTGCACCGATATACCCCAAACGCCAGCCTGTCATAGCCCAGGCTTTCGAAACACCATTTATCGTTACTACTTGATTATACACTTCAGGAAATTGAGCTAAACTCTCGTGTCTCCCAACAAAATTAATATGTTCGTAAATCTCATCGCTAATTACTACTAATTGAGGATGTTTATTTATTACTTGTGCTAACGCAAAAAGTTCGTCTTTGCTATATACGGATCCTGTAGGATTACATGGCGTTGAGAAAATCAACATTCTAGTTTTGGAAGTAATTGCATCTTCTAATTGTTGAGCAGTAATTTTGAAATCCGTTTCAATACCCGCATGAACCACAACTGATTTCCCTTCTGCAACTTTTACAATTTCTAGGTAGGAAACCCAGTACGGTGCAGGTATTATCACCTCGTCACCAGGATTAATTATACTCAACACCACATTGGCTATAGACTGTTTAGCACCTGTTGAAACGACAATTTGATCCTTTGAATATTCTAATCCGTTGTCACGTCTAAATTTTAACGAAATACTTTCTCTCAGGTCATCATAACCAGAAACTGGTGTGTACATCGTGAAATTTTTATCAATTGCCTCAACAGCGGCATCTTTAATAAATTTAGGCGTAAAAAAATCAGGTTCTCCTAAAGATAAAGAAATAATATCTTTTCCTTGAGCCTTCAATTCACGACTTTTTTTAGCCATTCCAATTGTGGCTGACTCCTCCATTGAATTAATTCGATCAGAAAGTGTAATCATGTAATTATTTTTGACAAATCTAGGCATTCAATTTTTCATTTCTAAGATATGTTTAAAAAGTTTAACAATTGATTGATTTTTGATGAAAAACACTGATAAACAAAGGGTAAACAAAATATTTATCTCAAATTCAAGATAAAAAAGGTAATTTTTCCTATTTTTGACAAAAAAAGATTATGAAAATTTTATCAGCAGTTTTAATTTTATTTGTCCTCTCATCATGCATTAAGTACGAAGAGGGTCCCTCATTTAGTTTCCTAACTAAGGAAAAGAGATTATCACGGTCTTGGAAAATGGAAAAAATTGAATATTACAATGGCATGGATTCTACTTACACTGAGGGAACATTATATTCATTTAGTTTGGATTTTAGAAAGGACAAAACGCTTGTTTACGCTAAAGAATCAAACGGCACGCTTGTAGAAATTAATTCAACTTGGGATTGGCATTTAGGTACATGGGGATTGACCCTTGATTTAACAGAAAATATTCCAGGTAATAATGGTTTAAGAAACTATCAAATATTGAGGCTATCTAAAAAAGAATTATGGATTTATGACAGAGCGACTGGGCATAAATACTATTTTATATCAGAATAAATAAAAAAACATGAAAAAACCTTTATTAGTATTTTTTGGAACATTAGTTTCAACTCTTTCCTTTTCACAAATTTTCTCGGATAATTTTGAAAGTTATGCTCAAGGATCATATGTCGGTCCTCAATCAACTACTTGGACAACTTGGTCAGGAACCGAAGGTGGCGCTGAAGATGCTCAAGTCACAAATAATCAAGCAAGTAGCGGAACAAATTCAATCTATTTATCTTCCACTTCTGCCAATGGAGGTCCACAAGATGTTGTTTTAGATTTTGGACCACTATACAATAGTGGAGTTTTTACATTTCAATCTGACTTTTATGTTAATTCAGGAAAGACTGGTTATTTTAATTTTCAAGCTTCTCAAACCATTGGTCAAACATGGGCTCTAAATGTCAATTTTGATGCTGGTGATATGTACATTGACGATGGAGTAACTTCCAATTTAGTGGTTAGCACCTATCCTCAAGCAACTTGGTTTACTTTAAAAATTGAAGCTAACTTAACGTTAAAAGTTTGGAAGGCTTTTATTGATGGCAATCTTGTAGGAACCTGGATAAACGGTGTTAATTCATTAGCATCAACTGACTTTTTCCCTATTCAAAACAGTCAATTTTATGTTGATGATGTGAGTTTTGACCATCAGCCTTACACACTCTCAAATTTAAATGGTATGATGGCAATGGCATATCTTGGTGGAGAATTAGCCGGCCAAAATGTAGCACCACAATTAACTGTAGTTAACGCTGGAACCACATCAATCAATTCTTTTGATGTTAATTTAAATTATGGTGGGAATAACTACTCACAATCAGTTACAGGGGTAAACATATCAAGTACATCAAATTACACTGTTACATTGAATCAAATACCACTGGTAGCTGGCAATCAAGCTTATACAGCTACAATTACAAATGTAAATGCAACAACTGATGATATTTCAAGCGATGACACAATCGTCGGATCTATTAACCCTATTGTTCCTGCAGTTGGAAAAATGGTTGTAAGCGAGGAAGGAACAGGTACATGGTGTCAATGGTGTCCAAGAGGATCAGTTTTTATGGATCAATTCAACTCAAAGTACAGTCAGTTTTGGGCAGGGATCGCAGTTCACAATGGTGATCCTATGACCGTGACTGATTACGATGCAGCTTTTGGGGGATTAATTTCTGGTTATCCGAGTGCCCTTGTGGACAGAGGAAATGACGTTGATCCTTCGGGAATGACCCCGGACTTTTTATCGAGAGTTCAAATCGCGCCAAAAGCATTTATCACAAATGGTGCAACATGGGATGCCGCTTCACGGACGTTAAATATTTCAGTTACAGCTGATTTTCAAGCTAGTGCTAATAACAATTATAAATTATCTTGTGTATTAACTGAAGATGGTGTTACAGGAACTGGATCAGGTTATAATCAGTCAAATGCCTACGCAGGAGGTAATAACGGTGTGATGGGGGGGTATGAAACACTTGGAAATCCAGTACCAGCTGCTCAAATGGTTTATGATCACGTTGCTAGAGCCATCGCTCCAAGTTTCAGCGGATATACAAATAGTTTTCCCGTTGCAGTTGCTTCAGGAGAACAACACACGATAAACTTTTCATTTGTTTTACCTACTACATGGGATGAAAACGAAATTCATATTATAGGTTTATTAATCGATCCTACAGGAAAAATAGACAATGCTGGCAAAGCAACTATATCAGAAGCTGTTTCCAACGGTTATGTAAATGGAAGTAATGCTGGATTATTTGAAAATTTAAGTAATCAATTAGATGAAACTATTAAAGTTTATCCAAATCCAGCAACTGAATTAACGAATATTGAAATTTCGCTACAATATGAATCTTCGATTAAAATTAAACTTATCGATGTATCAGGGAAAGAAATTTCTTGCAAAGACTTTGGAAAAGTAAATGGAGGATGGACAATTCCGGTAGATACAAAAAATCTTGAGTCTGGATTGTATTTAATTCAGCTTGAAGTTAATGGAGAAATTATTTCTAAAAGACTCATCATCGAATAGAATTAAGTTCATCAAAATTTAAAAAATCGTCTCATCGAGGTGATTTTTTTTTAATTACTAATTCTTAAAGTATATAAATTGTTTTCTTTCTGAAAAAATATTATGAAAGATATTTGGAAAAAATTATCCGTTGCTGAAAAAGCTAAATTAATTATAAGTGTAATTGTTGGGATTCTAGTAGTTATTTTTGCCACATTAAATTGGAAAGATCAAGAAATTAACTTTATCTACAAAGTTTATAAAGTTAAGCTATCTATAGCGATTATACTTTCTGTGATTGCAGGATATTTTATTTCATTTTTATTCTCTTATAGAAAAATTAATGCCATAGAAAATGAGAATGAGAAATTGAAAGATAAAATAGCTCGTTTGTCAGAGAATTTGATTGAAAAAACGGAAGATGAAAACTAATTTTCTACCTGTTACTAATTTGAAGAAATCGATCTAAATTCGGATTCTTGACCAAATCATTTGATCCTATTATCATTATTTTTTTACAACGGTTTCTTTCAACCCATAAATCTAGGTTTGAAACAGCGACCATTAGTGTTCCATTGATATCGATGTTTAAAGTAGGTTTTTGATTATTTTTTGCAATACGCTCCATTTCTTCGATTTCTTTTGGTAATGATTTACTTTCGTTGAAAATGACCAGCCCATCAATAACTTTTAGAGCATTATCTTCCTTTTCGCTAAATGTTAATACATCTATTTTCTTTTTAATCAACCATTCTGAAATCTTATGAGCAAAAGCTGAATTTGTTTGAACGTATACTTTGGTGACTTTCATTTTGAAAATATTTTTATCTGTAATATCCTAAAATCCGTAAATAATCATCTGCTGTTTGTTCTTCACTAAATAGCTCTGTGAAAATTTTACCATCCTCATCGCGTCTTATCAATATATGCTTTGGTTCTGGAATTAAACAATGCTTCAAGCCTCCATATCCACCAATTGTTTCTTGATATGCACCCGTATTGAAAAATCCGATATATAATACATTATTTTCATCAAATTTTGGTAAATAAATGGCATTAGAATGTTGTTCAGAATTGTAATAATCATCACTATCACATGTCAAACCACCCAACAAAACTCTTTCATAATCATCATTCCAGCGATTGATTGGAAGCATGATAAAACGCTGATTAATTGCCCATGTATCAGGTAAATTAGTCATAAATGACGAGTCAATCATATTCCATTTTTCTCGGTCATTTTGTTGCTTTTGGTGTAAAACACTAAAAATGGCCCCTCCACTCTCCCCTACTGTGAACGAACCAAATTCAGTAAAAATATGCGGTTCTGGAATTTCGTTATCGGTACAAACACGTTTTACCTGTGTTAAAATTTCTCGAACCATGTAGGCATAATCAAAATCAAATGCCAAGGACTTTTTGATTGGAAATCCACCACCAATATTCAAAGAATCTAACTCAGGGCACATTTTTTTCAAATCGCTATATGCACGTAAACACTTAGTTAGTTCATTCCAATAATACGCTGTATCATTTATCCCTGTGTTAATGAAAAAATGGAGCATTTTCACCTTTACTCGCGGATTTTCTTTCAAAAAAGTTTTATAATACGGTACAATCTCCCGATAGCGAATTCCTAATCGTGAAGTATAAAATTCAAATTTTGGTTCTTCCTCTGAAGCAATACGAATGCCCACATTAATTTCCTTATCCGTTTTAGATAGAATTCTTTCTAACTCGTCGGTATTATCAACTACGGGAATTACTCTTAAGCCCGTATTTTCCATCAAACTAATAATGTTATCGATATATTTTTCAGGTTTGTATCCGTTACAAATTACAAACTGCCCGTCTTTTATTTTTCCTGATTGATAAAGATTTTTAATTATATCAATGTCAAATGCAGAAGAAGTTTCCAAATGAACTTCATTTTTCAAAACCTCATCTAAAACAAAAGAAAAATGATTGCTCTTTGTACAATACGAATAATAGTAATTTCCAGCGTATCCTAAGTTGTTAATAGCTTCCCTAAACCAACCCTTGGCTCGCTGAATATTGTTTGAAACTTGAGGTAAGTAGTTAAATTTAAGTGGCGTTCCGTACTCGTTAATTAAACGCATAAGATCAATACCATGGAAAAATAATCGATCTTCACGAAGGTTAAATTCATTTTGCGGAAAATCAAATGTTTGATCAATTAAATCAATGTACTTTGTTCTCATTTGTTTGTTTCTTAATCTTTTAAAATAATTTCTATCGTTTGTTCATCACGAGCTACACCTGCGCGAGTGTTAGTTACTACGATTGGTCGTTGGATTAGTTTCGGATTTTCTACTAAGATTTTTATCCACTTGGAATCTGTGTAACTCTTTCCTTTAAAATTCTCTAAAAAAACACTTTCGTTTTTTCGAACTAATTCCTCTGCTTTAATATTCAGTTTTTCAATTAGAGTCCTCAGGGATTCTTCTGTAAACAAATCAACTAAGTATTCGATAACGTCAAATTCCTTTTCAGATTTTCTAATAGCCTCTAAAGCGTTTCTGCTCTTTGAACATCGTGGATTGTGATAAATTGTAATCATTCTACAAAAATACAGGAATGTCGAAGATTAAAAAAAGGAAATGACAGCAGAACTATTCATAGAAATTGTTAAAATTCTTCTGTTCTGCGTACCTTTGCAGCCATGAAAACCAAAACACTCAAAAAGAACAAGGTAAATGTAGTTACGTTGGGTTGTTCCAAAAATATATTTGACTCGGAAGTATTAATGGCTCAATTACGAGCTAATAAATTTGATGTTGAGCATGAATCTCAAACTGATGATTCAGAAATTGTAATTATAAATACCTGTGGCTTTATAGAAAATGCCAAGCAAGAATCCATTGATACTATTTTGCGATTTGCTGAAGCTAAAACAGAGGGGGCGGTTTCAAAAGTGTATGTTACAGGCTGTCTTTCAGAACGATACAAAGATGATTTAGAAAAAGAAATTCCAGAAGTAGATGCTTTTTTTGGAACGAGAGATTTACCTCGCTTGTTAAAAACACTCAAAGCTGATTACAAACATGAATTAGTCGGTGAACGAATTCTTACAACCCCAAATCATTATGCCTATTTAAAAATTGCTGAAGGTTGTGATCGTCCTTGTTCATTTTGCGCCATACCTTTAATGCGAGGAAATCATATTTCAACAACGATTGAGGATTTAGTAAAACAAACAAAGTCATTAGTCGCTGGTGGTGTTAAGGAAATTATGTTGATAGCGCAAGACTTAACCTATTACGGATTAGACATTTACAAAAAAAGAGCATTGTCTGATTTATTGAAAAACTTATCAGATGTTGAAGGATTGGATTGGATTCGTTTGCATTATGCTTTTCCAGCTGGTTTTCCAATGGATGTTTTAGATGTAATGAACGAAAGGTCAAACATTTGCAAATACCTAGATATGCCTCTTCAACATGGTTCTACTCGAATTTTACAAGCCATGCGTCGTGGGACTACACGAGAAAAAACAGAAGAATTGGTAAATGAAATTCGTTCAAAAGTTCCTGATATTTCATTGAGAACAACATTAATTGCAGGTTATCCAAGTGAAACCGAGTCAGATTTTCAAGAAATGTATGATTGGGTAGAGCGCTCTCGATTTGATCGACTTGGAATTTTCACCTATTCCCACGAAGAGAATACTCATGCATATAATTTCAGCGATGACGTTCCAGAGGAACAAAAGAAACGTAGAGCTGATGCCATTATGGAACTTCAATCTGGGATTAGTTATGAATTAAATCAACTAAAAATTGGAAAAACATTCAAAACATTGATTGACCGCGCTGAAGGAAATTATTTTATTGGTCGAACCGAATTTGACTCTCCTGAAGTAGATAATGAAGTACTACTTAAGAAATCAGAGGAATATGTTCGTATCGGAGATTTTGTGAATGTTACCATAGATTCAGCTGAACATTTCGATTTATTTGGACATGTAAGTTCAAAATAAATGAACTAATGCTCTGAAAAAGTGTTTAAGGTAAATGAATATAGATGATTCTTGCCCTCAATTTGAACTTTTTGACCAAGACGGGAATTTATTTACGTCCAAAGATTGGATCGGTAAAAAAAAGCTAGTAATTTTTTTCTATCCAAAAGATGAAACACCTGGTTGCACGAAAGAAGCTTGCTCATTCCGGGATAGTCACGAAGAATTTCTAAAATACGATTGTCAAGTGATTGGCATTTCTTCGGATTCAGTTTCATCACATAAACTGTTCGCTTCAAAACATAATTTCAATTATATTTTATTATCCGATATTGACAAAAAAGTCCGTAAATTATTTGGTGTTCCCGCAAGTTTATTTGGACTTATCCCAGGAAGAGTCACCTATATTATTGACTTGGAAGGGAAAATTCGTGGGATTCACAATTCACAATTGAACCCAGTAAGTCACATTGAAGAAGCATTAGAATTGGTGAAACAATTGTAATTCTTGTTTTAATTTCATTTCATTTCAAGGAAAAATCTTATTTTCGCCCGATAATATTCGATTCATGCGAAAAAAAGTACTGGCAGCAAATTGGAAAATGAATTTGAGTCTAACAGAGGCAAAAGATTTGTACGTTCAATTCGATTCTTCTCTTCCTAAATTTGAAAACTTAACTTATTACGTTTTTTCTCCAAGTATTTTTTTACATGAATTAAGCTCCAATAAAGGAAGTATTATTCTTGGAGCTCAAAATTTTTTTCCAGCGGACAAAGGAGCATTTACAGGCGAAATTTCTACCTCCCACCTACTCGACGCTCAGGTTTCATCAGTATTAATAGGACATAGTGAACGTCGAATGTATTTTTCAGAATCAAATGAATTTTTAAAACAAAAAGTAGATTCAGCTATACAGCATGGTTTTCAAGTAGTTTTTTGCTGCGGCGAATCGCTTGAAACACGAGATAAAAACGAGCAGTTATCATTTGTGAAAAATCAATTAGAGGCTTCACTTTTTCATCTTTCAGCTAGCGAATTTTTAACCTGTGCAATTGCTTACGAACCGATTTGGGCCATTGGAACAGGGAGAACAGCTAATGAAGAACAAATTGAGGAAATGCATCATTCTATTCGAAGTTGGATTTCCGAAAAATATAATTCAGAGGTTGCTGAAAGTACATCACTACTTTACGGAGGTAGCTGTAACGGAAAGAATGCGAAATCCATTTTTTCATGTCCAAATGTAGATGGAGGTTTGATTGGTGGAGCATCTTTAACGTTCGAAGGATTTAATGAAATCGCGCGTGAATTATAGATTTTGTATATTTGAATTACGTTAAATAAAATAAGTATGCTCGTACTCTCTGCCGCTGAAGTTGACCAACGTATTAAAAACAATGAATCACTTACTATAATTGATATTCGTGAACCCTATGAATTGGATGTTTGTTCTATCGGTTGTCGAAATATTCCGATGGCTAATATTGTAAATCATACAGATGAATTAATCAATTTGGAAAATCTTATACTGATGTGTCGTTCGGGTAAAAGAGCTGAATCCGTTGCAAATTGGTTAGAATCAGAATTTCACTTTTCGAATGTAATTATTATTGAAGGTGGAATTACACAATGGAAAGAACAAGTCGATCCAAGCCTTATTTTAGAGTAGAGAATTGGTAGTAATTAATTTTTCAAATTATACTTTTCTTTTTTCTTAAATTCTTTAAGCCTGGGATTAGAAACACTTTGAATGTAAGGGTGATTTGGGTTACAGGTTTTAAAATCTTGATGATATTTTTCGGCTTTATAAAAAATTGTATACGGAGCAAGTTCAGTAGTAATTGCCGGAAAAACCTTAGCATTTAATAATGAATCAACAAATTTCTCTACGATTACTTTTTCTGTTTCATTCTTATAAAAAATAGCTGATCTATACTGAGTTCCAGAATCTGGCCCTTGACTATTTAATGTCGCTGGATCATGTGAATTGAAGAAAACCCGAACTAATTCCTTAAATGTAACTTTGGTTGAATCGTAGTAGATTTTAACTGTTTCAGCGTGACCAGAATTTCCACGACAAACTTCTTCATAGGTTGGATCTTTTGTTTTTCCTCCTGCGTATCCAGACTCGGCTTCGTAAACACCATCAATTGTTTCGTAAATTGCTTCAACACACCAAAAACATCCACTCGCAAAATAGGCAGTTTGAAAGTTACTTAAATCTTTTGGTGCTGATTTGCGTTTTGAATTTTCGTTTTGTTCAATTTGTTGAGCGCAGGATTGAAAAACAACTAATAAAATAGTATTCAAGAATAGAAAATAATTTCGCATGATCTTTTATTTATAAGACAATCAATTAAAAATTAAGTTCAAAGACAGTATAACTAATTGAAAAAGCGTTTAAAAATTTGTTAATTATCGCAATAACTGCCTGTTTAATCATATTAGTGGTATTTCTGCTCAACTGTCAACTAAACTAGCTGTAAACCCTCGTAAATTTAATATGTGAATTTGAAAGAGGTAAAATGATACCTTGGTGGCACGAAGGATTAATTTAAATCAACAGCCATGTTTATTTCAATGACCATTTTTGCTGTACTTCTAATTGGGTTATTAGGATACGGCTTGGTTTCTAACTTTAGAGACCAGTAATCGACTAGACTGGGACTGTGACGTTCTCTAGCATGATTGAAACCAATTTTGGCAAATCGTATTGACTACTCCAGCCCCAGTCTTTTTTAGCTACTGAATCATCAATCGAATTTGGCCATGAATCAGCAATTGCTTGTCTAAAATCAGAATTATAACTAATTTGAAATTCTGGTATATGCTTTTGAATTTGTTCAGCAATTTGTTCAGGCGTAAAGCTACAACCCGCAATGTTGTATGAAGTTCTTACTGTCAACGTTTTTGAATCAGCATTCATCAATTCTATCGTTGCTCGAATCGCATCA
>Ga0315905_10007621_pt1 | contig 10955 bp, 2 predicted proteins | sample LakEriMetagenome_5_FD_203522 | JGI IMG/M metagenome (GOLD analysis project Ga0315905, IMG submission 203522) | Freshwater fungal communities from buoy surface, Lake Erie, Ohio, United States - Buoy 4 MA121 | ecosystem: Environmental > Aquatic > Freshwater > Lake | place: USA: Lake Erie, Ohio... | reverse complement strand
CAAACTTCGGGAACCTCCTCAGCCAGCTGCACACAGACGACAAGTCACGCAAGCAGATGGACGCGGAGAAGAAAGCCACGATGGACAAGGCTGTCGCCGAGTTTCAGAAGGTCCAGAAGGCGTACAACGACTCGACAGCGCGACTTGCGGAGGCCGAGGCGCATGGAAAGGAGGCGCACGACGGCTTTGTCAAGTATAAGGCGGCGGTGGACGAGCTGCAGAAAGAAGAGGCAACATTAGAGTCGCGGCTGACAACGGTTGATGCCGATAGCGCCAAAACTCTCTCTGAATTATCGGTCCTCAAAAACTACATCGACGAGATGCAGCACGCCATCGATACGGGCGCACAAGACACATACTCTGCGCGCCTTATGTCGGCGATGAATACAGTGGACCGTCTCATAACGAGCGATCAAAATAAAGATGCGCTTAGGACAGCGCTCGGGTCGCCCGCCAAGCCCAAAGAGCTGACTGCAGACATCCTCCAGACCATTGAGGCCGAGGCCAAAGGCGGCGCCAAAGGTCTCAAGGACCGCATCGCCAAGGTGAAAGAAGCGCTTGCAAATGCGACGCAGCTGTACAAGGGATATCAGATGGATTACGTCACGTTTTCGACGGATGCGGACTTACAGCGCGAGCTTCAGAGGGCAGCGCACGCGGAGCTTGCCAAGCTGGATGGGGAGCAGATGGCGGCCACTTGGGCATATGAGGCGTGGAAAATGGAGTACAACACAAGCAGTGCTAACAGCGACGAGGTCGTGTCAGCAACGCAGACTGTGATTGCCAAGTTGGCCGTCGGGATCGAGTCGTGCGGCAAAGGGGCCGCCGCATCGTCCCCCTTCAGCTTCCTGCAGTCCACTGCCGTGCAAATCCGCAAGGTGGGCAAAGAGGCGCTGCGCCACGAGTCGCCCAGCAACGCCAGACAGACTGTCATGCCGGGGAATAAGCCAAGGGCGTTGGGTCTCTCACTCTCTCCCCTCCCTCCTCTTCCTTCTCTTCCTCCCTCGATTAAAGCAGCCACCAGACAAAAGCTGGCGGGCGATCCGGTATTATACAAGGAGCCGGAGGATCTGAACGACAAGAGCGTTGTTGAGGACATCGCGGCCGGCAAGTCTCCGGCGCTTGGCGAGAAGGCGCCCGACAAGCTTGACTCGTCGCAGATGAACGAATTTAAGCAAGCGGCGGCCGAGGCCGATGAGGAGCACAAGCTTGACGATTTCGGCCTCGGTAAGCCCAAGCAGCCGCAATGGATTAGCTCCGGGGTTGACGCGTGGGCCCGCAAGAAGCCTGGAGCCACAGTGATGCACAAACCGCATCTGTCGGGGCTAGACAAGCAGAAGCTTGCCATGCGCCCGCTCAGCATGCGAGAGATCAAGGCGTTCGGCAAAATCGGCAAGCTTGCGCCGTGAGGGGGCGTCAAAGTGAGAAATATGGGTTGCGACATGCGTTTAGTGGAAGAGAATCGGATTATTTTGCTGTTGCCATTTATTATTAGTATGTACATTGCGCGCAGTAAACGGGTGTATTTGCCAGATATTTGCAGTACTGTCTCTTGTTTCTGTGATGACAGGCCAGGCCGACATTCCGCAGGACCTGCCATTGCCTGCCGAGCAGCAGACAGCGCGGCAGGCCATAGTTCTTCCACCGGAGCCCTCCATCCGTTCCCCGCCGGCTGTGTCCTGTCTGTTGTCGCTGCCCCCCCTGCACCCCTCGGCCTCTCCGGAGCTGCGCAGCTCCGGGCCGCGGTCTGGAGAGATTGAAGACCTGCGATGCTTTGTTTGGATGGCGCGTGCGCACACAACCTTTTTCACATTTAGACATTTCTACTCGGAAGTAATGAGTTATTCGGCCGACACGAAAATAGCGGTGCCTGCAAGGATCCACTTGGACTGCTCGTTATGCTTGCAGGGCATGCGGAACTTGGCTAGCAGTTTCGTGCGATCTAGCCCCTCGTACACGGGCAGCACCACGCTTGATGAGTCCGGCTGCGGGTCCTCCACATTTTTCGGGATGTATGCGATTGTGCACGTTGGCAAGGGCACCACCTGTTATCAGTTGTTGGCAAAATCAGCATCGTATTATCACCTCACGGCTGGTTGCGAGCACGCGCTGGGTTGCATCTCCGCCCGAGCGCAAGTCACGGGCACGCGCATGCACGTGTCCTTTGCCCCCACGTTGCTTTGGTGGGGCATGGGGTTGGAGGCATGACCGTTGGGGTATCGGCGCGAGCATCGCTGAGGGTTCCGCCGACCGTATAGAGACCTCCCTGCAGAGAGAGGCCTGACAAGGCACAAGGAAGAGTGCCCATCGATCGCGCCGCTGACTCGCCCCATACGCACACCAGTTTGAGATCGTCCACAGCCACCGGCGGCTGCGATTTTCGCGACGTTTGCTGGCGGAGAGCGTTGAGAAAGACTTGTGGGTTGAACATTTCTGCGAGCGAGATGGGCCGCGACAGTGTCGCACCACTTCGCACGCTTCCCAGCCACTCGTCTATTGCCAGCTTTTTCTTCACCACCGCCTGTCAAACAGATATATTGTGCACACGTGCCCGAGAAAGCGATTTGTTGGGCAGTCGCATCAGTGGGCAGCTTGCGCTTTCGCCGGTGATGCACTGGCAAGGCAAGAGGTAGCACGCTCCAGGCTCAAGAGAGATGCGTGTTGTCAAGATGCGATAAGCAGCAACCTGGAGCCATAAGGCCGGAGAGTCCGGCCCCTCCCACTTGGAGTCCCATGGACGCGGCACTTTTCCGGCTGCGATCGAAGTTGTGACTGCCTTGACCTCGGTAGTGAGGAGGTCGGAGCCTGCAAAGACTCGCTGGGCCGAGGAGAGAGCACTGGCGACCATGTTGACCAGCTTCAACGCTGCCTCTGATTCCATCGCCACGAAGGCATCCACCGGTGCCGCCTTTTCCACCACCATCTGCAGACGCAGCACACCAGTCGTGTGTTCGGAGAGGGTGTTGGGGGCGCTTAGTTCAGACAGGGGTGCAAGAGTTGGCTGCAAGTTGCTCAGAGGTACGGACAAGAGGGAGGGGGAGGGGCACGCGCACTGAATGGGGCAGAGCAAGAGGTACACTTGCTACTCCGCACGCCTACACTTCCTGTTTCTCTGCGTCTTTCAATCTACACCGGAAGTGATTGGCTGCATGACGCACACTGATAGAGAAAGACGCATCGTGGCCGCCGCTACAAGAGAGAGCAAGTCGGCCTGTTCCAGTAGACAGCTTTTGCTTACCCCGTGGCTTACAGCTTTGAGGGCAGAGTTGCCGCTGGTGGCAGTCTGCCAAAGGACAAGCAGGGGCTGAAGCTGCGAGGCAATGCGCTCGCGATCCCAGCCCGCTGCGGCCACGTCGGCTGTCGCCATTGTTTTCAGCTGCCCTGCGATTCTGACGCTGTTGGCCTGTTGCACCACTCTCTGCAAAAATCCACGCAGCAGAGAGCATCACGAAGCGCCGTTGCCGCACGCGCATCGCGTTACCGCAGAAGAGAACAGCCACGCACACGCAAAAATGGACTGAGACACTCGCCAAGTGCATGGTCTCAGCAGAGACGCCACGAGGGACGCTAGGGTGGCAGACCTCGATGTTGGGCGGGAGGCCGAAGAGTGCTGGTGTGTCGATATCGGGCAGCGACTGAATGACCGTTGTGAACTCCTTCTTCGACTTGCCCTCCGGCACTAGACAGCATATCTCAGAATCACTTGTCGGTGATGGTGTTTAGGTCAAAGCGCATGCGTCACAGCATGCATGCTGAGCGCTTTTCCATGTTTTCAATACATGCAGGCCACCATCCACACATGGAGGCCGATGATGTCATCTGCAGATGACTTCTGCAACATGTAAGCTTTGGCATTCTAAAAACATTTGTACCAATGATGCCGTTCGTAGCCCCCTTGGAAAGAGATTGTGTAAAGGGGATCGGGCGGGGGTTGCGGTCGCCTAGCGACAGGTTGGCCGACGTGTAGAAGGTCTGCAAAAAAAAAAAAGCAAGTAGCATGCATCATGATACCCCCCCCTGATAACAGTTCCTTGAAACCGATGATCAAACGCTGAAAAAACGTCGGAGGAATATTGAAAGGTAAGAACAATTCACGATTGAAGTTGTGTCTATGGGGTATCAGCGTACCTCGAGACAAGTGTGGAGGATGCGCTGATCAAACTCGTTGTCGATCCGGCCACCGTAAATGGCGTTGTCAAGTAGACCGTGAAGTGTTTCCCAGGGCGGCATCGCCGGGCTGCACAAACGCGATTTGCACGTTACAGGGCGAGGCCAACCACGTGGCCGACGCGCAAACAGGTATCTAGGGACCGCACGCTACACAGCATCAGAGTAGAGAGCTCGCAGAATAGGTGAGCGGAATAGGTGAACTTACTTTTGGATGGCAGTGATGATGTCGGCGGTGCTGCGGAGGTCGGCATAAGAAAACTCGTGGAACTTGCTCCAGCCCTGCGGAATGAAGGTGCGGCGCTCCTGCACAACGGCGTGGAACCACGCCACAATAAAGAGCAGCTGCGCGCGGGCCGTGCCCCCAGCTGTCTTGCGAGTGATATACTCTTCATCCCACATGTCGTAAGCGTTTTGCAGGTTCATCTTGAGGCCAGGAGGGGCCTCGAACGTCACCTTGAGCGACTGCTGCAGCAGGATCGGCGGGAAGCGCGGGTGCGGCTCGGTTGTGAGCCAAAGCCTGAAGTTGTCGTCTGGCTCCAGCGAGTGTAACGTTTTTTCGATTACACCGAGCCATCCGACGACAAGGTGGACATTTTGGAGGCACACCCAAAGGCCCTTTTCGGCGCCCTCGTTGAGCATGCGCAAAGCAGCCTCGGATTGGCCTTGACCCATGGCCAACTGCTGGTAGCGCCCCGATCCCAGCACCTTATTGGCCGCGTCCTCCAGCACCGCTGACGGGTCCGCGCCGGGTGTAATGATGAACATAATTGGCGTGCGCGGCGAGCTTTCATTGCACAGCTGCTTGAAATCGAGGCCTTGTAGATTCAGGCTTTTGACGCCAAGCTGCACACAGGAAAAGGAGTCCATCGCCGTCTGCACGCGGTCCGGACGCAGGGCCTGTACGGCCAGAATGCGCTGAAACTCTGTGATGTTGCCCGCCCGCGACGGAAATTGGCTGCGGTCCTCTGGCTTTGGGGAGGCTAGCCAGTCACGCCACATGCTCTCGTCCTCGAGTCTGAGCTGCTGTACCAGCATGGGCATGGTAGCGCACAAGCGCTGTACTGCCGCAACGCGGTCGGGCGGTACCCACTCTGGCACGTTTACGCTTTTGGTTGAGTCCGCGATGACAAGCCCAATGAAGAATTTCCACTCCTCCTCGCCCACGGTCTCCGGACGGATGCCGCGCACAAGATGCGTGGCAAACGTGAGGCGATCTGACTTGAAAAGAGAGCGGGCCACGAACTGGAAGACGTTGCGCTTGAGGTCTAGCTCGATGATACGCATGCGATCTTCCACATCCCCCGCCGACATGCTGGTTTGCAGCGTTTTCTTGAAGAGGCCGAGGTAGGTGGGCAAGTCAAACTGGTACATGTAGTTGAGGCTTTTCAGGCTCTGGATTAGGAAGTAGACGTTGGAGCCGGTGCGCGCAAAATCACGGTACACCTCGCGCTCCGTGTTCAGCTTGTGCTGGAGCTCGGATGAGGCGGCGAGCGCCTCCTTGATTTCCACCGACGACGACTTGATCTCGGACAGCTTTTGGATGAGCTTGGTGTCCTCAAGAATGTTGCCCTGCGAGCTTGCGAGTTGCTCTAGCAAGTCCTTTTCGAGCTTGGAAAGGCTCACTTTCATGCTCTCCTCCTTCTCAAGGAGGGCGCTCTTCTGAAGCTCAAGCTTTGGTTTCTCGTGCTGGATGGTGACACCAAGCAGCTGGCCCTCAAGGCCAGAGCGCGTCACGCTGAAATTGACAGCAGCAACAAGAGGCTTGGCGTCGGGCGGGATATCAAGATTGGGGTTGCGTGTCACAAGGAAGAGCTTGAACTGATCGCTGAAGTCAATAAGCTTTTCGCCAACGTGGATGACACTTCTGGCGCCTTGCTTGATGAGATCCTTGCGCAAGAGAGGGATGAGGAGGGGCTCCAAGTCGCTCGCCTCCATGATCATGAGCGTTTTGCCAAAGCGCACCGAGAGCTCCAGCTTCTGGATGAACTTTGGGTCCTGCTGCGTCGTCACCTCCAAAGGGCAATCGCGGCTCTTGAGGTTGTTGCTAAGCCATTTGCCCGCCTGCGTTGAGGGGTCGATGATGAGGGGGTAGAGCGTGGACTTGGTGATGATGATGGAATTTTCGGCGGAAAGATCGTCGCCAGGGAGCCCTTCCGCCTTCCACTCGAGGCGCTCCGTCTCAGTGCTCATCATGGACATGAACTTGAAGTCGGGCAGATCGAGCTGCCGGCACCACAAATTGGTCATGCGCAAACGCGTGTCCTCGGGCATGACACCGAGGTACGTGATGAAGCTCGAAGCCATGAGCAGGGTCATCGGCAAACGCTGCATCTGTGCGTCGAGATCTTTCATCTGGTAGCCCCAACGATCTTTCTCGTCCCGCAGCTTGCCCAGCAAGGACTCCGCCGCAGAAAGCGTGTCCTTGGTCTTTTTTAGAGCGGAGCGCAGGTCGGCAGCCTCGTCAGTCAGTTTTTGATGGTCATCTTGCAGCTGCGCCACAATCGCATCGGACTCGCGGATTTCTTGCAGACACTGCTGCATGCGCTTCTCACCGATCTCCAGTTTGCTGGTGAGCGCATCGAGCTCGTCTGTGAGGGGCTGTATGGTCTCGAGCACCAGCGAGTACTTGATCTGCGCTTTGACCCAAGCAGCCATGGGCGCAGCGGCCAGGCTGACGCGGGCAATGTTTGCGTCATCAAACGACGTTTTCTTGGCAACCAGCAGATTTTTGACAGCCTGCCGCATGTCCGGCGTGATCTTCCTGGCGTCGAACTCCATGATCTCGGTGATGACAGAGGGCTGCGAGAGGAAGCGCTTCATACTGATCCATGACGTGTCCTGATTGTTCATTAACCGCAGCACGCCCTCCAACACATCACGGATCGGCTCCGGCGGCAGCTTCAGAGAACGGATTTCGTTTAGGTTGTCCTTCTTGATACCCGCCACAGCCTGCTTTGCAGATTCGAGCACGGGAATACAATCCGCCAGTTGATCGTCAACCACCGCCTTGCGTTCCTGCATCTTTCCCTCATCAACCTTGAGCTTCTTGCTGAGCTGTTCGGCCTCACTCTTCTTGCTGCCGGCTTCCTCCATCATGACAGTGATTTCCCCCATCTTTAGTTTCGCCTGCTGTTGCTTGTCTTGCAGCACCTTCTCTGCCTGGCTTGCCTCGCGCGAAAGGGTGTCAACAGTGGCCCAGGTCTCGTCCAACTTGCTCAGGCCCACTCCAAGGAAATTGCGCTGCTTGTCAAGCTCCGTCTTCTTATCTTGATACAAGGTGCCGATGGTGTTGAGCAGGGTGCAGTACTGGCGCGGTGCCACGTGGAAGGGCGCCATGCTGTCGTGCAGCAAGAACATGTTCTGCACCATTGCGTCAGGCTGAGGCACGCTCGCCAAAGTCTCTTGTAGCATCATCCTGGGCACCTCGAGCATGCCCACTTTGGACCAGGCCTCAATCCATAGAATGGTGCAGCGAGAGTAGAGGGCCGGATTACTCTCACAGCGCACGGCAAAGTCAGGGTGGCTGGGATCAAGACTCAATATGACGTGCAGATTCTTCTGCACCCGGCTGACAAAGAAAGCGTACAAATTCTTGTACTTGAAGCCCTGGCTGCTGAACTCCTCCTTGAGCGGTATTAGAAGCGCATCAAGTTCCTGCGAAGTATACATTCCGGGAACTTCCCCAGAGCTCAACAGGCTATTCACTATTTCCAGGAACGCAGGCTCTGCGAGCTGGTAATCTTCGAGATAAAGCGCGCAGGGATTGCCCGCGACGCCAGCTGCCTGCACAGCCGTCTTGAGATCATTCATGAACTGTTTTGACCCGTAGCAGCGACCAACATTGGGGGTGAAGATCTCCATGGGCGTGCCCTCGCGATTCTTCTTCATGAAGCACGAGATTGCCGAGCACGTGCGCCGGCCAACGCCCGGGCGCCCAATCATCAGCACAGAGCCACCAGGTTCTGAGAGAATTCGATCCAATCGCGCGATGCGCTCAACGATTTCTGGGAACAGCAGCATGTTGAGCTCCTTGTTCTCGCGGGCATATATTTCGAGCTCCTTCTGGATCACGAGCTTCAGATCAGCAGAACTTGCCTTGCTCAGCAGCTTGATGTCCGAGTCGCCAGGATCGATGAGCGTCGTGAAGTAGGCATCCTTGAGATCCAGCTTGTGGTTCCAAGTTGAGCGCAAGAGGTTGCCCCAGACAGACCCGTCAAACAGGCGCGCCGCTTCGTCTCCAACAAGGCGATCACGGAAAATACGCTCTGCCTCATATGTCAGCACATCAAGCACATGGTATTCAGCGAGGCTGTATCGCAAACAGCCAATCACCACGGCCGTGATGTCGCGAGGCGTGAAGATGTAGTGCCGGTGGTCGTCTACCTTATAATTCTCCTGCATATTCGCATACAAGTCGAGGAGTGTGCCAGCCAGCCGGTCGAGGCTCTTGCGATCGGACCAGGTGGGGTGACCGGGAAGGCGCGACGACACCACTGCGTGCAGGTAGGCCGAGTAGACACTCTGCAGCTGCTCGCGATCCGGGTAGGTGATGGACGCGATGCGCATGATTGCCGTGAATCGCGTGGTGAGCCTGTGGCGGCCAACCGTTGTTGATGGATTCATGGAACACACTATCTGTACACGTTCAATTGCCATCCACTCTAGGCCGTCGTAGAAGCCCTGGTACAAGATGAGCTGCTGCAGGAATGCAATGAGCTGCATCGTGTCATATTTATCAGGCTTCGGTAAATTGATATCCTTGAGATACAATATGAGCTTATCAGCCTTGGGACGGAACACCCGCCCTGCCTGCGCTGTCGCGATCGAACAGTGCTGCTTGAGCTTTTGGATCACATGGGTGGCTGTCGTCTGCGCGTTGCAATTGATGACCGCCTGGTCAGCATTCTTCAGGCGACGGAAGGCATAACGCAGCAGCAGGCTCTTGCCGCATCCTTCTGGTCCAACCAGCAAAAAGGGCTCATTGTTCTGCAGCCAGACGTCAAACAGGTCCGTCTTCTTGAGAAGGTCTTTTGTGATGACGACAGGAAGATCGCGTTCAGACGAAGACGTCATTTGCATGTCTTCGGCCGTCAGATCATGACTTTTTGTGCCAGCATATTCCTTGAGTGTCTGGGTCTCGCAGTCAAAGTAGGTGTCGAGCGGCGCGTCCATGTTGACTGGGCGCTCATTCGCCCATTGAAAGATTTCAATCGCAAGCTTCTCCCGGTGTTTGTCCGGCAAATTACTGCCGAGCCCTCGTATGAGAGAGACGACAAACTGCTCCTTGCAGGTGGTTCCGACCAGGTGAGAGAGGGCATTGAGGACGACACCAACCTTGGTCGTCTCAACAACCGAGTCCTTGGCGCGCTGCCCGATGACCCAATTGAGGCCTTTGTCAAACATTTCGCCCAGCCACTGGGACAAACGGTCACGCACATCTTCAGGCTGTCTATTGACCCAGGCCTTCAGCAAGCAACTAGTCTGCATGTCCTCGTCAGACAGGAAGATCATGCCCATGCGACTGACGGTCGCTGGTGATGCGAATCGCAGGTCGTTGGTCTCGAAAATGAAGTTGACATTGGGGCCGAATCGAATACGTTCACCACTTGGCATGGTGAGGAGACGGTTGTCGTCAAGGACGGAATTCAGCGACTCAACCCACTCTGGATCGATATCACCGTCGCAAATGATCCAGCTGCGCACGTTGGGCGGCTCCTTAACAACTTGTCGCGCGCTCGCAGTCAGCACACCATCAAACCATTCGCGCGTGTCAAGATCCATGTGTCCCAGCAGCTGCTGGCGGGGCATGGCTTTCGGATTCATCGTGTGGATGACCACACTTTGGTCCATCTTGGCAAGCGCTGCTCGCAGGATCTTCAGCAATGTCGACTTGCCACAGCCACTCGGTCCGACAATGACGCAGCCCATGCGCTGGTTCAAGTTCTCGTTCAGCTGCACCACCTTCTTGACTTGCGAGGGCAGTAGATCGAGCTTGAGCTCTGCAAGACTATCCTTAATGGCTGCCTCCAGATCTGCGTAAACCGCATCTTCAACAGACGAGCCTGGGAAAATATCTTTAATCAGAGCCTCGAAACGGACTGAATCTGCATATGTGAGTTTTGCGAGCGTGTTAAGGCGGACGGCCTTGATGACAAGCTCCATTTCCGTCTTGAGGTCCACGCGTGAATTTGACTTCTTCTCCATCTGGATCAGCTTGCCGCTGATGAGCAAAATGGTCTTGAGAGCGCGCAGCCCCCAATCATAATGCTGTTGCTTGGTCAAGAGCTGGCGCGACAGAGTAAAGAGCTCGACAACCTTGGTGCCCACGATCTTTGCTTGCGAGTACCCTTCAGCATACAGAATGACCTCGCCAATGAGCGCATTGTCGGGGGCAGCCATGGCAACGGACCGGAAGAGCTGCTTCAAGTTGTCTGGCAGTTCGGACCGACCGCCATAATCTTTGCCTGCAGGGTTGAGAGTCACAAAGATGCCCGAATTCGGGTTCACCTCGATCTTGGAGCCAAGAAGAACCAGTTCTGAGTGGCGTTCCTTGAGAGCAGCTTGAATGGTCTGGATCTGTTGTGATACTGCTGACAGCACTTCGGGTTCAAGCCGATTGAACTCGTCAAAGCAGCCCCAAGCTCCACACTTGACCAGCCCAGTGAAAATTCGGCCCATGGACTTGAAATCGATGCCTTCGTCACAATTGAATACGAGAACCTGGCGAGCTAACGCTTGGCCAAGTGCCTTGACAGACTCCGTTTTGCCGGTGCCTGCTGGTCCGT